>WBZP01006341.1_pt1 | contig 11721 bp, 13 predicted proteins | sample 5204301 | NCBI WGS metagenome assembly WBZP01 (sample SAMN12412401, study PRJNA552823) | activated sludge metagenome | isolation source: activated sludge from nitrification reactor of wastewater treatment plant... | place: USA: Pennsylvania | collected 2017
TAAAGTTATTTGGTTAATGGTTGAAAGGGACAAGAAAATTAGGAATAAAAAACCAGAAATCGGGCCCGCCCATCAACTATATACTACGGGGTAGAATTATTGCAATTTATATCCCTGCAGAGTGAACAGAATCAAAAAAGAATGCTGAATAGTAAGAAAATATCAAAGACATTCTTTGTAAGCGCCTGGAGTAACGCCTTCAGTCTTTTTGAAAAGCCTTACAAAATAGTTTACATCGGAAAACCCACATTGATAGCTTATCCCGGTAATCGTATTGTTCCCCTGTGCCAGCAGTTGCTTGGCCAGCTTAATTCTTTCTTTATTGATGTAATCGACCGGGGTAATTCCGAATTGTTCCCTGAACCATTTGAAAAATTCATTCCGGCTCATATATGCTTTGCGGCAAAGTACATCCGTAGTGATTTTCTGAGTCAGGTGTTCCTGTATGAAATGAAGTATATAATGCAACCTGCTTTGGTTGGCAATCCTGGATGATTCCATGCTGACCTGGACGAGGTGTTGACTTTGGACAAGTCGTATCAGTAATTCCTTGAGATTTAAATCGGCATAGATATTTTTTGTCCTGTCTTCACTGCTGCACACACGCATCAATTTATTGATGAGACTTGTTACCTCTGTATCATTGTCGAAATGATATTGATTGAACTGGAGTTTCCAGTTGTGTGTAGAGTCGGGATCGTTGTTATAATAATTGTTAAGGTAATTCAAGGTGTCATTCACATAAGCCTGGTCAACTGCAAGGGCAATACATTGCGTGGGTGTGTCAGACTTTGCTTCCGGAAAGTCAATCACCATGGTTTCATTTGCGGGAACAATCACAGATTCGCCGGGCAGGTAATCAAATGCCGGCTTGTCAAAAAGATGCATCACCTTTTTACCACGGATCATACTCGTGATCACCATATCATTAAAGGTCAGAGGAACCCGGTATGTTTCCTGGTAACTTTCAAATACATTCAGTTCACAATTGTTGAGATTAAACACACGCCTGTTCTCTACCAGCGTTTGAAGGTATTTAGGATTTGTAAGATCGATTTTATGTAAATAGTTTCTAGCTGCCAATACAGTCATTTTCCGGCAATCAAGTTACGAAACGAATTCCTGAAAGAGAAAGAAGAGGTACGATTGTGCTATAGAAAAGTACAATCGTACACCCAAAGCACCGGTAATTGATGGAAGTTGGCATATTGTTTAACGATTAAAATTGTCTATATGAGTACTGCAACAGCGGATGCGCCAACAACCTCCATCGTATCCCGGCCTTCTTTCAAAGAAAAATATGAGCATTATATAAACGGTGAATGGATGGCACCGGAAAGCGGGGAATATTTTGATAATGTAAGTCCCATTGATGGTAAAGTATTTACCCGGGCAGCCCGCGGTAATGCAAAAGATATTGATAAAGCTATTGATGCCGCAACGGAAGCATTCAAAACCTGGAGTAAAACTTCTGCAGCTTACCGGAGTAACCTGTTGCTCAGGATAGCACAGGTGATTGAAGATAACCTGGAGTACATGGCTGTTGTTGAAACAATTGATAATGGTAAAGCCTTGCGTGAAACACGTGCAGCAGACCTGCCGCTGGTGATTGATCATTTCCGATACTTTGCCGGGGTAATTCGCAGCGAAGAAGGCAGCATCAGTGAGCACGACGAAACAACTGTAAGCATCAACCTGCATGAGCCGATTGGTGTGGTTGGACAAATCATTCCCTGGAATTTTCCATTGCTGATGGCTGCCTGGAAAATTGCCCCGGCATTGGCAGCGGGTTGTACGGTAGTGGTTAAGCCGGCAGAACAAACTCCAACGGGCATCGTGTGTTTGATGGAATTGATAGGAGATATTCTTCCAAAAGGGGTGCTCAATATCGTTACGGGTTTCGGACCCGAAGCCGGAAAGCCCCTGGCCAGTTCACCAAGGATTAACAAAGTAGCTTTTACCGGTGAAACAACTACGGGCAGGCTCATCATGCAGTACGCATCTGAAAATCTTATCCCAGTAACAATGGAACTGGGAGGAAAGAGCCCTAATATTTTCTTTGAATCTGTTGCTGATGCAGATGATGATTTTTTTGATAAAGCAGTGGAAGGCGCCGTTATGTTTGCGCTCAACCAGGGAGAAGTATGTACCTGCCCATCGAGAATACTGGTGCATGAAAACATCTATGAAAAATTCATGAGCCGTGTTATCCAGCGTACAAAAGCCATTAAGCTGGGCAACCCGCTTGATGGTACTGTGATGATGGGTGCACAGGCTTCAGAAGACCAGTACAGGAAAATCCTCAGTTACATGGATATTGGCAAGCAGGAAGGAGCAGAAGTGCTTTGCGGTGGTGAAGCTTTTCATCAGAACAGCGGGTTGGAGCATGGATATTATATCAAACCAACGATCTTCAGGGGGCACAATAAAATGCGCATTTTCCAGGAAGAAATATTCGGACCTGTTACTTCTGTAACCACTTTTAAAACAACTGAAGAAGCCGTTGCTATTGCCAATGACACGCTTTACGGGTTGGGAGCAGGCGTGTGGACAAGGGATGCCCATGAACTGTACCAGGTACCAAGAGCTATACAGGCTGGCCGGGTTTGGGTGAACTGCTATCATGCTTATCCTGCGCATGCACCATTTGGCGGCTATAAGAAATCAGGGTTTGGCAGGGAAACGCATAAGATGATGCTGAATCATTATCGCCAGACAAAAAATATGCTGATCAGTTACAGCAAAAGCAAACTCGGGTTCTTTTAATCAAATGCAATAATTAAGCCGGGGTTCACAGCATTCAAAATCCTGTGAATCCCGGTTTTGTATTATTAACGGGAACTTTAACCATGTAAACAATATGCTGCCATGACAAAGAGAGTTGTACTTACTCCTAAAGCTGCGGATCTGATAACAGTTTTGAAAGCGGAACATGGCCCGCTTATGTTTCACCAGAGTGGCGGGTGTTGCGATGGTAGTCAGCCAATGTGTTTTAAAGACGGTGAATTTATTATTGGCGGGAGTGATGTGTGCCTGGGAGAAATCGATGGCTGTAAATTTTATATGAATGCCGACCAGTTTGAATACTGGAAACATACCCAACTCATCGTGAATGTAACACCGGGCAGGGGAAGCAGTTTTTCACTTGAGATTCCGCTGGGAGTGAGGTTCTTCATTGAATCAAGATTGTTTACGGAACAGGAACTCAAGTGGCTTGAAAAAAATGAACCGGTAGCAAAAGCTGGTTGACAGGCTATTTTACATCTTTCCTGAATTCATCGGTAAAATGTTCTGTATGCTTTGGCTGTGCAAATTTCTGATCATTGTATTTCTGTGAAGCTCCTTTTGGTATGGAAAGGGATATCCATTGATCGTTCTGTATCATCTTTCCAATAAAAACAACCTGGCCAACATGATAAGCATAATGTGCCAGTTGCCTGTTGATGGCTTCGGTAACGGTTTGTCCCATATTCCTGATATAGATTTCCTTCTCCAGGTCGTCATCAGTTAATGGCTTAATGGCATCAAATAAACATTGCCAACCTTCATTCCATTTTTCCATCAATGCTTCCCTCGAAGAAAAATCGCCTTCAAATTCAGCATCCCTGTTCCTCCATTCTTTTTCCCCATCTGAAGTTAAAAAGTCAGTCCAGCGGGATAACATATTCCCCCAAAGATGTTTCACTATCATGGATATGCTGTTGCTTTCTGGGTTGTATTGCCAGCTCAGTTTTTCGGGTGGAAGCTGGTTGATCGTTTTTTCACCTAATAGTTTATAAAATTCGAATTGTTTGATGATGCCGGGGAGGAATGAAGATGACATGTTGAATGTTGAATGTTGAATGTTGAATGTTGAATGTTGAATGTTGAATGTTGAATGTTGAATGTTGAATGTTGAAAGCAATTTGGGTATATAAAGTTACTTAAAAAGACTGTTTTTTTTTAGTCGTTTTCTTTGTAAACCTGCTGTTAAAGACATTCATAAAGTTGAACAGGCTACCATTTTAACCGCTGCAATGATTATCTTGTGCGGACAGAATATTATGAGAACCCGTTTGTTCAATATAACCGGCAGCATGCTGTTTTTTTTACTGCTTTTGAGTGAAAATTCAAATGCACAGGTTACAGATACTGTTGAAACCGATCATAAAAATTCCCAGGCTGTAATCCAGTTGCCAAAACAGGAGCAACATCATCCTGGTAAATTTCGCCTTTGTTCTTATGCACTGCCGACATTGATGTTTACTTACGGGGTTGTGTCTCTCAAAAATCATGAGCTTGGAAAAATCAACCGAAATGTAAAAGAGGAGTTGTGGGATGAGGGCGCAAAAAGGAATGCGCACATTGATAATTTCCTTCAATATACTCCTGCAGTGGCGGTTTACGCATTGAATATAGCGGGCATAAAGGGGAAAAATAATTTAAGGGACAGAACGATGATCTATATGATGTCAAATCTTTTTACCTATAGTATTGTTAGTCCTTTAAAAAAAATCACGCATGAACTCAGGCCAGATGGGTCTTCTTATGAATCATTTCCTTCAGGTCATACAGCGGAAGCATTTTTATCAGCTGAGTTTTTAAGACAGGAGTATAAAGATATCTCTCCCTGGTATGGAATAGCCGGTTATGCAGTTGCAGCAACCACCGGTTTTTTAAGAATGTATAATAACAAGCATTGGCTAAGTGATGTGATCGCCGGGGCCGGTGTGGGAATCGTTTCCACTAAACTGGCATATTATGTTTATCCTTTTATTAAACAGCAACTGTTTCATAAAAAAGAGATGCATAGTTTCATCATGCCTTATTACCAGGGCAAACAGGCAGGGTTTTCAATGGTTTATAATTTTCATTGATAAATTTTAATGCAGACTGATAACCCTTGTGATCAGCCATTTATTATTCTTATGCTGCCATACAACCACAAAATTGGCAAACTCTGAAGCCGTGTTTTCAGCAAGATTATGAAACCTGTGCTTACCTAATTCGATTGCACCAAATCCCGGTACAGGAGATACTTCAATGCTGCCGGGCTTTAATTCCCTCCGAACCTTGTTACAAACATATTTTTTGACAGACTCCACCATGTCGTTTTTTGATTTCGATAATCCTCCTTTGTCGTGGTAAAATTCCAGGTCTTCAGAAAAAAGAGAAGCGTAAACTTCCATGTTGCAGTTGTTATAGGCATCAAACAAAGTGCTGTCGAGCTTTACGATGGTTTTGTACAGGCTATCATTTTCACTAACAGTTTGTGCAGCAAGTTTAGCAGAAACCAGGGAACAAAGGATAATCAGGCAGGCTGAAATTCTTTTCATGAGCGTTTACTTTTGCCAAAAATAAAAAACAGCTGCCGGAATTTCAGCAGCTGTTATATAAAAGGCAGGTTACTTTTACAATGTAAAGGAAACATGCATCATGGCCCTGTTATTGGCTTTCACTATTCCTGAAGCAAGGTTTTGTGATAAGGGAGCCTGGAAATTTCCACCAATTGATATTTTCCGGTAACTGATCTCCATTCCAAGAGTTCCTGATAAGAGCCGGCCTCCCGAAGCCCCTACTTTAAAACCATTATCCTGATCTAACCCGGCTTTCTCATAAAAAACTCCTGCATTGGGAACAATAACAAATTTCTTTTTAGTACTGAATTTGTAATAAACCTGGGCATTCAGGTTGAACTTATTGCCATACCTGTAATGGTATTTATTGCTGTTCGTGATTTTGTAATTGCCGGTAAGGTTGAGGCCGATATCCTGGAGCCTGATATCATACATGGCCGATAAATTATAATCAACGCTGCCGGTACCAAGCTGGAATAAATTCAAATCAGTACTGTTTGAAGATTTATCTGCGGGGCTGTATTTACCTGTAGGCAGTTTGATACCGGCGCCGAGCCACAGGCTTTGTACCAGCAGGTTCGATTTCATCACGCCAGACCTGTTGTTGAAGAGCCTGTAATATCCCCAGAGGTTAATGTCTCCTGGCCCGTTTTTGTTACTCTTCGCTCCCTGGTTTGTTCTTTCATTGAAACTATAGGGGATAGTAGCCATCACCCTGAATTTCTTACCGATATTCCATCCTCCCCAGGCTTCCGGTACCTGGTAATGTTCATTGGTTGTAAGATAAGTTCGGCTGCCATCAACACCAAGATGTGTAAGCATGGAATTATATCGATATCTTAACCCGAAAATCTGCTTCCTGAATTCGGGAAGTAAACCGATATAGTTGCTGCCTACTCCACAGCCGCATATTTCACAGGCCAACGACGGAAGGGTAAAAAGACTAAGTGCAAATATGGTTGTAATTCGTTTCATGATTCCTGGTTTAATATTACTTTACTGTTCAGCCAACAAAGGATTTTTTACAAATTTTTTGTCATTCAATGTTGCCAGGAAAGCCAGCAGGTTTTCTCTTTCTGTCTGGGTAAGCGGGATACCTGGTTGTGTACTTTGTGTGAAAAAAGGATCCAGGTTGGGTGTTTGCTGCATGCCGCTTACATAATGGTCAAGCACTGCATTCAGTGTAAAGAACCTTCCATCATGCATATAGGGAGCCGTATAAGCCAGATTGCGGAGGCTGGGAACCTTGAACCTGTATTTATCTGTGTCATGTAGTGTAACAGGATACCTTCCCATGTCATTTACGCTGGTTATACCCAGGCCATTGTTACGGAATGAATGATCAGTGAAAAGAGGTTCTGTATGACAGGTACTGCACTTCTGCCTGAATAACTGGTAACCCTGTTGTTCCGTAGGGGAAAAGCTGGCCTGGCTCCTCATTACACTATCGTACCTGGATTCGCTGCTCACACACATCAGCATGAATTGAGACAATGCCTTGAAGAAATTATTGCTGTTTATTTCACTGCTGCCGAAAGCCTTTTTAAATAGAGAAGGATATTCTGAGTGATTCCGTAGTTTGTTGAGCACATTTGTCAATGTATCATCCATTTCCACATGATTGGTGATAGGAGCTACGGGCTGCAGGTCAAGATCAAAAATTCCCCCATCCCACATGAACGTAGGGCTCCATGCAAGATTCATGATAGGAGGGCTGTTTCTTTTTCCAAGCCTGTCGTGAATGCCATGACTCACACTATGGCCGGGATGTGAGAATGATCCTGTTGGTATGTGGCAGTTGCCACAACTGATGGTATTGTTTGCAGAGAGAATGGGGTCGTAAAAGAGCTTTCTGCCCAGTTCAAATCCTTCTTTGGTAACCGGGTTTGTTTCAAAATGATATACTGTTTGAGGAAAGTTCGATGGTTTTTGAAAACCCATGAATGCATCCGCAATTTCATCTTTGCTGCAGGCAGCGATACCTGCAACAAAGATGAACAGTATCATAAAATGTTTGCGGTGCATCTTGATTAGTTTTCTGTGTGATCGTGCCTGAACATAGCAGAATAATTATTTGCTATGGTTGTACTGTATGGATCGAACATTACCATTGGATTAGCGGCAATACTAACATTGGAAGTTCCGTTGAACATTTTCAATATATCTACCATCAGGTGAATATTGGTTTCTTTACCTGATTTAACCTGAGGAACTCCACGGGCAGTAAGGTCCAGTGTTACTTTTTTGATGTTGTTGATGGTTGTTGAAGTCATGCCACCAAATCCTCCGATATGGTACATGAAATCTCCACCCATGGGCGAAGCAGATGAAGTTCCTTCCATCTTGAAGAATATATAACCGCTGTTCCATGTCCAATACATGTCTGCGCCAACACCGGCTGGGTCAAGGTCCCCGGTACGGTGACTGAGATCCATAGTAGAACGGGTGCTGTCAACTCCCACCAGGAAGCTGATTGTTGCATATTCACCTTCAGGAATACTCAGGAGAGGTTCGTGCGTGCTTTCATCGCTTTCATCCACGAGGAAATAGCTGTCATCTTGCGGAACGGTATAAACAGTGCCATCTGTACGGGTGAGTACAAAATTGCTCACATAGTATTTAAGCTTGGTAACATTGAAAGTTTCACCGGCTGCATTGGTATATGACCCTGTATTGAGTGCCAGATCAGAAGAACCTACCACATTGTCAAATTCAACAGTCAGATCCGCTTTTACATTCGGGTTATAAGTCGGATCATCATCTTTTTTACATGAGGTAGCAAATATGGCGGAAAAAAGAGCAATAGAAAGAATACGTTTTGTGTTCATTGTTGTTAAGATTTTATAAATCTGATCACAGCACGGCATACATATTAATGTGCGGACTGCAACCAGCTATTAAATTGAGAAATGATAATAAATAATTATAACCAATACGAAAGCATTGGTCAGTGATGGGAAAATCTTAACAACGGCCCGGGGGATGAAAGATGCTTCTGGCTATTTTGATCTCTTTGGCAACGGGTAATCTTGGAAATTCTTTTTCCTGTTGAGGAATGAAAGTTGCCAGTTCGTTTATGAAAAATGATTTGGAAGATAAAATACTTTCGTTCTTGTTTTCAGCCTTGCGGTCGGGATTTTGAGCATCCTTTTTTTCCTGCTCCTTCAGCTTTTTCATCATCTGGCACTTTCCGTTACAGTGCATTTTGGGCCGGGACTTGTTTACGCAGTTTTTGGCATAAGCTGCTGTATTGGCTGCATAATCAAAAACAATAAATGCCTTATAAAAGGTCTGGCACGTAAAAGTCACCAGGAAAGCCAAGGCAGTTATGATCTTTACGGAATGCATATTTCCGCAAATGTACTTCATTTCTCCGGGAGAAATATGATTGTATTCATATTTTGCTATGATCCTGATAATTCTACTATGTCAGCAATTTCCAGGATATTTTTATGAAACCCCCGTTTTGAGGCATTGATCATGGCCAGGGCTAACTGTTTAAGGCTGGAAATGTATTTCGGAAATACAAACCTGATTACCGGCAACAACCATCCCATGTATTTATACACGGGAAGCGTGTTCTTTAATCCCCTGGTGGGTTCAAGGATACCTGGTCTGAAGTTATATACAGCTTTGAAAGGAAGTTTCATAAGTGCATTCTCTGTTTTGCCCTTGATACGGGCCCACATACGTTTGCCTTTTTCGCTGCTGTCAGTTCCGGCCCCTGAAATATAACAGAAGGTCATGCCCGGGTTTAAAGCCGCAAGTGTTTGAGCGAAATGTGTGGTAAGAATATAAGTCGCCTGGAAATACTTTTCTTCATCCATGCCTACAGAGGAAACCCCCAGGCAGAAAAAGCAGCTGTTATACCCGGTAAGCTGCTGTTGTAGCGGCTGAATATCGAAAAAGTTGGCATGTATGATCTCTTTCAGTTTCGGGTGAGCGATGCCGCATGGTTTGCGGGTAAGCGCCAGTACTTTTTCTACAGATGGGTGTTGCAGGCATTCATGCAATACGGCTTCACCTACCATCCCGGTTGCTCCGGTAAGTATTACGCTTAAAGTAGAATTGTCATTGTTGTTCATGAACTGCTTTTATGAGTCTTTCGTAAAACTGTAGAGCCTCCTGTAAAATACCCAGTTATTTTGTATCTGTTTGTTAAAGCTGCTCCTCTAAAGCAGGTTGATCAGTATCCTTACCTGGCCAAGATGATAAGCATCATGCTGTATGATCCCATGGATATGTTCATAGTATGTCATACCGTTATTCGGGTATATATTTTCAAATTCACCGGCACTGAAAGATTTTAAAAACTGTAACCAGTCTTTTTGTGTTTGCTCAAATATTCCGAGTGTGTGTTGCCAGTTAGCTTCACCTATATTTTCAATTGCTTCGAAATAGTTGGAGGCAGGTGTGATAATCACTTTGCCGTTAACTCTTTGCAATACATTTTGGCGCCATGCAATCAGGTGATTTACGATTTCCCAGATTGAATTCGCACCCGGACTCACTTTTTTGGCAGCCTTTTTTGCATTTAATGATGAAAGTGTATCTTTTATATTAACATCAATCCATGGGCTCCCTTCATACAGCTTTTCAAATAAAGATGCGATTCTTTTTGTTTCTTTCATGTTCCTGTAAAACTAAAATTTGTTTGTGTACTGGAAAACTGCATTATTGAAGAAATTAGGGTAAACTGTTGCTTTGTTGTAAATGTGGTGCCGGAAGATTTTCGCGAACAATAATTCAGATGAATGTAATGCAGGTATGCATGGGATCACAGCTTCAGCAACAAAATTATACCTGTGGTCAGGGATTTTCTTTTTCCGATTTTGCTGTCATCATGCCGATCATCATCATCAATGCTGTAAGAATAATGATCTGTATGAGCAATGAGTTATTGATGACCTGTATGGAATTTCCAGGATCGATCGAAAGGAATAAAAGTATAGTTATTAGCCCACGCGGGGCTATAAAAAGCAAAGGGCGGATGGGAACCTTAACTAATGCAAGTTGTGCAGCTCTGAGCAGGTATATTCCGCTACAGATCCCAACAGCCCAGGCAAAAGTATCCGGGTTTAGCAATTCACTTGTATTGATAAGGTAGCCAAATAATATAAAGAAAAGGGTCCTGATAAGAAATGCAGCTTCTGTTACAAGGTCTTTGAATTTGTGAACTTCTTTATTCATGCCCTCCGGGTTGAGTTTCTGAATCCAGCCGAATTGTTTCAACTCATCTATGTTGCCCAGGAAAAGCCCGAATACAAGTATGAATATCAAGCCGGGAAGATGAAATATCTTGGATACCGCATAGATGAGGATTACAAGAAGTATGATTGGTATGTATTTAATGTGGTGATCTATCTTGTTAAGCAGGAAAGCCAGGCCAATGGTTGCAATAAATGACAGGGCAGCCATTAAAAGAAATTCGACGACAAACATGCCGAATGTTCGCAAGCCAAAATATTCATTCAGTGCTACGAAATTGAAAAGCAGTACACCAAGTATATCAGAAAAACTGCTCTCATAAATGATGAATTCACGCTTCGACATTGATAAGATCCTGGCACTCGGTATTGCAATGGCGCTGCTGATAATTGAAAGCGGGATGATATTTATAAGATTTGACTTAAACCCCGGTTCTCCAAAATACTGTAATACCCAGGCCAGGCCAAAGGCCAGTATCACCAATGGGAAAAAAGAGGTGATAAATGTTTTTTTAATGACAGGTATCTTGGTTTTATTGAATTCCAGTTCAAGAGAGCCCTCGAGTACGATAAGTATCAGCCCGATGGTCCCGAGTACCGGTAATATTCCTGATAAATCCGGGATCGGGATTGCAAAATAAATGACCGCCTGCCGAAGCAACCATCCCATCAGTAGTAAAAATATTACTGCCGGAATTTTTGTCCGGGAAGCTGTAAGGTCAAATACATAAGCAGCGAGTACCAGGGTGCAGAGTAAAATGATGATCGTGGTAGTCATGCCGGGAAGCTTAAAAGAATGAGTTTAAAGGAGAGACAGAGTATAATGTGTAGAACTTTTACCCGTTATTGATTTATTCAAGTAACAGGTTGCCCGTTGCATATTTCAGGTTGTACCGGAACTGGTATATCCGCCAGCCGCTGCTTTGTTTCAATAAGCCCAGTTCATAAGTGCCGGTATATTCCCTGGTCTTTCCTTTGGTAGCTGCTGCTTTGTAATGTGTAGCTGTTGCATAGGCAAAAACCGATGCGGTGGTATCATGAATGCTTACCATGTAATTTCCTGCAAGATGATTGACAGCGTCTATACCTGCAAATCCTTTCCGCCAGTCGTTGCAGATATCTTCTGCTGTTTTCTCAGCCTTTTCGCCACCCATCATTGACATATCAAAGAAAACTTC
>WBZP01006342.1_pt1 | contig 11720 bp, 10 predicted proteins | sample 5204301 | NCBI WGS metagenome assembly WBZP01 (sample SAMN12412401, study PRJNA552823) | activated sludge metagenome | isolation source: activated sludge from nitrification reactor of wastewater treatment plant... | place: USA: Pennsylvania | collected 2017
CTGATCGACAGCGTCCGGCGGCTGGCCGCAGCCGAGGTGGGCATCGGCGTCGACGCCTTCGACGGTGTGGTCCGCCAGGCACCCGCCGGACTGCGACCGCCATCGCCGTCCACCGAGGCCGCCCTGCGGCGCCTCGTGGCGACGGCCAACGATGCCGTGCTGCGCCGCGACGCCCAGGCGTTCGGCGCCTCGTTCACCGAGGACGGCCAGTGGGACAACGGTCGCACCACGGCCTCGGGGCGGGCGGCCATCGCCGCGGCGCTGACCAAAACGCTCAAGGACCACAGCTGGATCTCGCCGTCGGCGCCCCAGTACGTGTTCGAGGTGGACGAGTCCGACGGCACGGGTGCCGGGCGGGGGATGGTCACCGAGCGGGCCAAGCGGCTGTCCGGCAAGGTCACCGAGACGTTGGCCGTTGCCCACGATCGCTACCGCCGCGTGGGCGGGACCTGGCAGATCAGCGCCCGCCGGCTGGAGATCCTCGACCGCGACTAAGGGGCTACGGCCGGATGTCGTAGAACGCGTTCGTGGCGTGATCGATGGAGAGCCGGCTGAACCGGGTGAACCCGGCCTCGGCCGCCAGGCGCCGGGCTACCGACTCCGGCAACCCGAGGGTCCCGAGTCCGGCACCGTCGGGGGCGCTCATCGCCGACGACATGCAACTCAGCACGCTGACCCCATACATCAGCGAGGCCATCGGGTTGCGGGTCACGTTCTCGGCGAAGGTGTCCAGTGCCTTGATGTCCACCAGCAACCACACGCCGTCGGGCTTCAGCGCGCCACGGATCGCCCGGATCACCTCGGCCGGGTGGGTCATGTCGTGGATGCAGTCGAAGGTGGTCACCAGATCGAGGGAGTGGTCGTCGGGAAGCGGCACCACTCGCGGGTCGTGGACGTGGGCGTTGGTGACGCCGGCGTCGGCCTGCTTGCGCCGGGCCCGCTCCAGGGCGTGGCTGGAGATGTCGTAGCCGGTGAACTGCGACGCCGGGAACGCCGCGGCCATCAGCAGCAGCGCCCCTCCGGCGCCGCAGCCGACGTCTGCCACGTGGGCCCCGGCCCGGAGGCGCTCGACGACGCCGTCAAGCGCCGGCAGCACCACCGGCAGCAGGAAGGCGCGGTTCCACGGCTCGAAGCTGCGCTCGATGCCCACAGCGCCCTCCGGGCCGTGGGAGTCGTAGTCGTGGCCCAGCCCGGTGCGGAAGCTGTCCTTCACGTGGCGCAGCGCGTCCATCGTCTGCGGCAGGCGGTGGAACATGCCCATCCCGAACGCCGGATGGTCCTCGTCGGCCAGCACCGCCCTGGCCTCCTCGGACATGGACACCGAATCGGCGTCGCCGTCCAGCAGCCGGGCGGCGACCTGGTTGTGGCACCACTCGCGCACCCAGCGGTGGTGCAGCCCGGTCCGCTCGGCGAGTTCGTCGATGGTCAGCGGCGCGCCGGCGCCGGCCAGCGCGCGGTACAGCCCCAGCGCGTCGCCGAGGTGCACCATCCCGGCGGTGACTGCACCCTCCAGCTTGCTGAACAGCGCGAAGGAGTACAGCTTCAGTGCGTCGGGATCGGCCGCCATCACAGCACCGGATCGGCGAACCGGGGTGGGCGCTGCTCGAAGTGGGCCACCACGGCCTCACGCTGGTTCTCGCCGCCGATCAACCCACCGATCACCCGCCGCTCGGCAGCGAACGCGGCCGGCGCATCGGCGTAGTGCAGATGGTGGAACAGCGACTTGGCGCCGCGCACCGCATCGGGGCTGCGCTCGGCGATGGCTGCAGCCAGGGCCAGCGCGTCCTCGACGGGACGGTCGGACAACCGGGTGGCCACGCCCAGCTCCTTGGCCTCCCGCCCGTCGAAGATCCGCGCGGTGTAGACCAGTTCCCTGGCGACGTCGGCGCCCACCAGCCGGCTCAGCGTCAGCGTGCCGGTCATGTCCGGGATCAGCCCGTAGTAGACCTCGCGGACGCTGAGCTTGGTGTCCGGGTGGACCACACGCACGTCGGCGGCAAGGGCCAGTTGGATCCCACCGCCGATGGCATGGCCGTGCACGGCGGCGATCACCGGGATGGGCAGCTCGGCCCACACCCAGCAGGCCTGCTGGGCGCGGTGGGTGATCCGCCCCTCGTCCACGGTGACCAGCCCGCCTGACTCGGAGGCGTCACCGATGGCGGCCATCGCCGTCAGGTCCAACCCGGCGCAGAACGACGGGCCCTGGCCGCTGAGCACCACGCAGCGCACGTCTGGACGGCCGGCGATCGCCGCGCCCGCGCCGGCGAGGGCCTCGAACATCGGGATGTCCAAGGCGTTGCGTTTGTCGGGTCTGGACAACTGCACGTGGGCCACACCGTCGCTGACCTCGATCGACACTCGTTCGCTCACCCGCGCAGTCTGCCAGACCGCTCTCGCTCCCACCGGCCCAAGCTGCGAGACTGCGGCCATGCGACTGAACCTGACCGCCGACGACGTGCTGACCACCACCCGCGCCGTCCGCAAGCGCCTGGATTTCGACCGCCCGGTGGAGCGCGCGGTCCTCGAGGAGTGCCTGCAGATCGCCCTGCAGGCGCCGACGGGATCGAATCGGCAGGGCTGGCAGTGGATCTTCGTCACCGACCCGGACCTCAAGGCGGCCCTCGCCGACATCTACCGGCCAAACTTCGAGGCGTACCGCAGGATGGTGGCCAACGCCTCGTACCCCGACGGCGACGCCCGCGCCGCCCGGGTCAGCAAGGTCTACGACTCGGCCAGCTACCTGGCCGAGCACTTCCACCGCGTCCCGGTCATCCTCGTGCCCTGCGTGGAAGGCACGCGTGACCCGCTGCCCGGCGCGGCCAGCGCCAGCATGTGGGGCTCGCTGCTCCCGGCCGTGTGGAGCTTCATGCTGGCGGCGCGCGAACGCGGCCTGGGTACGGCATGGACCACGCTGCACCTGCTGAACAACGGCGACAACGAGGCCGCCCACGTGCTGGGGATCCCGCCGGGCTGGGTCCAGGCGGGAATGTTCCCCATCGCCTACACCGTCGGCACGGACTTCAAGCCCGCCGCTCGCCGCCCGATCGACGACCTGGTCCACTGGGACCGCTGGTAGCCGCCCTCAGTCGACGAGACGCAGGCCGGCCGGGCTGATGCTGGGCTCGGCGTTGGGCAGGTCCACCACGAACTGGGTGCGGTACGCGGGAAACACGTGCTCGCTGAGCAGTACTGGCCGGCCGCCGGTGTCAGTGGTGATCCGCTCGCAGCGCAGCACCGGGCTGGCGGGCGGCACGTCCAGCAGCGCGGCATCGGCCGCGGTCACGATGTCCGCGCCGATGGTCTGGGTGGCGCCGCGCAGGGTGATGCCGACCAGTTCGTAGAAGGGCCGCTGCTCGACGTCGTGGCGGCTGAAGTGGTGGCCGATCTCGGCCGGGCACCACACGGTGACCACGGCGAACGGCTCACCGTTGGCCAGATTCAAGCGTTTCACGCGCAGCACCTGGTCACAGCCGAGCACCTCACGGGCGCGGGCCGTGGACGGGCCGAAGGCGTACTCGAGGATCTTGCGGTCGGCGGCGAGGCCGCGGTCACCGAGTTGGCCCTCGATCGTGGCCAGGGAGTTGAGCCGCTGGGGCACCGGGGCCATGGCGATGTACCAGCCGAACCCTTGGCGGCTGTCGACGAGCCCCTCGTCGCGCAGGATCTCCAGCGCCCGGCGAACGGTGACCCGGCTGACCGCGAACTCGGCCGACAGGTCGCTCTCGCTGGGCAGGACGCGCCCCGGCGCCATCGAGCGCACCCGCTGGCGCAACTCGTCGGCGATCACGTGGTAACGAATCGGTCGATCACTCACGGCGTCACTCCTCGCGGGAGGCGACTCGATTGCGGACTTGCCAGACACCTGCGCACTTGTCCTATACTTGTCTACAAGTGCGCAGCGATGCAACCCGCACCGCGCGACGACAAGGAGCCGAGATGACCGTCACCGCCGGAACCCCGATCGACCTCGTCGAAGGTGTCTACGCCACCCTCCCCGGGCGCGTCGCCGCCGGACGGGCCGCGTTCGGGCGCCCGCTGACGCTGGCCGAAAAGATCCTGCTCAACCACCTGCGGTCGGTGGACGTGGCCATCGAGCGCGGCGTCACCTACAACGACTTCCACCCCGACCGGGTGGCGATGCAGGACGCCACCGCCCAGATGGCCCTGCTGCAGTTCATGACCGCCGGCCTGCCCACCACCGCCGTGCCATCCACCGTGCACTGCGACCACCTGATCTCGGCACGGGTCGGCGCCCTCGCCGACTTGGACAGCGCCATCGACACCAACCGTGAGGTCTACGACTTCCTGCGGACCGTCAGCGCCAAATATGGCATCGGCTTCTGGGGACCTGGCAGCGGCATCATCCACCAGGTCGTGCTGGAGAACTACGCCTTCCCCGGCGGGATGATGATCGGCACCGACAGCCACACGCCCAACGCCGGCGGCCTGGGAATGGTGGCCATCGGTGTGGGCGGCGCCGACGCGGTGGACGTGATGACCGGATTCCCGTTCAACGTCCGCTGGCCGAAGGTGATCGGCGTCAAGCTCACTGGGACGCTGAGCGGCTGGTCGTCGCCCAAGGACGTCATCTTGGAGGTGGCCAGGGTCCTCACCGTCGAGGGCGGCACCGGCGCCATCGTCGAGTACTTCGGCCCGGGCGCCGACAGCATCAGCGCCACCGGCAAGGCGACGATCTGCAACATGGGCGCCGAGATCGGCGCCACCTGCAGCGTGTTCGGCTACGACGCGAACATGTCCAGCTACCTGAAGGCCACCGGCCGTGAGGCCATCGCCGATGCCGCCGACCGCGTCGCCGACCACCTCCGCCCCGACGACGGGGCTCACTACGACCGCCTCGTGGAGATCGACCTCGACGAGCTCAAGCCGCTGATCAACGGACCGCACAGCCCGGATCGGGCCAACCGCGTCGGCACCCAGGTGGGAGACGAGGCCCGGGCCAACGGCTGGCCGCTGGAGATCAGTTCGGCCCTCATCGGCAGCTGCACGAACAGCTCCTACGAGGACATCACCCGCGCTGCCTCGATCGCCCGCCAGGCCGCGGCCCACGGACTCACCGCCAAGACCGAGTTGCTGGTCACCCCGGGATCCGAGCAGACCCGGGCCACCATCGAGCGCGACGGGCTGATCGCCGATCTCGAGGCCATCGGCGCCACCGTGCTGGCCAACGCCTGCGGGCCGTGCATCGGCCAGTGGGACCGCCCGGCGTCGGCGAACAACACGCCAAACACCATCGTCAACTCGTTCAACCGCAACTTCCCCAAGCGCAACGACGGCTCGGCGAACACGCTCTCGTTCGTGACCAGCCCGGACACGGTGGTGGCGCTGGCGCTTGCCGGGCGGTTGGACTTCGACCCCACCACCGACACGATCGAGGCCCCCGACGGCACCCCGGTGTTGCTCCAGGCGCCCGTCGGCGAGGTGCTGCCGCACAGCGGCTACGACCCCGGGCAGAACACGTTCACCCCACCGCCGGCCGACGGAAGTGGCGTGGTGGTGGAGGTGTCCCCCACCAGCACCAGGCTGCAACTCCTCGAACCGTTCGCCCCCTGGGACGGCGACGACTACACCAACCTGCCGGTGCTGATGAAGGCCCAGGGAAAGTGCACCACCGATCACATCTCGGCGGCCGGCAAGTGGCTGACCTACCGCGGTCACCTGGAGAACATCTCCGGCAACCTGTTCCTCGGCGCGGTCAACGCCTTCACCGGCGCGGTGGGTGAGGGCAAGGATGCCCGCGACGGCAGCGTGGACACCTTCCCCAACCTGGCCAAGAAGTACAGCGAGGCCGGCATCCGCTGGGTAGCCATCGGTGATCGCAACTACGGCGAGGGCTCCTCGCGTGAGCACGCCGCCATGGAGCCCCGGTTCCGCGGCGGCGTGGTCATCCTGGCGCGCAGCTTCGCCCGGATCCACGAGACCAACCTGAAGAAGCAGGGCCTCGTCCCGCTGACCTTCGCCGACCCCGACACCTACGACCTGATCGGCGAGGACGACCGGATCAACGTGATCGACCTCCCGCCCGTGCCCGGCCGCAACGTACGCTGCCAGATCGTCAAGCCGGACGGCACGGTGGTCGACTTCGAGGGTGTCCACACCTTCAGCGACGAGCAGGTGGAGTGGTTCCGCGCCGGCTCGGCGCTGAACGTCGTCAAGCGCAAGGTCGCCGACGCGGCGAGCTGAGATGCCGTCCGACGAGTTCGGCCAGCCGATCAGCTTCGCGGTTCCCGGGTGGACCACCCGGCCGCGGCCGGACCCCGACGTCCTCACCGGCCGCGACGTGCGCCTGGAGCGCCTGGCCGACCAGCACCTCACGGACCTCACGGCCACCATCTGCGCGCCCGGCACCGAGGCGCGCTGGACGTACATGCCGGCGGGGCCCTTCGCCGGGCGGGAGGCGTACGCGGCCTACGCCCGGACGCTGATCGACGACCCGGGCACGGTCCCGCTGGCCATCGTCGACCAGCACTCCGGCACGGCCACCGGCCAGGCCACCTACCTGCGGATCGATCCGGACGTCGGCTCGATCGAGGTCGGCTCGATCATGTACAGCCCGCAACTCGCCCGGACCCGCGCGGCGACGGAGTGCATGTACCTGATGATGCGCCACGCCTTCGACGACCTCGGGTACCGGCGCTACGAGTGGAAGTGCGACGAGCTGAATGCCCCGTCACGGCGCGCCGCGCTGCGCCTCGGCTTCACCTTCGAGGGGATCTTCCGCCAGGCCACGATGTACAAGGGGCGCAACCGGGACACGGCCTGGTTCGCCATCACCGACCGCGACTGGCCGGCGCTTCGACCGGGCTACGAGGCCTGGCTGGCGCCGGGCAACTTCGACGAGCGCGGCGTCCAGCGCACGCGGCTATTCGGGTGACAGCCCGGACAGCTTGTCGACTAGCTTGACCTTGGCCCGCTCCTTGGCGTCACGGGCCCGTTCGGCGATGCGCCGGGCCAGCTCACCGATCCGGGTGATCTGACGCAGCAGGGCGTCACGCGCCGCTTCGGCCTCGGCCGTGAGGTTCTGCAGGGTCTCGACCTTCCACCACTTCAGGACCACCGGCTCGAGGATCTGGGCGTGGTGCTGGTCGAGGTTGTAGATGCCGGCCCGGGCGATGAGGTCGGCATGGCGGCGGAATCCGGGGATGCCCGTGCCGGGCATGGCGAACTCACGAACCTGCCGTTCGATGGCCGGCAGGACGATCGACGGGGCGATCTCCAGCGCCGCCGAGGTCAGGTCGCGGTACAGCAGGAAGTGGAAGTTCTCGTCGGCAGCCACCCGGCTGATCACCTGGTAGCCGGCCTGGCCGAGCGGATGGTCGGACCACGCCGTCTGCAACGATTTGGCGGTGTTGCGATGGGCGATGCGCGTCGCCAGCTCCTGCAGCGAGACGTAGACGAACCCGTCCACCGGGGTGGGCGGGTTGGGCACCTGGCCGCCGCACATCTGGGCCATGCGGGCGTCCTCCAACTCCCACGGATCGAGCGCCCGGCTCACCAGGGCGTAGTCACGCAGCGCCTGGGCGTGACGGGCTTCCTCGGCCACCCAGCGGTGCGACCACTCCCGCCAGATCCCGTCCCGGCCGAACAGCCGGTCGATGGTGTGGAAGTAGTACGGCAGGTTGTCCTCGGTGAGCAAGTTGACGAACAGCGCGCTGCGCAGCTCGTCCGGAAGTGGCACGTCGTGGAGATCGAACTCGTCGCGCGCCGGGTAGGCCCGGCCCTGCTCCCACGGCACGAACTCGTGGGGGTACCACGGCTTGCAGGTGTCGTAGTGGCGGTGGACCAGTTGCTCGGCGACGGGCGTCAGCTCGTGCATCAGGTCCCGTTCGGCGAGAGCGGTGGGCATGAATGCAGTCTACCGACCAGTAGGTAGGTCGACCGTCATCGGCGAGATCTCCGCAGCCATGCCACCCCGCTGACGCTTAGCCTTGATCCATGCGTGACACCCGGACCGAACGCCTCCGGCGTCGCGCCGTCAGCGTCACCGCGGTCTCGGTCGCCGCCGTGTCGCTGACGCTCACCGCTCCACTGTGGGTGGCCGGCGGTGCGCTCGTCGACCTCGCCCTCGCTCGGCGGCGGCTGCCGACGGTTCGCCTGCTGGCGTTCGGGACTGCCTGGTGCTGGCTGGAGGTGGCCGGGGTCAGCCGCGCCGTCGGTCTGTGGCTCATCGGCCGGGCCGCGGACCGGGACGCGCACTACGCCCTGCAGCGCTGGTGGATCACCCGGCTGATGGGTGCGTTGCGCCGCACCACCGGGATCCGCGTCGACGCCACCGGCGCCGAGTGCCTGTCACCGGGCCCCGTCGTGATGGTGTGCCGCCACGTGAGCCTGGCCGACTCGCTGCTGAGCGCGTGGGTCATCAGCGACGTGGCCCGGATGAACCCGCACTACGTGCTCAAGCGCGAGCTGCTGTCGGTGCCAAACCTCGACGTGGTGGGCAACCGCCTGCCCAACTGCTTCATCGACCGCGACGCCGACGACGCCCAGGCGGAGCTGGACCGGCTCCGCGCCGCGGCGGGCCAGCTCGGGCCCAGTGACGTGATGGTGATCTTCCCCGAGGGGACCCGGGCTACTCCGGCCAAGCGGGCCAGGGCACTGGACAAGATCGCGGTGGTGAGCCCGCACCGGGCCGAGGTGGTGGGCCGCCTTCGCCACCTGCTCCCGCCCCGCCCGGGTGGCACGCTGGCGATCCTCGCCGGCCAACCGGAGGCAGACGTCGTCGTCGCCTGGCATGCGGGCTTCGACGGGATGGACTCCTTCGGCGGGATCCATCGGGCCCTGCGCCGCCCGCCTCCCCCAGTGCGCTTCCGTATGGAGCGCATCGCCCGCCACCAACTCCCCGCCGACGACCAGCTCGAGGGCTGGCTCGACGACCTGTGGGTGGACACCGACCAACGCATCGACCAACTCCACAGCGAGGCCCCATGAGTCCCACCTCCACCGCTCTGCTCACCGCCGCGCTGACGATCGCCGCGGTGATGCTGGTCACCTGGCTGATCAGCGTTCCACTGAAGAACGCCTCGATCGTCGACATCGTCTGGGGCCTCGGCTTCGTGGCCGTGGCCTGGGCCGTGCGCTGGCGCGTCGACGGCAACGACGCCCGCCAGTGGCTGCTGGTGGCGATGACCACCGCCTGGGGGCTGCGCCTCGGCGGGTACCTGTGGTGGCGCAACCACGGCAAGGGCGAGGACTTCCGCTACCAGGCAATGCGCCGCAAGGCGCCCGAGCGGTTCTGGCTGCTGAGCCTGGTGCGGGTCTTCGGCGTGCAAGGCGTGGTGATGTGGCTGGTGTCCCTGCCCGTGCAACTCGGCCAGGTACGGACGACCCCCGCGGTGGGGTGGCTGGCCGGCGCCGGCGTCGTGGTGTGGGCCGTCGGGCTCGGCTTCGAGGCCATCGGCGACGCCCAACTGGCCCGGTTCAAGGCAAACCCGGCCAACGCCGGCGCCGTGATGGATCGGGGTCTGTGGCGCTACACCCGGCACCCGAACTACTTCGGCGACGCCTGCGTGTGGTGGGGCATCGCCCTGGTCGCCGCCGAGACCGGGCTTGGCGCCGTCGGCCTGATCGGCGCAGCGGTGATGACGGTGTTCCTGCGGCGGATCTCCGGGGTCACCCTGCTGGAGAAGTCGCTGGTCAAGCGGCGCCCCGGCTACGCCGAGTACGTCGCCAGGACGTCACCGTTCATCCCTCGCCCACCGCGCTGATCAATCCGTGCCGGGGCGGCGCTCGCCCTCATGGAGCAGGTCGCCGTGGTACCCGGGCGGCAGGGCCCTGGCGATCTCGTCCTCGGTGGGCGTCTGGGCGTGGCGTGACTCGGGCGGGAGCAGGGCCATGATCGCCTTCATGATCCGCTTGGTGTCGGCGTCGGCGCTGCGGTAGGTCAGCGCCACCGGCGGACCGACGCGCACCTGCACCGTGGGTGGATTGAGCACGTTGAACACGGCCGGCAGCCGCGACGAGCGCGGCCAGACGTGCTCGGTGCCCCACAGCCCGAAGGGGATCACCGGCACCCGCGTCGCCGCGGCGAGTTTGGCGGCGCCCCAGCGACCCTTGAGCGTTGGCTCGTAGAAGGCGGCGCCACGGGGGATGGTGCCCTGGGGCATGATCCCGACGATGTCGCCCTGGGCGATGGCCTCCTGCGCGGCGACGAGCGGTGCGTCGCTGCCGCTGGCCCGGTCGACGGGGATCCCGCCAGCCGCCTTGGCCAGCGCGCCGATGATCGGGGCGTTGAACACTTCCTTCTTGCCCAGGAACTTCATGGTCCGCTTCGTCCTGCCCATGGCCATGGCGATGGCGATCGGGTCGAAGTAGCTGCGATGGTTGCCGACGATGATCGCCGCGCCGCTGGTCGGGATGTGCTCGGTGCCGTCGATGTCGAAGCGGGCGAACGGGTAGAACAGCGGGTTGGCCAGCTCCATCGACAGGCTGGCCAGGTCACGGTTGAGGATCGGGACCTTGAACCCGCTGGACGGTGCGGCCAGCGACACCGTCGGCCACCGGCGCACCGCAGCCATCAGCCGCAGCCGCGGATCCGGGTTCACCGCCGCCGGATGGCCCACCGCCGACAGCAGCGGGACGTCGTAGACGCTGTCGCTGTAGGCGTAGCTCTGGGCCAGGTCCACGTGATGGCGGGCCGCCCACGCCTCCACCGCCTCGCGCTTGCCGAAGCTCCACACGAACGGGCCGTCGATGCTGCCGTCGTAGGTGCCATTGGCGTTCACGCCGTACCGGGTGGCGATGACGTCGTCGAGACCGAGCAGATCGGCGAGGGGCTTCACCAGGTCGTACGGCGTGGTGGTGGCCATGACCACCTTGCGCCCTGCGGCCCGGTGCTCGGCGAACAGTTCGCCGGCCATCGGCTGCACCAGTGAGGCCAGTTCGACCGAGGCGTGCATCGCGGCGCGCTGCACGGCGGCCCGCTTGCGGCCCTTGGCCAGACGCACTGCCTGGCGGGTCAGCAGCATCGACGGGAGGGTCTCGCCCACCGTGTTGAACAGCTGGAACATCAGCTTCTCGCCGGGGATCTCCCGGGAGGTGACGCCGGCCTCACGCATGGCCCGGGAGAAGATCTCGCCGGACGCCCCGGCGAGCAAGGTGCGATCGAGGTCGAAGAAGGCCGCCGCGGCCGGACGAGTCATGACTGCAACTGTACGGCCAGGTTCACGGGCGCGCGGCCGGAGTGGCGAGGAGGTCCCCGTGTACGACGACGAACCATCCGTCCGGCTCGACCGCCCACTGCCGGTACCCGCCTGCCAGCGCGGCCAGTTCGGCCTGGCCCACACCGAGCGCTGCCGCCTGGGCGACGAAGGCCCCGGTCAGGATCCGCTCGGCCCACTGGCCCGCCCACCACGCCCGCTGCGCGGGTGTGCTGTAGCACCACACGCCGGCCGTGACGTCGACGCCACGCAGGCCGGCAGCGTTGGCCCACGACGCCAGGCGCCGCCCGGCATCCGGCTCGGCCCCATTGGCCCGGGCCATGGCCCGGTACAGCTCGCGCCAGCGGGTCAGCGCCGGATGCTCGGGGAACCACGTCATCGCCGCGTAGTCGGCGTCGCGGGCGGCGATGATCCCGCCCTGCCGGCAGACCCTGGCCATCTCACGCAGGGCGGCGACGGGGTCGGCGAGGTGCTGCAGCACCTGGTGGGCATGGACGACGTCGAACGAACCGTCGGCGAAGGGCAGGGAGGCGACGTCACCGCTGA
>WBZP01006343.1_pt1 | contig 11718 bp, 13 predicted proteins | sample 5204301 | NCBI WGS metagenome assembly WBZP01 (sample SAMN12412401, study PRJNA552823) | activated sludge metagenome | isolation source: activated sludge from nitrification reactor of wastewater treatment plant... | place: USA: Pennsylvania | collected 2017
ACGAGGAAGTCCGGCTTGAACACACCCAGCCGCGTGGAGCCGTACAGCATCAGTTCTTTCAGTTTCAGGGTGGTGGTGCCCGTTCCTTCGTAGAAATTGTATTAGGATGCACCTGATTTAAAGGATTGGAAGGACGCGGCAAAACCTGAACATAGAACGTTTTTACGGCGGTGGCATTGTTGTTATAGGATTTTAAAAAACGCTTACAACAATGACTTTCCTCAATCTGTATAGATATAATTCCGCTTACGCCGCCACGAAGTCATTTCATTGAGTACGTCAAACAGGCTGTCTTTGTAGGGAGTATATTTGTCTGCCAAAGGCACCAGATAATAGACTAAGTTTTCATCCGGTAGGATACGTTTGTCCTTGCCCAAAGGGCCAAAATAATCTTCTAAGTGTTTTCTGAACAGCGTATCCACTCCCGCCAGTTCGTAGCCGTAGATTTGGATAACGGGAGGACTTTCAGGACAGGTCCACGGCGCACACATGAGAATACTCCAACAACCCGTTACATAATTACCGGAATAGAAGGGAGGGGCAGTTGCAGTTGGTGGACGCTCTACCGGTTCTCTTTTGTAAAGGTATTGACGATAAGGGGGATGATAACCCTCTTCCTGTATAGATCGCATAATCGTCTGAAAATTCTGTGAAGGACGTTCCGGCTGATCCGAATCTATATAATAAAAGCCCTCAGGAACGAAGGGTGCTTTTATACCCGCGTATTGGGGAACCTGCTGACAGCCAGTAGAAAACCATACAATCCCTGGAAGTACCCATAAATGTATTTTCTTAAATTGAGGCATTTTTATTCAATTTGTTTGTTTAAGACAGTCTCTTGAACGTTTCCATGATGTAACATCCATAATATAATCAAAAACAGTATCCCTGTAGTGACTATATTTTTTATGTAATGGTACAAAATAGTAAACTGTCTTGAAATAATATAGAGTATGTTTATCCATCACAGCTGTCCCAAAAAAGTCTGTCAACTGATCATTATAAATAGTATCTGTCTTTGCCAGCTCATATCCATATATCTTCAAAACAGGATCGCTTTCCGGGGGATTGTCAGGGGCACACAATTTTATACTCCAACAGTCGGTTACATAATCCCCCTTATAATCAGGATACAATGGTGCATTAGGCGGCCTTTTCGGCACCTCTTTCGTATAAACATATTGGCGGTAAGGAGGGTAGTAACCGATTTGTTGCAAACAGCGCATCATTTTCTGAAACTGTTGGGTCGGTTGTGTGCGCGTTTCAGAGTCTATGTAGTAAACGCCTCCTATATGTAATGGAGAAGGAGGAGATGAAGCTTGGTTACAGGCTGCTCCAATCGCGACAAGTACCAATATGGTGAGTAAAATTTCAACAATACATTTCATAATTTATTTTACTATTGTTTTCTGATCATAAGCCAAGCTGTGGCTTTAGGTGCATTATATGGTTTTGTTGGATGATTACGGGCCTGATTTATAAAGCCACTTGTTGGAAAACCATTATATATCCTTACAAATTCATCAAACTCTGATGCTATATTCTGTGTACCTTTTGACCAACTGAGGCCGACCCTTGTATCCACCACTGTCCCTTGATCCCCAAGATAGAATTTCGGATAATCCTTGTCGATACCTGTTTTATCTACAAATACTGCCATAGAATGGTACCCTTGGGCAAAAGAAAGATAAAAACCAAAATAACCTTCCTTATCTCCGATTGCTTCTAACATCTTGGTACCCAAACTTTCATTCATTACAAAACTACCGTCCTGCTGCTCTGTAAATCCTACCTCAATCGCTGGTCCCATCAAACCTTTCCCTTGTAAATAGATGGCTACTTCATGTATTGAACCATTGGGGGCAATATTCTTGTCTTTAGGATCTAATTGTGTATCCAATATCAGATTGGTAGCAGCACAAAGCACAGAAATGCAATCCTTTCTATCTTTAGAACTCTTCAGGGCATTTTGTTTATAATAATCCACAAAAACACTCACCTGACCAAAGTTAAAACGCGCTTTTGAAGTACTTCCCAGAATATTTTCTACTCTATCCATTCTGCTTTCTAATGCTTTTATTTGTTTCATCTGAAGAACGGAATTATACTTTTTTAAGGCCAGGTAACTTGTGTAGAGTTCCTTATTAAAAACATAGTTAGCGGGTGCTTTTTCCAACCCATCCAAATCCACCGCCATGATCGGCGTATTACTCGCAAACTGATACGGCGTCAACTCCGGATACTCCCTCGCTATCGGATCCACGCTCAAAAACCTGCCTAACCTCGGATCGTATATGCGCATTCCGTAATCCTGTTCATTGTCATCTCCATACACTTCGTCGTCGTTTTCTTTGCCATTGAAGCCGTAGCGGTAGGAGGTGTTGCCTGCATAGATGCTACATCTTGCCCTTAAACCTTGGATTATCTCTCCAATGCAGTGCTTTGGGGTTTTGCCTAAAATCAAAATAGTCGTAAATGCTATCTCTATGAACCATATTGACAGAGTCAATTGGATGGAAAATATAAACATTTTCCCAATAGTTTATTTCTTTACCCTGAAACATTGTTCCAAAGAAATTAGTTAAGTGATCCCGTTTTATGGTATCTGATTCTACGAATTGATATTCCATTATTTTAGATACTTCTTTCCCTGATTTAATATCTGAGCATGGGCACAAACTAATGCTCCAAACATCTTTTTTGATGTATGAATAATCATAGCGTGGTGGGGATATAGATGCAATTCGTTTAAAAGGTTCTTTTCGATACCGATATACCATATTCGGCGGGCAATACCCTATCTTTTTAAGTTCTCTGGAAAACCATAAAAACCTTTTGGATGGATATAGTGTGTCGCCTGTGTCAATAAATTCCGTACCAGAACACGGTGCGCCGCAAGGCTTTTCGGAAGGTGCGCACCTTCCGAAAGCAAAAATAGTAAAAATTAAAAATATTGGCTTCATATTATTTTTGTTTTGGCCTAAACAACTGCCAGACAGTTACCTGTGGTGCAGAGTATCTCTTTTCAGGATTAGGATGAGATTCGGCCTGTTGAATAAAACCTGAAGGGGCTGCTCCAGTTGCACGTTGGATTTCTTTATCAAATTCTGCTCCAATGTTTTAAAGTTAAATAGAAAGATTAGAATGGGTTAAAAGTATCTACCTTCGCCCAAATTCCACATCGTATACAAAGTTAAAAATGCTATCTTTAATAGATGTGTATTTTGGATTCAATGCTTCGAAGTAATAGACATAGTTTCCCCAAGGAAGATTATGTTTATCCATTCCTGCAGTGCCAAAAAAATTGGTAATATGCTGCATTTTTATTGTATCCGAATCAACCAATTGAAATTCAGAAATTCTAATGACGGCACCGCTATCTACTGGATCTTGTACCATTGGGATCATATCAATGCTCCATATACCTTTTATATAAGAGCCATCATACAAGACCTCCTTAGGAGCAGTAATGGGCCGCGCTACTGCCCTTTTTGTGTATATATATTGCTTGCATAGGGGTTGGTAGCCTGCTTCTCTCAGTTTGCGCATTATTTTCTGAAAGTCTTTAGAGGGCAATAGGGAATCCCCTGAATCAATAAAATACACTCCTTTAGCGTCAAAGACGTATTGATTTTCTTTAAAACCTACCTCTTTATCATATCGAGTACAAAAGCTAATAATAAAGAGGAAAAACAAAGGCAGAAATATGGATTTTGCAGCAAGTTTCATGGTCAAATTATTTTACTTGTTATAAAATTATTTTTTATCTTCTTTCGATCGATACAATGGCCAAACAGTTACTTTTGGAGCAGTGTATGGGCCGTTATCTTTATCTTTGGGTATATTTTTCGCCTGATTAATAAAACCTGACCCTCGCCGCCCATTCCAAAGTTCTATGAGCCTATCAAACTCTATAGAAACATTTTGTGTGCTCTTCGACCATCCTCTACCAATATCATCATCTATTATCGTTCCTTGATCCCCCATGTAAAACTTGGCGTGGTTTATATCATCTCCCGTTTTATCTACAATCACAAACATAGAGTGAAAGCCCTCCGCAAAGGAGAGATAAAATCCGAAATATCCCTCCTGATTCCCCAAAGATTTCACCATTTTTGCTCCCAAACTCTCATCCATTTTAAAAACCCCACTTTTTTGTTCTGTAAAGTTCACCTCAATTGCATCTCCCATCAACCCTTTAGTTTGAAGATAGTTTGCGACTTCGTGGATGGAACCATTCGGTGCTATTGCCTTATTAGTGGGATCTAAATTAGTTCCTAATACTATATTTGTAGCACTGCATAACACCGAAATGCAATCTTGTTTCTCCTTTCCTTTTTTTAGGGCATTTTTTTGATAATAATCTATAAACGTTGCAGTCTGGCCATAGTTAAACCGCTTGGAGGGGTCAGGAGCAATACCACTACCACCAAAAGCAAATTGAGTCTCATATTCATCCATCTGCTTTTCCAGTTTTCTGTAATCTGCTAGCGATATCTTATCCTGCTTCAACCTGATGTAAGTGAGATAAGTATTTTCAAACAAGGCATAATTTGCAGGTTTTTTTTCCTCACCATCCAAATCAATATTCCGAATAACATCATTCTCAGCAAAAGCATAGGTTGAATTCCACGGATACCCTTGGAACAACGGATCCACGCTCAAAAACCGCCCCAGCCTCGGATCGTATATGCGCATCCCGTAATCCTGTTCATTGTCATCTCCATACGCCTCGTCGTCGTTTTCTTTGCCGTTGAAGCCGTAGCGGTAGGTGCTGTTGCCCGCCGCCGGGGTTTTGCGGTTGGGCATCACCATGCCGAAGGGGTAGTATTCGCGGGCTTCGGCTACTATGGGGGTGTAGTAGTTGGGGGTGCCGTTGTTGTCGCTGTCCACTTCGCTGCGGTCGTCGGTGATGACGGCCAGCACGTTGCCGAGGTGGTTGGTGAGTTCATATTGTTTTTTGCCGAGGTAGTTGGTGCTGATGCCCCCACCCGACGTAGTGGATACGAGGAAGTCTGGCTTGAACACACCCAGCCGCGTGGAGCCGTACAACATCAGTTCTTTTAGTTTCAGGGTCGTGGTGCCCGTTCCCTCGTAGGTGGCTAATACATTGCCCGAAGCATCGCGGATATAGAACGTTTTTGTGACGGTTCCATTGTTGTTGTAGGATTTTTTGATCCCTTTTTATTCGGATTTTCACTGATTTGTTCTTTTCCCGACAGGGGAGAATTGGAGCGAAATGCACATTACACAATTAACGAACATACAAATCAGGATTAATCGTTTTTAAAATTTTAATAATAGAATCTTGAGCAATATATTCTTCCTGAATACTTTTCGTTCCAAAAGGAAATCCGTTTTTTTTAACTATATCATAAGCCCCAATTACTTGATTATCTACATAGGTAATGTACAATATATTTTTATACTCCCTTACCTTAAACCTTTTTACATTTTTTTCATATGCATCTGTGCCTGTTAGCATCACCGGGCCTACAATCAAGCTATCAAACTGATTTACAATAGCGACTGATATCGTCGTTATATGCTCAAATTCGTCGCTTTGATAAAACTTAACATAAATGTTTCTGCTTTCTGGAGCCTGAATCTTGCCCAAATACCGATCTTTGTCGGAATAACAATGTGTATAAAGGATGCTGCTACTACATAACAGGCAGTAGAATAGGCATGAAATATTATATTTATGTTGCATTTTTAAAAAAATGAAGGCATTACACAAACAAGAAAACAATCAAGTTTGATGATCCGCCAGTGGGCGATTGAGATACGCATTAGGGTTAGCCCTTGGACAGCAATATGTATCAGATGCCATTGTAGGTATTTGGTGGATGCAGTAATGTTGTAATCCTACTACACAATTGGAATGTCCTGAAACTTTCTCAAGTATTCTTATTCTAAACGGCGGATCTTAAAATTCAAATTGGAGTGCCTTTCAGACATGGACCTCGCGGCTGGCAGTATCTGAGCAGGGTTTACTCTTTGTAATTCTGGGGGTATTTTATATGGAGAAGGGGTATAAACAGTATTAAAGTACATTGGAGAAAAAGAGTAGTTCTTTTTCTCTGTAAATGTTCCAGGATACATCCTATACACCATAAGGGAAGACACTGGCCCAAGAGGTTTAATCAGGCTTTCTATGTATTTTGGAGACCAACCAAATGCGTTTGAATAAAAATTCAACATATTCGATGGCAAATCGGCTGGCTCAAACGACGAGCCACTAGTGGGGTGAAGTCCTTGCAATCTCTCAAATTTGATACTTACATCTTGCAATAATGCCAAAGCAACCTGCTGTTTTTCCGGGAGGCTTAAACCTTTTTTAATGTCATATTTCTCCGTTATTCCTATAGAAGTCCCCCATTTTAAGATATCCTGCCTATATGATGTGGTAAAGAAGTGGTCGTTCCCACCTTCTTCCTTTTTTATCCTATCCCATAGCTTATTAAACCCAATCAGCCAGTCTTCTCTTTTTGTATTAGTAAAAGCATGGGTCCTATCAACCCATCCATAATTTTCTGTATATACAATTTTTTTTGCTTTACTAAGGATTGCTGCTTCATACTCGTCTCTTGGAGTTACAGATGCAGGGTCAATAGAATTATCATAATTAATTTGAGCAGATTTCTGATCCGGATAAGGACCATTAAAGTCAGTTTTTCCGCCATCAAGCGTATTTACTTTCCATGGCTCCAATCCATCCAAATCCACCGCCCAAATCGGCATATTTCCCGCAAACTGATACGGCGTCAGCTCCGGATACTCCCTCGCTATCGGATCCACGCTCAAAAACCTGCCCAGCCTCGGATCGTATATGCGCATTCCGTAATCCTGTTCATTGTCATCTCCATACGCCTCGTCGTCGTTTTCTTTGCCGTTGAAGCCGTAGCGGTAGGTGCTGTTGCCCGCCGCCGGGGTTTTGCGGTTGGGCATGACCATGCCGAAGGGGTAGTATATTTATTCGATATTTTTCACTTTTTTTTCTATCGCGTTATATGCTATTATACTATCTTTTGTAACTCTTATAGTGAATATATTTATATAATTCGCAGAAATTCCACTTGAACCCCTTCCCAAGGTACTTATAACAAAACAATTCCCCTTTTTTATAACCTTTACAACGTCATAATCTAAACTTTGATCTGAACCTAATGAAGAATATCTTGAATTAGGAAGGCGAAACAGTAACTGATTTGCGTTAGAGTTCAAATTAAAAGAATCAGATGTTGCATTAAAATGTAAATAATTTACATCAACAACAGAATTATTGGCAGCATCTATGTCCACACGCTGTAGCAATTCAATTACTGTGGTATCTATCGTAAAAACCGAAGTACTCAATAGTAAACCATTGAACAGTATAAGGTCACTACATTTTACAAAAAGCTCATCATGTTTATATTCAACATTATCAAGGGCATTCAATATTTTGGCCGCTCTGGTTATGCTTGTGTCAGTTATTATATTTATAAAGGGTGTTATGTTTTCGTAACAATCCGTTACAGGTTTTTCCTGTTTTCTTAGATTTAAAGCAGTGTTGTTATATTTAAATATATAAAAAAACAATATGACAATAAACAAAATTATGCCCGAAAAAAATATTTTTTTCATAATCCACCCGTTTTTCCCCAACCTGCTTTTTGATAAGCAGCATTGCTTGGTTTGTAAAATAGAGTTGCCGCAGTTCCTTTGGGTTTATCCAAACCTCTTTGACCTTCAATAGTTTTAATCGCAATAAACATAGGAACTGATACTTTATTCCTCAAATTTGCATTTTTAAATAATCCTATTTCTACCTTAGATGAATTGGTGCTAAAGTCTATTCCGTAGTCTATATTCTCCATCCAATTTTCATTAGATAATATATCTACTCCATGCCATCCCATGGCACCGTCAGAATAGTCTTTCCCTCCAGAAATGGCATTAATTGCGGCTTCAAACCCTTTTAGCATAAGAGAATTTTTAGCCATATCTTCAATCTTGGTATTAAAGAAGTTCTTAGCAGCAGGATTATGTCCTTTGTACTGTTCGTCACTCCAATTATTCCTGATTTTTACCAATGTGTTTTGGAGCGTCCACGATGATCCAGCATATTTTGACTTACCCGATGATTTATATAAATTATGCCGATTTACTACTGTATTGGCAATTCCCATAATTGCATCTGGCGCATAACCACTTTCTGAATAGGCCGTAACAGCAATACTCTTAAGTGTGCCATAGTCAGTATTTAAAGCATTACTTCCTGTGATAACTTGATCATAGTTATATTGTTTATACTGCTCTGAAACAGAAGTGTTTGTCCATTCAATATACTTTTTTACATTAGAAATTTGATCTGATTTTGCTACTCTCACTTTGGTATCATTACCAATTTTTCCTAAGAAAGTCCCATTAGCAGCAAAAAAATACTCCAACCCATCCAAATCCACCCCACTAATAGGGCTATTACTCGCAAACTGATACGGTGTCAACTCCGGGTACTGCCTGGCTATCGGATCCACGCTCAAAAACCTGCCTAACCTCGGATCGTATATGCGCATGCCGTAATCCTGTTCATTGTCATCCCCGTACATTTCGTCGTCGTTTTCTTTGCCGTTGAAGCGGTTTTGCATTTTACCCTTCACATGTATCGACAACACATAGAAATCTAAACACATTGAAAGTTGAAATTGTTCTGTATTATTGATTATTTTTATATTTAGATATGATTAGTTGAATCATCATCGCTAATATCCAGTGAATTGTAGAAATAAAAAAATGTATCAGTATCATTTGATATAAATTAAAAATATTATAATATGATATTAATATATATGAAAATGTATATATAAAATATATTAATAAATTGATAAAAGTAAATGTGTTCTTTTTGAACAAATAAGGTAGCAAAAAAAGTATAAGGTAAATAATTATCACCCAATAATTTATGCTAATGTTTGTATCTCCCATATATTTTATTTTTTATTTTATTTGCCAATTCACATCAATATACTTAAATATGAAGGCAGGCAAACCAATCTGAGTGAAAAATTAGCTCTTAAAGCTATATTTGAAGTCAATATTCTTTTGATTATAGGCGGTTTTTTGTTCTCATACGCACCGTTCTTTTACAGATAGCCGCATATGAGAACAAAATTTTTCATTTTTGATATCCTAATTTTTTCCAATTATCATAAAATATGCCTCCTTCTTTGGTGGGGTCAACACCTTGAACTTTGTAGTCACGATGCAAACCATATGCACCATACATGAATGTGTTGTGGTATTTATTAATATTATCTGATTTTTGCATAGTTAAAAACCCCTTACGCCAAGTATTCATCTCTTGAAGCTCATCACTATTTCCTTCAATTATATAGTGTGCAATGTTGTTATCTAAGTAAAGCCCTGTATATCCTACGTTGGTTTTGCCCATCGTAGCTCCCCACAAATACATACCCATTTCATTCCTATTATGCAACACACCACCAATTAAGTAGGCTGTGGTAATATTGGTGGCATTTTTTCCTGTCCTTCCATTCTCATTAAAATATGTCCAATTTTTAAAATCAAACTGTTGCCCAGCTCCAGAATTAAGCCATACATCTAAATAACTTTCACCCTTATATCTCTGTTCAACTAAATTATTGACAGTATGATAGTCCAAACTCGGAAACGAAGTTCTATCTACATTTGTAAACAAAGTCGGCTCCGAAAATTTATCAGGGTCTCCAAAGAATGAATAATATGAATTACCCTGAAAATAATTTTGCCCACCGATAGTTTTATCGCCACTTTCATGCTGGAGCCAGTATGTATGATCGCCATTCATAATTATTCTATTTTTCTCTGTAAGCCTCCGACCAACCCCATCTTTTCCACCACCCAATTTCTCCCGACCTTTGCTGCGCGTTACAAACCGCGACAAAGATATGGAAAAAGCGACAAAGAAGCGCCGGACGGCACCGGAAATGGAAAAATTGATCGGGCAATGGGCCTCCGAGGGCGGGAGCCGTTTGGACTTTTGCCGACGGGAGGGGATTTCCCCCTGGGTGTTCCAGTATTGGGTGGGCCGTTTGCGTCCCCGTGTTTGCCCGGCGGGGGTGACGGGTTTCACGGAAATCCGTGTGGAAAGCCCCGGCGGCGGGGGCGGGGGTGCATGGCTTCGGATAAAGCACCCCGGTGGCATCGAGGTTGAAGTGGGCGGCGAAGTGGGTGCCGCCTACCTACGCCAGTTGTTGGGATGGTGACCTTCGGCTCCACCCTTCGGTACTTCATCTGCCAGGGTTCGACGGACATGCGCAAGAGTTTCGACGGTTTGCAGGGTCTGGTGGTCAACGGTCAGGGTCGGACGGGCCTCGACGGCGAGGTGTACGTGTTTTTCAACCGTCGGCGCACACAGGTAAAGATGCTGGTCTGGGATCGCAGCGGCTTTGTGATCTACCACAAACGCTTGGAGAAGGGCACCTTTGAGCGGGTGGCCGCAGCGGCCGACGGGGCGACGGCGCAGGCCGTGGGCTGGGGCGACCTTCAGATGCTTTTGGAGGGCATAAAATTGGGGAGCGTACAGCGCCGCGTGCGGTACGAACGGGCCTGAATTTTGGGGAATCAGTTCCGGCGGTCGAGTTATCCACATTTTTTTTGGAGTTATCCACACTGGTGCCTTTTTTGCTGTTTTTTCAAAAAAAATCGGCAAAAATTGCGGGTTTATCCACACTTTTTTTAACAAAATGTGGATAAAAAGTGCTTGCGGGAACCACCGCCGCGCCGTAGCTTTGCACCATGCAAACCACCGGCGAGGACGTTATTTCCCGCGCCGTCTATGATGAGACGGTGCGCGTTTTGGAGGCCAGGGTCATTGACCTTGAAGCCCGCCTTGCGTGGTTTGAGCGCCAGATATTCGGGGTAAAGAGCGAGCGGTTCGTGCCAGCGGTGCCGGTTCCGGGGCAGTTGCTGCTCGACTTCGGGGGCGATGCCGAACTCGCCGCCGTGGTGGAGGCCACCAAACTGCGCGTCGAGGCGCACGATCGGACGGTGACAAAGCCCCAAAAAGACCACCCCGGCCGGGAGCCGATCCCGGCAGACCTGCCGAGGAAAACGGAAACGATAGAGCCGGAGGGCGGCACCGAGGGCCTGATTCGGATAGGAGAGGATGTCACGGAGACCCTGGAGTACAAAGCGGGCGAGATGTGGGTGCGGCGCGTGGTGCGTCCGCGCTATGCCCGTCCGGAAGTGGAGCAGGCAGCCCTGGAGGCGGAGGCCGAAGCCGAAGGCGCGCCGCCGCCGCCGCAGGTCGTGCAGGCCCCGGCCCCCGACTGCCCCTTCCCGCGCCTCAAGGCCGGGGTGAGCATGCTGGTACACATCCTCGTCTCCAAGTTCGTGGATCACCTGCCGCTGTACCGCATCAGCGGCCAACTCGCCCGCCAGCAGCTGAAACTGCCCGACTCCACCCTCGGCGACTGGGCAAAAACGGCCGCCGACCACCTCATCCCCCTCTACGCAGCCTATAGAAAGGTGCTTTTCAAGGCCAGTTACCTCCAATTTGACGAAACAACCATCAAAGTGCTGGAAGGCGGCAAAGAGGGCAGTTCGGACAAAAAACCGGCAAAAGCGAAAAAAACGGCACCGGGAAATGCCATTTGGGTTATCTGTGGGCCGCCTTCGATCCGGTACGCAAACTGCCCTTCTTCTTCTACGAGAAAGGACGCGGCCACAAAG
>WBZP01006344.1_pt1 | contig 11718 bp, 11 predicted proteins | sample 5204301 | NCBI WGS metagenome assembly WBZP01 (sample SAMN12412401, study PRJNA552823) | activated sludge metagenome | isolation source: activated sludge from nitrification reactor of wastewater treatment plant... | place: USA: Pennsylvania | collected 2017
GGTATGCTGGACATTACTTTCTACCGGGATGACTTCCGAAGGAGAGACACACCCATTAAAGCATCCTCCACACATATAGATTTTCTGGTGGAGAATAAAAATGTAATACTTGTAGACGACGTACTCTATACAGGTCGTACCGTTCACGCTGCTATGGCTGCATTGCAGGATTTTGGGAGACCAAAGAAAATAGAAATGCTGTGTATGGTAGACCGCAGATTCAATCGACATTTTCCGATTAAGGCCGATTATTTTGGAATAGCGGTAGATGCAGTTGATGAAGCTTATGTAAAGGTAGAATGGGAACAAAAAGATGGTGAAGATAAAGTCCTTCTTTTTTCAGGTAAAAATGATTAACAAATAAAGCAGAATAACATTTATGTCTCTTTCGCAACTCAGTACAAAACATCTTCTCGGAATCAAATATATTACAAAGGAAGATATTGAACTGATTTTTAAGACTGCGACAGAGTTTAAAGAGGTAATAAACAGGCCTATAAAAAAGGTGCCGTCCCTTAGAGACGTTACAGTGGCCAATGTGTTTTTTGAAAATTCCACCCGAACCAGAATTTCTTTTGAATTGGCCGAAAGAAGGTTATCTGCTGATGTAGTTAATTTTGCTGCATCATCATCTTCAGTAAGTAAGGGAGAAACATTATTGGATACCGTAAATAATATTCTGGCAATGAAGGTGGACATGGTGGTCATGCGGCATCCGGCGCCGGGAGCGCACCATTTTCTAGCCAAACATATAGATGCCAACATTATAAATGCAGGTGATGGCACACATGAACACCCGACACAAGCTTTATTGGACGCTTTTTCCATACAAGAAAAACTCGGAGAGATAGAAGGTAAAAATGTAGTGATAGTAGGAGATATTTTACATAGCAGAGTGGCATTAAGCAATATTTTTTGTCTGAAAAAACTTGGAGCGAATGTCAAAGTTTGTGGCCCAGCTACCCTTATCCCCAGACACATCAATAGTTTAGGTGTAGATGTGGAGTATGATGTAAAAAAGGCATTGGAATGGTGTGACGTTGCAAATGTGCTTCGTATTCAACTGGAAAGACAGGACATCAAATATATACCGTCACTGAGGGAATATGCAATGTACTTTGGTATTAATAAAACATTGCTGGACAGCATTCAAAAAGATATTGTCATCATGCACCCGGGGCCCATCAATCGTGGGGTCGAAATTACCAGCGATGTTGCTGACTCAAAACAATCCATTATACTCGATCAGGTGGAAAATGGGGTGGCTATAAGAATGGCAGTATTATATTTACTTGCCGGCAAAAGGGGGTAATTCGAAATATTATATGGATGAATATTAACAATTATGTTAAAAAAGTATTAATCAGACCCTGATTTGAGATGAGAACATTATAAATTTTGTTTATTTGTAATTTGTTTGCAAAAAAAAGAAGCGAGAATTTTTATAAAATATATAAATATTTATGAAACAGATTAGTAAGACATGTTCAATATTTTTGTTTTTTCTAGGTTGTTTATTTGAAAATGGAACTGCACAAAAGTTGGTCGTAAACTTTGAAATCAGCAATTATCAGAATGATACACTAATTGTCGGAAATTATTTTGGGGAAAAACAAATTGTAAAAGATACTTTATTTGCCAAAGGGAAAGGCAAATTTGAATGGGCACCTGTTGACAGACCTGAGCAAGGCATGTATCTGGTCTTACTAAAACCTGAAAATACATTTGTCCAGTTTTTAGTCAATGATACTGAAACTAAATTTTCATTGGACTTTGATGCCAAAGATCTCCTTTCTGTAAAATTTAAGGGCAGTAATGAAAATAAAATGTTTTATGAATATCTGGCTTTCCTAAAAGATAAAAGAGTGCTTGCTGATACACTTAGAGCCAAAACAGAAAGAGCAAAAGCGAATAATACTACAGATAAAGTAGCAGAAGGGGAGTTGGACAAACTTGACAAAGAAGTTAAAAAATATCAGACCGATTATCTTTCAAAACATCCGACAACCATAACTGCCTTATTGATTAAATCCAATATTGAAATCGATATACCTGAATTTAAGGGAAATGAAGATAGTGTAAAATACAAGCGTTACTATTATTATAAAAAACACTATTTTGATAATATAGACCCGAAGCACCCTGCTTTGATTCGTACTCCTTTTTTACATCAGAAAGTAGATTATTATGTCAATAAACTGTCTAATCAGCAACCGGATTCACTGATTAAAACGTTGGATTTTGTATTGGAATGGCTGGAGGTAAATCCTGATGCTTACCGTTATTATCTGGCTGATTTTCTTAATAAATATGCCCAGATGAAAATGGTGGGTTATGATGCGCTTTACGTCCACCTGGTTGATAAATATTACAACAAAGGAAAAGCATCATGGGTCAATGAAGAAAATCTAAAGAAAATGACCGAGAATGCTGACGACTTAAGACCCATTTTGATTGGAAAAAAAATGCCTGATATAATAACCTATAAAGAAGATAATTCGCCGGTAAGACTATATGATATTGTGTCTCCCTATACAGTGGTGATATTTTGGGCACCTGATTGTGGGCATTGTAAAAAAATCATGCCGGATGTAGTATCTTTTTATAAAAAAAATAAAGATAAAGGCGTAAAAATGCTGGCAGTATGTACAAAAAGTGGCGATAAAACAAACACCTGCTGGCCGGCAGTTAAAGAAAAAGGCATGGAAGATTTTATAAACACTGCCGATGAGTATGGTCGTTATAATCAGAAAGTAAGGATAAAATCTACTCCAAAAATATTCATTCTGGATAGCAAAAAAGAAATCATTATAAAGGACTTGCCTGGTGAAGAACTCGACAGGATATTTAATGAAATCCTTAGCTTTGAAGAGAAGAAAAGACTGGAAAAGCAGTAATTTTATTTTAAAGATTTTAATTTAAAATTTCTTGTTTTTCAATCTGATTCTTAATCCATGCAGTTCATTTGGATAGATACAACCATCTTTTATGTTTAATCCAACTTGAAACACGGGTCAAATATCAAAAAACCGTCGAAATCTGGATATCCCATATGTAAGTTTTTAGTTAAACTAAAATTGCAACTGTAAGCCAAACCTTTGCTTATCGATCCCTTTTATATCAAGTTTGGTTTTGTTGTCATGAAAATCTACATAATGTAAACTTTTTTATGAAATAAATACATAATTCACTAATTATCAATAAAAAACATAAATTTTTTTATTTACATATTTATAAAATAATATGTTTAAACTGCTCATTTAATATTAATAACACATGTTATAAATTAAATATATTAAATATTCAAAAATACTTTGATTTACATATACGATTAATAAATAATATGTTATATATTTGCATTGTGTAAGTTTTGGTTATTAAATTGTAAAATTCGTAGTTGCTCGTGAAAAGTCACGAGCACTTTTTTATGAAACACAGTTCATTCAAATATTGAATGATGAGAAATAAAAATATTCAGATACATATAGTCATATTAAACAATGTAAAAATATTTGGCACGGTATTTGAATTATAAGTTGTATATGAGTTTTGGTTATTAAATTGAGTAATGCCCGTGTTTTCGTCTTACACGGGCTTTTTTATTTTATACCATCCTGAACTTCCTTTCTCTGATAAAAAGTTACATCTGAAAGTTTTTAATATTTACGACAAAAACTATATCTCCTTTCTGGAAAATATCACCCAAATACATTTCAACTGAATTTCTACATGTGATTTTTATTTTCATAAAACAAACCATCCTTAATAAACCACTCATTACACTTTCCATCTACCTTGCATCTTTTTCTCAAGAGAAAACTGCTTACATCATAAACATCACAATTTCCCGCTGTTTAGGTTATTAAAGTATTTTCTAATAACCAACCTTCCAATAGGTCTCATAACCATGTCTCAGCAGTTTCTATCTTATTTTTGAATGTAAAACACTTAGCAAAAGTTTTTTTTATTTTCCTGGTTGATTTTTTTTAAAAAATAAATTTGTCTAACTTAATTTCAGTTTATATAACATAGCGATTTTATTTCCAAAATATTATATAGTATAAATTTTTATAGTATGAACTTTCAGGCATAGACACCCATTTGTCTGTTTCTTACATTTGGGTCTTTTCATAAATAATGGTATGAAAATTGAACAGGGATTAATACGAATTTTGTGTCAGTTTTATAACGAATAATAACAATTTAAGAAAATGAAGATTAGAACCATCTTACACATCATTGGGATATTTATGATATTTCAATCCGCTTCTGCCCAAATCAAAGGCGTAAGCTATCAGTTGAAGTTTAACGAAAAAACAAACTTATTTGACTGTTACCTTGTCATAAAAAAAGGACAAGCAATTTCCCCTGTTGAGAGAATCCAGTTTAATGCTCAAATAACCTTGATGGTCCCTTCAGGCAGTGATTTTAAGATAATACAGAATCATATGCCTATGCAACACAACAGATCTTACGACGGATACACCCCTATGCCATGGAATCTATCCAATAAAACAGTGAGTCCACAGGATGATGCTGCACATGATTATTTGAGCATAGTACCACAATTATCTCCGGCTGCATATTATGACAATGTACAGGAAGGTGATGAAATCAAATTGTTTAGTGCGTCGATACTTCCCGTAACAAATTGTGGAGCTGATGTAAAGTTGTATGAAAATAAAGTCGATCTGAATTCATCAGCAAGAGGTATGAATGGAGGTGACTATTCCAATGGTTTTACAGTAGGTGGTGTTGAACAGAAGTACACAGGTAATGAAGTTCAGATTACACCTTCGCTGGATGTAATTGATCAGATAATTTTTAAAGAAACCAAAACATCCAATGTTATTTCTTTGGAAATGAAGCAAGATGCAGCATACGGTCCATTTACTTATGAGTGGTCAGGACCAAACCATTTTACCAACAACTATAAAAATATTAAATTCAACAGTATCACACCTTTCACACCAGGCATGTATCAGGTGGAGGTGACAGACAGCAGAGGTTGCAAGCAGATCAGAAGTATAGAGCCATCATTCAAAAACATGAATTTAACTCATCAGACCAATGAAGGTGCAGCCGATGATATTGATCCGCTAACACTTAGAGTTAATCCAGTAGCGGAAACTGTTAATATTTTTCCAAATCCAGCCATAAATTTTTTCACGCTTAGCATTATCGGAGAAAATGGCACAGAAGTTGCAGTAGATATAAGAGATATGTCAGGACGGATGATCAGAAATAATATAGTTAAATCAGTGATCCGAAACAACAAATCAGAATCAAATATCAACCTGCAGGATATCGCACCGGGCATATACAATGTTACAGTGGATATGAAAGGAAAAGTAAGTACCCACAAACTTATTGTGGTCAAATAATCAAGGAATTAAGATTAACTTTATAATTCAAAACATCTTAAAGGGAGTTAACCGAAATAGCTCCCTTTTTTATTTTCGATATTTTGGAGGAGATAAAATAATTTATTACTTCTTTTCTGCCTTGCTGATGTTGAAGACTGAAGGTTTATCTAAAGTTTCTATGTTCAATATTTTCATCCTGGAATAAAGCACCCCGCGAAGAATTCGCACTTCCGGATTCAAATAGGGATACGAAGATATTCAAAAGGGTTAAAATCCATTATTATATAGCACAATTATTTAAAATCCAAATATTTTAAATAAATTTGCCTTGACTTATTTTTCTACTTTTTAAATCATTTTGATAAAAAAGTCAGGATGGTATAGGCAAGTTTTTTTAACCCCAAATTATTAACCACATGATACACAAACATTCCATTAGTTGGTTTGAGATACCTGTCCAGGATCTGGACCGCGCCAAACAATTTTACCAAAGTATTTTTGAGATAGAAATGATTGACATGGAGTTCCCTGGCTTTAAGATGCGCATCTTCCCTACAGAAGACCCTGCGAAAAGCGTAAGTGGTGCGCTAGTGAGCACTTCTCCGGGATTTTACAATCCTTCAGACACCCATGGCGCACTAATTTATCTCAATGCCAACCCTGACGTTCAGCTTATCCTTGACAGAGTAGAAGCAGCAGGTGGAACAATTCTCGTACCTAAAACACAAATATCAGAAGACAATGGCTATATGGGGATCATCAAAGATACAGAAGGCAACAGGATTGGATTGCATTCTAATCCTTTGACATAAAAAGTCACATGCACAAAAAATTATTGTTGAGATTCATAGTCTTTTCTCCATGACCACATCACATCTGTGTGAGTGACAAGAGCCAGGAATGGTCTGAAAACCCATTTTAGTATATAATGAAATGGCTTCTTTCAAAACAGATGCTGTTTCTAAAGTTAAGGTTTGATAACCCAATGCTTTTGCTTTTTTCATTAGAAACTGCATGGCCCAGGTACCAAGTCCCTTGCCCCTGATAGATGGATCAAAATACATTTTCCTGATTTCTGCTTTGGACTGATCGATACGATATAAAGCAAAACTACCTAATATGTTATCCTCCGCATCTACCAAAGTCCAAAAAGTGTCTTCAGGATAATACTTTTCTATGTCAAATAAATCCACATCCGTCGCTGCCGGATCGATCACCAACCCATAAGATGCCAATGCACTGAAGACTATTTTTCGGATGGACTCTCCATCGGTATTGGTCGCTTTTCTATAGTACAAACCAGGATGCACATCAATGTGATTCATAATGGTATTTATAAAATTGAAAAATAAAACTTCATTTATCACCACAAAAGTAGGTTCTTTTGTACTTTTAGACCGCAAAACAATGAAATGTTCATGATGGTAAGGGTATTTTTTATTTTTTGTCTTTGTCTATTAAGTCTGCTGACGTCCGGACAATCCGGTTTTACCACCATCGGAGGGGCAAATTTTCTTGGATATAGCAGAGCAGGTGTAAATCTCTCCGGTGTAGAAGCTATCTACCTGAATCAGGCAGGACTATCAGAAGTAAAAAATTTTGCTTTTGATATCAGCGCGGAAAGGCGATTCAATCTGGAAGAACTGACCAACATTTCTATTGCAGGCGCCAAAACTTTTGCCTTTGGGACAGTAGGTGTGCTTTTGTCCAATTTCGGATTTACCGAATACAATGAACAGAAGTTCGGATTGGCATATGCCAGAAAACTGAATAGAAATATTTCTTTGGGTGGTCAATTTGATCTGCTCAGATACAATGTAGATAAATTGGGGAGCAAAAATTTACTTTCATTTGAACTGGGGATGCAACTACGTCTCAGCAAAGACTTCAGCTTAGCCACCCATATCTTTAGTCCGGGCAGCATAGAAGTATCAGAAACCACTGAAATAGGGACTAGGTTTCGCCTCGGCCTAATGTATAAACCTTCGGAAAAAGTTTTTTTGCTTGCAGAATTGGACAAATTGATCTACAGACAGCTGGAATATAAAGTTGCTGTTTCTTATCAGGCTGTAAAAGAGCTGCAAATCAGACTGGGTATAAATCCTTCCACCGAGATCTATAGTTTTGGTATTTTATTTCAGTTTCAGGATAAATATAAAGTAGCCAGCGCAATCGCCCTCAACAACAACCTGGGCAATAGTCCTGCCATCTCCCTACAATATAATCACTGATAATTCACAACATTTGAAAATCCTGTTTTTGACATCACGTTTTCCGTATCCCCTCACCAAAGGCGATAAACTCAGGGCATTTCATCAGATTAAAGAATTGGCCAGATGGCACGAAATACACCTCATCAGCATAGTAGATGAAGATCCCTCCAAAAAAGATCTGGACCAATTAAATGAACTAACATCCAGTCTGCATATCATACAAATCACACCTGCAGAAAGATATATTTCCCTCATGAAAGCATTGGTTTCAGGTATTCCTTTTCAGATCGCATGGTTTTACAGCACCAAAATACATCGTATTATTAAAAAAATTGCCGTCGAAATTCAACCTGATCACTGTTTCTGTCAGCTTACCAGAATGGCTGAATACACCAAAGACCTACCCTATCCCAAGACTTTGGACTATATGGATTGTTTTGGTTTAGGCATGGAACGAAGAGCAGCCATTGCCACTGGACTTACGTCATTTATATATAAGCTGGAAGCACAAAGAATGATCAGATATGAAGAAAAAGCAGCAGATCATTTTGACCATCTGACCATTATATCGACCCAGGATAAATCACAATTTACGTTTCCTGCGGCAAAAAAAATTCATGTAGTTAGTAATGGTATCAGCGATGATTTTTTTACCTATAAAGCTAAAACCGATAAAAAATACGACCTTGTATTTGTAGGTAATATGTCATATTTACCCAATGTGGAATCAGTAGAATATCTCGTCTATAAAATATTACCTCTACTAAATAACGATCTAAGCTTACTCATTGCAGGCACTGATCCGGCGCCCGCAGTCATGCGTCTTGCCTCAGAAAATATTCATATCTCTGGTTGGGTTGAAGATATCAGACGATCATATGCCGAAGCAAAATTATTTGTAGCTCCAATGTGGTCAGGTACTGGACAGCAAAATAAAATACTGGAAGCCATGGCCATGGGGATACCTTGTATCACTACCAAAGTGGTCAATAATGCAATAGAGGCAAGACAGGATGAAGAAATTGTATTGGCAGAAACACCCGAAGAATTTGCTATAGCCATCCAAAAATTGCTTTCTGATTCTAAACTTTACACGAAAATAAGTAATAATGCTAAAATCTTTGTCAAACAAACCTTTGACTGGAAACAAAACGGTATGATTTTAAGTTCTATTTTTGCGCAAAATTAAATAAAGCACATGGTCGTCGAAACGATTGCAGATACAGACATTAGATTACACACGATCCCGGAAGCTATTCAGGATATAAAAGATGGCAAAATTGTCATCGTAGTGGATGATGAAGACAGAGAAAATGAAGGTGACTTCATCTGTGCAGCAGAAAAAATCACCCCGGAACTGGTCAATTTTATGGCCAAACACGGACGTGGACTTATCTGTACGCCTATCGAACATAAAAGAGCCAAAGAACTGGATCTTGATCTGATGGTTAAATCAAATACCGCTATGCACAATACGGCATTTACAGTGTCGATCGACCTGATCGGACAAGGATGTACCACCGGCATTTCTGCATATGACAGAGCCACCGGAATCAAAGCTTTGGTTGATCCTGACATAAAAGCAGAAGATTTTGCCAGACCGGGACATATTTTCCCATTGATAGCCAAAGAAGGTGGTGTATTGAGACGTACAGGGCATACTGAAGCAGCGGTGGACTTATCCAGAATGGCCGGTTGTTACCCTGCAGGTGTTTTGGTAGAAATACTCAATGAAGACGGATCTATGGCCAGACTGCCCCAGCTGATGGAAATAGGAAAAAATCTGGGCATTAAAATCATCACGATCAAAGATCTTGTGGCTTATCGTATGCAAACAGAACGATTGGTGAGCAAAGAAATGGAAACGGAAATCGAAACATCCTACGGTAAGTTTTCAGTGAAAGCATTCAGACAGATGACTACCGGAGATGTGCACCTTGCATTTACCATCGGGGAGATACAAAATAACGAACCAACTTTGGTCCGGGTACACTCAAATACTGAAACGGGTGATATCCTCGGCATCCTTTTTGACGGATATGCTGAGCAGTTGTCCAGATCGCTTCAGATGATAGCCAAAAGTAAAAAGGGTGTATTGCTTTTTATGCGTCATGGCGAAAAAACAGAATCTATATTGAATAAGCTCAGATCCCTCGACAATAATCCTGCCAATAATCCGCCTGTATCAGACGAACAAAGAGATTTCGGTACCGGTGCTCAGATACTTAGGGAATTGGGTGTTTCCAAAATAAAACTCATTACCAACCATCGCAAAAAAAGAGTGGGCCTGATTGGTTACGGACTGGAAATAGTAGAAAATATCTTTCTGGAATAAGGTTATGGAGAAGCTTCAACTCAATTTCAAGCCGTTCCCCTATCTGAACTCATCCAGACTCCTGTTCAGACCACTGTCCGAATCTGATGTGAATGAAGTTTTTGAATTGAGAAGTGATCCTGTGGTCATGAAGTATATACCTCGACCACTGGCCAAAACCAAAGATGATGCGCTGGAACATATACAAACCGTTCAATCGATCATAGATAATAATCAAGGCATAAACTGGGGCTTGACCCTAAAAGAAGACAATAAACTTATAGGTATCATCGGTTTTTACAGGATGCAGCCTGAAAACTATCGCTGTGAGCTAGGGTATATAATGCTTCCTGTGCATCATAACAAGGGGTATATTTCAGAAGCTATCAAAACCGTACTTCATTTTGTTTTTGAAGTATTAAATTTTCACTCTGTAGAAGCCATTATAGATCCGGATAATGCGGCATCAGAACGTGTACTCCTGAAAAATGGTTTTGTAAAAGAAGCACATATTCTGGAAAATGTGTATTGGGATGGCAGGTTTTTGGATACGGTCATATTCTCACTGCTGAAAAGAAACTTTGTTGCTTCCAATTAGATAAACGCACAGATAAAACTTATATTTAAAATCACCGTTTCATACCCAATATTGTATTTTTTTATTCAATTTGATTGTTACATTTTTATATATTTGTTTTATAAATAAACTGCTCTGTGATGGTATTGAATTTTAATTTTCCTGCATGACTCCATTTTGTTATCACAATTTTTAGATGAAATTTTTATGACATCGTTTAACCCTCCAATTTCAGAAAAAAATACAGAAGAACTCATTCAAATTGCAAATGCATCCAAAGAACAGTGGCAGCAAGAAGCTATTAACCAAGCAAAAAAAGAATTGGTCAACCGTGGAGTTACCCAAGCTGAACAAGATAGAATAATTAAAAAATGGTTAGGTGAAGCAGATGATAATATAAAAAAAGAAATAGAACGCTTAGACGAAAATAAAACAGAAAGTTATGAAATTTGGGAAATAGTGGTCCTATTTATATTTGGCCCAATTTTATTTTTGGAACCTCATCTCTTTAATTCGCACTCATTATTCACTTTAAGAAGTGAAAAATATTACCTTAAATTCAGACAGAGAATTATAATTTTTGTGTTAAGTTTTGTCGTTTGGGGTTTCTATATAAATTATAATTATAGATTAGCAGAAAAGAAAAGGATCGAAGAAGCAGAAAAAATTAACATTGATGACTGGAAAAAGAAATACGGGTACTAACATTATTATTTTCTCTGATAAAACTAATATAAACCTCCAGTGAGTTTTCTGAAAATTGTCACTAAATCCTGAACAATTCTACATTCCAAATAAAACCCACCTTTTGAAGGTGTTTGCGTTTAGAACTATTTGTTACGGTCACTACGCTTTCATATACATCACTTCTTTTACTGCTTTGATCACTTTGGCAGGTGTAGGCAGATATTCATCCAGGAATGTCGGCGCATATGGCAATGAAGTGTCCGCAGAATTTACCCTCGTAACTGGAGCATCCAGATAATCAAAGGCATATTTCTGAATTTCGTAAGCTATCTCTGCAGATACACCTGCAAATGGCCATGCTTCATCCACTACTACCAGTCTATTTGTTTTTTTAACAGACTCTACGATGGTTTTGTGGTCCAGTGGTCTGATGGTTCTTAAATCTATGACTTCCGCTGATATACCTTGTTTTTCCAGTTCTATGGCTGCTTCTTTGACCACTTCCATCATTTTATTGTAAGACACGATGGTTACATCTGTGCCTTCTCTTCTGACAGCTGC
>WBZP01006346.1_pt1 | contig 11717 bp, 9 predicted proteins | sample 5204301 | NCBI WGS metagenome assembly WBZP01 (sample SAMN12412401, study PRJNA552823) | activated sludge metagenome | isolation source: activated sludge from nitrification reactor of wastewater treatment plant... | place: USA: Pennsylvania | collected 2017
AACAACAGAAGGAACGCAATAGATGCGCTTAGAATCCGAGCACAAGGAGGGAAGACAAAAGAAGGAAAGATGGAGCCGACGACCCGGATTGAACGGGCGACCTGCTGTTTACGAAACAGCTGCTCTACCAACTGAGCTACGTCGGCGATCCTGACACGTGGCGAACGGCTCTGGACTCCAAGGCCCTGTCCGGCAAGCCAGTCGCAATGATAGCGGCGCACCCTGCAACCTGTCAACGAAGGAGCGCCGATCTTGTGATATTTACTGTCCTGGCCCGACCCCCGCCGGTGACGAAGCCGGACTCTCACCTGGTTCAGCGGTCTCTTTCTTGGCTGGCACGATTGGCTTCGGATTATTTCCTTTCGCCATGGGATGGATCCGGACCAATGCCCCTTGGCCGGGAGCCGGCAAACAGACCGGCTGTTGACTGCTCCCGATCTGCTCACTCGTCATGCGGGCGACTTCGCCGCGGGCGAACGCGCAGAGTTCACCAGCCACCACCGTCCCGTCGCGATCGAGATCGGCCGGTCCCTGCAGGCCCCGGAGCAGCTGATAGGTAAACAGTCCGTGCCGGCCCGGTTCAAAGGCCTGTGACTCTTGAAGACCATTATTTCCGATCATCCACATCATTTTGGCGCTGGCGTCCGTCGCACCAACCTCCCAGGCCGGAGCCGCGCCGGTCGCCGGATCGGCTCCGGCCGCATGTTCCAAGGAGACATCGAACATGAGGATGGCCCGCTGGATCGGCAGGCGCCCAAGCGCTTCTTGCATGCGGCGGATGGAATATAGGCGGCCCATCGACGCAGTCGTGCCGTCGTACGGCACCAGCGACACCGCGCCGGTGACCCCGTCGACCAGTGCCCGTCCGGCGACATAGACGTATACGACGGTATTGGGATCGACCCGCTTCGGCAGCCATTCATCGAACGTTTCGGCAAGATCCTGTTTGAGCCCATGTCCATCGGTCAGCAGGCGCACACGGTCGGCGGACAGGCCTCCGATGGATTGCAGGTACGACGCCATGACCTCGGCATCCCGCGCCGCAAATTTCATGGACGGCACTTGGGTATCACGGTACCGGCCCACTCCGATGGCGATCACGACAGCTTTCTGTTGCCTGAGCGCCGCCGTTCCCTTCGGCGGCTGATCGACGTCGATCGCCGCCGGCTGGCTGTCTGCCGGACTCGGCTTGACCAGGACGGTGAATTTCTTCACCGGCGGGATCTGGGCCAAGGGCGAGACGGATCGAAGGCCGAACAGCAATTCCCCGCGCAGCGGTTCTTTCGCGCTGGTCATCGGTTTCGTCACGGTCACACGCTTGATTTCTCCCGGCAGGACATCGCCGACGGCCATGGTCGGCGGAAGCTGGGCGGTCAGGACTCCGGTCCCTTCCACCAGGACCTCGACGCCTTGCGCTTCGGTACGCCCTTCATTCTTCACTTCCACATCAATGGTCAGAGGCTCATCCGGCTGAAGAATGTGATCCCGGTTGTCATCCCGCAGGATGACCCGGAAGGTGAGGATGGCCGAGGCGTCCCCCGCTTGATTCGACGGGATTGCGGCAGCGCTCTGGACAACCGACAGCCTCTCACGGGATGCCTGCGCCGCCGACTCCACCGGCCGGGCAGACACAGCCGCGACATCGGAGATGGCAACGGGCAGGGTGGCGACAGCCGGTGCGAGGGCCGGCCCGCGGCTCGGTTTGGCTCCGGCATATTCACGAATCTTGATCGAGTCGCTGATCTGTTTGGCCGCGCCTTCGGCCACCAGATCGATCGCTTCTTTGACGACGGATTCCAGCCCCGTCACGTCGCACGACGTTTCCTGCACCTCGACCTCGCCGAGACCGGAGCTTTGGAGCTTCTTCGTCCACAACGTCGAGCCATCGCCGGCCACATAGGCGACGTCGAGACCGACGGTGACGGTTACGGGATAGGATTTCTTGATACGCCGAGGAATCGCCAGATCAATCTGCTTCAACCCGACGGAGGCGTCGATCGCCCCGTCTGAAGACACGGCTTGATCCATCACCACACGCTGGAACACGCGGCCCATCTTCTGTTGGAGCGCGACGACTAAGGGACTGCCGATAGGCACCGTCGCCGAAGCCCCACAGGCGTTTTGGTAGGTGATGGTCGTCATGGCCAGCGAAGCCGGCACGCGCAAGACCGGCGAGAGCGCGATGGGCGCGATCCCCGCTAATCCATCGGCCCGCTTGAACCACGAACAGGCGGTCCACGAGGTCAGCGACATCCCCATGAGAAGCAGCCCGATGGAAAGGCGAAACCCAACCGTTGTCTGTCGTCGTAGCATCACTCGTTGCACTACTGGTTTATACAGAAAACACGGGACCGATCACAACTCAGGCCACAAATTGACAGCTCTTCCATCCTGGGCTAAGGTCCCGTCCATGCGTGGGCACCCGACAGATATTCCCACACCGTCCCAATCAATTCCGTGGGACGCCTGGCTGCGCTTGATTCGTTTCCGCAATCAAACCGGTACCGCCCTCTTATTGCTGCCGACCTGTTGGGCGTTGGCCCTGGCAGAGCGTGGATTTCCATCGCCCAGGCTACTCGCCATTTTTGTGGCCGGATCGTTTCTCATGCGCAGTGCCGGGGTGGTGCTGAACGATCTGGCCGATCAATCGTTCGATCGCCGGGTCGCGAGAACGAAAACCCGTCCGCTGGCCTCGGGAGAACTGACGAGACGGCAGGCCTTCGTCGTCCTCGCGATGCTCCTCTTACCCGCGGCCGGTCTCTTGTGGCTCCTCAATCCGCGGACCTTGTGGCTCTCACCGATGGCCTTGGCCTTGGCTACGCTCTACCCCTTTTCCAAACGTGTGCTGCATATTCCTCAGGCGATGCTCGGGCTGGCGTTCGGCTGGGGCACGATCATGGCCTGGGCAGCCGCCAGAGGAACGCTCGATCGGACCGCATGGACGGTCTTTGCTGCCACGATCGTCTGGGCGATTGCGTACGACACCATTTATGCCATTCAAGATCTGGAGGATGATCGGCGCATCGGCGTGAAATCGTCCGCGCTCTTCTTTGGCTCATCCATCTGGATCGCGGTCGGTCTGATGCTGGGCGTGATGCTGGTGCTCTTAATCGCAGCAGGCCTGCAGACCGGGATCGGCTGGCCCTACTTTCTGATGCTGGGCGCTGTGAGTGTATTTTTTGCGATGCAGACCAGAATCCTGCGCGGGGCGGTTACCCCGTCGCAGGCATTCCGAATGTTTCAGGCTCACGTGTGGGTCGGACTGGCGATCTTCGTTGGACTGATCGCCGGATTTCTCTCATAGCAGGACGCTGAAAAATTCCTCCAGCGGCGTTCTCGCTGCGCTCAGAGGCTCCACGTACACACAGAGTACGCCTCACCTCTTCGCTGGCTGCGGCCTTGCCGGACGGCATTTTTGAGCATCCTGCGGTGGCTCTTCGCTCAGCTCGCCGGCTTCTCTGCGACCGGTTCTTCGGCTTTGGGCGCGCGCATCGTGTTCAAGTACATGCTCACCGCTTTGGCATCTGCGTCGCTGAGGCCCAGAGCCGGCATCCTGGTTTCGGCCTTCATGGCCTGCGGGTTCTTCAACCAGCGATACACCCAGGTCGAATTGAGTCGGAAGCCAGCACGGTCCAGAGCGGGACCCACTTTGCCGCCTTCTCCAGCCAGACTGTGGCAACCGTTGCAACCGTACTTATTCTGATAGAGACGCTTGCCCAGCTCTGCCTGCTGTGCGGCCTGCTCAGGTGTCATCGTCATGTCCGGACGGGCAATGTTCAGCCCTTTTCCTGGACGCGTCCCGAAATTATTGAGCATGACTTGCGCGGTATCGAGCGCCTTCTTCGCGGCAGCCATCGCAGCCTGCTCTTTCGCATAGGACGCTTCATCCACTTCCACGTCCTTCTTCGTGGCTTCGCTCTTTTTCTCGGCTTCCTCGCTGGCCTTCTTCTCGGCCGCTTCATAGGCCTGCTTGGACTGATCGAACGCTTCCTGGGCCGTCTTCAGGGCATCGGTCAATTCTTTCTTGCGCTCTTCAACCTTGAATTCCAGCTTCATCCCGTGCAGCGTCCGCACATACCCGACGATCGCCCAGATTTCATCTTCTGAGAGGGTGTACTTGAACGTGGGCATCGTCGGCACGGCGAAATCGTCGTCGCCGATTTTATCTCCACCCGGGCTGGTGTCCTTCATGTCGCGTGAGATCGTATTGAAAATGTCCTCGTCTTTGAACGTGCCCATTTCCGACTTATTCGAAAGATCTTTGGGCTTGGGATCCGGCATGGACGACCAATTGAAACCTTCGTTCTGCCGGCCGCTCTCACCGTGGCAATGCATGCAGTAATGGGCGTAGAGCTCCTGCCCCTTCTTCTGCTGCTCGTTGGCACAACCGCCTGCGGTCATGGCCCAGATTCCAATCAGGCCGGCGACCGCTCCTATGACTTGTAGCCTTGCCGCCTTCATGCTGCCTGTCCTTTCTTCAATTTTCTGATCAGGACAAACTGGAAACCCAGCGCCAGGGCAGCCGCGAAGGCCGCGTAGTAGTAGCCTGAGTAATCCGGCGGGGCTTCCGCACGGAAATACCACCAGGAGGACACGGCCTTCTGCGAGCCCTTCTCGACCAGGTCGCCTGATCCGTCTTTCCGCCCATCCCAGACTGCAAAGGCGATATTGATGAATCCGCCTAGGGCCAGCTGCGTGTCTTCGGCTGCATGTTCGGTCGCCAACGGCCTCGTGAAGACCACTTTCCAGCTTCCGTTCGAGAAGGCTCCGGTGGCTTTCACGTCCTGATGGGTTTGGACCTTCAGCGTTCCGAAACCCATGGCGTTCATATCCACGCCCTTCTTATCCTTGTTCTTCCAATACCAAATATTGACCGGCCCCCCTTCGACTTGCGCCATGGGCTGACCGTGGGCAAAGTGGGCCTTCTTGTCGCCGACCATGAATTCGATCGCAGCCGCGTCATCCGGGTCTTCTGTCGGATCGGCATATTCCAACAAGATCGCCACTTGCGTGCCATCGTGCAAGGCGCGGACAGAGACATCCTTGACGGTGGTTTCCAAAATTCTGGCCGGCCAATGGACCTGAGGAGACATCGGGAACTTTGCCGGTTTGGCCGTGCTCCAGATAGCCGCATTGGGATCGTCAACCGGAAGAGCGCCCTTGACCATTGGCGCGCTCACGGAGACGCTCTCGCTTTCCTGCGCCAAGACCGGAGCCGCTCCAGACAGAACGAGAGCCGCCACCGCGACCGCTCCGACTCCGTTCACCCATTGTCTGATCTGATTCGCCGATTTCATACGGGCCTCGTATTCGATTCACAGAAGGACAACGACCGGTGGTCTCTTCGCATTATTCCCACGTTCTCGGTGACTGATGGGCGCCGTCGTACTCGCCCATGATGATCTTCCAGATCCACTCATCCGGTAACTCCACTTCCCATCGCGGCATCGCCGACTTCCAGGGCATGCCCTCGATCGGAAGGCCGACGCCCCCCTTCTTGATCCGCCAGAACAAATAGCTCTCTTGGAGCATGGCGATCGTGGTGGGATCGGAGAAATTCGCGGGCGGGGGATTGAAACCGCGGGCTGCCGGCCCTTTGCCGTCGAACTTGCCGCCGTGGCACGGCGAGCAGAACGCGGCGTAGAAGCCTTTCCCCTGCATAATATTTTCCGGCGTCTTCGAGACCGGGTTCGACAACCCGGTGTACTCTCCCGGAGGAGCCGGATGGATGGTGCGGTTTTCCGCGGGAGGCGCATCGCTCGTCGCGGTGCTCCCGTAGGTTTGCCAGCCGACCAGCAACGGGAACAGGATCAAGAAACCGTAGCGAACGGTTTTCATGGCCCCGATGTTTTCGCCCGTGAGAAAATTCAGAATCGGGGCGAAGAAGGCGTCCTTCGATTCGCGGCTCAGGGTTGCGAAAATGACGATGCCCGTCGTCGTCAGCATCAGGTAGAGAAAGATCAGGCTGGCCGGCAACGGCGCGGACCCTGGGATATTGGGCACGATAAACTTCAGAAACACATACATTGCGAGAATCAGAAGCACTGGCCTTACGAGGGAGCCGCCCATATCCCCTCCTTACTTCGCTTGCGCGACAGTCACGGTTTCAGCTTGAGCCGACTTCACGGGAGCCGCCGGCGCTGCCCCTGGCATTTCCAGTTCGGTCGGATTCACCGAGATCGGTTCGCCGCTCATCTGCTGCAGGAACGCGATCACGGAAAGAATTTCGTTCTTCGACAGTCCAATGGGATTCTTATTGATGTAGGGCATCCGGGCCGGATATTCCTTCGGCAATCCCTCGTGGCGATAGTCGAGATAGATGTAGGCCTGAGGCTGGGTCAAACTTTCGAAGATGAATTCCCGGCTCAGCTTCGCCCCGATGCCTTTGAGATCGGGACAGCGGGCGGACTCGCTCGGTCCGATGGTATGGCAGAGCGCGCATTGGCCTTTGCTGAAAAAAATCTTCTGCCCAATGGACGCCATATCGGCCGGCGTCTTGATGCTGGCGATGTCGATGCTCTCTTCCGCCGGCGGCAATGAGGCCATCTGCGGTACCGCCAACGCCACCAACGAGAAGAGGCCGAGGACGATGGCCACAAACCCGATGACCCGCAAAAACTGCGAGCGGATAAAGAGCAGAATGAGCACGCCGCTCCCGATGACCGAGAGACCAATCAACTGCAATTTGACGACTTCACTCATAGGACTCCTCTGAGCAAGACGATCCGGTTAGATCTGCTTGTCCAATGTTTGAGAGCCACCCGCCATAGCCGGCAATGCCCCATGGCCGTCGCCACTCTTTTCTTTGCCGCCATGCGCATTTTTCGCTTTATCGCCCATGGTCGCCACCCAGAAGATGAACGCCACGATCATGCAGAACATGAAGGTGTTGGCGGCCATCAACGCGGCGGCATAACCCAAGGCCGGTGAGAAGGCGTATTGCGAAGAGTCGCGCATGACGCCGTACACATGCCAATGGACTCGTGAAGACGATCGCGCGTACCCCATCAAGGTCATCAAGAGAATGACCATAATGGCGTTGAGAACCAGCGAATACCCGGCGCGCGGCGGCATTTTCCCCCACACCATCTCGGTCGTGGTTTTCGCGCTCTTCAAAAGCAGCGCCGTCAACGGCGTAATCGTGACCATGACAAAGATGACCAAGAGCACCTGCGAGGTCGAGAAGTAGTTGATGCGGACGATCGCCGGGACAAAATAACCCCAGACGCCCAATACAACCACCACGATGCCGGCAATGATGAGTACTCCGCCCATCACGGCATTCGCCAGCTTGGCCCAGGTGGCGGTGTCTTCCTTGCCCGCGCGCCAGTACATGATGAAGCTCATGAAGGTGACGAGGATCATGAGATTCGACACGGTCATCTTGGCCGACATGACGCCGAAGACACCGAGTAACGGGTGGTGCGTACCGCCCATTTTTCTCGCTTCTTCAAGGCTGGCCACGAGGGAATGCGGGGTCATCCAGACGCCGAGGCAGAGGAGGAGAATGATGAGCATCGCCAGAATCGGTTTGCGATAGCGCAGCTCCGACCCGGGAATGCGATGTGTGATGCCCATCCAGAAGTAATAATTGGAGCCAAGAAACAGCACCCCGATCAGCATGGCCTGGAGAATGAACAGCCAGGAGAGGAATCCACCCATGAGGGTGATGCCCATCTGCTGGTTGTACTGATAGATCTCGCGCATCAGCCAATAGCCGGCGAAGGGCAACGGGAGAAGACCGAAGACGCCGATAAAATTCCCGACGTAGCCCATCCAGTCGTAATGCTCGCGCTCTTCCGGGGTCCGAGCGGAGAGATACCGGATACCGGCGTAGGCACCGCAAATATAGCCGCCGAGCACCACGTTGGCGATCAGCCGGTGAATATTGACCGGCCACCAGGTCGGGTTCCAGGTTGCCGCCCAAGCCCGCGCCATATCCGAACCTTCCGCAATGACGACCGGACTCGCCTGGAACGTCGCCCAGGAGTTGGGAATAATCATGATGAAGAAGGCGAATACATTCAGGAGGAAACCCAGCACCAAGTGAAAGACCTTGCTGCGGCCTTCCGACATGGCATCCCACCCGTACCAGTACATGTAGAGCGTCGCGGTCTCGAGCAGAAAGAGGGCGCAATAGACCATGAACGACGGGAAGAAGATGTCGCTGAGATAGGCCATCAGCTTGGGATAGGCGCCGATGAGAATGAACAACAGAATGCCGCCGAACAGGGCGGTGGTCGAATAGGCGGAACTCAGTAGCTTGGTGAATTCTTTGGCCAGCTTGTCGTAGCGCTTTTCGCCGCTCTTCCAGCCCACCACTTCGCACAGCCACGCAAAGATCGGCACGCCGAGCACAAAGCCCGCGAGCAAGAGATGCAGTTGCGCGACGATCCACACTAGGTTCCGGCTGCCGATACCGGGCACGTCACGATAGGCCACGGCCGATGCGCCGCCAGAATCCGCCGCCAGCCCGACGACGGGAGCGGCAAGCACTCCCAGGGTCGCCACGAAGGCAGCCACCGCAGCAGGCGATTCGGTACAGTACCGAATGAGCCGTTCAATCATTCCAGGCCGTTGCATCATGGATATCACCTCTCCGTCGCCCAGTCTTAGGGTGTTGCTGGAGCCTTCACCGGTGCCTTGGCATCAGCGGGCTTGGCCTTGCCGGCCTTCCCCTTGTCTTTGTCTTTTTCTTTTGCCGCTTCTTCTTCAGCCTTCAGCTTTTCAATCGCTTCCACCTGCGCGGTCAACTGCGCAATCGTCTTCTCACCTTTATTGAGCGTATCGACGGGCTTGTAGAGCGGCGCCGCTTTGACTTCAGGCTTCTTGCAGCATTCATGCGGATGGGGCGTACTGACTGGTAGTCCAGACCAAAATAGCATCGAGAGCACGAGGCCCACCAGCGTGATGGCCGTCAGCATCAGCCCTTGGTCGGCCGGCACACGCATCAAATCCCACCGCGTGACCAATGCTTGATAATCTCCCGATGCGGGTCCCGCACTCTGCGCCGCACTCCGAATCACACGACCGACGAGAGACACGCCCAGCAGCATCATGACGATCAGGACTGTCGTAGAGGCGCCGCCCCAGAGGGTAAGTTCGATCCCGATCTTTTCGGCCACAGGAACCGCCTTCAGCATCTCGGTTTCAAAGAGGCTGTGCGACAACTCTATGGACGTCTGCGTGGCAAAGCTCACGACCACCCACAAGATCGGCATAAAGAGCGCACCCACGAGCGCAGTCTTGAGCCATAGTGATAACCCAAGTCCGTCCGGCGGCTCCTTGCTGAGCTTTTCAAGGAACAACGTTCTTGCCACCACACCGGTGGCCCAAATATCGATGGGGATGCAAATCAGGAAGAGCAACGCAATGCCCGCGCCTTCCCCGAGATGCGGCTCAGCCACCATGGCGAGAATCGGCATGGCAAAGACGGTCACGGGGCTGGCAAGATACATCAGACAGGCCAGGCCAATGCGGGCCTCAAAATGAATCAGGCCCAACGCCATAAACAGTAGACAAAGGCCAATCTTGATTGGGAATCCGGTCCAACAGGTGGACCAGAGGACGTTCAATCCAAGCTTGACAGGGGACGGTAATTCTCGCTCGGTCATAGTTTCATCTGGGGCGCGGTTCACGTCGCCCCGCTCAACTAGTCCAAAAATTCCCGGTTGATAATGGCGGCCACGGTAAAGAGAAGAATCATCGCCATCACGACAATCCAGCCGATCAGCGCGATGGGGCGCTTGAAAATATTCCGCTCAGGATCTTTGTCGATGAAGGGCAAGGCGGCCAACAGGGCCATAAACGCGCCAGGCAGCGCCATGGCGCCCACGAACTGCCCGAACTCGCCACCGAACATTTTAAGCCGCAGCAGTTGGAACAGGAACAGGAAGTACCACTCCGGCTCAGGATGATAATCGCCCGGATCCGGCGTCGCTTCCTCAAGGAGCACCACCGGCTCCCAGAACGCCAACGCGCAGATAGTAAAGAACACCGTGATCATCCCAACGATATCTTTCCAGATTTGGCGCGGGAAGAAATAGTCGGTCTTCGCCTTGATCTCTTCCGGGGTGCCGCGGAACGGGCCGGCTGGACCTGCGGCCCTAAACAAGAAGATATGCAACCCGGCAAGACCCATCAAGGCCGCCGGCAGAATCATCACGTGGATGACAAAAAAGCGGCTGAGCGTCATCTGTCCGGGAATCGCCCCGCCCTTGAGGAAACGGGCCATGAAATCTCCGATGACCGGAGTCTTGTCCATGATCTCGACACCGACCGTCGTCGCCCAATAGGCGCGCTGGTCCCATGGAAGCAAATACCCGGTAAACCCGAAGCCCATGACGATTCCGAAAAGTGCCAGCCCGACCAGCCAGATCAATTCGCGAGGACTCTTGTAGGCGCCCCAGAGAAAGACCTGCGACATATGCGCGAAGACACAGACCACCATCGCGGTCGAACCCCAGAAATGGTAGCTGAGGAGGAACCACCCGTAATCGACTTCGTGAATGATGTATTGCGTGCTGGCAAACGCGTGGTCTGCGGTGGGCACATAGTAGAACATCAGCAGAATGCCGGTGACGGCCTGCATGATGAAAATGAACAACAGGATGGAGCCGAAGACGTAGGCCCAACGGGAGCCTCCGGGGACCGGCTCGTTGAGCATCTTCGCTTGAATCGTCTTAAGGCCGACCCGCTCGTCGACAAAGGCAATGACCTTTTCGAGGGCCGTGAGCTCAGTTGAAGAGGACGGTGTCTGTTGCATAGTGATCAGATGATCCGGATTTGAGTTTTAGTACCGGCCTTGAATTCCATATCGATGATTTCGACTTCGCCTGTAGCAGACACCTTAATGGGAAGCGAGTCGAGCGCTCGCGGCGCCGGCCCATCGAGCACTTTTCCGGACGCGTCATAGATGCTCAAATGGCAGGGACACAGGAAGACCTGCCCCAACACTTTGTGCTGCCGCCACTTATACCCGCACCCGAGGTGCGGACACTTTCCGGAAAATGCAACGAAGGGGAAATCTTTCTTATTCGTCCAGACTGTCTTGCCGAAGGCATCCTTAAATTCCATGTCCTTGCCCTGATAAACCTTCTCAAGGACGGCAGGAGTCACCTTCAACACCCAGACGTTCTTCTCGATCTCGGACTCGGGCATGTAGGCTTCTTTGACTTTGCGCTTATACTTGAACTGGACGCCGATATCGTCTTGCTTGATCTTGCTGACATTGCCGATCTTGAGCCATCCGTTGTCGAACGGAGAATACATGGGCTTCATGAGATAGCGCAGAACCGGAAAGGCAATCGGCAACCCGATCAGAAAGCCGATGACATGAGTAAAGTTCATGAAGAACGTGCGCCGCTTGACGCTCTTCTCCAGCTCAGGGAACGGGACCAGCACTTCACCCGGCGTGACATGCACACGCTCTTCTAGATGGGCAATCTCCACTTCATGCGTCGTCACATAGTCATCACGCTTGAACGGCGGCAGCTCAAGAATGTCGCCGGCTGCCGCGCGCAGCTCAACGAGATTCTCACTGACCGACTGCACAAACGTCATGGCGACTTGCCGCTCCCCGCTGCCATTCATCGAGACAACGATATGGCTGATCTCATGGGAGAGAGGGTCGACGATGACCTTGGAGACTTCCCCGATTTCGCGGTCCGTCGCGCGGACTTTTGATTTGAGTTTCGGCTGCATCATTACTTCATCTT
>WBZP01006347.1_pt1 | contig 11717 bp, 13 predicted proteins | sample 5204301 | NCBI WGS metagenome assembly WBZP01 (sample SAMN12412401, study PRJNA552823) | activated sludge metagenome | isolation source: activated sludge from nitrification reactor of wastewater treatment plant... | place: USA: Pennsylvania | collected 2017
AATCGCCGGATGAACGAGCGACGTCAACATCGAGTCGATCTCGTCCACTGTCATTCCGTGACGCCGCCGGATGGCCGGGCGAAGCAACACGGAGCGATACTCCAGAAGCAAGACTTCCGAAACGACGAATGGAAAGGCCGCACTCAACATTCCGTCGAGAACGCCTGCCACTGGCGATCCCTCGCTGGCCGTCAGCAGCCCCGCCACGACGACATTCGTGTCGACGATGACCGGCGTCGACTTGACCGCCTCGGACGAACGGATCGCTTCGAGCACCTCGACGCCGTCGACTTCCGGCATGTCGACGTCGAGGATGACGAGGGCGATGTCGTGCTCGTCGATGAGCTGCAGCGCCTCGACGCCGTCGCCGCTTTCGTAGCAGGTGCACGGCAGGTGCTGTGTGAGCAGACGTCGAATCACGAAGCGGCTGGTCGCGTCGTGATCGCAGATCAGAACTTTCATCGCCCGAACCCCGCCCCGGCGATGAGCGCGGGCACCGAGCCCGCGGCCGTGTTCACCAGGTCATGCGGGGAATCGGCGGAACCGCAGAAACCTGCACGCGGCGGACCGTGCGATCGGGCGTCCGCGCGCCGCACACACGGGCATCTCCATGCAGGCGGCCGCGCCTATCAGACAGACTCTGGTGGCCCCCCGGGGACGAACGGCAACAACAACTTCTCGATCGTCTCGTGCACCGGGGTCGGCACCCCCGCGTCACGTCCCAGCCGCACCACCGCGCCGCCCAGCCACGGCAGTTCCAATCGCCGTCCGCGTTCGAGGTCCTCGAGCATCGACGACTTCGCCTGGGGCGGCATGCTGCGGTACATCGCGAACACCTCGTCGCGCACCCGCGGGCCCAGCGCCACGCCGTGGGCCCGGCCGACCGCGAACGCCTCGTCGACGGCGGCCTCGACCAGCGCGAAGAGCGCCGGCTGCGCCCGGAGCACCCCGAGCGGCGAGCGCGTGGCGGCGGTCATGCTGCTGAAGACCGACAGCCGCACGAACTTCGACCACAGGTCGACGCGGATGTCCTCGCTGGCGGTGAACGTGAAGCCGGCGGCCGACGCGGCATCGCGCAGGGCGAGCAGGCGCGGCGACATGGCCCCGTCGAGTTCGCCGACGATGAGCGCATCAAGCGCGGTGTGGCGGATGAGCCCGGGCTCGGTGATGACCGCCGCCACGTAGGCGACGCCCCCGGCGACGTGCTCGCGACCGACGCGCCGCGCCACCATGTCGGTGGCCTCGACGCCGTTCTGCAACGTGACCACGAGTGTGCCGGGAGCGAGCAGCGGCCGGAGCTGCGTCGCCGCGGTGTCGACGTCGTACATCTTCACCGTCAGGAAGACGACGTCGGCCGTGCCGAGATCGGCGGGATCGGCGCTGGCCTGCACCCGCGGCAGGTGTGCGTCGCCCTTCGGACTCACGATCCGCAGTCCGGTCCTCCGCAACGCGTCGAGATGCGCGCCGCGCGCGACGAACGCCACGTCCACACCCGCCTGCGCCAGCCGCCCCCCGAAATACCCGCCGACGCCGCCGGCGCCGAAGAAGACGATCCTCATGTCACACCTTTCGCAGACGCCCCAACTGGGGGCTGGGGGCTGGGGGCTAGGGCTCGCGTCGTCGCTTCGCTCGACGACTCGGCGACACGCAGGTTCGCGTCATCTCAACTCGCGTCTTCGCTTCGCTCGACGGCTCGGCGGAATGTCCGGGCCGCGCTGTCGACAGTGCCGAGGCGCGCCCAAGCCCAAGCCCCAGCCCCTAGCCCCTAGCCCCTGTCTTGATCGCATCCAGCGACACCACCGGCGCGTCGCCAATCACCGTGGCGTTGTGGCGGCGGCCACGCGGCACCTCGACCCAGTCACCGGGGCCGAGCTGCGCGGTGTGGCCGCCGATGACGAGGCGGAACGTACCGCTCACCACGGCGTCGATCTTGTCGACGTCGTGGGCGTGGTCGGGGAAGCGCGTACCCGGTGGGTAGACGTAACGCGCGACGACGTAGCCGAGGGCCTCGAGGCGGGCGCGGAGCGCGGCTTCGGTGACCGGGCCGTCGGCGGCCGCGTTCCAGCGCCGCACCTGCACGGCGGGCCTAGGCTCCGGCGGCGCCGGGCTCGGCGGGCATGCCGGGCATGGAGTTGGTGGCCAGCTCCTGGTCGATCATGAGCAGGCCGACGCCCGAGCCGCCGAGGCGGATGCGGCCGAGAATGGCGCGCGCCGCGGCTTCCTCTTCCATCTGCTCGTTCACGAACCACTGCAGCAGCACGATCGCCGGCCGGTCCTTGGCCTGCTCCGCCATGGCGTAGAGTTCGTTGATCGACGCCGTGACGGCCTGCTCGTTCTCGAGCACGTGGCGGCACAGCGCCTCGGCCGACTCCCACGACGCGGGCGGCTGGGCCACGGCGGGCAACTGCACCGCCTGGTCGCGCTCGACCATGTGGTCGATGAACTTCTGCGCGTGCAGCAGCTCGTCGGCCGATTGCTGGGCCATCCACTTCGAGAAGCCAGGCAGATCGTTGGCGGCGAGCCAGACGGACATGGCGCGGTATTCGTGCGAGGCCTTGAACTCGAGCTTGAGGTGCTCGTTCATCCCCGTGAGCAGCGTGGCGTTCATCCGGTCAGCCTACCACGCGTTTGCGCGGCCACGCCCGGCCGCGGGGCAGGCGGCTACCGTCGCGTCGAGTCGGCGGCCAGTGCCCGGCGCCGCGCCAGCTCGAAGCTGACGCCGCCGAGCGCCACGAAGAGCGTGGTGCCGGTGAGCGCCACCGGCGTCAGGCCCTGCCCCGCGAAGTAGACGGCGGCCGCCATGGCGACGACGGCGCCGACAGCGGCGGCGAGCACCTGCCAGAGCGGCGGCGGATCCGAAGCAGCGGAGGGCGATGAATGGCCGGGGTGGAACTGGTTCATGGCAGCGTAATCCGATCGCCGAGCAGCGCCACGCTGAGTGCGTAGGCGTTCGCGCAGTTGTAGCCGAGGATGGCTTCGTAGTTCCCGTAGACCAGGAACTGACGGTCGCCCGCGTCGAGCAGCGACGCCGGACGGTCCAGTACGGGTAGTGCGCCACCCGACGCGGTGCGGACGCCCATGTCGTGCCATTCCTTCAGCGACCGGCGGCGCGACAGCGCACGTTCGGCGCGACAGCCCTCGCCGCGCGACCCGGCCCGATCCATCGTCTCACGGACGGCGCCGGGCAGCCGCACCTGCCGGCCCCACGTGGACTCGCCGTCCCAGCCGTAGGCCTTCAGGTAGTTGGCGATCGACGCGAACACGTCGGCGTGGGACGACCAGATGTCACGCTGCCCGTCGCCGTCGAAGTCTTCGGCGTAGCGCAGGTAGCTCGAGGGCATGAATTGCGGCTGCCCCATCGCACCGGCCCAGGAGCCCTTGAGCCTGTCGAGGCCGATATGCCCGCGATCCACGATGCGCAGGGCATCGAAGAGCTCGTTGCGGAACAGGTCGGCGCGGCGGCCCTCGAAGACCAGCGTGGCCAGGGCCTGCACCGTGGGGCGCACGCCGGTGAACGCCCCGAAGTTCGACTCGAGGCCCCACACGGCCACCAGGTAGCGCGGCTGGATGCCGTAGGCCTTCCCCGCCTTCAGCAGGACGTCGCGATGCGCGACCGCCATGCGTCGAGCCTTGCGGATCGTGGCCGGCGTGAGCCGCCGCCGCACGTAGGTGTCGATGCTCAGCACGGCTTCGGCCTGGCCGCGGTCGCGCTGCACCACCACCGGCAGCGGCTCGAGGCCGTCGAACGCCTGCGCGGCCACCGCCTCGCTGATGCCGCGGCGCACCGCCTCGGCCTTCAGGTCGGCGACGAGCGCGGCGAAGCGCGCCGGGTCGAGGTCCGCGCCATCGGCCGGCGCGGCCGGCAGCGGCGCCTGCGGCACCGCGCTGTCAGCCGTGGCGGGCGTGAGCGCCTGGCGCGCGGCCAGCCGATCCGCCGGAGCGGCGACGAGCACGAGCGCGCCCACCGCGAGCACGAGTCGGACGGGAAGACGGGACGGCACGGGACGCCTGTCATTGTGGCACGCGGGCGGCGCGCCGGCACACCCCGCCGGCGGAGCACTATGCTTGTGGGCGAGGATCCGCGATGCCCTTCCACCGTCTCGACACCCTGCCCGTCCGTCCGCTGTTCCCGGGCTTCAACGCCCGGCTCGTGCACACACCCACCGTGACGCAGTCGTTCGTGCAGTGCGACGCCGGCGCCGCCTTCCCCGAACACCAGCATCCGCACGAGCAGACGGTGGTGGTGCTCGAAGGCGAGCTCGAGCTGCGCGTCGGTGGCGACACGGTGCGCCTCACGCCCGGCAGCGTCTACGTGATCCCCGGCGACACCCCGCACGCCGGCACGGCGCTGGTCGACTCGCGCGTGCTCGACATCTTCTCGCCGGTGCGCGACGACCTCAGGTCGTAGCGACGGCGGCCGGCCGCCGCAGCACGCGCGCCTGCACGACGAGGAACGTCAGCGTCGTCACCACGCCCGCCAGCATCACGAACAGCTCGAGGCCGGGCCCGCTGGCGCCAGGCCGCGTCAGCAGCAGCGCCACCACCAGCGGCGCCACGAACTGGTTCGCGAACAACGTCGCGAAGACGACGCGGTTGCTGCGGCGCGCCGCCAGGAACGGCCACAGGAAGAGCTGCGGGTTCGACACGGCGGCGGCCACCGCGTAGGCGCCGAGGCAGGCCATCTCGGGCAGCGAGATCCCGACCCGCGGATCGGTGTGCACGCTGAGATACGTCGGGTTGCCCAGCAGGTAGCCGAGCAGGCTCAGGCCGCCAGGCACGAGCGCCAGGTGCAGCAGCAGGTCGTCGAGGATGAACGCCGACTCCGGCGTCTTCCTCAGCGCGATGACCATGTCGTAGGCGCAGAAGCAGACCAGGCCGATCGAGGTCATCACCGACGTGAGCACGAGCGTCGGGAAGCTGCTCCACAGCTCGGCGGGCATCGTCGACAGCATCAGCATCGACGACAGGTTGCCGCCGAGCACCAGCCCCGACATGGCCAGGCTGAGCACCATCGGCCACGTGTCGAGGTGCAGCCGCGCCTGCCGCACGATCACCATGATGAGCAGCGACAGCGCGGTGAACGGCGACATCACCGGCGCCACCGCCGAGTAGAAGAGCGGCCGGCCGATCAGCCAGCCCGCGAGCACCGCCGCGCACACCACGCCGACCCCGAGGTCGAGGGCGGTCGCCGTGCGCAACCGGCCCCGATCGAGCGGGGTGAAATCGAAGAAGTCACCTGGCCTCATCCGCGACCTCCTTCCGTGCCCGGGCGGCGACGCGTGACGCGCCGCCGCGATGTCCGACGGAGCCTACAGCGCGGCCGTGGCGCCCCCGTCGACGATGATGGCCTGCCCGCTGATGTAGCGCCCGGCGTCCGACGCCAGGAAGACGAGCAGGTTGGCGAATTCCTCGGGCGTGCCGAGGCGGCCGAGCGGAATCGACGCCACCGATTCCTTCTTGATCTGCGTGAGGTCGACACCGCGGCGGCTGGCCGTGGCCTGGTCGAGTTCTTCGATGCGCTCGGTCTGGATGCGGCCGGGCGCCACCACGTTCAGCAGGATGTTGTGCGGACCGAGTTCCTTCGCCAGCGTCTTCACGAGGCCGTAGACGCCGGTGCGGAACGCGTTCGACAGCACGAGGCCGGGAATCGGCTGCTTGATCGACGACGACGCGATGGTGAGGATGCGGCCGCCGCCGGCCTTCTTCATCTCGGGCACCGCGGCGTTCACGAGGCGTACCAGGCTCATGAGGTTCTGGTCGAACGCCTTCTGCCACTGCGCGTCGGTCATCGACAGGAACTCGCCCGAGGGCGGACCGCCGGCGTTGTGCACGACGATGTCGAGCCCGCCGAGCGCGGTGACGGCGTGCTGCACGAGCGACGCCGCCTCGTCGGCCGACGAGACGTCGGCGACGACGGCCTCGACCGTCACGCCGGTCTCGGTTCGGATACGGGCGGCGGCCTCGTCGATGCGGGCGCGATCGCGGCTGCAGATCACGAGCGACGCGCCTTCGCGCGCCAGCCCCAGCGCCGTGGCGTAGCCGAGGCCGCGGCTGGCGGCGAGGACGAGGGCGCGCTTTCCGGTCAGGTTCAGATTCATCGGGGAACTCTCTCGGGTTCCGGAGCCCGGGTCTCGGGTCTCGGAGAAAAGCCAGTCAGCTAGGCAATGGTGACGACGCCGTGGCCGGTGAGGCCGAGGCGCGTGAGCAGGTCGTCGAGATCGGCGAGCGTGCCGTCGTCGACGGCGGCGAACGGCGCGCGCACGCGCGGCGATGCGATCACGCCGCGGCGATGGTAGATGTGTTTGCGCAGCGCCAGGTTGATGCGCGGCTGGTTCTCGAAGCGGATGAGCGGACAGTACTTGTAGAAGATGCCGGTCGCGCGATCGCGATCGCCGGCGCTCCACGCGCGGTGGATGGCGACGAGGATCTCGGGGAACGCGAAGCCGGTCATCGTGCCGATGGCGCCGTGGCGCAGTTCCTCGAGGAACATCATGCCGCCCAGCCCGCCCATGATCTTCACCGCGGGGTTCACCGCCAGCACCTGGCTCACCTTCATCGGCGACGGATCGTCTTCGAGCTTGAGGTGCGTCAGCTTCGGCGACGCCTTCGCGAGACCGCCGATGAGCTCGGCGCTCATCAGGATGCCCCCGACGGCCGGCGGGAAGTCCTGGACGACCACCGGGATGTCGATGGCATCGGCGACGGCCACGTAGTGCCGGTGCAGGGCGGCGGCGTTGCTGCGGGCGAGCTTCGGCGGCGCCACCATCACGGCAGCGGCGCCGAGGTCCTGCGCGCGGCGGCTGAAGGCGATGCAGCCGTCGGTGCCGGCGTGCGTCGTGCCGACGCAGATCGGGAAGTCGCGGCCGGCGGCGGCCAGCGTCGTCTCGATGACGGTGTCGCGCTCGCGCTCGGTGAGCTTGTCGGCTTCACCCAGCACGCCGAGGATGGTCATGCCGTTCACGCCGGCGTCGCGGGTGAAGCCGGTGAGGCGGGTGAGGCTGTCGAGATCGAGCGTGCCGTCGGGACGGAACGGGGTCGGCGTGATGTTGAACACGCCAGTCAGGACGTCGGTCATGCGGACCGTAGCTTACATCGCCGCCCGGCCGTTCACACCAGCGCTCCGGCGAGATCGGCCACGAGACCCTGCACGGCCAGGGTCGGCAGGCCGGACACACGCGCCATGGCAGCACGGAAGGCCTCGTCGTGGCCCATGCAGTCGAGCACGACCAGGTCGACCTCGGCGGCCGCGAGTGCAACCGCGGCCGCATCGAGTTCGTCGTGCCGCCCCGGGGCCGCGTGGACGACCGCCACCTCGAAGCCGTCGGCGCGCCACTTGGCCTCGGCGAACGGCCGCTGGGCGGCGTTCGGGGTGACGATGCCGACGCGGCCGCTTCCGGCGACGCTGCGCACGACGGCCGGCACGATCCGTCCTGGGACGAGCAGCGGCACCGCGCAGGTCAGTGGCGGAAACGCGCCCGCGCACGACAGCACCACCACCGAGGCACCAGCGTCGGTGAGACGCATGGCCGCCGCGGTGATGCCAGGCAGCAGCCGATCGCGCGGAATCTCGCGCGTGCGACCATCCGCGAGCCGCACGAGCAGCGGATACGGACCGTCGACGGCGAGCGCGTCGACCTCCGCGGACGGGCAGTCGTCGAGCGCCCCGGCGACGCGCACATCCGCCGCCGGCGCGGCGGCGGCGAACAGCGCCTCGAGGTCGGGACGCGGCGTCTGCCCGATGGTGACCACGCCGAGGACGGGTCGCGACGCACCGCTCATGCCGGCTCCGGCCGCACGAACCGGCCGTGACCGGGCGTGCCGGTGACGACGCCGTCGCGATACACCACGGCACCGCGCACGACCGTGGCGGTGACGCGCCCGTGCATCGTCACGCCGTCGTAGATCCGCATGTTGGCGCGCGACGTCGTGATCGCGGTCGTCGAGTCGTACTGCCAGGTGGCGTCGAGATCCACGATCGTCAGGTCGGCGTCGGCACCGGCGGCGAGCCGTCCCTTGCGTGGCAGCCGGAACAGCGCCGCGGCCTGCTCGCTGCACAGCGCAGCCACCTGCTCCAGCGTGATCCAGCCGTGATGCGCGGCCGTCAGCATCAGCGGCACCAGCACCTCGAGGCCGGCGAGGCCGGGCGGCGTCTTGAAGATGTCGTCGGCGCCGGCCGCCTTGTCGGCGGCGAGGAACGGCGAGTGATCGGTGCCGACGACCTCGATGAGACCCTCGCGCACGCAGTCGCGCAGGCCGCGCACGTCGTCATCGCCGCGCAGCGGTGGATTGCAGACGGCGAACGGGCCGAGCCGATCCAGCGCCTCGTCGGTGAAGAAGAGGTACGGCGGACACGTTTCGACGGTGACGTCGACACCACGGGCGCGGGCGTCGCGGGCCAGCCGGGCGGCGCGCGGCGTCGAGCAGTGCACGACCTGCACGCGAGCCCCGAGATCTTCGGCGATCGCCAGCACGATGGCCACCGACAGCGCTTCGGCCAGCGGCGGACGGCTTTCCGCGTGCGCGCGGCCCGTCACGCGACCGGCGGCGCGGAGTTCGCGCTGCAGGTGCTGGAGAAGCGGCGCGTACTCGCAGTGGAAGCAGTGCCGCAGGCCGGTCGCCGCCACCGTCCGCATCACGTCGCGGAGGGCCACCTCGTCGGTGCACCACAGGCCGAAGAACTCGTCGAGGCGCGCCGGCGGCGGCGGCTGGAGGAACGTCTTGAAGGCGATGGCGCCGGCGGCGGCCTGGCCGGCGATGGCGTCGAGGTTCTCGTGCCCGGCGCCGCCGTACAGCGCGTAGTCGATGACCGCCGTGGATTGCAGCAACGCGGCGCGTTCGATGAGCGATGCGCCGGAGTTCACCGGCAGCTTCGAGATCGGCATCTCGAACAGCGTGGTGATGCCCCCGGCCGCCGCGGCGCTCGTGCCCGACAGGAAGTCCTCGCGCTCGGCCACGCCGGGATGACGGGTGTGCACGTGGGTGTCGATCACGCCCGGCAGTACGTGGCGACCGCGCGCGTCGACGACGACCCGCGCCGGCCCGGCCGTGCCCGGCGCGAGGATCGCGCTGATGCGTCCGTCGTCGACGACGACGTCGGCGGCCTGCCGGCCGCTCGAGGTGACGAGCGTGCCGCCGGTGACGGCGAGGTCGTGAGGCACGCGCCCATGCTAGCGCGATAGCGATATGGTTGGAGAGATGGCCGACGTGGAGCGCGACATCGACGCCCTGTACCAGGGGCCCCTGGCCGACTTCATCACCACGCGCAACGCGCTGGCGAAAGCGGCGAAGCGTCCCGATCTGAAGACGCTCGAGAAGCCGGCGCTGCCGGCGTGGGCGGTCAATCAGGTCTACTGGCACGAGCGGACGGTGTTCGACGACGTGGTGCACGCCGCCGAGGCGATGCGCGACGCCCACCGGCAGGCGCTGGCCGGCAAGACCGCCGACATCCGCGCCGCCGAAACCGCGCATCGCACCGCGATCCGCGACGCCGCGAAGGCGGCGGCGGCGCGGCTCACGAGCGCCGGGCATCCGGCCACGTCGGCCACGCTCGACGCCATCACGCGCACGCTCGAGGCCCTGCCGTCGCCCGAGGCCGAGGGCCGCCTCACGCGGCCACTGGCCCCGGCCGGCCTCGAGGCGCTGGCCGGCCTCACGATGGCGCCGCCGCCGGCGCGACCGGCGCTGCGTGTGGTGTCGTCGCGGCCGGCATCGGCCGTGGTCGACGATGCCGTGGCGAAGGCGCGCGAGGAGGCGAAGGCGCAGGCGGCGCGGGAACGACAGGCCCGCCGCGACCAGTCCGCGCGGGCCGTCGAGGCCGCGAAGGCGGCGCTACTCGCTGCCGAGGCGGCCGTGGGCCGCGCCGAAGACGGGCTCGCCGCGGCGCAAGCGGCGCGCGAGGCAGCGCGGCTGGCCCTGCGTCAGGCGATGCGCGAGCTCGACGCCATCTGAACGTCGGGAGTGCTCACGGCTGCCGGCCGAACTTCTCCACACGATTGGTGACCGGCTTCACGGTCCGCAGGTACGCGTAGATGGCGGCCAGGTCGTCATCGGTCATGCCGGCGTAGTCGAGCCACGGCATCTCGGTGTTCTGCTCGCGTTCGGCGCCTTCGAGGCGGCGTGCCGGCGCATCGCGGAAGGCGCGGAACTTGTCGACGAACTGCTGCTCGGTCCACGTGCCGATGCCGGTGGCGGCGTCGGGCGTGAGGTTGGCCGATCGCACCAGGCCGACACCGTTCGGCGTGAACACCATGCCGCCGGCGAAGTCGCGTCCCGGCAGCGGCGCGCCCTGCTCGTCAATCGGCGTGTGGCAGTCGCTGCAGAGGGCGGCGTTCACCATGTACTCGCCGTAGGCGACGCGGTCGTCGCGCGACGGCACCGGCCGGTGCGAGGCGGCGGCTGGAATGGTGCGCACGACCAGCGGCAGCGGGAACCGCAGCGAGCGCGCCGGCTCCGGCGCATTCGGCACCGGCGGCAGCGTACGCAGGTAGGCGACGATCGCCTCCACGTCTTCCCGCGCCATACGCGCGAAGTGCGGATACGGCATCAGCGGGAAGAGCGGCGTGCCGTCGCGGCTCACGCCGGTCGTGAAGGCGCGAATCACCTCGCCATCGGTCCACGACCCGAGACCCGTCGGCGTCAGGTTCTTCGCGTAAAGCACGAAGGGCTCGAGCCCGAAGCCGAAGCGCTGGCCGCCCTTCCCCGCCGTGCCCGGTACGACCGGCGCGCCGAACCGCGTCCAGTCGCGTTCGGCATGACAGACGACGCAGCCGCTCACGTGCTCGGCGAGGTACTTGCCGCGCGCGACACGGTCGGGCGTCTTCGCGACGCTGACGGACTCGGCGGGCGGCACGTCGGGATAGCGGAGAAACAGGTAGGCCAGGCCAGCGGCGGCCACGACCAGGACGAGCGCGACCAGGGCCGCGACGAGCTTCAGCAGTGTCTTCATGGGGGGATCCGCGATGGCGCGGCACGACAGCATGCCCGAACGCGCGCGGTGACGCCACCCAAGAACACCACGGACGGGCTGCCCGGCTCGGCCGTTCTCGCCGGCGGCGGCGCGGGATGGTGACGAATAATACGGCCGAGCTGGTGCCGTGCGCCGGCCACCCCGAGCTCATGACCGTTCTCACATTCGCGTCTCACACCCGGGTGATACAACCCTGCACCAGCATGACCTTCCGCGTTTTCGCCTGTGCGCTGCTCGTCGCCGGCGCCTGCCGCCCAGCCGCCGCGCAGGCGCCGCTGTCCCTCGCCGAGGCGCTGGCCCGCGCGCGCGCAGCATCGCCGGTGATGGCCGCAGCGAAGGCGCGGGGCGACGCCGCGCGCGCCGCCAGCGGCCTCGCCGGCCGCTTCCTGAACCCGCTGATCGAACTCCGGTCCGAGAACTGGGCCAATGCCGCGCCGGATGGCACGCTGCCGCTCGACGTCTTCGCCACCGTGACGCAGACGCTGGAACTGGGCGGCAAGCGCGGCGCGCGGCGCGCGGTGGCGGCGGCAGCCGTCACGTCGGCGGCCGCGACCGAGGCGCTGGTGTGGCGCGACCTGGCCCGCGGCATCGCCCTCGACTACCTCGCCGCCCTGCGCGCCCGCGCCCACGCCCGCGCCCGTGCCGAGTTCGCGACCCAGATGGCCGAGGCCGCGCGCATCATGGCGGCGCGCGTGACCGTCGGCAGCGCCCCGGAAGCCGACTTGCTCAGGCTGCGCACGGAAGAGACTCG
>WBZP01006348.1_pt1 | contig 11716 bp, 11 predicted proteins | sample 5204301 | NCBI WGS metagenome assembly WBZP01 (sample SAMN12412401, study PRJNA552823) | activated sludge metagenome | isolation source: activated sludge from nitrification reactor of wastewater treatment plant... | place: USA: Pennsylvania | collected 2017
ACCTATTCAACACATTAACCGCTGATAACAATCATGCTGAACGATGTTCAACAGAAAGCGCTGCAGGATCTGATCGGGAAATGCTCCCGGGAAGAACTGTTGTGGATCAATGGATACCTCAACGGGTTGGTGCAGGGAACCGCACCCGCCACTGCAGCAGTGACCGATGCGCAAGCTCCCCGCGTGAATAAAATCACCATCGTTTACGGAACCGAAACGGGGAATTCCAAAAAACTGGCCACTGATTTTGCACTGAAAGCGAAGCAGCATAAAATACATGCGAAGGTGCTGGGAATGGATCAGTACCGGCTAACCGATCTCACGAAAGAAGAATACCTGCTGGCTGTTATCAGTACGCATGGCGAGGGTGAACCTCCGGCTGCTGCCAGGAAATTTTACGATCATATTCACCTGAACGGATTCCGGCTGGATAACCTGAAATACAGTGTGCTGGCCCTGGGAGACACTTCTTATCCCCTGTATTGCAAAACCGGTGAAGACGTAGATCAGCAGCTGCAAAAACTGGGTGGTAACCGGATTGTTCCGTTGCAGAAATGTGATGTGGATTATGATGCGGATGCTGCCAGCTGGTTCAGCCAGGTGCTGCAGCAACTGACTGAACCAGTGCCCGCTGTGGTTGCTGCTGCTCCTGCTGTAAAGCCGGCAGCTCCTGCTAAAAAGGGAAAACAGGTTTACCAGGGTACCGTGCTGGCACATATTAATCTTAATGACCAGGGCTCGAATAAAGAAACCTATCACATCGAACTGCAGGCGGATGGAATCGAATACCAGTGCGGCGACTCTATAGGTATTGTTCCCGAAAACGATTCACAGCTTGTAACGGATATCATTGCCAGAGTGAATGCCGATGGCAATAAATCAGTTCTGTATAAAAATGAAAAAGTCACTGTATATGAGTTGCTGAAGCGAAAAGTGAATATTGTACACCTGACGGAAAAACAGGTGCAGCAGTATGCAACACTTACGGGTCATACGGTGCCGGTTAAACGCGCAGACCTGCTCAGTTTGCTGCAGCAGTATCCCGTAAAAAATGCCACACAGTTTGAGGAACTGCTGGTGGGCCTGAATGCGCTGGCTCCGCGCCTGTATACCATTGCTTCTGCACCTGCAGCGCACCTGGGTGAAGTACATATTTTAGTGGTGAAAGATCAGTTTGAAGCGGATGGCAAAATGAAAACCGGGTTGTGTTCCGATTACCTGAGTCAGTATAAAGCAGGGAAGCAATTGTCATTTTTTCTACAGCCCAACCGGCGCTTTCGTTTGCCGTCGGAAGAGAAGGATATCATCATGGTGGGGCCGGGGACCGGCATCGCCGCATTCCGTTCCTTCCTCGCGGAGCGGGATGCAACGGGTGCTTCCGGCCGTAACTGGCTCTTTTTTGGTGAGCAGCGGTTTACAACCGATTTTCTCTACCAGACGGAGTTGCAGCAGTGGTTTGAAACCGGTGTGCTGAATAAAATCAGCCTGGCTTTCTCCCGCGATCAGCAGGAGAAAATATATGTGCAGCATCGCATGCGCGAAGAAGCGGCAACATTGTTTCAATGGTTGCAGCAGGGCGCATACTTTTTTGTCTGTGGTAAAAAAGATCCGATGAGTCATGAAGTCGAACATGCCCTGCTGGAAATTATTCAGGAACAGGGTAAGATGACTGCCGAATCGGCCAAACAGTATCTGGAACAACTCGAAGCGCAGGGACGTTATGAAAAGGATGTATATTAATGGTTGCAACCAGCCCCGGAGGGGCGCAATACCATAGCGGAGGGCAACGCCCTGCGCATATAAACAAGATGGAATCATCTATAACCAGCCCCGGAGGGGCGTAATAACATAGCGCGGGGGCATAGCCCCGCGAAAATGAAAAGAATGAAATCTACAATGCCCGGCCCCGGAGGGGCGCATTACCATCGCGAAGGGCGTTGCCCTTCGCCATCGAAAGGGTCTCAACGAAATTGATTCAAACCAATACAAAATATTTACGCCTTTATTATGTCTGATCAGGATAAAAAACCAAAGCCGCTCTCGGCTGTTGAAAAAATAAAAACTTCCAGCGATGGTCTTCGGGGTTCTATAAAGGAAAGTCTGGAAGATGCCATTACCGGGGCCATCCGCGAAGATGACCAGGCAGTGATTAAGTTTCACGGCATGTATATGCAGGATGACCGCGACCGCAGGGAAGAGCGTGCAGAGAAAAAACTGGAGCGTTTATACAGCTATATGATCCGGCTGCGCCTGCCGGGCGGACTGATTACGCCCGATAAATGGATTGCCCTGCACGAAGTGGCGAATGATCATTCAACAGGCGTTATTAAAATCACTACCCGGCAAACAGTACAGCTGCACGGTATCCTCAAATCGCATGTGAAACCCACCATACAGGCCTTTAATGCGTCGAAACTGGATTCGATTGCCACCTGTGGCGATATTAACCGAAACGTTACCTGTGCCTCCCATCCCAAACAATCGGCGCTCCACGCTGAAGTATTCGCGTATGCTGACCGGATCAGTGAACTGTTAATGCCTAAAACTAAAGCGTATTACGAAATATGGCTCGATGATGAACAGATCGCCGATAAAAAGGAAGAGGAAGATCCGCTTTACCAGGACCGTTACCTGCCGCGTAAATTTAAAATTGGCATCGCGATCCCTCCTAATAACGACAGCGATGTATTTACAAACGACCTGGGGCTGATCGCGATTATTGAAAACAATCAGCTGGTGGGATTCAACGTAGCCGTAGGAGGGGGCCTTTCCACCACCCACGGTAACCCGGATACCTATGCCCGCCTGGCTACCGTGATCGGATTTGCCGATACTGAAAAGGTGTTGAAAGTGATCTACGAAGTCGTAACTACCCAGCGTGATTTTGGGAACCGGAGCGATCGCAAACTGGCGCGCCTGAAATATACCGTAGATAAAATGGGGGTGGACCGTTTCCGGGAAGAAGTGGAACAACGCTGCGGATTCAAACTGGAACCTGCCCGTGCATTCACATTTACCGAACGCAGTGACTACTACGGCTGGCACCAAGGTGAGAACGGGCTGTGGTATTATACCGTATTTGTAGAAAACGGGCGGGTACTCGATACCGATACATTGCCCATGAAAACAGGATTACTCGAGCTGGCCCGGACTGGTAAATGCAATTTCCTCTTTACAGCCAGTCAGAATGTAATCGTGGCCGACGTACAGCCCGCGGATAAAGAAGCCGTACATGCCTTACTCACAGAGTTTGGTTTAACCGCGCATACGGAACAGGCATCCCTGATCCGGAAAAATGCCATCGCCTGTGTAGCCCTGCCTACCTGTCCGCTGGCACTGGCAGAAGCACAGCGTTATCTGCCTTCGCTTTTATCCCGCATCGAACCTTTGCTGGAACGTTACCAGTTACAGGAGGAGGGCATCATCATCCGGATGACCGGTTGCCCCAATGGTTGCGGACGCCCCTATGCCGCTGAAATCGGTTTCGTGGGAACCGGCCCCGGGCTCTATAACCTGCACCTTGGCGGTGATCACCAGGGTCAGCGCCTCAATAAGATCTATAAGGAGTCACTGGACGAGAAGGGAATACTGACTACGCTGGACGGTTTATTCGCCCTGTTCAGGAATGAGCGTTTAAAGGAGGAACGGTTCGGTGACTTTGTCATGCGCAGGCAGCTGGTATCGTAAACACGTTGAGCAGGTCCGCACGGCCTGATTCCTCTCAACCACCCTTCTGACCAGTATCACTTCGCTATCTGGTCCTTACACTTAGTTTTGCGGCATGCAGATGGATGCTTCTTTATTGAGTAAATACAATGTGCCGGTGCCCCGCTATACCAGTTATCCTACCGTTCCTTTCTGGCAGGATAACATAGAGCGGCAGCAGTGGCAGGATGTTTTCAGTCAGCAGTTTGCGGTGCACAATCCGCGGGAAGGTATCAGCCTGTATCTGCATCTGCCTTTCTGCGAATCACTCTGTACCTATTGCGGGTGCAATAAAAAAATCACCACCAACCACGGCGTTGAAAAGGAATACATGGCGGCTATTGCCAGGGAATGGGCTTCCTATCTTTCCCTGATGAACGAAGCGCCGGTGATCCGGGAGCTGCACCTGGGAGGCGGCACGCCTACTTTCTTCTCACCCGACAACCTGGAACGCCTGCTGGAAAATATCTTCAGCAGTGCTAAGATTCATCCGGATCATGCATTCAGTTTTGAAGGGCATCCCAATAACACCACACGTGAACACCTGCAGCGTCTGTATGAACTGGGCTTTCGCCGGGTGAGTTATGGAGTGCAGGATAATGACCCGGAAGTGCAGCGCATCATCAACCGCCTTCAGCCGCTCGAAAATGTACGCCGGGCTACCAGCGATGCACGTGAAATAGGGTATCATTCCGTGAACTTTGACCTTATTTATGGTTTGCCTTTACAGAACGAAGAGCGCCTTCGTAACACCATCCTGCAATGTATCGGCCTCCAGCCCGACCGTATCGCTTTTTACAGCTACGCGCATGTGCCCGGGACCAGCCGCGGGCAGCGCCTTTTCGATGAAAATGATCTGCCGGATACAGAAACCAAAATGCGACTTTACCGGCTGGGGAAATCCCTGTTTACTGAAAAGGGTTACCAGGATGTGGGGATGGATCACTTCGCATTACCGGGTGATGAACTGAACATGGCCAAACAGGAAGGACGTCTGCACCGGAATTTTATGGGATACACCACACAGGCTACACAATTACTGGTAGGCCTGGGCGTATCAGCGATCAGTGATGCCGGGGTGGCTTTTGCACAAAACGAAAAAACCATTCATGCGTATTATGCAGCCCTGCAACAGGAACAACTGCCGGTGATGCGGGGCTTCTTTCTGAATGAAGAAGATGTGGCTTTCCGGAAATATATACTGGATATCAGCTGCAGGGGCGCCGCAGTATTCCAGGAAGAACACCTGCCATTGCTGCGCACCTATTCATTTCCTGAACTGGAAAAACTTGCTGATGATGGACTGTTGCAATGGGATGAAAAAGGACTGGAAGTAACGGCATTGGGCTGGCACTTTATCCGCAATATCTGCCGTGCCTTCGATCTGCATTTACTGCGTACACAACAGGAAGCCGGGGCGCCGAGGTTTAGTAAGGCAATTTGAGCGGTCGGAACAAGTCAAAAGTCAAAAGTAAAAAGTCAAAAGGGGAGTTCAATGAAGTAAAAGAGTGCGGCATTATCCGGCACTTTTTTAACTTTTGAATTTTTACTTTTTACTTTTCCCCTCCCGAATCAACTTATACACTTTAATGGCCGCCATCAGCAATGCGGAAAAAATCAATAATCCCACAACGGCCCAACCCCAGCTCATCACCGTTTTTACCGTTGCAATCATAATAATCGCCACAAGAAAAATGGTGGCTACTTCATTCCATACCCTTAGTTGATTGGAAGAAAATCGGAAGATACCCCGCATCTGTTCGGTGTAAATTCTTTGCAGGGTGAAATGATAGGCATAGAGGCCGGCTACAAATCCGAGTTTCACCCAGAGCCAGCTTTGGATGGGGCCCAGCAGCCAGGCAACCCAGCCTCCGAAAATAATGGTGAGGATCGCGGAAGGCCAGGTGATCCCCAGCCAGAGGCGGCGGATCATGAGGGAGAACTGCTTTTGCAGGATGGCGCGTTCCGGTTCCGGCTGTTCATAAGCCTCCGTGTTGTAAATGAACAGGCGCACGATATAAAACATACCGCTGAACCAGGTAACGATGAAAATGATATGCAGTGCCTTGATGTAGAAATACGTCATCTCAACAGCAATATAAAGTCATTCAGGCAGAACTTCTCCTTTTTTCAGCCGGCTGCTGCTTATAAAAGCATGCGGCTGTTGCCGGCAACAGATTCATGCACCCATTTTTCCAGCAGTTGCACCCACAGCGGATGAACGTTCAGGCAGGGAATCATGGTGTAGGATTCACCACCGGCTTCCAGGAAGGTTTCCTTACCCCGCTCTTCAATTTCTTCCAGGGTTTCGAGGCAGTCGCTGATAAAGGCCGGACAAAGTATCAGCAGTTTTTTAATGCCTTCCTTGGGCATTTCTTCCAGTCTTTTATCCGTAAATGGTTGCAGCCATCCTTTACCCAGCCTCGACTGGAACGAGATGCTGTATTTATTTTCCGGTATCTGCAGGGCCTGCGTAACGAGCCGGGTGGTAACAAAGCATTGATGGCGGTAGCATACTTTATGCGCGTCCGATGCCACATTGCAGCAGTCGTTTACTTTCATGCAATGACTGCCGGTAGTATCTGTCTTCAGCAGGTGACGGGCGGGGATGCCATGATAGCTGAACAGGATATGATCATAAGATTGTTCAAGGTATGGACGCATGCTTTCCGCGAGTGCGGCTATATAATCCGCATCATCATAAAATGGTTTGATGAAGGAAAGTTTGAATGGATATTGCTTGCTGGCATACACTTCCCGGGCATATTCCACGGCCGTTTCGTAGGATGCCATGGCATAATGAGGGTAGAGGGGAACGGCAACTACTTCTTCCAGTCCGGGGTTTCTTTCCAGCAGCCTGTCAAAGGCTGCTGCGGGCGTAGGATTTCCGTACCGCATGGCAATTTCTACGGGAACATCTACTTTTTCCTGCAGGGCGGCCTGCAGTTGCCGGGTGAGTACAATCAGCGGGGAGCCCTCTTTGGTCCAGATGGTACTGTATGCCTCTGCTGATTTGGGCGCCCGGAAGGGAACGATAATGCCTTTTACCAGGAGGGAACGCAGCAGGTAGGGGTAATCAATAACCCGGCCATCCATCAGGAATTCTGTGAGATAACGCCGTACATCCTTTACCAGGGTGCTGTCGGGTGAGCCGAGATTCATCAGCACAATGCCTTTTTTTGCCATAGCTGTAAATGAATGCAAAAATAACCCCCGGCGTCTGTAAATGTTCAGCACCAGGGGTGAAACTGCTGATGAATAATGTTTGCCGGCTCAACCTGTGTATGCTGAAAAATCTGCGGCTGAAGGAGTTCTCCTGAAATGCCCGGATAGCGTGGGTTTTGATATATCAGAAAATTCCCGGATGATTTTTCTCAGCATAGCCGGTGATGCCTGTCAGGCTGTAAAATGACAGTAACATGACATGGAAATTAGCCCATCAAAATGCACCGGTTTATTTTTGCATCTTCAACTGTATAACCCTTCATGGCTGAAACGAGGCGAGATATCAACCAGTTTTTTGCAGCAGGCATCAACTATAAAAAAACCGATGCTCAGTTGCGCGGACAATATGCCATCAGCAATGAAAAATACGCGGCCCTTCTCTCCGAAGCTGCCGCTGCCGGCCTCGAGGAATTGTTTGTAATCAGCACCTGCAACCGCACCGAAATTTATGGGTTTGCTTCCGGCCCGGGAGTGCTCATGGAATTGCTCTGTAACCAGGCGGAAGGCAGCCTGGCCACTTTCCGTGAAATCGCATACGTATTCAACGGGGTGGATGCAATTGAGCATTTGTTTAATGTGGGTGCCGGTTTAGACTCCCAGATTCTCGGCGATTATGAAATTGTTGGACAGCTGAAACAGGCGGTTAAGTTTTCCAAAGAGAGAGGATTCATCGGCGCTTACCTGGAGCGGATGATCAACGGTGTACTGCAGGCTTCCAAACAAACAAAAACCACCACCTCCCTCAGCGGCGGTACCGTATCTGTTTCGTTTGCCGCCATTCAGTATATCCGTGAAACACTGAAAAATCTTCACAACAAAAAAATACTCCTGATCGGTACCGGAAAAATTGGTCGCAATACCTGCCGTAACCTGGTGGATTACCTGCCTTCAAAGCATATTACCCTCGTAAACCGCACTTTTGAGAAGGCTGCCGCACTCGCCCTCGAGATGAATCTCCGGGCCGCTCCGGTCGAACAATTGCAATCAGAAGTGGAAGCTGCAGATATTATATTGGTGGCTACCAATTCCACTGAACCGGTGATTATGCGTGATCATCTGGAAAGAGATCATGAAAAACTGATTATCGATCTGTCGGTTCCCTACAATGTAGAGGAATCTGCACAGGATCTTTCCCATATCACCCTTGTAAACGTGGATGAACTTTCCCGGATCAAGGATGCAACCCTGGAAAAACGCCGGGCTGAAATTCCCAAGGTGAAAGCCATCATTGCTCACGGTATCGAAGAATACACGGAATGGCACGAAATGCGCCGCCATGTTCCCGTACTGCGCGCCGTGAAAGATAAATTACAGGCGATGGAAGCCTGCGAACTCTATATCGCTTATACCTCCAGAACACATACCAGCGCTTCATCTGTTGCCGCTGGTGAAAAAATCCAGAAAGTCCTCAACGGAATGGCTGTGAAAATGCGTACCAGCAACCAGCAGGGCTGCAGTTACCTGGAGGCCATTCATGAATACATCGCAACCGGAACAAACTGATCCCCGCATGAGCCAACCCATACGTATTGGTACCAGGGACAGCCAGTTGGCCATATGGCAGGCAACCCGGGTACAGGAATTACTTGCGCAGTTTCATTTCCCATCTGAACTGGTATTCATAAAAAGTGAAGGGGACATTGACCTGCATACCCCCCTGTATGAAATGGGGGTGCAGGGAATTTTTACCAGGAGCCTCGATATTGCCCTTCTGTCCGGTAAAATAGATATCGCTGTTCACTCAATGAAAGATGTGCCCACCCGTCTTCCGGATGGCATCGTGCAGGCGGCCGTGCTCCAGCGGGCTTCCTATAAAGATATACTGGTGTATAAAAAGGATTCAATTCCCGGATTCGACTGGAATTTTTTCCACGCAGCAAACCAGGAAAATGCACAAATCCAACTGCCTCCCTTCACCATCGCTACCAGCAGCATCCGACGCCGTGCACAGTGGTTGAATCGTTTTCCCGGTCACCGGCTGGAGAATCTGCGCGGCAATGTAAATACCCGTTTACGCAAACTTGCTGAGCATGATTGGAATGGGGCGGTATTTGCAGCGGCCGGCCTGGAAAGAATCGGCCTGCGGCCGGATGACAGTGTTGAACTTGACTGGATGCTGCCTGCACCGGCACAGGGCGCCATCATGGTGGTTTGCAGGGAAGGTGATTTTAACTGCCTCGATGCCAGCGAAAACTTTAACGACAGTGATACCGCCTTATGTGTACAGGCCGAGCGGGATTTTCTGCGTACCCTCATGGGCGGATGTACAACCCCCATCAGCGCCCTGGCAACCATTCAGGATGGTCAGCTGTTCTTCAGAGGAAGCCTGCTTTCAGTGGATGGGAAAAAAGCGATTGAAGTTACCAGGCAGGCCGATACTTTCAACGGGTATGATATTGGAATAAAAGCAGGCCGTGAAGTACTGGAAAAAGGCGGCATCGAAATTTTAGAAGCGATTAGTGGAGCAGGAAAGTAATATACCGGTTTTGTGTACCCGGCCATTGCCGGACAGTTTGCTGCTCGAAGCAATTGCAGCAGGCATTTCGGTGGAGTGCATGCCTTTCATCGAAACCGAAGCCATGGCTGGCGTGGAAGTGCAGCAGGAAATTGAAAATGCCCTCCTCCAAACAGCCACCGTTGTTTTTACCAGTATGAACGCCGTGGAAGTGGTGGCAGGGGAGCTGGAAGGGCAGCAGCCCGACTGGCAGATATATTGTATAGGCGCCGCTACCCGCCGCCTGGTGGCTGAGCATTTCGGCGTTCAATGCCTCGCGGGGACTGCACCCGATGCGGCGCAGCTGGCGGAACTGATCATTGAAGAGGAACAAACGGAGGAGGTGATTTTTTTCTGCGGCGATCAGCGCAGGGATGAACTCCCGGCAATACTCCGGAACGCCGGAATAGAAGTAGACGAAATAACAGTATATCAAACCGTGGAACTGCCGCATAAACTCACGAAAGCTTATGCAGCGGTGTTGTTTTTCAGTCCGAGCGCGGTGCGCAGCTTCTTCCGGTTTAATCAGTTGCCGCCTTCTTCTGTTGCATTTGCCATCGGAGCAACAACGGCCGCAGAAATCAGAAAATACAGCCAGGTACGCATAGAAATAAGCAGTGAGCCATCCAAAGAAGAATTGATCGGGCAGATGATAGCCTGGTTTACCGGAGCATAAAGGGTTGATCTTTGTACTGCAGGTATATGAACCTTGAAGGATGAAAGCTTGCAGGGCTGCAGAAAATTGTACACTTTAACTGCTAAGTAACATGAACATCACAGAGCATATTGAACCGTCTTCGAAAACATTGCAAAACGATTTGTTGCTGCGTGCGCTCCGCCACGAGCCTGTGGAGCGGCCACCGGTCTGGATGATGCGCCAGGCAGGCCGGTACCTCCCCGATTATATTAAACTGCGGGAGAAGTACGATTTCTTTACGCGCTGCCGTATACCGGAACTGGCCACGGAGATCACCCTGCAGCCGGTTGACCAGGTAGGGGTGGATGCCGCTATTATTTTCAGTGACATCCTCGTGATTCCACAGGCCATGGGTGTGGAAGTGCTGATGGAAGAAGGCAAAGGCCCTTCACTGCCCCAAACCATCCGCACGGCAGCAGATATAGATGCCCTGATCACCACCGGTGCGGAGGACAGCCTGAAATATGTGTACGATGCACTCGCATTAACTAAAAAAGAATTGAACGGACGCGTGCCGCTGATCGGGTTTGCCGGAGCACCCTGGACGATTCTGTGCTATATGGTGGAAGGCAAAGGCAGTAAAACCTGGGATAAAGCCAAGCAGTTTGCCTACACGCAACCCGAACTGGCACACCGGCTTTTGTCAAAAATTACAGATATCACGATTGATTACCTGCGCCTCCAGGTGCAGGCCGGAGCGGATACGGTACAGGTGTTCGACAGCTGGGCGGGTGCACTGAGTCCATCCGATTTCAAAACCTTCGCGCAGCCCTACCTGTTCCGGATTGCCACTGCACTGAAATCATATGCCCCGGTGATTCTGTTTCCCAAGGGCAGCTGGTATGCACTGGAAGACATCAGTAACAGTGATGCGTCCGGTGTGGGCATCGACTGGTGCATCACCCCGCAACTGGCGCGCACACTCACCGGTAACCGCATCACCATTCAGGGAAATTTCGATCCGGCCTGGCTGCTGGCGCCCATTCCTGATATTCAACGCAGGGTGAAGGAAATGATCGATGCATTCGGTACACAGAACTATATTGCCAACCTGGGACATGGTATTACTCCCAATGTGCCGGTTGATCATGCGAAGGCGTTTGTGGAAGCGGTTAAAAATTATAATAAGTAAAAAGTAAAAATTCAAAAGTCAAAAAGGGAGCTCAATTAAGTAAAAGCTTTCGGCATCATCAGGCGCCTTTTTACTTTTTAATTTTGACTTTTGACTTCACCAGAATGATAAAAAGTAAAAAGTCAAAATGCAAAAGTTAAAAGGGGAGTTCAATTAAGTAAAAGTGTGCGGCATCATCAGGCGCTTTTTTTACTTTTTACTTTTAACTTTTGACTTCACCAGAATGATAAAAAGTAAAAAGTCAAAATGCAAAAGTTAAAAGGGGAGTTCAATAAAGTAAAAGTGTGCGGCATCATCAGGCGCTTTTTTTACTTTTTACTTTTAACTTTTGACTTTTGACTTTCCCCATCCCATGAACATTAAAACCTCCTGGATACATTTCATTCACGACCTGCAGAACCGCATCTGTGCGGCACTGGAACAGGCGGATGGCAAAGCCCTGTTCAGGGAAGATAAATGGGAA
>WBZP01002487.1_pt1 | contig 11714 bp, 8 predicted proteins | sample 5204301 | NCBI WGS metagenome assembly WBZP01 (sample SAMN12412401, study PRJNA552823) | activated sludge metagenome | isolation source: activated sludge from nitrification reactor of wastewater treatment plant... | place: USA: Pennsylvania | collected 2017
TTTTCTGGACCTTCGGCCGCTGAACCGGCCGGAGGTGTTTTCCAATGCATTCGGTGCCGCCTTCAACGAGGCGGGCGATCCGGTCGATGAGAAGCTGCAAGCATTGATCCGGCAGCAGATGCAGGCTTTGGCCGCCGCCGTCTGAGGGCTTGCGCATGTCCGATCGCACCGTTCGCCTGCACCGTGTGCTGCGCGCGCCGCCGCAGCGCGTCTACCGCGCTTTTCTGGAGCCGGGTGCGCTGGCCAAGTGGCTGCCGCCGTACGGGTTCACCTGCACCGTGCACCACCTGGAGGCCCGCGTGGGTGGAACGTTCCGGATGAGTTTTCACAATTTCGCCGGCGGGGGCGGGCATTCGTTTGGCGGCGAGTACCTGGAACTCGTGCCCGATCAACGGCTGCGCTACACCGACCGTTTTGACGACCCGAACCTGCCGGGCACGCTGGAGGTGACCGTGTCGCTGCAGCCGGTGTCCTGCGGCACCGAGCTGAGCGTGACTCAGAGCGGCATCCCCGAGGTGATTCCGCTGGAAATGTGTTACCTGGGCTGGCAGGAGTCGCTGCTGCAACTGGCCACGCTGGTGGAGCCCGACATTGCGGGCTAGACGGCTTGTCCGCGCCATGGACGGCAAAGGCAGCGGGCAGGCTGGGAACGGTGCCTGAGGGCTGCAGGCCATGATGTTGACCCTGCTCACCATCGCGGTGTTGCACTGGGCGGTTCTGATCTGCCTGGCTGGCCCATTTCCGCAACCTCAACCGGGGCGCCGGCCTGCTGGTCGGTGGCATGGGCCTGAAGCTGTTGGCGGGCACGGTGATCGAGTGGCGCGACGGTGGAACATGAAACCGATTGGAAGCCGTTGCGCTGACCCGGTGGATCCACCCTCGGGTACATTGTCTGACTGATCTGTTCAGTTCGATGGAATTGGCGCCGGAGGCACGCATGCTTGTTCGAATTTTTCGGTGGGTTGTCGTACTCATCGTCACGACGCTGCAGTTGGCCAGTTGCACCGGGACATCGAATGAGCCCGCCGTCCGCCCGCCCAACATCCTGTTCGTGATCATGGATGACGTCGGCATCGACCAGATGCCGGCCTTCGGGTATGGCGGCGGGACACCACCGAACATGCCGACCATCGACGCGGTGGCGCAATCGGGTCTGCGCTTCCGCAACACCTGGTCGATGCCGGAGTGTTCCCCGGGCCGTGCCGCGATGTTTGTCGGGCGCTACCCCCTGCGCACGAACATCTACCAGGCGATCGGTGAAAACGACCTTGCCAACTCCCAGCTCACACCCGACGACATGACCACCCCAAAGCTGCTCCGAAAGGCGGGTTATGAAAGCGGCATGTTCGGCAAATTCCATTTGGCCGGACCAGAAAACAACCAGGCCGGCAACGGTACGCCGGCGCAGTTGGGCTGGGACTACTTCCATGGCTGGGTGGGCGGTCTGCCGGCATCGATCGACACCACCGCGGGCGGCGTGGCACCCGAAGGCAGCTATCCCTGCGGTTTTGTGCCGCCGGCCAGCCGGGGCGGGGCGGATGCCGGTGCCTGTTACCAGCCCGACAAGACCTGCCAGCCGCTGGTGGCCACGGCACCTGGGCAGGACGCTGCGGGCAAGCAGTGCCTGGCACGCGGCGGCATTTTTGTGCCGAATGCCGCCTGCCAGGCCACGCCGCCGGCATCGCTGAATTTCAACAAGGCCAATGCCTACTATGTCTCGCCCCTGGTGATCAACGGGCCGGCCGGCGTCGAAACCGTGCCGCTGACCGACCCCCGCGCCCGCGGCTACCGCACCCGCGTCGAGGTGGATGCCGCCATCGACTGGATCCGCAAGCGCAGTGCCAACCGGCCCTGGATGGCCACGCTCAGCCTGACCGCTGCGCACACGCCGATCCAGCAACCGCCCAGCGCTCTGACACCGCGCTCGGCCGGCAGTGGCGACACGCTCGGTTGCACCGGCCTGGGCGAGCAACGCGACCTGCAGAACCGCATGATCGAGGCGCTGGACACTGAACTGGGTCGCCTTCTGGTCGAAACCGGTCTGGCCCGTCGCGGCGCCAACGGCTCGCTCGCCTACACCCCGGCGGGCAGCAACACCATGATCGTGATCGTCGGCGACAACGGTACCCTGGGCAACATGGTCAAGCTGCCGTTCAACCCGCAGCGCGCCAAGGGCACCGCCTACCAGACGGGCGTCTGGGTGCCGTTGATCGTGTCGGGGCCGCTGGTCAACCAGCCAGACCGCGACGTTCGGCACATGGTCAACATGGTCGACGTGTACCAGTTGTTCGGCGAGATCGCGGGTCTGGACGTCCACGCCAGCGTGCCCCGCGTACTGGATTCGGCATCGCTGCTCGCCTACCTCAACCGGGCCGACCAGCCCAGCGTGCGCAGCATCAATTTTTCGCAGGGTGGCGCCAACATCCAGCGCAACGGCGGCCGCAACGGGCCCTGCGTGATCGGCGGCAACACCTGTTCGCACATTCCGATCAACAAGGGGGTGTGTGAGGACAACGGCGGCGTCTGGTGGGGTGCCGGTGCCACGGATGCCAGCGTGCCCAACCGGCCGACGGGCTACCAGACCTGCTGCCAGGTGAACCAGGCGCTGTACAAGGCCGGCCAGCCCATGATCGGCATCATGCCGGACACGTCCACCGCGATCCGCAACGCCACGCACAAGGTGGTGCGCAACACCGTTCAGCAATACAGCCCGGCCACGGACAGCTGTGCGGTCGTCCCGGTCAACGAGTTCTACGCGGTGGATGAGGCCGTGCCCGTGCCCGCGCTGGACGATGCCGACAAGAACCTGCTGGCCCAGCCGCTCGGTGCCGTGTTGCAGGCCATCTACGACGATCTGACTGCCAAACTCGATCGGATGCTGGCCTCGCAGCCGGCCTGTGTCGGCGACGGCAACGCGGATGGCGTCGTAAACGCGCTGGATCTCGACAACTGGCGCATGATCAGCCAGGCTTGGGGCCTGTCGAGCACCTACGACCTGAATTTCGATGGGCTGACCGACGACGCCGACCGCGCACTGCTGGCTGGCAACACCGGCGCATGCGCAAAAGCCTATTCACTTTATTGACGCTGCTGTTGAACTTTCCCTGAGGATTCTTTCCCGTGTTGCCACTTCGACGTTTGATGGGTTTGGCCTGTTTCACTGCGGCCAGTGTCGCCTTGACATCCTGTGGCGACGATGCACCCAGACTCCCCGACCCGGAAGGCCAACTGGTGTACACGCCACTTGCCGCGCCCCTGCTGGCCTATCTCGCCCAGCAGAAGGCAGAGCAGGTGCCCAGTTCCCCGGCGTTGGCGCGCAACATCCTGCTTGCGGCCGATACCTATGGCGACCTTCCGCGGATAATGACCGCGAACTATGGTTTTGACGGGTACATGGGCGTGCCGGAGCTCAACGGCACCGACGCGGCCGCGCGAAACGCCGCTTATGCGGCGGGCGTGGCCTGGCAGGTGCTTGACCCGGCCCTGAGTGCGCCAACGCGCGCGCTTTATTCGGCCGTGGGTACGGGCGCTTTCCTGGCGATCTATGGTGTTCCCGCCCTTCGCGCCGACACCATCCCGGTGGTGTTCAGCCATCCGGTGCTGCCGGCGACGGTCCGCCCCGAGGCGTTCCGGATCACGTTGAACACGGGAGAGACTGTCACCCCGATCACGGCCAGCTTTTTGCCCAACCTGGAATTCAACGAACGCCAGACCGTGGTGCTCACTGGCTACTGGGGAAATCGACTGGAACCAGGGCAGAGCGGCGCGCTGTATCCGATCCGGGTGGACGTGGTGCCAACGCCGTCGCCGATGATGTTGGTGACGCCGGCCGGAATCGTTCCAGCCGCCGGTTTGGGCATCGAAAGCCGAAACCCTTATATGGCGGGAAACGGTCCGCGCATGCTGGCCGCCAAGCTCAACATCTACTCCAGCCTGGGGGAGGGCGGGCCTCAATCGCAGCCCAACTCCTACGCGAACAGTGGCGAAGACCTCTATGGCACTTCGGCGAAATTCCGTCTGCGGATCTACACCAGCGCGGGATTTTCACCGGACGGCATCGGCAGCCTGCTGCCAACCGATTACGCCCGGTATTTCCTGGTCAAGGCGCGGGATCAGGCTGGCAGGTTGGTGGAGCTGAAAGAGGCCGGTCAAAAGTACGACGTTCCCGGGTACGGCTCGGTGCGCGTGGTCGGTCTGGCCGACACCGGGCTCGCGCAGTCCCGATACGATGAAGCCTATGTGGAAGATCACGACAACCAGTACGACATCATTCTCGATGGGGATCTGGCAGCCATGGCACGTATCGTCGAAGTCCAGATGCCGTCCTCCGGCGCCTACCGGGCGGTGTACAACCCGGGTGGACCGGGCAACCAACCGGGCGGCAACCCGCCCGGCGTGCCGTTCACGGTGCCCAGCCAGAATCACAGCGTGGCTGTTACCAATGATCTGACCGGGAAGGCGTTTGTTTCTTACGTGGAGGTGGACGGCGACGTGACTCGTCATCCCGTAGACGGGCAGCCGATGGGCCGCCTGCTGGGGCCGGCGGTGATCGACACCCGCACGGGTTACGTCGTCCATGCCTATCTGGCTCCTTCGGGCCGGCGTTTCTTTTCGTCGATTCCGGTGCACACGACGCCCTGAGGCGCAGCCGGGCACAGCCCGACAGTTTGTGGTCGCCAGACCGACGTGGATCGCACCTCGTAGGTTCCGGGCAGCCGCAGACGGCATGTGCAACTGTCAAACCCATGCTTTCAGGGGGACGCCCGGGATGGGCGGACCCGCATTGCGGCATGATCTGGATGGCGGCACCATGCGGGCGTTTCACCCCGAAGAGAAATCGCATGTTTTCGCATATTTTTGTCGGCGTCAGCGACTTCGAGCGCGCGCTGAAGTTCTACCGGCCCGTCCTGGGCGCCTCGGGCATTGAGGCCCGGTTTGTCGATGCCAGCCGGCCGTGGGCGGGCTGGCAATCGCGACCGGACCCGCGCCCGCTGTTCCTGATCGGCCGGCCCTACAACCAGCAGCCCCATGCGCCGGGAAACGGGCAGATGGTGGCTTTTCTGGCACCCACGCGCGAGGTCGTGCGCCAGGCGCACGCCGTGGCGCTGGCCCACGGTCCGCGACCCGGACGGCAACAAGCTGTGCGTGGCCTGCCATCAGGCCGAGGGCTGAACGCCCGCGGGCGACCGTCTGGGCCCATTCGTTTCGCCATTCAGGAGCCAACCATGGAACGACGTCAACTGTTCAAACTCACCAGCCTGGCGGTGGTGGGCGCTGGTGCCGTCGCGTTGCCTGCCATGGCGCCGGCTCAGGCGGGCACCCGCGCGGGCGGCCTGTGGGGTGTCTGGGACCAGGCGTTTGCCCGGGCGCGCTTTGTGTCGCTGTCGCATGTGCTGGAACCCGACAGCCCGGTGTGGAAAGGCTTTCCGCCCACCACCCGCTTCATGCAGGGCATCGGACGCATGGAGGAGGGAGCGCCCTATGGGCCCTTCACCTACGAAAAGACCGGGCTGGAGACCACGGCGTACACCTTCGCCACCGATCAGTTCGGCACTCAGCTCGACCCGCCCGCGCACTGGCATCCATGCTTTCCGGCCATCGACGAGTTGCCCCCCACTTTGGCGCTGCGCAAGCTGGCGGTGATCTCCATCGCCGAGCAGGTGGCGCGCGACGTGAACCACCAGCTCAGCGTGGAGGAGGTGCGGGCCTGGGAGCGTCGGCATGGGCGCATTCCGGCGGGTTCGGTGGTGATGGTGCGCTCGGACTGGCACCGGCGTTGGCCGGATTCGAAGCGTTTTCAGCCGGCCGATGGCCGGTTTCCCGGCGTGTCGCTGGCGGCGCTGAAGTTCCTGCACCTGGAGCGGCAGATCCTGCTGCACGGCCATGAGCCGCTGGACACCGATTCCACGCCCACGCTGGCCTCCGAGGACTGGCTGATGGCCAACGGCTATATGCAGGCCGAAGGCGTGGCCCATCTGGATCAGGTGCCCGAGACCGGTGCGCTGGTGGCCATCGGATTCCCGCGCCTGAAGGGCGGTACCGGCGGGTTTGCGAGTTTCACCGCCATCTGCCCACCTGAATGGGGCCACGGCACCCGCCCCGGCGAGCAGCCCGAGGCGCCGCTGCCCTACCAGGACAAACGCTTGGTCTGGAACGAGGCCACCGGGCGGCGCGAGCGCACCGCCGCCTGCGACAAACCGAAGGGCAAGCAGAGTTTCAACTGAGATGTGAGGGAGTTGATCAGGGTCATGGCATTCCCACATGGTCGGTTCAATATCAACCACGGGCTTCGGCCCTTTCCGGCGTCATCCGGACTCCGGGAATTGCAAAGACCTTTCGGAGGGGAGAATCATGAAACGCGTGAACACGGCCATCTCTTTCGCGTTTGCGGCAACCACGCTGGTGGCGACCCTGTGGGCGGGCACCGGCTTTGCGCAACCGGTCGCCGAATCGCCGGCAGCGACACCGGCGGGAATGGTGACAACCTTTCATCGAAAGAGCACGGGCAGTCTGGGAACCTTCGATGGGCCTGTGGTGTGGACCTTTTCCCATGGCAGCTGGGAAGGCCGGTCGGCGGTGATCCAGATGGCGCGGCTGGGCGGCGTCGCCTTCGATCCGAAAACCCATGCCTACATGGCCAATCTGGACCCCGAAGGCAAGACAACGATGGTCTTTGACCCACCGATGGGTTACCAGTGGCCGTTGCAGGTGGGAAAGACCTGGACGTCGAAACACACCATGACCGCGCCTGCCACCGGACGCAGCGTTCCGCTCGAAGTGAACTGGAAGGTGGAGGCCTGGGAGGACGTCACCGTACCGGCGGGCACCTACAAGGCCTACAAGGTGGTTACCACGAACAATTTCGGCGAGGTCGAAACCCGCTGGACCGCGCCGGCCGCCGGTATCGTGTTGGCCAAGCGCCTGGTCAGCCGACCGGCCACGCACCCGCAGGGTGCGGGTGAGCTCGAAGCCGTGCTGCTGTCGCAGGTACCGCCCGCCAAATGATCGGTTCTGCCGCCGGATGTGATGAGCCCGTCGGCTTGCCTTGGCCCGGCATGCGATGGGCATCAACTCACCGGACGGCGTCGTCATGAGCGGCGAAACGGTCTCAAACGCCGACCCCCGCTTCGACGCGGCCAGTCTGGTGGCGCTGGTCGCGCGCACGCGGGGCGATCTCTACCCCGACGCCGCCGATGGCGCCAGCACGGTGGAGTTGTCCAGCTCGCTCGACCGTGATCTGGGATTCGACAGCCTGGGGCGCATGGAGTTGTTGCTGCGCATCGAGGCCGCCACTGGCTTGGTCCTGCCCGCCGAAACCCTGGAGACCGCCGAAACCGTGGGCGATTTCTGGCAGGCCGTTCAGCGCGGGCGCCCGCAGACGGTGCCGAGAGCGGTGCGGCCGGGCGTGCAATCGGCTCCGGTTGCGTCGCCGACGGCCGGCCCGGACGGTGTCGGTGCCGACAAGGCGCGGACCCTGTTGGAAGTGCTTGACCACCACGTCGCGGTTCACCCGGATCAGGTTCAGATCATCTACCTGGCCGACGACACCGAAACCCCGATCACCTACCGGCAGCTCCGGGACGAATCGTCCGCGCTCGCGGCAGGCCTGCAGCGCGCCGGCCTGCGCCCGCGGCAGACCGTGGCCATCATGCTGCCGACCTCGCCGGGCTACTTCTTCACCTACCTGGGCATCTTGCGTGCCGGCGGTATTCCGGTTCCGATCTACCCGCCCGCCCGGCCCTCGCAGCTCGAAGACCATGTGAAGCGCCACACGGGCATTCTGGCCAACGCCCAGGCGACCCTGCTGGTGAGCGTGCCCGAGGCGATGCAGGTGGCCCGCCTGCTGCAGGCCCGGGTGCCGGGCCTGCGGGGACTGCACACGCCGCAAGCATTGATCGCGACCGGGCGCGGGTGTGCGCCCGAGGCGGTGGCGGTCGGGGCTGACGACGTGGCCTTCATCCAGTACACATCGGGCAGCACCGGACAACCCAAGGGCGTCGCTTTGACGCACGCCAACCTGCTCGCCAACATCCGCGCGATGGCCACCGCCATCGAAGCCACGGCCGACGATGTGTTCGTGAGCTGGCTGCCGCTGTACCACGACATGGGCCTGATCGGGGCCTGGCTCGGTGGTTTCACGGTGGGATTCCGTCTGGTTGTGATGTCGCCGCTGGCCTTTCTCGCACGGCCGCGGCGCTGGCTGGAGACGATTTCGCGCCATGGGGGCACCTTGTCGGCCGGCCCGAACTTTGCGTACGAGCTGTGCCTGAACCGGATCGACGATGACGCGCTGAGCGCGCTGGACCTGAGCCGGTGGCGGCTGGCCTTCAATGGTGCCGAGGCGGTGAGCCCGGACACCGTCAGTCGCTTTGCCCGGCGCTTTGCCGCGTGTGGGCTGCGCCCGACCGCGATGACGCCGGTCTACGGCCTGGCCGAGGCGTCGGTCGGCCTGCTGTTTCCGCCGCTGGGGCGCGGGCTGCGGGTCGACACGGTGGTCCGGGAGGTGTTCGAGGCGCAGCGTCGTGCAGTTCCCGGTCAGGCGCCGTCGGACCTGCGCTTTGTGGCCTGTGGGCGGGCGTTGCCCGGTCACGAGGTGCGCATCGTCGACGAGACGGGGGCGCTGGTGCCCGAACGGGTCGAAGGCCGGTTGGAGTTCCGCGGCCCGTCGGCCACGTCCGGCTACTGGCGCGCACCGGAACTGACCGCCCGCCTGTTCACCGACGAAGAAGGCCGTTGGCTCGACACCGGCGACAAGGCCTATCGGGCCGAGGGTGATGTGTTTGTGACCGGACGGGTGAAGGACATCGTGATCCGGGGCGGGCGCAACCTGTACCCGCAGGAGATCGAGGAAGCGGTGGGCGAGGTGGCTGGCGTGCGCAAGGGCTGCGTGGCCGTGTTCGGTCGCCGCGACGAAAAGAGCGGCACCGAGCGACTCGTGGTCATGGCCGAAACCAAGGCGCCGAATGGACGTGATGCCGCTTCAGTGCGCGAGGCCGTGGCGCAGTCGGTGATCTCGGCCATCGGTGAGCCGGCGGACGAGATTCTGCTGGTGCCGCCCCACACGGTGCTCAAAACCTCCAGCGGCAAGGTGCGCCGCTCGGCGTGCCGCGCCATGGTCGAGCAAGGTGCCCTCGTTTCGGGTTCGGCCAGCGTGCGAACCCAGTGGTTGCGGCTGGCGGCGGGCGCGGTCGTCCTGCGCGGTCGCCACGGCCTGCGGTTGCTGCGCGGTGCGCTGTTCGGTCTGCGGGCACAACTTCTGTTTTGGTTGATGGCGCCGCTGGCCTGGCTGGTTGCGGTGGTCCTGCCCACACCCACTTTGGTCTGGCGTTTCTGCCACCGGGCCGCCAGGGCCTTGCTGCGCCTGGCCGGGGTGAAGCTGGACGTCAACGGACTGGATCACCTGCCGGGGGATGGACGCTGCGTGCTGGTGAGCAACCATGAAAGTTACCTCGATGGGCTGGTGCTCGTGGCGGCGCTGGAGCAGCCCCACACCTTCGTGGCCAAGCGCGAGCTGGAGGGGCAGTTTGTGGCCGGGCGGTTCCTGAAAAGTCTTGGCGCCGCGTTCGTCGAGCGATTTGACCGCCGGCGCAGCGTGGCGGACGCCGAGCAGATGACGGCGCGGGTGCAAGGCGGCGCGCCGCTGCTGGTGTTTCCGGAAGGCACCTTTGTGGCGGCGCCCGGCACGCTGCCGTTCCGTCTCGGCGCTTTTCTGGCGGCGACGCATGCCGGGGTGCCGGTGATCCCGGTCTCGCTGGGCGGCACGCGCCAACTGCTCGGCGATGGGCGGTGGTGGCCGCGCCCGGCGGATCTGACCGTGCACGTCGGCGCGGCGCTCACGGAGCCCGCGTCGAGCGATCCCTTTGCGGCCGCGGTGCGGCTGCGCGACCGTGCGCGCCGGGTGATCATCCGGGGTTTGTCGGACAGCGACGCCTGAACCACTGTTGGGGCCTTCCGGTCCGGTGGGCCCCATCCCTGAGGTTCAGGTGGCGCCAGCGTTGACGGTCTTTGGGCCGCCGGCAGCGACAGCCGCCTCGATGCCTCGCGGCACGTTGACCTTGGTCAGCAAGACCAGCCCGGCGACGAAGAACAGGCCGGTCGAGACGATGGCCATGCGGTGGTTCCCGTCAGCCAACCAGGTGACCAGGCCGTAGGTCATGGGGCCGATGATGGCCGACAGGCGGATGGCGAACGTCCACAAACCGTAGAACTCGGCCCGGCGCGCCTCGGGCGCGAGCACACCGGCCAGGGCGCGACCGGACGACTGGCTGCTTCCCATGCACAGACCGGCGATGACGGCCGCAACCCAGAACAACCCGGGCCCGGTGGCAAGCGCTGCGAGCACGACCATGACGATCCACCCGGCCAAGGTGACGGCCAGTGCCGGCCGGTGACCGATGCCATCCTGAACATAGCCCCAGGCGAAAGCGCCCAGCGCGGCGGCGATGTTCACGAGGAAGATCAGAATCATGGTTTCGGTCTGCTTGAAACCCAGCACCTGCTCCGCATAGACGGCGGCCAGCGCAATGACCACCGAGATGCCGGCCTGGTAGGCCACCGAGCAGGCGAGCAGGGCCGAGAAGTCGGGAAAGGAGGCAGCCTCGTTCCAGGTGCGCCTCAGCCGCGCCAGCGACGCCGTCACGCCGGCGCTCTGCATCGCGTCGGATTGGGGCCGTGCGCGCTCCGTGAGCAGCGCAAAGGTCACCAGGGCCGAGGCGCCATAGATCCCTGCCGTGATGAGCATGGTTACGGGGACGAAGTGGGTTGCAGGCAGGCCTTGTGCCTGTGCCCACAACACGTAGCCCAGGCTGAGCCCGAGCGTGAGCATTCCGCCCAGGTAGCCGAAGCTCCAGCCCCAGCCCGACACGCTGCCCATGCGATCTTCGCGCGCCAGCTCCGGCAGGAAAGACGCGATCAGCGATTCGCCATAGGTGTAGAACACGTTGGACAGCACGATGGCAATCAGCGCCCAGGCCACGTCGCCCGGCCCGACGCCGGCCAGGGCGGCGGTGGCCGCGACGCAGCCCAGCGTGGACAGCGTCAGCAAGCGCTTCTTGGCGGCGCGCAGGTCAGCGTAGGCGCCAATGACGGGCATGGTGATCATCACGATCAGGCTCGACAGGGCCAACGCGCTGGTCCATGCCAGGGTGCCCCAGGATGCACCGTCAGCCACACCTCCGACGAAGTAGGCGCTGAACACCGCGGTCAGCACGACCGTGGTGTAGCCCGAGTTCGCGAAGTCGTACATCGCCCAGCCGAACACCTCGCGCTTGCGCACGCCAGGCATCAGGGCGGATTGTGGAAACAGGGCCATGTCGGAAGGAGCGGCGTGCGCAGCTGTTGCGGGGAACCACCAGTGTAGTGGCTCCTTGTGAGCCGTCGCACGAGCCGTCGCCCGCCGACCGCGTGCGGGTTGTACCGTGCACAGAAAGGGCAGTCATCCGCCGCCCATGTCCAAAGCCGGTTGCACCCATCGCGCGGGCCCGGCGCCCGGAATTATTTCAACCCTGCCAGGTCGCGCAGGACGGCGACCTTGTCGGTGCGCTCCCAGTTGAACTCGGGCTCTTCGCGGCCGAAGTGACCGTAGGCGGCGGTTTTCTCGTAGATGGGGCGCAGCAGGTCGAGCATCTGGATGATGCCCTTGGGCCGCAGGTCGAACACCTCGCGCACGATTTCGGCGATGCGTTCGTCCGGAATCACGCCGGTACCCTCGGTGT
>WBZP01006350.1_pt1 | contig 11714 bp, 12 predicted proteins | sample 5204301 | NCBI WGS metagenome assembly WBZP01 (sample SAMN12412401, study PRJNA552823) | activated sludge metagenome | isolation source: activated sludge from nitrification reactor of wastewater treatment plant... | place: USA: Pennsylvania | collected 2017
TCTGATAAAAACGGCCCGATGGATTATGAAACCGGAAAAAAATGGATCTGGAAAAATACCGTTTGGGCTTCCCTGTTCACCGTGTTCTTTGCACTGACCGTGGCCTCCACCATTCCCTGGCTCTGGTTGATGAGCATCGATGCACACTGGTACAGCACCATGTATAGCTGGTACACCTTCGCCAGTACCTTTGTTTCAGGTATGTCGCTGGTTGCCCTGTACGTGATCTTCCTGAAGAACCGCGGCCAACTGGAATATGTTACCGAAGAGCACCTGCATGACCTGGGTAAGTTCATGTTTGCCTTCTCCGTATTCTGGACCTATCTCTGGTTCTCCCAATACATGCTGATCTGGTACAGTAACCAGCCGGAAGAAACCAAATACTTCATCGAGCGTATCGGTACGGCAGACAAATCAGGCCCGTATAAAGGCGTTTTCTTTTTCAACCTGATCTGTAATTTCCTCTGCCCGCTGCTCATCCTGATGCGCAAAGGATCCAAGAGGAGCTGGACCCTGGTTACATTCATGGCCGTGCTGATCATTTTTGGCCACTGGATCGATTTTTACCAGATGGTAATGCCCGGAACGATGAAAAGCCACGGAGAACTGATGCCTTTTGAATTCGGTATCGCCGCCCTGTTCATCGGGATCATTATGTGGGGTGTCGGACGATTCATCAGCTCGAACCCGCTGGTTGCCAGGAACCATCCATTCCTGAAAGAAAGTATGATTCACCATACCTAAACTGGTTCAACAAACCAATAGTACTATTCAGGCCGTAGTTAATTTTGTTCGGCGGAAATAATAAAGCATAAAAACTGTAAGTAACCATCCGCTTAAGGCGGACAAAAAAACTGAACAATGAAGGAAATTTTTCTGAGTGCGATAGTCATCATGATTTTCGTGGTCATCTTCCAGATCGCCAAGGCAAGCGAATATGTCAGTGTGCTGAAGGGGGAAAATAAGACGCGTAAGCAGAATAACCGGATCAATGCATTTCTGATGATGGCGTTCCTTGTGCTCGGCCTGGCCGGCGCCTGGTATTGCAATGAACTGTATTTCGGAAAAACGCTGTTTCCGCAGGGATCAGCCTCCGTACAGGGAGAAGAAATCGACAAAATGCTCTACATCACCATTGCCATCACCGGTGTGGTATTCATCATCACACAGGTACTGCTGTTCTGGTTCGCCTATAAATACCAGGAAAGCGATACCCGCAAATCATTCTATTTCCCGCATAATACTAAACTGGAACTGATCTGGACGACCGTTCCCGCCATCTTCCTGACCGTACTGGTTGTCTTTGGTCTGCGCTTCTGGTTCAAAACAACCGGCGATGCCCCTAAAGATGCGGTAGTGGTTGAGATCACCGGTCACCAGTTCGCCTGGGAAATGAGGTATCCCGGTAAAGACGGCAAACTGGGCAAGAAAAATTATAAACTGTACAATCAGCCCAGCGGAAACACACTGGGCGTTGACTTCGAAGATCCTGAAAGTTGGGACGATCTGCACACCACCGAAATGCACCTGCCCGTTGGCAAGCCCGTTAAGCTGGTGATCAATGCACAGGACGTGATACATGATGTCGGCCTCTCTCATTTCCGCCTGAAAATGGATGCCGTACCTGGGATACCGACCACCATGTGGTTTACACCCAAGTACACAACAGAAGAAATGAAAGTGCGTTCAGGCAACCCGAATTTTCTTTACGAAATCAGTTGCGACCAGATGTGTGGCAAAGGCCACTTCTCCATGAGGGGGATCATTGTGGTTGAATCGGAAGCGGATTATAAGAAATGGCTGGATGCACAAAAGCCCGAATACCTGAGCCTGTTCCCGGATAAAGATCCGGCCAAGGCCAACCAGGCCACCGAGGCTCCCGCAGCTTCCGGCGATTCAACGTCTAAGCCACTGGCACAACTGAGTATTAAGTAACAAGTAAGAACAAACGAACTAATAACCATATTTTACGACTATGAGCACTGTAGTTTCAATGCATGATGCAACCACGCATGTTGGGCACGATACCCACCATGAACACCACCATCACGAAACATTCCTGACTAAATATGTATTCAGTCAGGACCACAAAACGATCGCCAAACAGTTCCTGATCACAGGGATCATCTGGGCTATCATCGGTGGCATGTTTTCGGTGTTGTTCCGTTTTCAGCTTGGCTATCCGGATACCACTTTTCCCTGGATGGAAGACCTGCTCGGTCATTGGGCTAAAGGCGGTAAGCTGAACCCTGAATTCTATTATGCCCTGGTAACCATGCACGGTACGGTACTGGTATTCTTCGTATTGACAGCCGGCCTCAGCGGAACCTTTGCCAACTTCCTGATTCCCCTGCAGATCGGTGCCAGGGATATGGCATCCCCGATGCTGAACATGCTCAGTTACTGGTTCTTCTTTTTGGCTTCTGTGATCATGGTTTCCTCTTTATTTGTGCAAACAGGACCCGCCAGCGGTGGATGGACAATCTATCCTCCCCTCAGCGCCCTGGGTGAAGCATCGGAAGGAAGTAAGATCGGTATGGACCTATGGCTTGTCAGTATGGCAATGTTCATCGTGTCATCCCTGCTGGGAGGCCTGAACTATATCACTACCATCCTGAATATGCGCACCAAAGGCATGAGCATGACGCGGATGCCTCTTACGATCTGGGCCCTGTTCTTCACTGCCGTACTCGGGGTACTGTCATTCCCTGTTCTTCTTTCAGGCGCTATCCTGCTCCTGTTCGATCGTAACCTGGGTACCAGCTTCTACCTCAGTGATATCGTAGTGGCCGGAAAAATTTTACCGAATGAAGGCGGTAGCGCCATCCTGTTCCAGCACCTGTTCTGGTTCCTCGGACACCCCGAAGTGTATATCATCCTCCTGCCCGCAATGGGTATGGTTTCAGAGATCCTTTCGGTCAACAGCCGTAAGCCGATCTTTGGTTACATGGCGATGGTCGGTTCCCTGTTCGCCATCTGCATCCTGGCCTTCCTGGTTTGGGCGCACCATATGTTCGTAACAGGTTTGAACCCCTTCCTCGGATCGGTGTTCGTATTGCTGACACTGCTGATCGCCGTACCATCCGCGATCAAAGTGTTCAACTGGCTGACCACCCTCTGGCGCGGTAATATCCGGTTTACCCCGGGCATGCTTTTCGCCATCGGATTTGTAAGCCTCTTCATCAGCGGTGGCCTGACCGGTATATTCCTGGGTAACTCAGCACTGGATATTCACCTGCATGATACCTATTTTGTGATCGCCCACTTCCACATTGTAATGGGTGTTGCATCCTTCTTTGGCATGTTTGCCGGTGTTTACCACTGGTTCCCTAAGATGTTTGGACGTTACCTCAACAACACACTGGCCTATATCCACTTCTGGGTTACACTCATCGGCGCCTACCTGATCTTCTGGCCGATGCACTACGAAGGATTGGCTGGTATGCCCCGCCGTTATTATGATTTCTCCAACTGGGAATCATTTAAAATGTTCGGTGGACTGAATGAGTTCATCAGTATCGTTGCCCTGATCGTTTTTGCGGTGCAACTGCTGTTTGTTTTCAATATTTTCTACAGCATCTGGAAAGGACGTAAGGTGAAAGACCTGAACCCCTGGAATTCCAATACACTGGAATGGACAACACCGATTCGCCCGGGACACGGAAACTGGACAGGAGAGATTCCCGAAGTACACCGTTGGGCATATGATTATGGTAAGGATGGAAAGGATTTTATTCCGCAGAATGTTCCGGTTTCTGCCGATGAAAGCGCAGAAAGCAAACATTGACCGGAACAAATTATTAACCAGTAGTTCATTAAAATAGTTTATCCCTTTTTCTTCCGGGAAAACAGGGACGGGGACATGCAGGAAAAGAACACCATACCCAATTCAACATCGTTTGTATTGGCCAGCAAAGTGAAAGATTATTTCCAGCTGATCAAGTTTACGCTGAGTTTTATGGTGGTGTTCAGTACGGTGATCTGTTACCTGTTGGCCCCCAACGTCAGGTTCGACCTGGTGCAAGTTCTTTTACTTTTTACGGCAGGCATGCTGGTCACCGGATCGGCAAACAGCATCAACCAGTTGTTTGAAAAGAATACCGATGCGATGATGAAACGCACATCTTCCAGGCCCGTGGCCAGCGGAAGGATGAGCGTAACTGAAGCGGCGGTATTTGCAGGCATCACAGGTTTGCTCGGAACGGCCATGATGTGGTACTTCTTTAATTTTCAGAGTGCCATGGTCAGCCTTTTTTCATTGTTTTTATACGGGTTCATCTATACCCCGCTGAAAACGGTGAATTCGGTGGCTGTGCTGGTCGGCGCTGTTCCCGGCGCACTTCCCTGCCTGATCGGCTGGGTGGCGGCAACGGACGACTTCAGCACGGGAGGCTGGATACTGTTCGGGATTCAGTTCCTCTGGCAGTTTCCGCATTTCTGGGCCATAGCCTGGGTTGCGCATACCGATTACAGTAAGGCAGGTTTCAAACTCCTGCCGAGCCAGAAAGGGCCCACCAAATTCACGGCCATGCAATCGGTCATGTACAGCGTTCTGATGATCCCCGTAGGCATTCTGCCTTATTATTACGGGATCAGCGGATACACCAGTATGTGGATCGTGCTGGCCTGTAATGTTGTGATGGTTTTGCTGTGCGTCAGGTTACTCCTGAAAATGGATGTGGGTAGCGCGAGAAAAGTGATGTTTGGATCTTATTTCTACCTGATGATCGTTTTCCTGAGTTTGTATGCCGACAAGATCAGGGTAGATTGATAACAGAGAAGCATAAACGTAGTTCTTTAATTATACCGAATGAATACCGTGGCGATAGAAAACAAAAACAAGATACACCCACATAAGTTCACCATGTGGGTTGCGATCGGGAGCATCCTGATGATGTTCGCTGGATTGACCAGCGCATACATCGTCAAGCGAAACCAGGCAGGCTGGGTGAGTTTCCAGCTGCCGGTGGTATTTTGGTACAGCACGGCCGTCATACTGGCCAGCAGCGGTACATTATACATGGCCGCCCGCTCGTTCCGCGACAGGCTCATGAGCAGGTACCGTCAGCTGATGGGCGCCACCATGGTGCTCGGCATCGTTTTTATCGCCTTACAGGTGCTCGGCTTTAACCAGCTGTGGAACCTCGGCCTGACGCTGACATCCAGCGTTTCGTATTCATTCCTGTACGTGATCGTAGGGCTGCATGCGCTCCATGTGATAGGAGGTGTCATCGCCCTGATCGTTATGGCCATCAAGGCTTTCAGCACCCGTACCCGCGTTTACAGCAGCGTGCCGGTGGAACTGATCAGCACGTACTGGCATTTTGTGGACATCCTCTGGATATACCTCCTGGTATTCCTGCTGATGATCCAGTAATAAACAAGACCAAACATTGAACTGAGATAAATAGAAAACAGAACACAACCAACATTATGTCTAGTACATCAATACCCGCAGGAACCAAATGGTGGAATGGAGGGAAAAGTCCGTTCAACATCAGTTATGGTAAAGTGATGATGTGGTATTTCCTGATGAGTGATGCTTTCACTTTCGGGGCATTCCTGATCAGTTACGGTACCATCCGTTTCAGTGTAAACCACTGGGCGGATCCCAACCACGTGTTTAACGCGTTTCCTTTCGCCGGTCATGCCAACCTGCCTCTCGCCTTTGTGAGCTTAATGACCTTCATCCTCATCTTCAGCTCGGTAACCATGGTACTTGCAGTACATGAAGGGCATAAGATGAACAGGAAAGGGGTTGAAAAGTATATGATACTGACGATCCTGGGAGGCCTCGCGTTCCTCGGCTGCCAGGCCTGGGAATGGACCCACCTTATCACGGGAGACCACGCCGTACTCGTTAACGGGCAAATTGAACACTGGGGTACAACGGTAACGCGTAACCCATGGGGCCCTGAAGTACTGCATAACGGACAAATGGTGGCAACACCCGGCCCGATCGCTTTTGGAGGTTATTTCTTCGGCATCACCGGATTCCACGGATTCCACGTATTCAGCGGTGTGGTGATCAATATCGTGATGTATATCAAAACCAAACTCGGACATTTTGACCAGCGCGGGCATTACGAAATGATCGAAAAGGCCGGCCTTTACTGGCACTTTGTGGATCTCGTATGGGTATTCGTTTTCCTTTGTTTCTACCTGATCTAACCAAGACTATCTAACACACAAAATAATTAACGACATTATTTATGAGCCAACACAGCATTTCACCCGAGATCAGCTTTCCGCCCCATCATTCTGAAGGCACCGGACGCATCTGGAAGACATTCTGGTTACTGTCTGTTGTGACCATCATTGAGCTGGCTATCGGCCTGGCCATTTACAATATTCACAAAGGCGAACATCCCAATCATACCCTGATACTGGCCTTCAAAGGGATGGTATGTATTCTGACTATTGCCAAAGCCTATTATATCGTTTCCGTTTTCATGCACCTGGGAGATGAGATCAGGAATTTCATGATGACGATCGTTGTTCCACTGATGCTTTTCATCTGGTTCATCATCGCTTTCCTTTGGGATGGAAACAGCTGGAAAAACCTGCGTAACACCGATGCGGGAAGCCGGCCGAATACCGAACAGGTTGCCCCTGCTGCAAAAGAGAAAGGCGCCAAAGACTAGCAGGAATACCGTCTACCAAGTATTTACCAAAACAGACTGACCATCGTTATGCCTTTCGCGGACGATGGTTTTTTTTTGCGGAACATCAAATCAAACGACATTGAATAAAAAAGCTGTCATATCGCTATTGCTGGCCATCCTGCTGCCACTGACCGGGTACTGGCTCGTCAAGATCTACAGTAAAGATGCCGTGCATATGCCCAGGCATTATTTTTATGACAGCGTTGCGGTTGTGGAGAAGAAAGGAAAGACCGTTACGGACACCGCCTGGCATCATGTGAGAAATTTGCGTATGATCAACCAGTTCGGAAAGCAGGTTTCGCTGGATGACGCAAAAAACAAAGTGCTGCTCTTCAATTTCTTTTTTACCCGCTGCCCATCCATCTGCCCCGGGCTCACCAAGAACATGAAGAAACTGCAGCAATCATTCGTAAAAAACCCGGAAATCGTGCAGTTCATTTCAATCAGCGTAGACCCCGAGCACGACAGCTTCCCGGCATTACGAAAATTCGCAGACCGCTTCGGTGTCAACCACGACAGCTGGTGGTTCGTTACCGGCGATAAAAAGGATATTTATGATTTCGCGCTGACAGAACTGAAGGCCAGCATCGCGGACGTGAATGTGGATACGGCATTCATTCATACGGAAAATTTCTTTTTGGTAGACAGTAACAGGGTTGTCAGAGGCTGGTACAACGGCTTTGATACGGCCAGGCAGGCCCAGCTGGCCAGGGATATTCCAACCCTGATGCTGGAACGTGACCGCAAAAGCCCATCGATATTCAGGGAATTCATTCCATACCTGCCCGTTATTTTATTGGGCGTTGGTTTAACCATTCTCGTGGTTAGTTTGTTAAACAGGATAAAAAGAAGGAATCATGCTTCAACCGTCGATTAAAAAAAATGACAGGAAGGCGAGGGTCTTCATCATCGCCGTATCGCTTATTGTGTTTATCGCGGTGGTTGTACTCAGCAGGGTAAAACTCGAGGTGAGCCTGCCTTTTGATGTGCACGTATTTGCCGGTATCAATGCGGCAATAAACAGCGTGGTTGCTTTACTGTTAGTATTCGGAATCATTGCTGTCAGGAAAAAAAACTATGAGCTCCACAAAAAGATCATGCTGACGGCCATTCTGCTCTCCGTATTATTTCTTCTCAGTTATATCGCCCATCACCTGCTTGCGGGCGACACGAAGTTTGGTGATATCAACCATGACGGGCTTCTAAGCGATGAAGAAAAAACAGGGGCCGGTCAAATGCGGATATTCTATTTATTGCTGCTCCTGACGCATATCCCACTGGCAGGGATCATACTTCCCTTCATCCTGTTTACAGCCTATCGCGCCCTTACGGGAGAATACGACAAGCACCGCAAACTGACGCGAATTACCTGGCCTGTCTGGTTTTACGTAGCCATTACCGGAGTGATGGTGTACCTGATGATCAGGCCGTATTATTATTAAGGGTTGAGGTTGCGGAGCGGGGATTATCTTTTTTATCAGAGAAAGGACAGATCATCAATCTGCCTGACATACACTACACATCCAATTCTAAACAGGGATCCCAGAATCTTTTTTTGAAATCTACCACCGTATCATTTTTAACGGACACGCCGTCTTTCTTTAAAAGGTCCTCCATCATGGTTGGAGTGGGGAAGTGATGTTTACCGGTCAACATCCCGTTCCGGTTAACCACCCGTTGTGCCGGAACAGGAGGTATCGCCACATGAGAGGCATTCATGGCCCATCCTACCATGCGGGCACTTAGTTTGGTTCCGAGGTATGCCGCAATGGCGCCGTACGAGGTAACCCTTCCTTTGGGGATCATCCTGACCACGGCAAAAACATCCTGGAAGAAACCATATTCCTTTGCCGGTCCGGCGGGTAATGCAACCTGTTTGCTGATGCGGTTTATTTTTTTAGGGGCGGCCTTTTTTTTCATACCCTCTTTTTGCCTGAAGTTCGGATTTTTTGGGTTCGGGAACAGCGGAGTAGTTGAAAGGACAATGCAGGCATCCATTGCCACAGCAATGCCCCTTTTTCAGGTGGTAGGCTTCGGTTAGTACAATATAACCTTCCTCACTATAATAGAAGTCTTCCCCTTGTATGAGGTGGTCGGGCATGGTGTTTTTACTTTAGATCATAGGTAACAACTTATCCCGCCGATTGTTCCGTTTCACGAAGAATTTTCATCAACTCATCGTCATTTTCCGACATTTCGGCGGGCAGGCTGAAAGAGAGGTAAAAAATGGTATTGCTTCCGGCGATGTCCAGCTTTTCATAATGCGTTTTGATGGTGAGTTCGGGTGGAACGGGTACCATTCCATATGCATTCTCCGAAGACCTATGCAGGGTTAAGCCATACATGTCGATCACCAGGCGGGTAAAACGGTAAAGATCGGGAGAATCGGTTTTGAGGTGGATGATGCCATCCTTTCTTAACAACTGTTGGTACATCCTGAGAAAACGGGGATGGGTAAGCCTTTTTTTGGCCTTGGAAGTGCGTAACTGCGGGTCGGGAAAGGTGATCCAGATTTCAGATACTTCTCCGGGTGCAAAATAATTGGTAAGCATTTCGATCTGGGTGCGAAGGAATGCTGCATTATCTAACTTTTCATCCAGGGCCTGTTTGGCGCCGATATATATCCTGTTTCCTTTAATATCAACGCCGATGATGTTGTTTTCCGGTCTTAAGCGGGCAAGGCCAACGGTATATTCCCCTCTGCCACAGGCTAATTCCAGTACGATCGGGTGATCGTTTTTAAAGAATCGCCCCCAGGTTCCGGGCATCTGTTCGGGATATTCCAGGACATGGGGAAACGTTTTGATCTGTGCAAACCGGATGAGTTTTTTTTGGCCCATGGGCGCAAAGGTACGATGTGTTCATAAGATTAAATGGTCATGTACTGATGTGATTGCATGGATAAGCGAAGGTTCGGAAGCCTGGGGGCGATGTTGATCAGGCGGGGCATAAGCGTGAGTGGTTTCATTTTGTAATTGCTTTGTTCATTGTAAATCCGATACCAGCACTTGGTGAATGTAATTGGGTGATGATAAGGAAAATATGAGAGAACTACTACTGCGTAACTCAACCTTGTGGATGTTTGATCCTGCTCACTATGACAATGCCCTTAAATGCGGTATCTTTATATGCATTTAATGAAAGAATGATTCACTCATCCGCCAGGCATGTTCAGTTTAAATTAGGGTTGCGATGTGTCATTCTTTATATGGCCGGTTTTATTTTCTTTCAACCTGTCAAGGCCCAAACGGACAGTACGGCTGTTACGCGCTTTTTTTCTGATCAATCACTTTCCTGCACCGGCAGTTTAGGCGATCCTGTAGTAAAAATTACTTTTGGGGCGGGGCAGAATTTCGGGCCCGCACTGGCTCCCGGCATCACCAACATGCAATACGTCAGTTCCCTTTGCCCTAACGATGGTGAATACACGATAGTCAATTCATCCGGTGGATGTTTTGGCGATAGTTGGCATACCATCAGAGACCATACCGGCGATGTCAATGGCTATTTCATGCTGATCAATGCAAGCTACCAACCCAGCGATTTTTATCTGCAAACGGTGAATGGACTTTGCAGCGGAACCACGTACCGGTTTTCTGCTTATATCATGAACGTGCTGCGCTTGCAGGCATTCCTTCCCAATATTACGTTTTCCATTGAAAAAGCGGACGGTACTGTATTACAGTCATATAATACCGGCGATCTGCCCAATACCAGTCAGCCTGTTTATACCGAATTTGGATTTTTCTTCACCACACCGCCCGGGGTGCAGACGGTGGTTCTGCGTATGCGAAACAATTCCCTTGGGGGAATAGGAAACGACCTGGCCATTGATGATATCAGTTTCAGCCCTGCCGGTCCGCAAACGAGCATCAGCGTTACCGGTTTAACCGCAGATACCATCAGCTTCTGCAAGCGGTCGGCTCAATTTCAGTCTTCCGTGGAAAACTGCTTTTCTTTACCGGAATACCAGTGGCAGGTCAGCAATAATGGCGGAATCAACTGGACGGATATTCCGGGGGCCACCGCTACCAATTATACGACACCAGTATTACTGCCCGGAAGCTACCTGTACAGAATGACCGTTGCGCAGGCCGGTAATATCGGCCAGTCGAATTGCCGGGTCAACTCAAATAATTTTTTGGTCAGGTCGCTCGGCAGCAACCCGGTGCTGTTTGACACCACCATAACCAGGTGTCCGGCTGGCTCATTTACATTACCCTGGGGGCCGGTGGTACATGCTACGGGAACTTACAGTGATACAGCGCAATCGATCAATGGTTGCGACAGCCTGGTTAGAAGATACCGGTTCAGGATCCAGGAACGAAGTTATCAAAACCTGCAGGAAACGGTTTGTTCGGGGAATTTTTACCAATTACCATCGGGCATCCGCGTTTATTTACCCGGAAACTATGTTGACACGGCGAGGACTTTACAGGAGCAATGCGACAGTATCATCACCAACTTGCGGCTGGATACATTACCCAGGCCGGGTCTGTCGGTTTCTAAATCTAACGATATTGGTTGCAGGTTGGGTACAGCTAAGCTTTCCGTGAGGGGCGGGGTCAGCTACTTATGGAAGCCTGCATCCAGCGTAAATGGTCATAACCTGTCTGACCCTATTGTTAGTCCTGCTAACACCACCACCTATACAGTACAGGGTACTTCAACCAACGGATGTGTTTCGGAAGACAGTATCATAGTATATGTTGACCGAAGGGCCGCTGGTGAGATTTTTGCATTGCCAACTGCTTTTACACCCAACGGAGATGGTATCAACGATTGCTTTGGCGCTGGTTTTATGGGATATACAACAGAGTTTTCCATGATCATTCTGGATCGCTGGGGCAATCAGTTGTTCAAAACTTCGGACCCCGCCTTATGTTGGGATGGCAAACAGGCAGGCGCGGATATGCCAACGGGTACTTATGTTTATTACGTCAGGGCAAGAACGATTTGCGGGCCTGTGCTGAAAAGGGGAACGGTCTTATTATTGAGGTGAAACTACCGCTTCGGTTCGTGTCTCACACGACACTGGCGCGAGTCTTC
>WBZP01006351.1_pt1 | contig 11713 bp, 11 predicted proteins | sample 5204301 | NCBI WGS metagenome assembly WBZP01 (sample SAMN12412401, study PRJNA552823) | activated sludge metagenome | isolation source: activated sludge from nitrification reactor of wastewater treatment plant... | place: USA: Pennsylvania | collected 2017
GTGCTGTCATTTACTCTTGCCATAATTATTTCCCGAAAGTTTTATTTAAAGGTCCTGCGTGGTCATCTGGGTAATCTAAAGTTTTGGTATAACGTAATTGACTTTAGATTTTATCACCAAATAAAATTAAACATTCATCGGCGCATCGCCTACTTTTGTGGTCGGCAAGTTTGGTTTTTCCCAAATTTTTACATTAACTGCCCAAACAATCGTAGCAATTAAAATATCCCATCCGCCCGGAAGTCCTAGCGACTGACCAAAAAAGAATAAAACCAAACCAAGAATTAATGGAAGTGTATTTGCATAGAGCGCTGTGACAAAAAATTCTTTATACGCTCCTTGCCTTTTTGCAATCTTCCCGATTAGCCAGATCAACAAACCAGTAATCAGAGACGCGACTAAATACTTTATTGCCGTCAAAACAAACAGGCCTAGCATTCCCAATATTATAATTACAGGAATTATATATTTAACCAATGGCAAGAAAGAACTGATTTTTGATAAAACCATTTCTTTCGTAACTATAAAATTAAATTCTTTCGGAATCGGTCGCACATCAAAACCGCCCTCTTTGGAAACAACGATCGCATTCTTTGCGAGCAAAACAGAAGTCTTGGCCGACTCAAATTGAGAAATATTTTCAAAATTTATACTTGTGTCAATCACAACGAAATTCTCCACCTTATCGGATGAGACATTTTTTTTGCTTGGAACAAGATCGTTTTTAGGTATTTTAAAGACGTAAGGCTTAGCAACTTTTGTGGTAACAGCACCATCTTTAAAAGTTAAAACTAAATCAGTTGGATACTTCTCTGCCACAAAAACAGAGCCGTAATTTATGCCCGCAATACCAGCCGGCACGGCAAAAACTGAAATAAAAACAATAATCAAAAACGAGACCAAAAAAATCAGAGAGAGCAAATACCCGATAGCTCCCCGAATAGAACGACTTGCCATTACAGCGTAATGCTCCGGTCCCCAAACGCTACTTTTTACTGTTTTAAAAAACTCTTGGATTTTCATAATGGTCTAATAATTTATAGAATCACCTTTTTACTAAATCGCCTTTTATATATTTCTATCATCGTACCACAAACTTACGAGAGCGAAAATAATAGCTAAACAGATAACATAATAAGAAGCAGAAAGCAAAACAGGCAAAGGGAAAAAAGTTGCGAATCCAAAAATCAAAATCAGGCCAATTGATTGTAAAACCATCTTTATTTTTCCAAAAATATTGGCACCTATTTCTCGCTTGGCAATTATTTTTGAGTTAAAAGCATAAGAAACAATGACGATCTCCGTGATAAGCATCAAAAGAAAAAGCCAAGTCTCAAGAAATCTTGAAAACATAAATCCAGCCGAAAACATAATTAAAAACTTATCGGCCAACGGATCAAAAATTTTCCCAAAATCAGTAATTTGGCCCCGAAGTCTTGCAACCGCCCCATCCCACGCATCAGTAAAAGCAGCAAAAACAAAAATCACACCCCCTATTTTATAATTACCAAACAATAAAAAAATGAAAACAACCGGCACCAAAAAAATTCGCACCGCCGTAATGTAATTCGGCAAAAGCCATCTCGGAGTCATAACAACAAACGGTCGCATTATTGTTTTGTCTAAAAAAGTCGGTTTCATAAGGATTGTAAAAGTTAAACACGATTGTCCAACAAAAATTTTATCCGCTCCTCCACAGGTGGATGCGTACTAAATAATTTTGCCACACCTTTAAAGGCGCGACCACCTAGAGGATTTGCAATAAAAAGATGGGCAGTTGCATTATGAACCCGCATCATGGGCCGATTATAAGAAGAAATCTTTCGAAGTGCATTCGCCAAACCTTCCGGATAACGAGTGAGGAGAGCGCCGGAAGCATCAGCCAAAAATTCCCTTTTTCTTGAAATAGCTAGTTGTATGATTGTAGTGATAATAGGAGAAAGAATTATAAAAACTATTCCAACAATCGCTAAAATTCCGCCGGCCCCGTCTTCACGGTCACGAGATTTTCCACCAAAAAAACGAGAACGAATAAAAAAATCGGAAAGAATTGAAACTAGGCCAACCAATACAACAATAATTGTTGCCAAGAGCGTATCGCGATTACCAATATGTGAAAGTTCGTGAGCAATAACTCCCTCAAGCTCGCTTTTATCAAGCATGCGACGTAAACCGGACGTAACTGCAATAGCTGAATGATTTTTGTCGCGTCCAGTTGCAAACGCATTTGGCGCTGGATCATCAATCAAATAGAGCTTGGGTGTTGGCAAACCAGCTGTAATTGCCAAATTTTCAACAATATGAAAAAGTTCTACGTCAGCATCATGTTCAATCGGTTTTGCACCGGAAAGGGCCATGACGATCTTGTCTGAATTCCAATAACTAAAAACATTCATCAAAACGCTAAAAATAATCGCAAAATAAAAAATCCCGGAGTTGTTGTAATAATAAGAGACTAACCAACCCAAAGCCACAACAACAGCCAAAAAAATGGCCATTAGAAACCAAGTTTTTCTTATATTTGATGATTGGTTTGTGTAAAGTGTCATGAGATGATAAAAAAATTAATTTTTTTTAGGGACTGGGGGCATTTTTATTAGAGAACGCCCAAAATATTTTTCAGTTTCAACGATGCCCATTTTCCAACCATTTTGTTCTCTAACAAAAATTGTATCCTTGGTCTCTGTGTGATCACTCATTTCGACCGAAGTAACATAAATAAGTAATTTTCCACTATTTATTTTTCTTATATTGGTAAAAATCATATCTTTTAACTGCCTAACAGTTCGCCCCCCGCCAAAACTAACATAATATGCTCTGGTCGGCTCGCTGTAATATTTTTCAAGTAGAAACAAATTATTATCCAAACTCGCCTGCCGAATCTGAAACAAGACGCTCTCAAGCCCATTCAAATCCGGATCATCCAAACCAACCTTTTGAAGAGAAACAGCCTTTGTTGTTTTTGCACTTGGAGATTTCGAGACAACACTTTCTTTTTTAGCACTAGGAACAATTTTTGATACAGATCCATCACCAGTTTTCTGAACATTTGCCTTTTCTAAATTTTTTACCGGCAAAAATTTCTCAATCGCTTTGGTCACAGGTTCATAAAAAACCAGCCCGCAAATGAATATAATGGCAACAATAATCAAAGCTGGAACTATTTTCCAAAAAATTGATGCACCAAACATGCCACCAGAATTGAAACCCCGGTCTCCCCCAATTTTTTCTATTAATTTTTTGTTGAGCAATCCCATTTTATTAAAATTTTCTAATTTACCTTTTAATCAAAAAGCGTGGAAAGATTAGCTCGCTCCGCCTCCGCCACCTCCCCCGCCACCACCTGCACCACCGCCGCCACCCGAAGCCCCACCGCCGCCAGAAGAAGAAAAAGCAGAAGAAAAACTGGAAGAAAATGAAGCGGAAAAAGCTGATGCTGAAAAACCAGAAGACAAACTATCTGACCCCGACCCACTTGCCACGCCTCCAATATAAGCTCCATGATACCAAGTGGGCGGTTGCATTGAAATTCCCTCAAAAGCATTCCCCCATTTCTTCTCAACACCAAAAATAATGGCATAGGGCAAATATTTTTCAAAAGTTTCCGGGGTTAAGTTTTGCATCCTATATTTCTCCGCCGTTTCCAAATACATTTTAAAACCAAGCCAGTCCTCTCGCAAAATAGCCCCTTCGTTCGTCAGTTTTGCCTCAAACTTAACATAAAGAAACATAACAGAAGCACAAACAAAAGAAATAAAAACCAAAATTGCCCACTGATTGCCGGAGACCACAAACGCACCGACAAACCAAAATAGACATACTGAAATGAAAACAAGAAAAGAAACTCCTATCGCCAAATACTTTTCTTTTGATAAAGGTTTTTCAAACGCTTTCGTATCATTGTCGGTTTCTTCTAGCAACTTGGTGCCAATTTCTTTCATTGCTTTATACATTTCCCGACCAGCAATCAGGTTTCGTCGCATTTCACGAGTTGAAAATCTTCCCTGATGAAGTAACGCTGCCAAATAACTACGCTCATATTCATGCAAAGACAAATCTCCATCCGATTCTTTAATGCGCTCTACGATATAATCTTTCGAAACTAATGAAATTGTTCCGTTACCTTTTCCAAATAAAGAAATTATCATTAGGATAGGAATAATTGCAAAAGCAAACCCACTTTTTCCTGAAAATCCCACGTCAGTTAAAAAAAACAGAACAAATATTATAGGAATCAAAAAAATTATTCCTAAAAAATTTTTCCCTAATATTGGTTTTTCTTCGGTAATTTTGACATATCCCCTAACAGCCAAATCTATTACGGTTGCTGCCCAGGCTTTCGGCGACAATTTTTCGTGCACCAAGAGATCGGCCATCGCCGGTGGAATTCGCTCACCACTTACGGTTTTTGGTGGTTCGTATTTCGGAATAATTGTCCCCCGTCCCTTTCCTCGACGTTCAGTAAAATACCAATACAAAATCATTGAAATGATTGTTGAAATAATTATCAACACTGAAAAAATGAAAACGTAATGCGCCTTGAACCAACCGATCCAAAACTGATTTCGGTTTATCACGCCCTTTGGCCAACCTCCTGCAATAGTAACATCTCCTTCTGGATTAACATTTTCTGCAGAAAAGTAGAAAGTTTTTTCATCCAAAATTTGAGCAATGGGATTATCAGCCTTACTAATATAAATTTTTGATTTCAAATCTTGAACAGAAAAATAGTTTGGAGGAATGATCACTGTCGCCTCCACTTTTTTTACCGGCACATCATAATCAGTAAACAGATTCCAATAAAGTTCGTCTTCATCTTTTAGGAAAGATAGGGCACCGATCAGTTTGTACTTTAAAATCCAAAACCGTGTAACATCTTTGGCGTTGTAATACCACTCTATTTCCAAATTTCTACCACTTTTTCTATAAGTGTATTTACCCCAACTATTGGGATCAGTTTTTTCCAAAGAGCTAGAAACATGCTGAAGGGGCAATCCCGTAGCGCCATCAAAAACTAATACATCTGTTATGTCAGAAACCTTATTAAACGGAATTGAACGCCAACCTTTATGATATTCGCCAATAAAATTATAAGTTTGGATTTCTTCAACATCAACAGTTGTATCCTTATTAACAGTAAACTTTTGCGAAATTTTATCGTAATAATAACTCCGTTCACTTTGCGCCCAACCAAAAACTGGCAACAAAACAAAAACCATCAGAAACAAAACTGACGCAACACGCGCAAAAAATCCTATAGGACTACTTAAAGATAGATCAAACTGATTTTTTTTGTATATCATCAAAACCTAAACCTTTTGGAAACCATTAAAATGAATTTTCCCGTCAACAAAGACCTCCACCACTTTGTACTTTCCGCGTGTCCACATTTCTCCGTCCTTTAAAAAATGGGTCACTTCAACAATAATGATGCTCGCCAAGGGCTTACCCAAAACCTGGTTACCTTCAGTTTGCAAAAGCGGAATCTCCCCCATGAGCCAATAATTTCTTTGTCCTTTTTTCAGAAAATCATAAACGACACCCAATTTTAATTCTTCCGGCAAACATTCTTCTCTCATTCGTCGACCACTTTCAAACTCACCCCAATTTCGGAGTGCCAAATCTGGATTAAATTCTACTTGGATACCCATATTCTAGCTTATTAGTTGTTGGCTTTTTAGAAAAAAGTCCTGGCTAAAAACTGACCTTGACTGGCTCCTTTGCAACTTGCTCATCTGCTTCCAATTCAAAGAATTCAATTTTAGAGAACTTGAAAATACCAGCAACAATATTGCCCGGAAATTGCTCAATCATCGTATTCAAGTCACGAACATTGCCGTTATAAAATCGACGGGCCGATTGGATCTTGTTTTCAGTGTCAGAAAGCTCGTTTTGTAAAGCTAAAAAGTTTTGATTAGCTTTCAACTCTGGATAAGCTTCGGCAATCGCAAAAACCGATTTCAAGGCGCTAGCCAGACCAAGTTCCGCCTTACCCTTTTCTTCAAGCGAACCAGCACCCATGGCCACCGATCGCGCCTTTGTAACATTTTCAAAAGCAGATGATTCGTGAGTAGCATAACCTTTAACTGTACTAACGAGATTCGGTATCAAATCATAACGACGTTTCAACTGAACCTCAATATCACTCCAGGCCTCTTTAGCGCGATTTATAAAAGAAACGAAACGATTATATGTGCCAATAAACCACAACGCCACAACTACCACAACTGCGATAAGAACATAAATTATTGTCATAGTAAATAAAACAAACTTTTAATTATTCTAAATATTATAACACAAAAACCCTATACCCCAATTTAACCCCAAATTTTTCTTTTAATCCAAAGGATTGCTACCCAAATTAACCACACAATAAAAAATGCGACAACAATCCTTAAAATATAAATTGGAATTTTAAACAAGAATTGAATTAACCAATCCACAAAACCTGTAAGATCTGAAACCAAACCCTTGATAGATTGCTTCAAGACTGTGAGTGGACGCCAGACTATACCAAAGACTTTAACTTCAGGTTCGGCAGTCAAAGAAACCGAAATTGTTGACATATCGACTTGTCTTGCCAAGTAATTCAACTGTCCTTGTGTTCTTTCAATGCGTCCACGAACATCAGCCAATCGAGAAGCAACATCTAAAACATCTTGAATTTTTGAAGCCCGAGACATTATTTCCTGATACTGGATTTCTTCTGTCTTATAATTTTTTATTTGAGCCTCTAAGTCAACATACTCGGCCGTTACATCGTTTGAGTTAATACTTGCTGATTCAACTTTGACCGCCACACCTTTGATGGCTTCCATTGTCCCAACAAAGTTTTTAGAAGGCACTCGAACTGTGATTGAACCAGATTTCACCCCTTCAGAAATTTCATAAACGTTTGAATTTTCGGCAAAACCACCATTGGTTTCCGCAATAGAATTTATTTTGGCGACAGAGTCGTCAGCATTTTTTACCAACAGAGAAAGCGCGCCGTTCTTAATAATCCTCTTGTCCTTGGGCATTCCTGGCGTTGAAGCGGGTGCAGGATTATAAAATGAAACTACATCACCAGCAGAATAGGCATTTTCATTTTGGGCTTTTGAAATTTGAGGCGAAACCGTAGCACCTCTACCAACTACACCATAACCACCATTTATCGGTTTCGAAACATTTGACTCTAAAAACAAACTGCTAATGCTAATAAAAACAAAAACAATCAAAACAGCCAAAATTACGGCTAGGCCAACAAATAACTTTTTTCCTTTCTGTAAAATAGCAACGAGAGCTTTAAACATTTCTTTCATTTTTTTAGAGTTTATTGATAATTGCATAAATTATAACATTTTTTTCATTCTTTATAAACAAAACTGCCCCGACTTATCATCGAGGCAGTTTTGTTTTTTGCTTCTCCCTTTATTCTTTATTCTTAATTCTGTTTCTTTTAGTAATCTCCCATTCCCGCTCCCGGCATACCAGCCACTGGTTTTTTATCTTCAGGCTCATCTGCCACAGCAGCCTCTGTAGTTAGCAAAATCGCAGCTGCACTTGCGGCATTTTCAATACCCAAACGAGTTACTTTGACCGGATCAATTATTCCAGCGACAACCATATCAGCAACCATTTCGTCTTTCTTTGCATCATAACCATAATTGCCCTTTCCTTTTTTTACAGCCTCAACAATAACCGAACCGTCATCCTTACCTGCATTTTTTGCAATTTGTCTAAGAGGAGCTTCCAGAGCTTTCAGAATAATTTGATAACCGATTAAAGCTTCGTCACGAGTAAGCTCAGTCTCTTTATTTTTTTCAATTTTAATCAAATGAGCTACTTTTTCACTAGCTTTGATAAGCGCAACTCCACCACCGGCCACAATACCTTCTTCTATGGCAGCTTTGGTAGCGTTTACAGCATCTTCAATCTTCAGTTTCAAATACTTCATCTCGGTCTCGGTCGCGGCGCCAACACGAATCACAGCAACACCGCCAGAAAGTTTGGCAATTCTTTCTTCTAATTTTTCAATATCATACTTTGAATCGCTAGCTTCCTTTTGTTTTTTGATTTGGGAAATTCTCGCGTCAATTTCAGCCTTCTTACCTTTTCCTCCAACAATCGTTGTTTTGTCTTTGTTGGCAATAACTTTATTTGCGCGTCCCAAAATTTCCAAACCAATATTTTCCAATTTATAACCAAGTTCTTCAGAAACAACTTTTGCACCAACCGTTACAGCAATATCAGCTAATTGGTCTTTCTTGTTGTCGCCATATCCCGGCGCTTTTACCGCCAAAACTGAAAATGCTCCGCGAAGTTTATTAACCACAAAAGTAGCCAAGGCTTCACCATCTACATCTTCAGCGACGATAACCAATTCTTTCTTGCCAGTTTGAACTAATTTTTCTAAAAGCGGTAAAATTTCTTTAACCGTGGAAATTTTCTTATCGATAACTAAAATTGCCGGATCTTGATATTCAGCCTCCATTCTTTCGGTGTTAGTGATCATATAAGGCGAAACATAACCTTTATCAAACTGAAGACCTTGGACCACCTCTGAATCAATGCCGAAAGATTGTGATTCTTCAACCGTTACGACGCCGTCCTTGCCCACCTTATCAATAGTGTCAGCAATAATCTTCCCTATTTCTTCATTTTCAGCCGAAATATTAGCGACCTGACGAATCTCATCTTTACTCTTAATAGGCTTTGCAATTTCCCTCAAAAACTTTACAGCTTCTTGAGTGGCGCGCTCTATACCGGAGCGTACACCCATTGCGCCAACCCCCATAGCAGTTTGACGCAAACCTTCAGAAAAAATCGCTTGAGTCAAAACAACAGAAGTTGTCGTTCCGTCCCCTGCTGTATCATTTGTCTTTGTGGCCACCTCTTTAACGATTTCGGCACCCATATTCTCAAACTTGTCTTTCAGTGTAATCTCTTTTGCAATCGAAACACCGTCATTCGTAACTGTGGGACTGCCATAGCCCTTATCCAAAACAACGTTGCGTCCTTTTGGACCAATTGTAATTTTTACAGCATCCGCTACAGCATCAACACCTCTTTTCAAAGCCTTGCGCGCTTCTTCGTTATACAAAATTTTTTTAGACATAATTTTTGATAGCTTTCTAGCTATTTAGCTTCTTAGCTTTTTAGCAATTCCCTACAAGCTAAGAACTACAAGCCAATAAGCTACTTTATTACTGCTAATATGTTTGACTCGCTCACTATAAAATACTCCTCTCCATCAAGAGTAAGTTTATCTCCCCACTGAAACAAAACAGTGTCTCCAATCTTTACTTTCATTGGTATTAAAACTCCATCATCAAAACGACCTTCGCCGACGGCCACAACAATTCCTCGATGAGCTCCGTTATCTTTTTCAACAGTTTCTGGAATAATGATTCCAGATTTGGTTTCTCCTCCCTTTTTAGCATCAATTTCTTTTATCAAAACTCTGTCCGATAAAGGTCTAACTTTTTTTTCTGTATTATTTTTTTCTTGTTTTTTGTCCATATTTTAAAACTGTTAACTAATAAAAACACATCTTCGCCCGAACCTCTAGCAAAGAATGTGACTATAGTTTGTCGGCGCATTATAGCTCGCAGTTTTTAGATATGTAAAGGGATTGACAAAAACGTTGAAAAAATGTTAAAATACCTTCTGGTAAATGGGCCTCAACGAAAGAGATTCATGATCACGCTCATAACAGAAACAGGGCATAAGATGGTTGCACTGCAAGAAGGGTACCAACTGTTGTACCGGAAATCAGACGGCCTCTTGAGGTTCTCCGACCCCAAAGGAAATCGTCTGGGGTTCGGTGGGGACAGAGTTGACGACGGCATTACTTTGACACCTAACATGTCCTTTGCCCAAGTAAGGGAATTGACAGAAGTGATTGCCAAAATCGCCGGACTGGGAGCCGCAAAAGCAATCCACAATCAAAGGCTGGAGGACTTCTTCGTCATCGAGTTTGTCTAGACCCAATACTCAGCAAGGCGCCCCCTTGCTGTTTTTTATACCCCCGATACATAACATAAACGCTTGCATCAAGAAACAGGCCGTGCTACGATGTCTCCACATGAGCGCTATTCTTCCATATCTGCCTTATATACAGATTGTACTTTCCGTACTTTTAGTAGCGGGTGTTTTGCTCCAGCAATCAGGAGCCGGACTTGGTGGTGCCTTTGGTGACAATTTCAGTTCTTCATTTCACACTCGTCGAGGCTTTGAAAAAACCGTTTTTAACGGCACAATCATTATCGCAATCTTATTTGTCGTCTCAGCCGTTGTAAGTATTATCTTAAAGTAAATTCTCGTTCAAAAAACTCTGTTTTTTCTAGTTAATACTGTCCTAATTTAGCTTTATCTTGATTTATTTTAAAAAATCTAATTCACTCTGAATGAATATCTTTAACAAAGATTATAATCTGCCGATTTTAGAAAAAGCAGATTCTGCAATTAAAAAATTCACAATTGGAGAAAGAGGCCTATTTTATGTTTTGGCTACAATTTTTGTAACAAGCGGACTGCTTTTAATATCAGGAGTGAACAACTTATTCACAACAGTAATTCCATCGCACGGAGGTACTATGACTGAAGGTATTGTTGGGTCGCCACGTTTTATCAATCCGATAATATCCGCATCTGACGCGGATAGAGATTTAACCGCAATTGTATTTTCTGGATTAATGCGTCCCACAACAAAAGGCACTTTGGAACTTGATCTCGCGGAAAATTATAAAATTTCTGAAGATGGTTTGAGCTATACCGTAAAAATCAAAGAAAACGCTTTTTTTCATGATGGAAAACCGATTACAGCAGATGATGTAATATTCACGGTTGAAAAAGCCAAAGACCCTCTTGTCAAAAGCCCCAAAAGAGCAGAATGGGAAGACGTGTCTGTAAAAAAAATAGATGACAAAATGATAGTTTTCAAATTGCCTCGACCATACTATCCTTTCGTAGAAAATTTAACCCTAGGCATAATACCCAAACATTTATGGAAAGACACCGGACCAGAAGAATTTGCCTTCAGTTTAAAAAACATTTCCCCAATCGGTTCCGGACCGTTCAAAATAGATAAAGTCGAAAAAAATAGCAACGGAATACCGACATCTTATAAATTATCTTCATTCAAAAAATATGCTAACGGAGAACCTTATATAAAAAATCTGACTGTCCGTCTTTTTTCAAACGAAAAAGATATGATGGACGCTTGGCAAAGTGGTTATATAGACAGTATGGGAGGAATCTCACCCAACGAAACAGAAAAAATAATATCGGAAGGTGGAAATATCCAACATCTCAAACTACCGAGAGTCTATGGGGCTTTTTTCAATCAAAACCAAATGCCAATTTTTACTGACAAAGCAGTCAGAAAAGCTCTAAACATGGTCATAGACAGAAAAAATATAGTGGACAAGGTGCTATTTGGATTCGGCACTACACTAGAAGGCCCGTTACCTGACGAATTTTTTGCCACTCAAAAAGTGGAAAAAAAGGACGTAGCAGATTCTGTCTCAACAAGCACAATCGCCGAAGCGAGAAAACTTTTAAGTAAAAGCGGTTGGATTTTAAATAAAGGAACAAACATATTTGAAAAAACAGAAAAAGTAAAAAAGAACACTGTGACCAAGCCCCTTGCTTTCACAATATCGACCCCCAATGTGCCAGAATTAAAAGAAGTGGCTGAGATATTACAAAATCAATGGAAAGAATTGGGGGC
>WBZP01006352.1_pt1 | contig 11711 bp, 11 predicted proteins | sample 5204301 | NCBI WGS metagenome assembly WBZP01 (sample SAMN12412401, study PRJNA552823) | activated sludge metagenome | isolation source: activated sludge from nitrification reactor of wastewater treatment plant... | place: USA: Pennsylvania | collected 2017
ACGCCGGATCGCCCGAGGCGATGCGCACCGGCATGCGCGTCCGGGCCCGCTGGGCAGCCGAACGGGGCACGGGCATCACCGACATCGCCTGCTTCGAACCGGAGGCCGCGTCGTGAGCGAGGCCAAGGACGCCATCCTCCGGCTGCGGATGCCGATCAGCATCACCTACGACTGGTCGGCAGGTCCCGCCGCCACGGCGCACCTCGAAGGCCTGCTCGACGGCAGGTTCATCGGTCGCCGCTGCCCCAGCTGCCTGCTCGTGTACCTCCCGCCGCGCAACGGCGTGTGCCCGCGCTGCGCCGTCGACCTCGGCGACATCGTCGACTGCGGCCCGAACGGCACCGTGGCCACGTTCTGCGTGGTGAACGTGCCGTTCCTCGGCCAGAAGGTCAAGATCCCCTACGTGGCCGCACAGATCCGCCTCGACCACGCCGACATGTCGTTCGGTCACCTGATCCAGGAGTGCGAGCCGACGGACGTGCACATCGGGATGCGCGTCGAGCCGGTGTGGAAGCCTCGCCCGGAGTGGGGGCCGACGATGGAGAACGTCGCCCACTTTCGCCCCTCCGGTGAGCCCGACCAGCCGGTGCGGGACGCGTCATGAGAGACATCGCCATCGTTGCCGCGACCCAGCGGCCACTGACCCGCAGCACCACCCTGACCTCGGTCGAGCTGATCGCGCCGGTGATCACCCAGGTCCTCGAGGCCGCCGGCATCGACCGGCACGAGGTCGGGTTCTGGTGCCACGGGAGTTGTGACTACATGAGCGGGCAGCCGTTCAGCTTCGTGTCGGCGGTGGACGCCATCGGGGCTTGGCCACCGATCGTCGAGTCACACGTCGAGGGTGACGGCGCGCTGGCGCTGTACGAGGCCTGGATCAAGCTGCAGACCGGCGAGTGCGACACCGCCGTGGTGTTCGCCAACGGCAAGACCACCGCCGGCCCGATTGACCAGATCTTGACCACCCAGCTGGACCCGTACGTGGTCGCCCCGCTGTGGCCCGGCGCCACGGCCATTGCCGCACTGCAGGCCAGGGCCTGCCTGGACGCCGGCGTGGTGAGCGAGGCGGCGATGGCCGAGGTGGCGGCGCGGGCACTGCGCAATGGCGCCTCCAACCCGAACGTCGGCTGGACCGAGCCGGCGTCGGCCGCTGACCTCCTCGCCCGGCCGCTGGCCGCCGACCCGCTACGCCACCACGACATCGCCCCGCCGGTGGATGGCGCGGTGGCGGTGGTGCTGGCCGCAGGTGATGCCGCCCGGTCACTGGCCGGCCGCCCGGCCTGGATCCGTGGTCTCGATCACCGCATCGCCAACCAGCGGCTCAGCTCGGCGGCGATGACCTCGTGCCCGTCGGCGGCCGTCGCCGGCCGGCATGCCGGCGTCAACGCCGATCGCCTCGACGTCGCAGAGCTGTACGACCCGTACTCGCACCAGCACCTCCTGCTCGTCCAGGCCCTCGGCCTGGACGCCGATGCCGTGGCGATCAACCCCAGTGGTGGGGCGCTGGCGGCGAATCCGCAGATGGCCGGTGGCCTCACCCGCTTCGCCGAGGTGGCCCAGCGGATCCTCGACGGCTCGGCCGACCGCGGCCTGGCGCACAGCACCAGCGGGCCATGCCTGCAGCAGAACCTCGTCGCCGTATTGGAGGGCAACTGATGGCCGAGCGTTGCGCAGTCATCGGGGTCGGCCAGACCAAGCACACCTCGTGCCGGGCGGACGTCTCCATCGCCGGGCTCGTACGCGAGGCCGTCGATCGGGCGCTGGCCAGTGCCCACACCACGATCGCCGAGGTCGATGCGATCGTCATCGGCAAGGCCCCGGACATGCTCGAGGGTGTCAACATGCCAGAACTGTGGCTGGCCGATGCCCTGGCGGCCCACGGAAAGCCGGTGTTTCGGGTGCACACGGCGGGGTCGGTGGGTGGCTCGACGGCCATCGTCGCCGCCCAACACGTGATGTCGGGCGTGCATCGCAAGGTGCTGACGGTGGCGTTCGAGAAGCAGAGCGACGGCAACGCGATGTGGGCGCTGTCGGTGCCGATCCCGTTCGGCATGCCGGTGCACGCCGGCGCCGGTGGGTACTTCTCGCCCATCATCCGCAGCTACATGGCCCGCTACGACGCCCCAGCGCACATCGGTGCGATGGTGGCGGTCAAGGACCGGACCAACGCGTTGAAGAACCCGTTCGCCCATCTCCACGAGGCGGGGTGGACACTGGAGAAGGCGCTCGAGTCACCGATGCTGTGGGACCCGGTTCGCTTCGTCGAGACCTGCCCGTCCAGCGACGGCGCCTTCGCCATGGTGTTGGCCGACGAGGCAACGGCGGATGGCCATGACGGCCCGGTGGCCTGGGTGCAGGCCACCGCGATGCGGAGCGAGCCGACGATGTTCGCCGGGCGGGAGACCGTGAGCCCGGGCGCTGGCGAGGCCTGCGCGGCCGACCTGTGGCGCAAGGCCGGGATCGCCTCCCCGGTCGACGAGATCGACTGCGTGGAGATGTACGTGCCGTTCAGCTGGTTCGAGCCGATGTGGCTGGAAAACCTCGGCTTCGCCCCCAAGGGTGACGGCTGGAAGATGACCGAGAACGGCGACACGGAGATGACCGGCCGGCTGCCGGTGAACATGAGCGGCGGCGTCCTGTCCACCAATCCCATCGGGGCCAGCGGGATGCTCCGCTTCGGTGAGGCGGCCATGCAGGTGATGGGTCTGGCCGGGGAGCATCAGCTCGACGGGATCCGCCGAGCGCTCGGCCACGCCTACGGTGGCGGGTCGCAGTTCTTCGCCATGTGGGTGGTCGGCACTGCCAAGCCCTGACCGGTGGCGCCTGCCGCTGGCGAGATATCGTCCTGGGTAGTGACCCCTGAACAGGTGCTGCAGCGGCTGCGCTCCAATGTTCTGGTGGTGCGTGACGACGGCACGATCCGCGCTGCCTACGGGGGCGGCGGCAAGCTCGCCGGGTGGCCGCTGGAGTCGATCATCGGTGTCAACGTCCTGGAGCTGCTGACACCCCATTCGCAGGAGGCGATGGCCGGCACGCTGCGGTCGTCAGAGAGCGGCGGTGTGCCGATTGCCCACCGCCCGAGTTCGTTCCCGGTGATGGGCCGCCATCCCGACGGGACCGAGGAGGTCCTGGACGTCGCCCCGGCCGGGTTCGACGACGGCGACGAGCGCGGCTGGGTGCTCACGGTGACCTCCCGCGCCGACGTGACGCCGCGGGCCGACGTCATCGATCGGCTGGTCCGCGGCGAACCGCTCACCGAGACCGCTCCGGCGCTTGCGGCGCGGTTGACCTACGACACGGTCGACAGCCACCACCTCAGCGTCGTGATCATCTGGCCGGGAACCCAGGAGGCTGGTCTCTACGCCGGCGCCGCTGACCTGGCGATCGAGCCGGTGCTGCGTGAGCTGATCCGCACCGATCATCGGCTGTGGAGTCACGATCCGGCGCTGGACGTGGTCAACGTGGACCAAGATCTCATCCCGGAGACGTTGCGGGCTGCGATGCTTGCCGACGGCGTCGTCGAGGTGCTGTCGATGCGCGCCGACGTCAGCGGGCGAACGGGTGTCGTGGTGCTGCAGTTCGTGCGCGACACCAACCTCGGCGGGCTGAGCGGCAACACCCGCCTGGCCTACCACGAGCTGCGCCTGGCGCTGACCCGCACCTTGGAGCGGGAGGAGGGTGAGCGACTGCTGCGCGAGGCCGCACTGGTCGATTCCCTCACCGGGCTCGCCAACCGCGCCGGGTTCGAGGCGGCGTCGGCCCACGCCAACCTCGGATCGGTCGTGTTGTTCGTCGACCTCGACTACTTCAAGGCGATCAACGACCAACACGGCCATGCCGCAGGCGACGCCGTGCTGGTGGAGGTGGCCTCCCGGCTGCGCAGCGCGCTTCGGCCCACCGACCACGTCGCCCGGTTGGGCGGCGACGAGTTCGCCGCGATCATCTCCGACGTCACCGATCAGGCGGCCAACGACATCGCCGGTCGCCTGCTCGCCGCGGTCTGTGAGCCACTGCCCGACCATCTGGTGGCTCGTGCCGTGAGCGCCAGCATCGGCATGACCCGCCTCGGCGCCGGCGACACCGTCAGCAGCGCGCTGGTTTCGGCCGATCTGGCCATGCTCGACGCCAAGCGCCTCGGTCGCGCTCGCCTGTCGACGCGCTGACGTCTACCGCCGCTGCCACACGGGCGGGCGCTTCTCGGCGAAGGCCCGCGGGCCCTCCCTGGCGTCCTCGGTGGCAAAGATCGGCCAGCCGATCTCCAGTTCCCTGACCAAGCCTTCCTCCTCCGACAGGTGAGCGGTCTGGCGCACCGAGCGGAGGATCGCCTCCACCGCCAGCGGGCCGTTGCTGGTGATCATCGCCGCCAGTTCGAGGGCCTTGTCCAACGCCGCACCGTCGTCGACGACGTGGCCGATCAGGCCGATGCGCAGTGCCTCGTCGGCGGTGTAGGCCCGGGCGGTCAGGAGCATCTCCATGGCCGCGGCGTAGCCGATCTGACGCTGCAGGCGGACCGTGGAGCCGCCCACCGGGAACAGACCGCGCTTGGCCTCGAACACCCCGAAGGTGGCGCTGCGCCCGGCCACGCGGATGTGCGTCGCCTGAAGGATCTCGGTGCCGCCGGCGACGGCGTAGCCCTCGACCGCGGCGATCAGTGGCTTCTCCACGCGGTAGTGCCGCAGCAGCGCCTTCCAGTGCAGGTCGGGGTCGTCCTTCCACCGTGCAGCGTGATCGGTCTGGGCACCTCCGCCCGCGGCAGCGGCCTTGAGGTCCATCCCCGTGCAGAAGTTTCCGCCGCCGCCGGTGAGGATCGCGCAGCGCAGGTCGTCGTCGGTGTTCAGCTCGACCCAGGCGTCGTACATCCCGGCCAGCATCGGCTGGCTCAAGGCGTTCTTCGCCTCGGGGCGATTCATCGTGACCACCAGGGTGTGGCCGACTCGTTCGACGGTGAGGTGTTCGGTGCCGCTCATCGGTGTGACCATACGTGCCGCGCTCATTCCGCCGCGCAGCGGGCGTAGCTGCTGTAATGAGTCGGTGGCAGCGCCAACGTTCAACATCGCCGACCTGTTCGAACAGGCCGTCGACGAGTGGCCCGACCGTCCGTACGTCGCCGACGAGCGGGCACGGCGGACGTACGCTGAGATGGAGCGTCGCGCCAACCGCCTGGCCCACCACCTCGCCGCCCACGGTGTGGTGCCGGGCGACCGGGTGGGCATCTACGCCTACAACCGGGTGGAGTGGGTGGAGGCGTTGTGGGCGGTGTTCAAACTGCGCGCCGTGTGGATCAACATCAACTACCGCTACGTCGACGACGAACTGCGCTACCTGTTCGACCAGGCGGACCTCACCTACCTGATCGTCGAGCCCGAGTTCGCGGCGCGTGCCGCCGGCGTGGCCCCGGACGTGCCCCAACTGGTGATCGGACCGGCCTACGAGGCGGCTCTCGACGGGCAGCTCGACCGCCGGGACTTCGCCGCACGGTCCAATGACGACCACTACATCCTGTTCACCGGCGGCACCACAGGAATGCCCAAGGGCGTGGTGTGGCGGCACCGAGACGTCGTCATGGCGCTTGGCGGCGGGGTGGACATCCGCACCGGTGAGGTGCTCGACGAGCCGGGTGGGTTCGTCGCCAAGGGCAACAGCGGGTTCCGGATGGTGAGCTTCCCGCTGCCGCCGTTGATGCACGGCGCCACGCAGTGGAACGTGATGGGCCAGGCCTTCATCGGCGGGGCGATGGTCCTGCGCGCCAGGTTCGACGCCGCCGAGGTGTGGCGCACCGTTGCCGGCGAGCACGTCAACAGCCTGTTCATCACGGGTGATGCCATGGCTCGGCCGCTGCTCGACGCCTACGAGGCTGAGGTCGCCGCCGGGCGCACCCCGGACACCTCGTCGCTGTTCATGGTGGGGTCCAGCGCGGTGCTGTTCTCCCAGCACGCCAAGGACCGCTTCTTCGACCTCTTCCCGAACCTGCTGATCAGTGACTCGGTGGGCTCCAGTGAGGGCGGGGCCAACGGGTTCACCCTGATCACCAAGGGCACGGTGATGAAGGGTGGGCCCACCGTGACGGCCGCCCCGCAGTCACTCGTGCTCGACGACGATCTGCGTCCCGTGGCGCCCGGCGCCGGTGTCGTCGGTCGCCTCGCCCGGCGGGGCAACATCCCGGTGGGGTACCTGAACGATCCGGTGAAGACGGCCCAGGTGTTCGTCACCGCGGCCGACGGCACCCGCTACGTGATCCCTGGCGACCACGCCACCGTGGAGTCCGACGGCTCGATCACCCTGCTCGGGCGCGGCTCGGTCTGCATCAACTCCGGTGGCGAGAAGATCTTCCCCGAGGAGGTCGAGAACGCGCTCAAGTCCCACCCGGCGGTCTACGACGCCGTCGTCGTTGGGGTGCCGGACGATCGCTGGGGCGAGCGGGTCGTCGCGGTGATCGCCCCGGTGGCGGGCGCCGTGCCGTCGCTCGACAGCGTCCAGGCTCACTGCCGCCGGCACATCGCCGGGTACAAGATCCCCCGTGACCTCGTCGTCGTGGGTACGGTGCTTCGCTCACCGTCGGGCAAGCTCGACTACCGCTGGGCCAAGCGGGTGGCCACGGGCGAGGAGATCGCGTGAGCCGACCGTTCACCGGTCCGCTGGCCGGGCTGCGGGTGGTGGAGATGGTGGGCCAGGGCCCGGCCCCGTACGCCACCACGATCCTGGCCGACTTCGGCTGCGACGTGGTCTGCGTGGAGCGCTTCGCCCCGCCGGCGCCGGACCGTGCGGCGGTGAGCCCGATGATGCGTGGCAAGCGCAGCGTGGTGGCCGACGTGAAGACCGACGAGGGGAGGGTCGCCGTCCGCCGGCTCGCCGACGCGGCCGACGTGTTCGTCGACCCCTATCGGCCGGGGGCCTGCGAGCGCCTCGGGCTCGGCCCCGAGGTGCTGTGCGCGTCCAACCGGCGGCTGATCTACGCCCGGATGACCGGATTCGGCCAGGACGGGCCGCTGGCCTCGGCTGCCGGGCACGACATCAACTACATCGCCCTCGGCGGGGCGCTGGAGATGATCGGCCCGGCCGGCCAGGCGCCGGTGTTCCCGGTGAACCTGCTCGGCGACTTCGCCGGCGGGGGGATGATGCTGGTGTTCGGCATCGTCTGCGCGGCCTACGAGCGTGAGCGCAGCGGGCTCGGTCAGGTCATCGACGCGGCGATGATCGACGGTGTGGCGGCGATCCTCGGTCCGATGTTCATGGCCAAGACCACCGGCTTCTGGGGACCGCGGGGCACGAACCACCTCGACGGCGGGGCGCCGTTCTACAACGTGTACGAGACCGCCGACCGCAAGTGGATCTCGATCGGGGCCATCGAGCCACAGTTCCATGCCGAGCTGTACCGGCGCCTCGGGCTGGCCGAGCCGGACGGGTGGGAGACCGACGGGTGGGCGGCCGAGAAGGACCGTCTCGCCGAGGTGTTCCGCGCCCGGACCCGCGACGAGTGGTGTGAACTGCTGGAAGGGACCGATAGTTGCTTCGCCCCGGTGCTCAGCGTCCCGGAGATGCTGACCCACCCGCACACCGCGACGCGGGGGATCGGTGTCGACATCCACGGCACCACCCAGGCCGCGCCCGCGCCACGGCTGTCACGAACTCCGGCCACCGCCAACGACCCGTGCCACCCCGGTCAGCACTCGATCACCGACGTGTTGGCCGACTGGACCAGCTGAAAGGACCACCATGGCTCATCCACTCGACGAGTACCCGATCCACCAGACCCCGCTGTCGATGGCCTACGTGGGGACCAGCGACCGGGACTTCTACGACCGCAACATCTTCCATGTGATCCCCCACGGTCACCAGGACATGCAGCTGATCGCCGGATTCGGGGTGTACCCGAACCTCGGGGTGATGGATGCCTATGCCTGCCTGCGTGTCGGTTCCGTGCACCACGTGGTGCGGGCCAGCGACGCAATGAGTGACGACCGGATGCGGATGGAGGTCGGGCCGGTCCGCATCGAGGTGATCGAGCCGCTGCAGCGGGTGCGTGTGGTGGTCGACGACGACGTCGTCGGGATGGACGCCACCTGGACCGCCGCGGTGCCCGTCCACGACGAGGCGTACCACACGATGCGCACGGCCACCAAGCAGATCCTCGAGGCCAGCCGGTTCCTCGGTATCGGCACCTGGGAGGGCGCCGTGTCCGGCGCCGGGCGGACGTGGGAGCTGGATTCGCAGGACTGGACGGGGACACGCGACCGCTCGTGGGGCATCCGCCCCGTTGGTGAGGCGGTGCCGCCGGGCCGCTACGCCGCCGAGATCGAACCCAAGCTGCACTGGTTCTGGATCCCGATGCGTTTCGCCGACTTCGCCACCATCGCCATCCTCCAGGAGGACCCCAGCGGGTTCCGCACGCTGAACGACGCGGTGCGCCTGTGGCCGGCGGCGACGGGCAAGCACGTCGAGCAACTCGGTTGGCCACGCATCGACGTGGACTACGTGTCCGGCACGCGCCTGCCGCGTCGGGCCACCGTGCATCTCAGCGAGCGCAACGGTGACCCGATCACGATGGAGATCGAGGTGCTCGGGTCGATGCCGCTGCACATCGGCTGCGGGTACGGCGGTGACCCCGACTGGGGCCATGGCCAGTGGCGCGGCCGCGGCTGGGTGGATCACGCCACCTACGACCTCACCGATCCGGCCGTCGCCGGGCGCATCCCGTGGGGTGTGATCGACCACGTCGCCCGGGCGCGCATCGGCGATCGGGTGGGGTACGGCATCTTCGAGCACGGCACCATCGGCCGCCACGACCCGAGCGGCTTCACCGACCTGTTCTCCGTCGCCCCGTGAACGCCCCCTCCCCCGCCCTCACCCGCATGGGCGCGAAAACTTCACATATCCGAGGTTGTCGCGCCCATGCAAGCCGGCGCTGCGCCTCCCCGCCGTGCATGGGCGCGACAACTTCACATATCCGAGGGAATCGCGCCCATGCGGGGAGCGGGGGGCGATGAGCGGGGTGGTGATCCGGCCGGCGTTCGACGCCCAGCCGTGCGCCTTCGCCGACATCACCGACGAGCGCTTCGAGGCCGCGTTCGAGCGGCCGATGCAGGACACCGTGCTGGCCATGCAGCGCGCCGTAGCCGAGGGCGCGACGCGCATCGTCGTGGTCGTGCCCACCACCGCGATGTCGGGTGGGAACCACTACGCCCACACGGCGATGGCCGCCGAGGCCGTCCGCGTGCTGGTGAAGAGCGCCGCCCGGCAGTGGGGAGCGCTGGGCGTTACGGTCAATGCCGTGGCGGTCGATCCGGCAACGATCCTGGCCGACGCGCCGGTCGCCGGGCCGGTCTCGCTGGCCCCGTCGGCGCTCGAACGCGCCGATCCCGACGATGTGATCGCCTTCCTGACCAGCGAGGCATCGGCGTCGGTGACGGGCCAGACGATCGTCGTGGACGGTGGGCTGTGGATGTAGCCGACCGCCGCCTGGCCGGACGCACTACCGTGGTGACCGGAGCGGGGCAAGGTGTGGGCGAGGGAATCGCCCGCCGGCTGGCCCAGGCGGGTGCCAACGTGGTGGTGGCAGCCCGCCGGGCCGAGACCGGCCAGCCCGTGGTCGACAGCATCACCGCCGAGGGCGGCACGGCGGTGTGCATCGAGACGGACGTGACCGACCGGGCCAGCGTGGCTGGCTGTGTCGCCGCAACGATCGAGCGGTTCGGGTCCTTGCAGGTGATGGTGCACAACGCCTTCACCAGCAACGGCCGGCACCGCCTGGAGGACTGCGACCTCGATCGCTACTGGACGCCGATGAGCCGAACCGCGGTGTGGGGGAGCCTGTACTGCGCCCAGGAGGCCTCTGCCGCGCTGGCCGCAGCGGCGGGGCACGGGCGGTTGATCCTGATCACCTCGCCGAGCGGGGTGGAGGGCAGCGCCAACATGCCGCTGTACTCGCCCGCCAAGGCCGCCCAGCGGGCACTGGCCAAGAGCCTGGCGCGCGAGTGGGGTCCCGTCGGGATCACCGTCAACTGCATCGCCCCGGTCGCCGCCAGTCCGGCATTGCTGCGCGCCTTCGTGGCCAACCCGGCGTTGCAGGCAGCGATGGAGGCACGCACCCCGCTCGGGCGGATGGGTGACATCACCGCTGATATCGGCTCGGTGGCGCTGTTCCTGGCCAGCGACGACGCGGCCTACGTGACCGGCCAGACCGTGGTGTGCGATGGCGGCTCGTTCCTCGGCCTGTAGCCCCGGCTGAGGCCGGTTGGCGCCGGCCCACTACCGTCGCCGCCATGATCCCTCCCATCGCCCTGGGCACGGTGCTGTTCACGATGGTCGAGCCGCACCCCGGCCACGAACTGGAGTACAACCGGTGGTACGAGCGCGACCACTTCTATTCCGGATGCATGGTCGCCGAGTGGAACTTCTGCGGCGATCGTTTCGTCGCCACCAAGCGGCTCAAGGACCTGCGCTACCCGGCCGAGTCGCCGATGACGCCGGACCGGTCGATCGGCTCGTACCTGGCCATCTACGGGGTCATCGCCGGCAAGCACGACGAGTGGAACCGTTGGAGCGTGGATCAGGTCAACAACCTGCACCGCGAGGGTCGGATGTTCACCGCCCGCGACCACATCCATACCCTGCTGTACGACTACCGCGGCTCGTGGCAGGCCGACCCCAACGGGACGCGGATCGAGCAGGCGCTGGACCGCGGTTACCCGGGTCTGGTGGTCAACGTGGGCGAGTTCACCGGCGACAACGACTGGGCGGCGCTGTCCGCGTGGACCGCCACGTGGGCCGACTCCCATCGCGGCGAGGCCTGGGCGCCCGACCTGGTCTCGACCAACTCGCCCATCCCGCTGCTGCCCGATGCTCCGGCCGACGTGGTCCGCATCCCGAACATCGGCAAGCGCTTCCTGCAGCTGCACTTCGTCGACCACGACCCCGCCGAGGGGTGGGACCGCGGCTGGGCGCGCTTTGGCGCCGAGCTCGACGCCAGCGGGTTCGCCCGCCACGTGTGGACGGCGCCCTTCCAGCAGACGGTGTTCGGCACCGACCGATTCGTCGACGAACTGAGGTAGCCCATGGATCCGATCAGCGGCAAGAAGGTCCTCGTCACCGGCGTGACCGGGTGGGTGGGCGGCCCGGTGGCCACCCAACTCGCCGTCGCCGGCAACCAGGTCTACGGCGCGGCCCGCTTCAAGAACCCGGCCCAGCGGGCACCGCTGGAGGCGGCCGGCGTCACCCCGATCGCCATCGACTTCGAGACGTCCAGCTTCGACGAGGTGCCGTCCGATCTCGATCTCGTCCTGCACTTCGCGGTGTCCAAGTCGAACGTGTTCTCCGAGGCGATGCGCTCCACCGCCGAAGGTGTCGCCGACCTGATGGACGCGGCGGCGGCGCGCAGCGATCGTCTGGCGGCCTTCCTGCACTGCTCGTCCACCGCGGTCTATCAGCCCAAGGGCCACGACGCGTTGGTCGAGTCCGACCCGCTCGGTGACAGCCACCGGGCGATGGGCATGGTCACCTACTCGATCCGCAAGATCGCCGCGGAGGCCACCGTGTCGCTGACCAGCCGGCGCCTGGGGCTGCCCACCGTGATCGCCCGGCTCAACGTCCCCTACGGCGACACCTACGGGTGGATGCTGTTCCACCTGTTGATGATGGAGCGCGGCATGGCGATCCAGGTGTACGAGGACCAGCCGAACAGCTACAACCCGATCCACGCCGACGACCAGGTGGCC
>WBZP01004129.1_pt1 | contig 11708 bp, 15 predicted proteins | sample 5204301 | NCBI WGS metagenome assembly WBZP01 (sample SAMN12412401, study PRJNA552823) | activated sludge metagenome | isolation source: activated sludge from nitrification reactor of wastewater treatment plant... | place: USA: Pennsylvania | collected 2017
CAATAGGGCGGGTGAACACCTCTTCCCATTTCGAACAGAGCAGTTAAGCCCCGCACCGCCGATGGTACTTGGATCAAACCCGGGAGAGTAGGTAGATGCCAGTTAATTACTAAGGCCTCAGTGAGTAATCACTGGGGCTTTTTTGTTTTATTGCAATGCAGAAAAAATGGGATTTAACCAAAATGTTTGGGGGAATACTTATTTATTTTGGGTTATAAATGATATATTGTGATTGAAAATCCTATTACATCTTTCTTTGAGATAACCTTAATAAAAACAACAATGAGCGGAACTTAATTTTTAGGATTAATTTTTTTAAAAATATAAAAAAGGGTATCTGGACCACATCTACCAAAGTTTCCGGCAGAATCGATGCAATCGAACTTAGATTTTTCAGAAAAAATGAGACTATCTGAATTTATTTTTACTATTTCCAAAATATAGTATGTTTGACTATTAAAAGTATATATTAGTTTATTTTGGGGTAAAAAGTAATACCTTCCACTATTAGTAGTTTGATATTTTTTAAATAGTTCTTCCTTTTCTGCTAATTTTTGAATTTGAAGACTATCAATGAATTTTAAATAATTCCAATGATTCCCCCAACAACCTTTATTCTTACTAGGTATATTAACGCCATATTTATTTTTTAAACTGTGAAGTCTCCATTCTCTATCCGAAAACAACTTTTTTTTAAAAATATTCTTAAAAAGCTGACCACTAAAATAATCCTTCAGAACTTTAGCATTATCTAGATTATGGGATCCTTTCCAGATTTCTTCATAAGTGTAATTTCTAATATTTTTTAAATTATACCCATTATAAGAGTTGAAATAAAGAAATAAGTATGGGACTAAAGAGATTATAATAAATATAACTAAAAATGAAAATATTCTTTTTAAAAGTAAATTTACCATTTGAAACATTTGGTTGAATGTATTTAATTTCAAATCCCAAAGCAGCAGAAGTTCTTTACCCCGCTACTGCAAGATTACATCCGGTTGTTAGTACTTCTGCTACTTTCATATTCAAGATTCAAAATGTTCAAAAAAAATATTGTCTAACATTCCTTTTCCTTCACTGTAAACCACGGCACTGCTATATTTTTATACTGAGTTTCTATAAAGCCCCTTCTCATTATGAAATTTGTAGTTTCTATTCTTGTATTAAAATCTTAGTTTTTTCTATTCATTTTTACCGTTGTGTTTAGCATTTCACTCAGCCAAACGATATAATCATGGGGTAGAGAGGTAATTTTATTAGATTAATTAGAAAATAAAAATTTTTGTACATAATAAATCTTTGTGTTAGATGTTTTTTAATGATATAACTAATAATTAAAATTGCGAATTTCATTTCCATGATTATCAATGATTAATAATGTATCAACGCTTTCTGTGAAACCATTAAAATGTAATATATATATATATTCTTTTTTTCGATGAAAACTGAAGTCGTTGAAATTATAGTTTCCATAATCAACTAAAAAACGTTTTTTAATATTTTCTTTACCATTTTTTAATACACAATAATCATAAAAGTATAAAACTTGATCGTAATTAATCTTTTTAAATATTTTAATTGTAAGTCTATTGTTTGCATCGAAATTACCTAAATGTTTTACTCTTGGAATTACAAAATACCATCTGAGACCATACCAGATAAAAAAAAGAGGAAGTGTTATTGCTATTTTTTTCAGTATTTTTTTAAACAAAATCATTCCCATATCTAAAAGTATTTAAAGCAAAGATTAATCTTTCACAATTTTACATTACCCGATCTTGTTTTGATTATTAAACCTTGTTTGGTTAGATAATAGAACAGATGCTTCAAAGTCAGAGCAAGCATCTTCAAGTGAAAACACCGCTGTATGGTTGGCATCAATGTCACTGCCTCCTAAATTATTCCTCTTTTTTAGGGCGAAAAGTAAATTGTGGTTTATTGTTGAAATGGTGGAATTCAATTTAAGTAGCATTTATTTGGGAGGATTTGATTCTATAAACATAAAATTATATATCTGCATTATTTATATTTTGTGTTGAAAAGAAATTGTTATGATTTATTTCAGTCTTTGATAGCCTTACTAAATCAAGTATTTCATATTATTTTTCGCTAAAGGTAAAATGTAATTCTAAATTTATAATTATCCGAGGCTATTTTTTTTATGATTAACAAATTCTACCCGGCCAGGGATAGCAACGGAAAGCCCGCAGTGCGGCTGGGATGTGCGGAAGCCGGACTTGTAGTGAATAGCCCGGTCACGCCACGCTTTGGGCGTGGGGTGAGGCCGCCAAATTTTAATTCTTATTAAAGACCAATTAGGTTACATTACAGGTTTCTTAGCCCACCATTCGTCATTTTCCCAGAAATTGTCCCAGCCGAGGTGAAGGTATTTTTTGTTGATTTCGATGTCTCGCTCTCCAAAACTAAAATCTTTGAGAATATTGTTGGCAAACATGAAGAAATCGCGGCCAAATACATAGGGCTTTACGAGTTTTCCACTATTTAACTTCCAGTTTCCCTGCGACTTAAATCCACCACCTTGCACCGGTGTATTGGGGCTATAATACCAGTAATCAAGTGTTTTCTTTTCATCATAAGAAAAGTCCATTAGAAAGTTTCCTGCAAAAATTCCGGCATTTTTTTCAAGGCTATCTTCCCTCATGACCAACTTCCCTCTGATTTCATAAGTTTTAACCGGTATCTGGAATAATTCTTCGTATTTAATCAATGGATCTACAAACTCCAGCAATGAATCAATCTTTATATAACCTTTAAAGTCATTGACTACTCCTTTGAAGTTTGTTTTTCCGGAAAGATGGTATTTGGATTCATCGAGGCTGTCTTTCCAGGCTTTACTGAAATAGATTTGAATCCTGTAATTGTCTTTTCCATAGAACCCGTTGAAATTGTTGGCATATTCTCCAAATTCATCGGTATTGGACAATAGCTTAGAAATATCAACTTCTTTAAGAAGCTTTTTGTCGGAAATATAAGTGAACTTAGGCAGTGAATCGGCAGGTGCATTGGCTACTCTGAGCGTATCTACTGCTTCTTTATGCGTGGTCACCGTATTTTGCTTGTCTTTTGGTTTAAAACAAGAAATTGATAGGATGGAAATAATGATAAATAGAAAAGTCTTGAAAATGGTTTTCATGTCGGCTATAAAAGGGTTAATTGATTCCAAAATTTTTGATAAAATATCTATGATTTATCTAGGCTTAGATATTTTCAGGAAATTTAGGAAAAATTTGTCAATTCCAAACATCAGCAGAATTTCTGCAAGGAGAATATTTCCTACCCATGAAAGCCAAACCACAGATAGGTAGGTTTCGATAGGTGCAGTGCCCAGGTATATTATCATCAAAAAACTCTCTCCTCTTAAGCTAAAAGCCGCCCAGGTGACCGCCAAACTACGAATCATCCACCGTAAATGAAGATTTATTTCATTTTTCTGAATAAAAAACCAGGCCTTTAAAGTAAAAAATGCCCAAATAGTACTTTGCAAAAAGAATGCGATTTTGGCTGATAGGCCGCCATTGGCAAAAAATGACAGACCCATCCCAGAAGGTGCTGCTATGAATATCAATAGTAAAACATATAGTTTTCCGAACAGTCGATGAAAATTTAGTTTTCTGAAAAATATTGGTAAAAGAATTAGAAATCCTAAAATCCAGACGATAAGGCTACTGACAATATGGAGGTAAAATGAAAATTGAAAGAGGGGTGTTTCGACAGTTTTTAAGGTTTTTGTGCCCAAAAATCCATGCCTGAGGTCAAAGCCAAGATACGGAAAGGTATTGGAGGCCATAATCCAGGCAAAAATTGCCGGAACCAGAAGGAAAACCAGATAAAGAATATTTTTGGGTTTCAAATGCAGGCTATTTTCTTTTTACAAAACTACCAAATCGTCAACATGAACAAGAATAGTACTGGGTGTTTTTAATTCAGATTTTAGTTTTTCGGCCGAAAGTCGGGCAGTACCCACTGCAATGGTATTTTGTTCAATATCAATAATTTCTACAATTTCACCCACCTGGAAATCGCCCTCAAATTCCAATATACCCACACTCAAAAGACTTTTTTTGGAATGAATGGCGGCCACTGCACCTTTGTCGATGGTAATTTTTCCTACTGTCATACCACCGCTTGCCATCCATTTGTTTCGGGCAGAGATGCGATTTTTTTCCGGCAAAAAACTCGTACCTGATTTTTGTTGTAGTGCATTGATGATCCCATCGGCTTGTTTCATGCCAAAAATGCTTACTTTTATGCCCATTTTTGTCGCCAGATGCGTAAAAGTAAGTTTTGAAGCCATTCCACCCAAGCCCAATGAACTTTTTGATTTATTAACCAGCCCCATGGTTTCAGTATCGATTTTTTTGACCAAATCCACGATTTTCCCTGAGCCGTCTAAAAGTCCTCCACTGACGGTACACAACAATAAATGAGTTGCTCCAAAACCTCCCGCAATGAGTGTTGCGAGTTCGTCATTGTCCGAAAACTTGAGTTCACGGTTGCTTACTACGTCGTTTTCGTTGGCGATGGGGATTATATTATTTTTCCAGAGCTCTTCATAGGTAGCTTTGAGCTGAAGAAATTGTTCGCGTTTGGCAAAATGCTGCCTTTCCAGTAAACTTTGGGCTACCACGATACCATATTTACTGAATTCTGCGTCGTACATTTTCAGCAAAAGGGGATTTCCGATAGCAGCGGCAGCTTTACGTTGGTTGATATTGCCTTCGTATTTTTTGATAAACTGCTTTCCTGCTCCTACCGCACCCGAAGAAACGATGACTACACGGTAGTTTTTATGTAAAATACTTATCTGTCGTGCAATTTCAGCCAGGATATCCTGATCAGGGGTACCATCGGCTTTTGTGATGGACGCAGTTCCAAATTTTATGACTAATAATTCTCTTTTCATTTCTGAATTTTCATTCTTCGATATTGGTCGGTAAACTTACCTTTTGCTTTGGAGTTTTGTTTTTTAGGTTTTCCAAAAACTCCAAAGACTCATTTATTTGGTCAAAAAACTCAATTTTATAATCTTCATGAATCTTTTGATATTTATTGAGCATGGCTGAGACCTTTCTTCTGATAAAAATCGTCAGCTTTTCGGTATCACTTCGGAATTCGTTTTCAAAAGCATCCTGATGGTATTTGCAAGTGACCAAAACCGCTCTTACGCTTAATCTTACCTCTCCGATTTTGTCACCTGTTATTTTATGATGATGACTTATTTTTGAAAATACTTCCCTCAGTCTTAATAATACAGTTTTATTGCTTTGCCCCCGTCTTTTAAACAGATAGTCTTCTATATATTCATAGATTTCGGATTCCCTGAGTTTCAGGTCGATTTCAGGATGTTCCAATAGTTTGAAGTGAAGTTGCTCTGTTAGAATTTTGTCCTTTCTGATAAGTCTCAATAATAGTTTGTTCCGCTCTTTTACAGAAAGGTTGAGTATGGCATCTTCCAGCTCGTTGCCGATGATTTTTGACATATCACAAAACCATTAAAACTCTCCAAACCGACGCAATCACAACCAAAATAAGTGCAATAGGCGTTAAAACCTTCCAGCAAAGGTAAATTAACTGGTCGATTCTTAGCCTCGGAAATGTCCAGCGAACCCACATTTGCACCAACATACCAAAATATGCTTTTGCAATTAACCAAAACGCTCCCCAAAGATGGATGCTGATACTACCTGGTGTTCCAGTAGTGTATTCTGCAAGTTTTAGAGGCCCGATATTGGGTAAAGGGGTATTCCATCCTCCAAAAAACAAAATAGCGGCAAGAAACGACATCAAAAGCATCATTCCGTATTCCGCCAAAAATAAAATAGCCCAGCGAAAACCGGAATATTCGGTATGAAATCCTGCTATTAATTCAGATTCAGCTTCAGGTAAATCAAAAGGTGCCCGATTGGCCTCGGCCAGGCCTGCAATGAAAAACACTATAAATGAAATAAACAAAACAGGGCTGCGGAATATATTCCAGGTGAGGAATCCCCCCGTTTGCGTGGTTTCAATTCCAAGTTTTTTTATTCCAAAAAGATAATTGGGAGATTCTGAAAATATCCCTTGCTGAAAACTGATTTCCTGAAGATTGAGGGTGGAGCACGTGATGACCACCGTTAACACTGCGAGCCCAAGAGGTATTTCATAAGATATAATCTGAGCAATAGAACGCATAGAGCCCAACAATGAATATTTGTTATTGGATGCCCAACCTGCCATTAAAATACCTACAATATCTAAAGAAACGACACCCATCAATAAAAAAATGCCGGTCTGAACGCCAGAGCCCTGCAATACCGGATTGATGGGTAAAAGTGCATAACCCATGAAAATAGCTCCAAAAATGAGATATGGGGCAAACTTGAATAGCTTTTTGTCTGCGACTGTTGGAACTATGTCTTCTTTTTGAAAAAGCTTCATAAGGTCAGCGATGAGCTGCAAAAGCCCCCATTTTCCTACCTCCATGGGTCCAAGCCTGTCCTGAATAAATGCAGAAAGCTTACGCTCAAGGTACACGCTGATGATAACGTTGGCACCGACGATAACTACAAATATCAGGATAGGTAAAAACATACTTAGAATTCGGCGTTTTTAGGTGTACGAGGGAACGGAATCACATCGCGGATGTTACCCATGCCGGTTACAAACTGAACCAAACGTTCAAATCCCAGACCAAAGCCTGAGTGGGGAGCTGAGCCGAATTTACGGGTTTCCAAATACCACCAAAGGTTTTCGGGGTCAATACCCACTTCATGGATTCTATCCATCAATTTGTCATAGTTGTCTTCCCTTTGTGAGCCGCCAATGATTTCACCAATTCCCGGGAACAAAACATCCATGGCTCTTACCGTTTTTCCATCTTCATTTTGCTTCATATAAAAAGCTTTGATGGCCTTTGGGTAATTGATAAGTATTACAGGTTTTTTGAAATGCTTTTCTACCAGATAACGCTCATGCTCTGATTGCAAATCTATACCCCAGGAAACTTCATACTGGAATTGTTTTTTCTGAGCAGGTTTTGATTTTATCAAAATATCAACCGCTTCATTGTAGGTCAATTTTTCAAAATCATTGTTAATCACAAAATTGAGCTTATCGATCAGTGAAAGTTCAGAACGCTCATTTTGAGGTTTGGATTTTTCTTCATCCAAAAGTCTGTTTTGCAAAAACTCAAGGTCATCCTTACAGTTTTCGAGGGCATAACCAATCACATATTTCACAAAATCCTCAGCCAGCTTCATGTTATCTTCCAGTTCGAAGAAGGCCATTTCTGGCTCTATCATCCAGAACTCTGCCAGGTGACGGGTGGTATTGGAGTTTTCGGCTCTGAAAGTAGGACCAAAAGTATAAATCTTGGAGAGAGCCATAGCTCCCAACTCACCTTCGAGCTGCCCACTTACAGTAAGCGAGGTTTCTCTACCAAAGAAATCCTGGGTGAAATCCACATTTCCGTTTTCATCTTTAGGAGCCTTGTTGGCTTCAAAAGTACTAACTCTGAACATTTCACCGGCACCTTCGGCATCAGAAGCCGTAATGATTGGGGTATTGAGATAGAAAAATCCTTGTTCGTTGTAAAATTTATGAACAGCAAATGCCAGGGCATGTCTCACCCTGAAAACCGCACCGAAAGTATTGGTTCTGAAACGAAGATGGGCTTTTTCTCTTAAAAACTCAAGACTATGTTTTTTGGGTTGAATCGGGTAAGTTTCGTCAGCAACACCATAAATAATGAGTGACTCCACTACTATTTCAGAATCTTGCCCTGCACCTGCTGAAGGAGTGAGAGCACCTGTTACACCTATACAAGCCCCTGTGGTTACCTTTTTGAGGGTTTCTTCATCTATATTATTTACATCAACAACCGCCTGAATATTCTTGATGGTAGAGCCATCATTGATATTGACAAAAGCAATATTTGCCTGCCCTCTTTTGGTTCTTACCCAGCCTTTTGCTGTAATGGTCTGATTTTCCGGTTTTAGTTGAAGAATTTCCTTAATCTGCATTTTTCTGATATATTTTTCTGAAAAAAATTTTCGCAAAATTAAGGATTTAAGCCCAAAAATGCTTGAAAAAGGAGTAATTATGAAAAAGAAAAAACTTACTTTTAAGAAGGATAAAACAGATTTCCGGGATTATCTTAAATCTTTGTGCTTTTCTTTCGCTTCAGCTTGTTCTTTCGCATATGCTATCAAGGCGGGGAAGTCAAGCTGGGATATCATTTTCTCCTGATTTTCCAGTGCTTTTTTTACGGGTATTTTGAAATTAGTCTTGATATTCAAAGCGTAAAACTTATTCAAATCTTCTCCGGAAACTGTTTTTTCGGGCACACAAACTTCATTATCTGTCCCGATTGAAGCCTGAATGTCATCAATTAATAGGGGGTAAATACATCCATAAATATCATAAACCCTTTTAATCAACACTTTTCGGCTTGGATATTTTGCTTTGCCTGACCACCAAAGGTCTTTTACGGCATTCATGGCCTCAAAGTTTTTTTCTCTGGTTTCAACTGCTTCAAGTTTTTGTAATAAACCTGCCACATTTTCAGTCATAGCTACATCATACTCTTTATCGCTGGCCAGAGCTTTCATACCCAACTGTACTCCTGTGAGATTGGAATAGGCATCTTCTACCGAAAAACTGGAATACCTTTCAGGAACCAAAGGGATATAAGATGCTCCATACCAGGTAGATACTTCATGCCAAACCGAAAGGTCGTAAGCAATTTTTCCTGCCAAATGAATATAATCCTGCTCCTGAAAATTATCAGGAATATGAATATTTAAAACTTTTTGGCCCCCTTCATTTCCAAGTTTTAGGGTAATTGGAGAAGGTTCGGATTTCATCAAAACATACATGTATGCAGTTATATCAGCGATATCGCGTAAATGCCCCATATCAATGAACCCCCCCTTTTTGGTGTAAACTATACCGTTATTTTCATGCTTACTCCCCATAAATTTATGGTTTCCGATTTTATCGCCCGAAGTAATGTCAGTGACTTTAATGAAAGTTAGTCCGGCAAGAGGTACTTCGGCACCAAAACCACAGCAGGTTCTGATAATTCTTGGAGGCGGATTTTTGACTTTGGAAATATGAGGTGGTTTAGCACTTACAAATCCTATTGTGATGATATATATTAGAAATAGTTTTATCAGTTTCATTTAAAGATAAATATTCAATCTTTTGATTTTGTTGCAAAATTACAATTATAACGTGTTTTTAGGCTTACAAATTCCTTTTTTAATCATATCAGTTTAACTTTGAGGATAAATAATTATTGCATGCTTAGTCAGATTCCTTCCAAACTGGATATTGTTACCAGTCATTTGAGAATTCAGGATTATATCAAAAAAACGCCGGTATTGTTTTCTGAGGAAATTAATGACCAAATAGGTGCTGATGTAATTTTCAAATGTGAAAATCTTCAAAAAATTGGGGCATTCAAAGCCCGGGGGGGAATTAATGCTGCATTGAGTTTGAGTAAGGATGATTTACAAAAAGGACTTTGTACGCATTCTTCGGGAAATCACGCTCAGGCTATCGCTTTGGCCACGAAACTTCTGGGAACCCAGGGGTATATTGTAATGCCGCACACGGCACCCAAGCCCAAAATCAATGGGGTTAAAAAACTAGGTGCTGAGATCATTTTCTGCGAACCAACGCTACAGGCCCGTGAGGACGGAGTTGAAAAAGTTATAGAAAAAACCGGGGCAGTTTTTATACATCCATTTGATAATTATGATGTTATCGCCGGACAAGCCACTGCTGCCAAGGAAATTTTGGAAGAAAATACTGAACTGGATTATATTTTTGCACCTGTTGGTGGCGGCGGACTTTTGAGTGGAACGGCACTTTCTGCAAAATATTTTGGAAAAAAGACTAAAGTAATTGGCTGCGAACCCGAAGGTGCAGCTGATGCTATTTTGTCGTTTAAATCCGGAAAAGTTGAAAAAGCACCTTTTGTAAAAACCATAGCTGACGGACTTTTGACCAATCTTAGTGAAAAAACGCTGGAAATTATCCGAAATGGAGTAGAGGATATTTTGACCATAAGTGACGAGGAAATTTTAGAGGCTATGAAAATTATGATGGACAACTTGAAAATCGTTATAGAGCCATCTTCAGCAGTGCCTTTGGCGGTTTTGCTTAAAAATAAGGAGCGTTTTGCCGGGAAAAAGATTGCAATTATTATTTCGGGAGGAAATGTGGATTTGGAAAGTTTTGGATTGAAAATTTAGTTTTAGTTATGGATACAAATAAAATAATCAGGATTTTAAGAAATGCGGTTATTTACTTAATCGTAGTTATGTTGGTCAGTTTTGTACTTGATGTCGGATTTAGTAAATTAGGTTCAGAACCTATCATGAAAACACTCACAGATTGGCTGGTATCGGTTTTGAAAATCACCAAATTGGGCGTTTGGATTGTGGTAGTATTGGTTTTTGCCTACTTTCGGGAGAAACAAGGAAAAAATTAAACAAAAAAAAAGCTCAGGAAATATTCCCGAGCTTTTTTGTTACCCCTAAATTTACTAAACCACTTGTACGAAGTTCTCTTGTTTTTGTGGCATCACTGCCCAAAAAATCAAATACCCAATTACTACAGGTGCAGGTGTGAAAAATAATCCGACGGTGATTACTCTCAGGACAGTTACGTCCACATCAAAGTATTCTGCCAAACCGGTCAATACACCACCTAACATCGAATTTTGTCCTTTTATTCTAAATAGCTTTTTCATTTTCTTGTTTGTTTTTGTTTGATGAATCAAAATTAATACACAACAAGGTACTGTGTTATACAAAGTACATGGATGGAAGAAATTGTTGAGGAATGGATAAAAATAATGACGTGATTGAGATTTTACAGATTAGAATTCATTTTTTAATCTTATGGAAATGAAAACCTATACCTAAAAATGAATATCAGGGATTTGGTGATTTTTGTTTTACAGTTGATTTACAGAATATTTTAGATCTCAAACAAGTTGCATTTTAGCCACTTTTGGATCAACTATGGCAACATCATGTTCAAAATCAAGTTTTATCCGCCATTTTTGCATGGTTGCTGCACCAATAATTATTTCTTCACTAAGTCCTGGAATCACAAGAAATTCATCAGATAAAAGGATATCATCCATATAGAAATCCAACCTGACTGCACGGGTAACCTCAATAAAGTGCCCCTCAGAAGCAGTACCGATCATTCTTGTTCTCCCTAGATGTGTCGGTGTTTCAATGTCTTTTACAAAATCAGAATTAATACAAGATAAATTGGCACCAGAGTCATATAACGCATATAGGTGCTTTTCACCTTTTGATCCCGCAAATAATAAAGGTTGCTTTATGATTGACATCTCAGTTTTTTATTTTTACAAATATAATTGTTTTAAATGCCATATATACAATCACTTACTGCAATTTATTACTACTTCATATCCACAATCGTAACTCCCTGACCACCCCGGTCGGCGTGTTCGTCATACATTTTTTTGATGGATTTATATTGTTTCAGGTGGTTCCTGATGAGGTTTCTCAAAATACCGTCACCTTTACCATGCACAATTCTCAGTTGTGGGTAACCCAAAAATATGGCATCGTCCATAAGCATATCTACTTCAAGCACAGCCTCTTCTCCACGTTTTCCTCTCACATCAAGGTTAAAGCTAAACTGCTGCATTTTTTCGT
>WBZP01006356.1_pt1 | contig 11706 bp, 8 predicted proteins | sample 5204301 | NCBI WGS metagenome assembly WBZP01 (sample SAMN12412401, study PRJNA552823) | activated sludge metagenome | isolation source: activated sludge from nitrification reactor of wastewater treatment plant... | place: USA: Pennsylvania | collected 2017
TCCTCTCTTAATTTGAGGATGAGTACAAAGCGATACTCTTTGGCTTGATCTCCGATTAATTCCATGTCTATTCTATTATGTCAAACTACAAAGATATACCAATATTCTCATTTAACGCTCGAATGTATATTTTAAATATAATAAGTATTTTTGCAAAAACAAAAATATTATGAGAAAAATATTAATCTTTTTACTTTTAAACGTTACGCTTATGTGCTCTTTCGGGCAAAGAGGGACAAAATTATTCATCTCAGCTGTCAATACGGAAGGGAAAGCCGTAGAGGGTCTCATTATTACAGCATCAGAAGTACAGCAAAATGAATTAATTACGGATAATCAGGGTAAAGTTACACTTTTGACACCTTATGACTTGGTAGATGTTTACTCAGACATCAAACTTATGCTTCACTCTAATGAATGGACATTCACCCCCAATCACGACAAACCCGATTTACACCCCAATCCGGCAAATAATACCGCTATTGTTACCCTGGAAGGCAGAAAAAAAGGCGAGGTTACCCTTGTACTGGAAATCAAAAAAAATGCAGTACCTGTACGTATAGCCGACCTAACGCCTGAACAGACTGTGAGTTACGGAATACAAGTGGCGTCTTTGTCAAAAGCCAACCCCGAAGCACAAAAATATTATCAGAATTTACTCCAAATGAAGGTTGAGATTACCTACAAAAACGGCAGAATTCTTTATTATGTTGCGGCAGAAAATGAAAAGAATGCACGAATTGTTGAAAAAAATATCGAAATGAAAAAAATTAAAAATATGGAGGATGTTTTTATTTTGGCAATTGAAAAACCAAAATCCACAGTGAATAGCACTTCTTACCGGATTCAGTTGGCTGCAAGCGAGCATCCTTTATCAGAAAAAGAAATACAAGCCCTCGACACAAAACTAAAAGGCATGAATTTGGTTACAGAAGAGAAAATTTCTAATGGTGGTAAATATAGTTACAAATATTTTACCAATCAGTACTTTGGAAGCGAGCAAAAAGCCGCCGAAGTAAAAGATAAAATTCTCAAAACCGGTATAAATGCAAATATTGTTACTATTTTATAAATACAGAAACATAAATGAAAACCGCTTATATCATTGATGCAGTAAGAACTCCCATTGGAAATTTTGGTGCCACTCTGGCATCAGTCAGGACAGACGACCTCGCAGCCCATGTATTAAAATCTCTGACTGAAAGATATTCTCAGATTCCTAATGATGCTTACGATGATGTCATCATGGGTTGTGCCAATCAGGCAGGAGAAGACAACCGAAATATTGCAAGAATGGCTTTGCTACTAGCCGGAATGTCATACAAAGTCCCCGGAGAAACGGTAAACCGACTTTGTGCATCCGGTATGTCTGCGGTAGTGCATGCTCACAGAGCAATTCTCGCCGGAGACGGTACCGTTTTGATTGCCGGCGGGGTCGAAAACATGACAAGAGGGCCTTGGGTAATCGGAAAAGCATCCTCTGCTTTTGGAAGAGACCAACAAATGTTTGATACAAGTTTCGGATGGCGTTTCATCAACCCTGAAATGCAGGCACTTTACGGTACTGAAGCGATGGGAGAAACCGCCGAAAATCTAGTAGATAAATATCAAATCAGCCGGGAGGCTCAGGACGCTTTTGCTTTGCGGTCTCAGTTGAAAGCCGCTAAAGCGCAGGCTGAAGGAATTTTTGCAGAAGAAATCGTACCCGTAATGATTCCTCAGAAAAAAGGAGAACCCCTGATTTTTGATAAGGATGAATTTATCCGGGCTTCCACTACTCCCGAAGGACTAGCTAAGCTCAAACCGGCGTTCCGAAAAGAGGGCAGCGTCACAGCAGGAAATGCTTCCGGATTAAATGATGGGGCAGCGGCAATGCTAATCGTATCCGATGATGGATTAAAGCAATACAACCTGACCCCACTTGCCAGAATCGTTTCGAGCGGAGTTGCAGGAGTAGAACCCCGTATTATGGGAATAGGACCCGTTGAAGCCTCCGCTTTAGCACTCAAAAAAGCAGGATTAACGATGAATGACATGGACCTCATCGAGCTAAATGAAGCTTTTGCTGCGCAAGTACTCGCTTGTACCCGGAATATGGGACTTGAAGACGATGACCCTCGGATAAACCCTAACGGAGGGGCTATTGCGTTGGGGCATCCGCTTGGAATGTCCGGCACGAGAATCATTCAGACCGCTGCAAAGCAACTTTCACGCAGCCAAAAACGGTATGCACTCGTTAGTATGTGTATAGGGCTAGGACAAGGATATGCCGTTATAATTGAGCGTGTATAATCTTTTTTCTGAATGAGGGGTATTTTCCCTTTATTTTATCCCTTATTCCGGAAAAATCAGATTGATTCACCATGATAAAAAAAATAATTTCAGGATTGTGCTTCGCACTTGTATTACTCCCTTTGTATGCAGGGCATATAACGGGGGGATATATTCGCTATGATTTTGAAGGTGTTTTTTCAGGATATTACAAGTATAATGTACAAGTAATTCTTTACCGAGATTGCAACCCCGGATTTGGAAACTTTGACAATTCGATTCCCCTCGGTATTTTTACCGGAGACACCCTAATCGCCACTCAAAATATTAATTTTAACGGCTACCAGGACGTTACACCTTTGCCATCAAGCATGTGTACACAGGTCGGCACTTATTCTGCCACCCTTGTACTTGCGCCTCACAGTACGGGATATACTCTGGCTTTTCAGAGATGTTGCCGAAATATTCTGGTAAAAAACATTTATGATCCAGATTGGAGCGGGTTTACCCTCACCGCTACACTTCCTCCTGTGCCCAATAGTGCACCGGCATTTGTGAATCGTTTTCCCGCCTATATGATACTGAATCAACCGTTTAGTTATAATCTTTCTACAAGCGATACCGACGCTGACGAGCTCAGCTACGAATTAGTCTATCCCTTAGGCGGTGGTTCTCAGTTTAACCCTAACCCTAGCCCGCCGGACAGCCCGCCTTATCAAGCACTTCCCTACGAACCTCCTTATTCTTTAGGAAATATTATAGGAGGTACTCCCGTTCTTGCGTATGACTTGAATTCTGGATTAATGACCGCCAAACCGGATCAGATTGGGATTTATTCTATTGCGATTAAGCTCACCGAAAAAAGAAATGGCGTTCCGATTGCAGAATACAGAATGGAAATGAATACCGTTGTTTCCGCTTTTTATCCGGTTTCCATTCAAGGGAAAAAAGAGTTTTCTCTCATCCTCTCCCCTAATCCGGCAAACGAGGTATTAATCCTTTCTCTCTCCGAACCTATTCCCTTTCAAGGCGAAATATTAGACCTCACAGGAAAAAAGATACTTTCTTTTTCTGAAACAGAAGTAGAAATAGGATTTCTTGAAAAGGGAATTTATCTCATAAGCATCTCAACAGAAAAAGGAAGCGTTGTTTTAAAATGGGTGAAAGAATAAGTAAAAAGATTGCTTTCGCTTTTTAGTATTCGATTCACTTTTAACCCTTCTAAACAACCCTTTCCTTCATAGAACTTACACAAATCTATCATTTTAAATATATTCCCTGCTCCACTCAATGAATCAATTTACCTTCTTGTGTAAGTCCTACATTAAAAAACCAAAAAGAAACTTCACCCGTAAATAAGCTGAATTGCCCCCTCGTATTGTCTTTTCTTCAAAAAAATCTTATCCTACACCCAACTTCTTAAATTGAAATTGTATTTTCAGGAAAAAATTCGTAAATTTACATTCTATTCGTAATTATTATGAAACAAGCATGGATACTATTCGCTTTTGTTCTGATTCTTGGGGGATGTCAGAACAAACCCCTTTTTCCTGTCGAGCCGGAAATCGCCTTTCTGGATATTCAGCCTAAAACCGTGAGGGAGTATCAGGACTCTATCAGTATCCGATTTTCTTTTCGGGATGGAGATGGAGATTTAGGTGACGTTCAGGGAGGAGACCGGTTTAGTTTAATCGTAAAAGACAACCGAACCCAATTCCCGGATTCAGTTCGTACGCTTCAGTTTCAGATTCCGATTCTCAATACAAATACCAAAAACCCCTCTATTCTGGGAGAGATTATTCTCGCCTATCCTCCCACTATCGTTACACCGGGTATGAGTTCAGACTCCACCTCTTACACGATATTTATTTATGATCAAGCAGGGCATAAGAGCAACGAAATCATAACCGATAAGGTTAATATTGTCCAATAATTTTTTCCGGACTTCCTTCTTGATTTATAAAGGAACTTCCCTAAATAATCCGTATCTTTGCACCACTTTTTTGGAAGGGGTACTCTATATAGTTCTTCCCCGGAAAGAAAAGAAAACCCGTAAGTTTTCAATTCTTAAAAACGCATGATGACAAAAAAACAATCAAAACTCTATGAATTGCTGAAGCAACGTATCCTAATCCTTGATGGCGCAATGGGAACAATGATTCAGCGTTACAAGCTTCAGGAGGAAGATTTCAGAGGAGAACGGTTTCAAGACCATCCTTCACCCCTGAAAGGAAACAATGACTTGCTTTCCCTTACCCGTCCTGATATTATCAAAGCCATTCATCACGATTACCTTGAAGCCGGTGCCGATATCCTCGAAACCAACACATTTAGTGGTACTTCCATTGCTATGGCAGATTATGGAATGGAATCTGTGGTGTATGAACTGAATTATCAGTCTGCAAAAATTGCATTAGAAGTATGTGAGGAGTACATGAAAACGCATCCGGAAAGGATCTGCTTTGTCGCCGGAGCGATGGGACCTACAAACCGAACTGCGTCGCTTTCTCCCGATGTCAATAACCCAGCATTCAGAGCAGTTAGTTTTGATGACCTTGTAACAGCCTATCACGAGCAAGCCAAAGGGCTGATAGACGGAGGAGCAGACCTCCTATTGGTAGAAACCGTTTTTGATACCCTGAATGCCAAAGCCGCCCTTTTTGCTATTCAGAAACTGTCAGACGAGCGGAAACAAAAATTCCCCGTGATGGTTTCCGGCACGATTACAGACGCAAGCGGACGCACTCTTTCCGGGCAGGTAACCGAAGCCTTCTGGAATTCCGTATCGCATGCGCCTTTGTTGAGTGTAGGTTTGAATTGTGCTTTAGGAGCAAAACAATTAATTGAATACAGCAAAGAGCTTTCCCGTGTAGCGAATATTTATACGAGTGCCTATCCCAATGCAGGACTCCCTAATGAATTTGGAGAGTACGACGAGTCTCCGGAAGCAATGGCGAGAGTAGTAGAAATTTTCTTAAAAGACGGCTTACTCAATATCGTAGGGGGATGCTGTGGCACTACGCCTGAGCATATCCGAGCAATAGCGGCGGTGGCCCAAAAATATTCACCCCGTACTATTCCTGAAATTCCTCCCTATCCCCGCTACTCCGGACTCGAGCCCCTTACCATTTTCCCCAACAGCAACTTTGTGAATGTGGGAGAAAGAACCAATGTGACTGGCTCTGCCCGTTTTGCAAAATTAATCAAGGATGAGAAATTCGAGGAGGCCTTGAGCGTTGCCCGTCAGCAAATCGAAAACGGAGCGCAGATTATAGACATCAACATGGACGAAGGAATGCTGGACTCCGTAGCCTCTATGGCGCATTTTCTGCACCTCGTAGCTTCCGAACCTGAAATTTCCAAGGTACCAGTTATGATTGACTCCTCCAAATGGTCAGTAATCGAGGCAGGGCTGAAATGTGTGCAGGGTAAAGCCATCGTGAATTCTATCTCGATGAAGGAAGGAGAAGCAGCTTTTATAGAACAAGCACATAAAGTAAGGGCTTACGGTGCAGCTGTCATTGTAATGGCGTTTGATGAGCAGGGACAGGCCGATACTTATGCACGAAAAATCGAAATCTGTGAAAGAGCCTATAAAATCCTTACTGAGCAAGTAGGTTTCCCCCCTCAGGACATTATCTTTGACCCCAATATTTTTGCCGTTGCCACGGGTATCGAAGAGCATAATACCTACGGAAAAGACTTCATTGATGCCACCCAATGGATAAAAGAAAATCTCCCCGGCGCACTTGTAAGTGGAGGGGTTTCTAACTTCTCTTTTGCATTCCGAGGCAACAATCATGTAAGAGAGGCGATGCATTCCGTTTTTCTCTATCATGCAATCAAGGCAGGGATGGACATGGGAATCGTCAATGCGGGAATCATTCCAGTATATGATGACATTGAGCCTCAACTTCGGGAAAGAATAGAAGATGTTTTGTTTAACCGCAGAAGTGACGCAACAGAAAGGCTTGTGGAATGGGCTGAAACCGTAAAATCTTCAGGAAAAAAAGAAGAAAAAAATATCGCATGGAGAGATTCCCCTGTCGAAGAAAGGCTTTCCTACGCCCTTATTAACGGTATTGTGGATTTTATAGATCAAGATACAGAAGAAGCCCGTCAAAAATTCGACCGCCCACTTCATGTAATCGAAGGACCCTTGATGAAAGGGATGAGTATTGTAGGCGATTTATTTGGAGCCGGTAAAATGTTTCTCCCTCAGGTCGTAAAAAGTGCACGGGTGATGAAAAAATCCGTGGCTTATCTTACCCCTTTCATGGAAATGGAAAAATCTGAAGTTACAGCAGCGGGTAAAGTGCTTCTTGCCACTGTCAAAGGAGACGTTCATGATATCGGAAAAAATATTGTAGGGGTAGTGCTGCAATGCAATAGTTATGAAGTGATTGATTTGGGGGTTATGGTGCCAATGGCAAAAATCTTAGATACTGCGATTCAGGAAAAAGTAGATGTCATTGGATTAAGCGGACTGATTACTCCCTCTTTGGATGAAATGGTCTATATTGCAGAAGAAATGGAGAAAAGGGGAATCAGGCTCCCTTTACTTATCGGCGGTGCAACTACCTCCCGAATTCATACTGCGGTGAAAATTGCCCCTCAGTATTCCGCTCCGGTGATTCACGTACTAGACGCTTCCAAAAGTATTCCGGTAGTGAGTAAGTTGCTAGGAGAAGACAAAGAGGCTTTTACTGCTGAAATTGCTAGGGAATATACCGAACTAAAGGAGGCTCACGGACAGCGTCAGCGGGAAAAAAATTATCTCTCGCTTGCGGATGCGCGCGCAAATAAATTAAAGATTGACTGGGAAAACACTCAGATTACTCCTCCTCTCTTTACCGGAAACAAAGTATTTACGGACTACAATCTGGCTGAAATTTCAGAATACATTGACTGGACTCCTTTTTTTCATACTTGGGAATTAAAAGGGAGATACCCCAAAATATTCGATGACGCGGAAAAAGGAAAAGAAGCGCGGAAGCTATTTGAGGATGCTCAGGCAATGCTTCATAGTATCATCGAAGAAAAATGGCTACAGGCAAATGCAGTCATCGGATTGTATCCGGCAAATGCAGTAAACGACGACGATATTGCGGTTTTTACTGATGACTCTCGAAAAGAAGTACTGACTCATCTTTATAATTTAAGGCAGCAAAGCACAAAATCAGGTACACCCAATTTGTGTCTTACGGACTTCATTGCACCCCAAAATACTGGTAAAACAGACTTTATCGGAATGTTTGCGGTTACAACGGGGATTGGTATAGAAAAAAAGTTAGCAGAATTTGAAGCACATCATGACGATTATTCTTCCATTATGCTCAAGGCACTTGCAGACCGTTTGGCGGAAGCCTTTGCAGAATTGATGCACAAAAAAGTACGGAAGGAATTTTGGGGCTATGCTTCTGCGGAAAAGCTAACCAATGAAGAGTTAATTTCTGAAACGTATGATGGCATTCGTCCGGCTCCAGGGTATCCTGCAAATCCGGATCACACCGAGAAAACAACAATGTTTCAGATACTCGAACCGGAAAAATACGGAATTACCTTGACCGAAAATCTGGCCATGTATCCAGCGTCTTCCGTTTCAGGCTTTTATTTTTCTCATCCTCAATCTATTTATTTTGGACTCGGAAAAATCACCAAGGAGCAGGTAATCTCCTATGCCGAAAGAAAGAAAATGCCGCTTAAAGAAATGGAACGCTGGCTGAGCCCCAATTTGGCTTATTAATATTCAACAATGCTTCACATACACAAAAATGGAATTGCGACTTTCTTCCTAATCGCATTGGGTTTACAAGTGTCTATCTTTGCAGGTTGCAGAGAGAACGAACCTAAAAAAGAAAAAAAGGAAAAGAAATCAGATTCCTCCCTTCTCAGTATTTCGCCTCCCGTCAAAAGGGTATTCAGGATGCATACCGTAAAAGAGGACGTAAAAGTGCGGAACTACTTTGAGTTTATGGACAACCTTGTGATTAAAGAAGCATGGAGAGTTCATTATCCTATCAATGAGCATTTGATTGTATGGGCAAATCCGTGGATTATAGATACGCTGGAAAATACAGATTATTACCGGCTGAAGGAAAGGGGCGTTTTTAGTTATGACCAACAGGAAATCGTCATTTTACCCAAAGGCACCGCTTTGCTTATCCCCGATTCTTTGATGGTGGACTCTATTCAGAAAAGACTGAATGCCACACTCATAGATATTAATATTCCGGAATTTAGACTTCGGATAAAGGAAAATGACAAAACGCTTTATTCCTTTCCGGTAAGAGTGGGAAAAAGCACTTCGAGGTATCTTGCAATGGCAGGAAGAACGCTAAATCTTGAAACAAAGACGGGTAGCGGGATTATTTTACAGGTCAATAAAAATGCGGTATATATGAACCCTGTGGATAATAAAAGATACTTTAAAACGCATAGGGATGATGGTGAATCTACCTTACTTCCCCGACTCCCGTGGCTCGTTCCCGAAATCAATGGGCAGATTTACGGACAACTCATTCACCCCACTACGAACCCGGTGACGCTTGAGAAGCCCTCCTCAAACGGTTGTATCGGGATGAAAGAGGCTGATATCTGGAGGGTATATTATCATGCTCCCATCGGAGCCAAAATTACTATACGGTATGATTTAAGGGTTTTCGATGAAAAAGGGGATACGCTGAATCTGCCGGATATCTATAAAGATAAGCCCAAAACGAAATAATTTTTTTTCTTTATTTATTTGGTTGGAACCGAGTATTAGAAACCGTTACGAGGTTGAACCATTACGAGGGTTTGGGAAACCACCCGTAAGGTTGGCTTCTCACCGTTAAAACCGTTACGGTTGGAAACCACTCGTAAAGTTGGCTCGAAGCATAAAAAAAGCATCTCTATTTAAGAGATGCTTTTTTTATATTATAAAGAGTGACTGATTATTTTGGGCTACCAACTTTAATCATTGCACATCTGAAACCGATAGTACAGCTTGAAGAGTCAGCGTTAAAGTAACGGCGCGCTCCAGGAGTAAGGTAGTAAGCGATATCTGCCCAAGAACCTCCACGATATACTTTCGCATTATCATAAGGAGAACCGGTTCCTACTGAGTCTCTTGCAGAAGGATGATACAATAAAGAAGTACCTGGATTGTACGCTTCGTCATCTAACCACTGATCAGGACGGATTGTAGTTTTTCCTTTTCTTCTGTATGGATTCAAATCCTCGTTATCTTCAAGTGAAAGAACACGGTAAGTATCTTGAGTCCATTCAGCTACGTTACCTGACATATTGTAGAGACCGAAGTCGTTAGGCCAAAATTCCTGAACAGGAGCCGGGATAAAGTAGCCGTCGCTGAAATGTTTTCCATCTCCGCCAGCCCATCCAGCGTAATCCCCTCTTCCACGTTTAAAGTTTGCTCTGAACTGACCTTTTTTACCACGAAGCGATTTACCTTCCCATGAATAGATTTCGCCTTCTTGCAAGCCGCGTGCAGCATATTCCCACTCAGCCTCAGAAGGAAGACGATAAGAAGGATATAAAACCGCATCTTCATCTTTTTCTGTAAGTGCTTCATTTACCTTTTTGGTTCTCCACTTACAATATTCCTGAGCCTGATGCCAGTTTACTCCAACCACAGGATACATATTAAATGCAGCGTGACTATAGTAAGTTTCTGAAATAGGGTCATTGTAAGCAAGGTCTCTCAACCAAACAAGCGTATCCGGATACAATTCTTTGAATTTGTAATCGCCTTCGTTGTTGAGAATGTCATAAAGGAAAGCCTTCCAGTTTACATTGGATACTTCCGTTTCGTCAATATAAAAAGACTGAACGGAAACCTGACGTTCACGGTTATCCATTGAGTGAAGAATGTCTTTCTCTCCTCCCCCCATAATGAAAGTACCGCCCTGAATAAACACTAAACCGGGAGCAGGCTTTGCTTCTTTATATTCCTGTGGGGCATATTTATCGGTTTCTTTTTTGCTACCGTAAGATACACCCGTTTTGGTATCCGCTTTTCCTACTCGGTTAATTTTTGCCTGACGGTTAGAACATCCTGAAATAATAACCATCAGACTAAGTGAACATAATACTAAAAATAAACTTCTGCTTTTCATCGGTGGAAATGTTGTTTTTTTTACAACGATTATTAAAATAAATTTATTGTATAATTTTGTGCAAGGTTGAAATTTTTGTAATTTCTGCGCAAATATAATGATTTAATTTAAAGCAATCTAATTATGTGATAAATAACTTATTGCAAATATTTTTTAGAACTTAGGACAAGGAAGGCTTCTGTGCTTGAATCTTTTCTTAGGATCTTTTGCAAATTCCATTATCATAGAAACCTCGTGAGACCCACCTGAGATGCCGTTAGTAAGGGAGGAGATTGTATAATCATAAGAATAGCCAATACTGAACCAATCTTTTCTAAACCCAATCAAGCCCACAACTGCGTCCTGATGACGGTACCAAAAACCGAAAACCATAGGGTCAAGATTTACATACGTACCTACGTCCACCTGAAAGAATTGACGCTGCATTTTCACCAAAAACGCAGGGGTAATAGATAAAGCATCCGGATTACGGAAATCCCCGAGCGGTATTCTCATCCCTCCTGACACGGTATATTTACGGGGGAGTTTGGCGTTAATGCCGTTTCCTATAACACCATCAGAAAATTTTTGAGTGGGTTCAGGAATATGGTCCACACTTGCGCTTAAAAAAGCATAATTGTTGTAGTACAATAGCCCGGCTCCTGCATCGGCACGAAGATCTGTTAACGTTGCTCCCTGCAAATAAATCGGGTCAAGGGTGTTGTAAACAAAACCGTCCTGAGGGTCAATCTGATCCGGGAATCGGAGTTTGTACATTTGAACACTTGCCTGCTGAATTCCTCCGTTAAGTCCAATCCGGAGCGTATGCCCTCCATCTCTTTCGTCGGCGAGCTGAATTTCATAGGCGTAGTTCAATCTTGCATTAAGCCTTCCGAGATTCCCTTCACCAGCCACATCATTTTCCAGATACATGCCGATTCCTTGAGTTGTACTTCCAATATACAAAGGCATATCAAAAGCCACGGCGGTCTGCTTGTAATAACCGGGTATATTTACCCACTGACCACGATAATTCAGTGCAACTCTGTATCCCATCCCTGAGCCTGTGAAAGCGGGATTTAGTAGCAGTTTATTCGCATAGAACTGCGAATATTGAGGATCCTGAGCATTTACCCCATTCCAAAGTGCAAATAATGTTCCGAATAAAAATAAAGCACGGGCAAATCTTTTTTTCATAAAAACATTTTTTATAAATTAGCCAATTAAGGCGGTTAAAACAAAAATTATTTATTAAATCTTTCAATTTGAGTACAACAGTACAAATATACTACAAATTTTCAGAAAAAAAAGTACTGAACGGTTACTATTTGTAATTGTA
>WBZP01006357.1_pt1 | contig 11704 bp, 7 predicted proteins | sample 5204301 | NCBI WGS metagenome assembly WBZP01 (sample SAMN12412401, study PRJNA552823) | activated sludge metagenome | isolation source: activated sludge from nitrification reactor of wastewater treatment plant... | place: USA: Pennsylvania | collected 2017
CCTGGATCACCGAGGCGCCGCTCTCGGTGCCGCCGGCGAACATCGGGAGCCTGATCCACACCTCCGACCCGAACGCGGCGCGCATCCGGGCCGTGGCGCAGCTTGTCGGCATCCCGGGACCCGAGGCCGACGTGTCGACCGGCCCGTCCTTCGGCGGCAGCCGCCAGCTGGTGACCAGCATCCCCTCCGCGTGTCAGATCGGTGACTCGGCCCCAAGCCACAACTCGACCGCGGTGGACCTGTGCGTCCCCGACTACGCGTACGACGCCGCCTGGCGGTACCTGGCCACATCCTGACGGCTCGGCGGCTCCGCGCCCGGGCAGACTCCCGCGGTGGAGATCACGCTGTTCACCAACCTGCTCGGGGCCTTCGGGCTCGGAGCGGCGTCGGGTCTGAACCCGTGGATCCCGCTGCTCGGCCTCGGCCTGGCCCAGCGACTGGGCGTGGTCGAGCTGTCGTCGAGCTTCGACTGGTTGGGAGCCACGCCGACCCTGCTGGTCCTCGTCGCCCTGTTGGTCCTCGACCTGATCGGCGACAAGGTCGCGGTCGTCGACTCGGTGCTGCACGCCGTCGGTGTGGTGATCGCCCCGGCGTCGGGAGCGGTGGTGTTCGCCGCACAGGAGAACCTGCTGAGCAACACGCATCCGGTCCTGGCCGGAGGCGTCGGCCTGGTGCTCGGCGGCACGGTGCACGCAGCCCGCTCGGTGCTGCGACCCGCGGTCACCGCCACCACCGGTGGGGTCGGCAACCCGGTGATCAGCGCGGTCGAGGACGTGGTGTCGACCGTCCTCACCGTGCTGGCGGTCGTGGTGCCGGTCCTGGCGTTCCTGACCCTGGTCGGTCTGGTGGCGTGGGCGGTGGTGGTGATCCGGCGGTGGCGGGCCCGACGGTTGCGGGACCGTCAGGCGAGGGCCGGTGCAGCCCGTGGCCCCGGCGGGGTCACAGGAGCGTCGGACGGTTCGCCGAGCACGCCCGCGCCAGGGCCGCCTGGGTTGCCCTGAAGTCGCGCACCTGACGCTCGGCGGCGGTGGTGCTCGGGCGGAGCATCCAGACGATGCGGTGACGGAGTCGGCTGGCCATGCCTCTCCATCGGCGCCTGCGGGGTTGGATCAAGCGGAACCCGGGATCGGGTTGGTCCTCGGGCCTCCGCGTGGCACGACCCGCTCCGGCGTGGCACGGTGGCGGGCGCGCCCCGACGTCGGGGAGCAGAGGTGGCTCGGGCGCACCGCCCCGGCGACCGTGGCCGCACCAGGGGGAACGACATGGCCGATCTGATCATCCGAAACGGGACCGTCGTCGACGGCACCGGAGCGCCGGCGACCCCCGGCGACGTGGCCGTGACCGACGGGATCATCACCGAGGTGGGCCCGGCTCTCGCCGGTCGGGGCGCCCGCGAGATCGACGCCGAGGGCCGGCTGGTCACACCCGGCTTCGTCGACATCCACACCCACTTCGACGGCCAGGTCACGTGGGATCCGATCGTGGCGCCGTCGTCGCTGCACGGGGTGACCACGATCGCCATGGGCAACTGCGGGGTCGGCTTCGCCCCGGCGGCGCCGGACCGGCACGCCTGGCTGATCAGCCTGCTCGAGGGGGTCGAGGACATCCCCGGCACCGCGCTGGCCGAGGGGCTCACCTGGGACTGGGAGTCGTTCCCCGAGTACCTCGACTCGGTGGCGGCGAAGCCGCACACCGTCGACATCGGCGCGCACGTGCCGCACGCCGCACTGCGCACCTACGTGATGGGCGAACGCGGCGCCGAGCACACCGAGGCCCCGACCGAGGGTGAGATCGCCCGGATGGCCGCGCTGGTCGAGGAGGCGCTGGCGGCCGGAGCCATGGGATTCGCCACGTCGCGCACCGAGGTGCACCGCACCAGCGAGGGCACCAACATCGGCACCCTGACCGCGGGGGACGCCGAGCTGCTCGCGATCGCCGAGGCCATGCGTCGGGCCGGCACCGGCGTGACGCAGCTGATCAGCGACCTCTACCAGACCCCCGACGACGAGGTCGCGCAGCGCGAGCTCGACCTGCTGGAGCGGTTCGCTCGGACGAGCGGTCGACCGCTGAGCTTCACGATGCAGCAGGCGTACCACTCGCCGGAGCGGTGGCGGTTCCAGATGGACTGGGTCGACCGGATGGTCGCCGCCGGGCTCGACGTCAAGGCGCAGGTCGGGGTCCGGCCGATCGGTGTGCTGCTCGGTCTGCAGGCGACCGCCAACCCGTTCCTGCTGACGCCGTCCTACGGCGAGGTGGCGGGGCTCGCCCTGCCCGAGCGGGTGGCGGCGTTGAGCGACCCGGAGCGCCGTCGTCGGATCCTGGCCGAGCACGCCGATCTGGTGGCCGGTCTCGAGCCGGGGATCCTGCGCCACATCGTCGGCGGCGTCGACCTCACCTTCGAGATGGCCGACCCGGTCGACTACGAGCTGCACACGAACCGGTCCCTCGGCGCCCGGGCCCGGGCCGTGGGTGTGGACCCGACCGAGATGGTCTACGACCTGCTGCTCGAACGCGACGGCGAGCAGCTGCTGTACCTGCCGTTGTTCAACTTCGCCCACGGCGACTTCGGCGACCTGTTCGAGATGATCACCGCCCCCAACGTGCTGTTCGGACTGTCCGACGCCGGCGCGCACTGCGGTGCGATCTGCGACGCGTCGATGACCACGTCGTCGCTGGTGGTGTGGAGCCGGGACCGTCGTGACGGCGAGCCGGTCCCGCTCGAGCGGATCGTGCACGGTCACACGCAGCGCAACGCCCGCCACGTCGGCTGGTTGGATCGGGGGGTGGTCGCCCCGGGGTACGTGGCCGACCTCAACGTCATCGAGCTGGAGTCGTTGGCGTGTCACCCGCCGACGATCGTCGTCGACCTGCCCGCCGGCGGTCGGCGCCTGATGCAGACCGCCGAGGGGTACCGGCACACGATCAAGTCCGGGGTGGTCACCTTCAGCGACGGGGAGCACACCGGCGAGCTGCCCGGAGAGCTGCTGCGCAGCACCCGCCCCACCCCCACCTGACCGCCGGCTCTGACCGTTCTTCCCGTTCTGTAGTGCGAGATCCAGGCGAACGCCTGGATCTCGCACTACAGAACGGGTTGTGGGGGGTGTCGCGGGAGTCGGGGGTCAGAGGGGTTGGCGGCGGAGCACCGAACGGGCGGCGGCCCGCCCGCACATGCCGTGCACCCCGCCCCCGGGGGGCGTCGATGACGAGCACAGGTACAGGCCCTCGACCGGGGTCGACCACGGATCGAGCGACGGGACCGGCCGGAACAGGAACTGGCGCAGGTCGGCCACGCCGCCGTTGATGTCGCCGCCGACGTAGTTGGGGTTGTAGGCCTCGAACTGGGGGGCGCTCATCGTGTGGCGGGCCAGCACCAGGTCCCGGAAGCCGGGGGCGAACTGCTCGATGCGCGCCTCCATCGCCTCGGTCATGTCGACGTCGCAGCCCGACGGGACGTGGCAGTAGCCCCAGAGGGTGTGCTTGCCGGCCGGGGCCCTGTCGGGGTCGAAGTTCGACTGCTGGGCCAGCAGCAGGAACGGGACCTGCGGAACCCGCCCCGACACGACGTCCTCCTCCGAGGCGCGCACCTCGGCCAGCGTGCCGCCCAGGTGCACCGTCCCGGCCCGGGCGGTCCGCGGATCGATCCACGGCACCGGCCCGTCGAGGGCCCAGTCGACCTTGAACACGCCCGGTCCGTAGCGATACCGCTCGAGTCGGCGACGGTAGGCCGACGGCAGCCGATGACCGGCGATGTCGATGAGCTGGCGGGGGGTGACGTCGCAGATGACCGCCCGTGCGGGAGGGATGTCGTCGAGGCTCCGGACCTCCTCGCCGGCGCGCACGGTTCCGCCCAGCGCGCGGATCAGCGCCACGAGCCCGTCGGCGATCGCCTGCGATCCGCCCCGCGCCATCGGCCAGCCGACCACGTGGGCGAGCTGGCCGAGCAACATGCCGAACCCGGTGGTGATCGGGGCGTCGAGCGACAGCATCGAGTGTCCGGCCAGCCCCGCGAGCAAGGCGGGGCCGTCGTCGCCGCGGAACCGCCGCCGGGCCAGAGCCGACACCGACCACAGCCCTGACATGCCGTAGCGGGCCAGCTGCACCGGGTGCCGCGGCGGCAGGTCCAGGGGGTCGAGCAGCGAGTCGACCAGGTCCAGTCCCGATCTCACGCTCGGTCCGAACAGCCGCTCCCACGGTCGGCCGTCGACGCCGAGGCCGACCGCGGTCGCGGCCAGCGACCGCTCCTGCAGCACCGAGTGACCCGGACGGAGCGCATGGGCGAGCGGGGCGTCGGGCTGCACCCACTCGACGCCGACCTGCTCGAGGCCCAGGTCGCGCAGGGCCGGGGAGGCCAACCCGAGCGGGTGGATGGCCGAGCAGACGTCGTGGCGGAAGCCGGGCAGGGTCAGTTCGGCGGTTCGGGCGCCGCCGCCGAGGGTGTCGGAGCGTTCCAGGACGAGGACACGCCAGCCGGCCTGGGCGAGCTCGAGCGCGGCGACGAGCCCGTTGGGACCGCTGCCCACGACCACCGCGTCGAACTCGTCGGCCACCGCCCCACCCTATGCGGCCACCGCGCACCCCCCGCCCACCCCGTCCTGACCGCTTTGTAGTGCGAGATCCAGGCGAACGCCTGGATCTCGCACTACAGAACGGGTGGATCGGGCAGGATGCCCGACATGAGCGCCCGAGCCGACCTGAAGGACCTGCGACGTCACCGGGTGCCGGCGTGGTGGTCCGATGCCAAGCTGGGGATCTTCGTGCACTGGACCCCGGCGTCGGTGGCGGGGTTCGCTCCGATCGACTCCCACATCGGCGACCTGCTCGCGGCCGGTGACCCCGAGGCGCTGGCGGAGAACCCCTACACCGAGTGGTACGAGAACTCGCTGCGGTTCCCGAACAGCTCGGCGAGCCGATACCACCGCGAGACCTACGGCCTCATGCCGTACGCCGAGCTGGCCGACCTCTACCGCGAGGGCCTGAACAGCTGGGACCCCGACGACTGGGCCCGGACCTTCGCGGCGACCGGCGCCCGCTACGTGGTCCTGGTCACCAAGCACCACGACGGGTTCTGCCTGTGGCCGTCGTCGGTCACCAACCCGAACCGCTCGGGCTGGCACACCGGCCGCGACGTCGTCGGCGAGCTGAGCGAGGCGGTGCGCGCCGCCGGGATGCGCTTCGGCGTCTACTACTCCGGCGGCCTCGACTGGACCTTCGACGACCGCCCGATCGGAAACCTCGGCTCCATGCTCGCGGCCATCCCCCGCGGCTCGTACCCGGATTACGCGGCGGCGCAGGTCCGTGAGCTGATCGAGCGGTACCGACCCAGCGTCCTGTGGAACGACATCGCCTGGCCGGCCCCGGGCAAGGACCTGTGGCCGCTGCTCGCCGAGTACTACCGGGCCGTGCCCGACGGGGTGGTCAACGACCGGTGGATGCCGTGGTCGCCGGTCATGGCCGCCGCCCGCAACGACCTGGTCTCCCGTGGGGCCGATGCGATCAACGCCCGCGCCACCCGCTCCAAGGGCGGCCTCATCCCACCGAAGCCGCCGTTCTTCGACGTCCAGACCCCCGAGTACGTGGTGTTCGACGACGTCCGGCGGACACCGTGGGAGTGCGTCCGGGGCATGGACCAGAGCTTCGGCTACAACCGGATGTCGGGGCCGGAGCAGTTCCTGACCGACGGCGAGCTGCTCGACATGGCCGCCGACATCACCTCCAAGGGCGGGAACCTCCTGCTCAACGTCGGCCCCCGCGGCGAGGACGCCGCCATCCCCGACGAGCAACTCGCCCGACTCGACACCCTCGCCCGGTGGGCCGGGCACGGACCGGGCTCGGCCATGTCCGGGTCCCGTCCGTGGGTGCGCCCCGCGGGCGAGGGCGTCGTCGGGGACGGGTCCCGGGTGCCGCTGCGGTACTGGGCGGCCGACCGGCACGTCGATGTCGCCGTCCTGGGACCGCTCGACGGTTCGCTGCTCGTGGACGACGTCGAGGCGACTCCGACGACGTCGGTGACCGACGCGGCGTCGGGAGAGCAGCTGGTGTGGAACGCGACCGATGAGGGGATCCGGGTCGAGGTCGGCGGCCCGGCGGACCGACCGGTCCTCCGACTCACCGACGTGGTCGCTCGCCTGAGCTGAACGCGGAGCGTCCGAGCGACCGGGCGACCGGGCGTCGAGGCCCGCGACCGCCGGGGACCGGGACGGTGACAGCCGACCGCGGCGGCGCCCGCCGTTTCGCCGGCGCACCCCCTACCATCACGGCGTGAGCTCCAACCGGCGGATGGGAGTGGCCGCGGCGGTGCTGCTGGGTTCCGGGCTGATCCTCATGATCGTCCCGCCGGTGGTGCGAGACGGCCTCTGCGGACTCACGTCGTGCGCGGACCGGGTGCCGGTCATCGCGGTGTCGAGGGTGTCGCCCACCGAGCTGGCCGTCGTCGTCCCCGACGACGCGGCCCCGAACGTGCGCCGGGTCGAGCTGCTCCAGGGCGGATCGAGCGGGTCGGGCTCCCGCCAGTGGATGATCCGCGCCGAGCGTGGCTCCGACACCGGCTCCGGCTCCAACCCGGGCAGCGGCTCCGGCGGCGCCACCTCGGCACGCACCTTCCTCATCGGCGACGAGCCCGACGGGTTCCGCACCGTGGTCCCGCTGGAGACCGAACCGCAGAAGGGGGTGTGGACCGCCCAAGTCGGGTTCCGCTGCACCACGGCGTCGCTGCCGTTCAACCCCCAGGCCCTCGCCGTCGGCGAGGTCCGATCGTGGGACGGCGTTATGGACGGCAACGACTTCGCCGCGGACGCCAACACCAGCGAGCACTGCCTCACCGAGCGGGGCAGCGCCGAGCTGGGACTGCTGCTGGCCGGAGCGGCTCTCGCCGTTGCCGGTGCCGTGCTGGGCATCGTGGTGGTCCTGCGCCGACCGGCCCGCTTCCCCGAGGACGGCGACGACCCGGCCGCCGCCTCCGAGCGCGACCAGGACCCGGATCGGGTCTGATCGACCCGGCGACCCCGGTCTCCGTCGGGCGGTCGCCGCTCAGGCCGAGGCCGGGGTCATCGTGGGGCGGTGTCGTCGGGCCGGGAGCCGCAACGCGGCGATGAGCAGCCCGCCGATGACCACCAGCCCGAGCACCAGCACCAGATGCGAGCGCAGAACTGCGATGCCGTCGCCGATGCTGGGCACGACCCAGCGGATCCTTGGCAGGGTGCTGTCCGCCGGCACGGTCCACGTCTCGCCGGACTCGTTGGCGTCGCCCCGGGTCTGCATCAGGTAGGTGTCGCCCTGTCGGGTCGCGGAGACCAGCCGGTGGGTGACCGGCTCCGCCGCGCCCTCGGCCGGTCGGGTGACCACGTCGCGGGGGCGCAGCGACGACACCGGCACCGACTCGCTGACCACCACCGACCCCTGGGCGATCGTCGGGGTCATCGACCCGCTGCGGACCACTGCCGCCTGCAACCCGAGCATGGCACCGCCCAGGACGGCCAGCAGCACGATCGACAACAGGACGGTCGCTCCGAGGCCGACCACGTCGAGCGCCCGGGACCGACGGGAGACCCCGGCGGTGGCTGTGGCCGCCGGTCCGGGCGTCCGGTCGGTGGAGCGTGTCGTGCGGGGGGAGTGTGTCCGGGCGGTGGAGTGCGTCGTGCGAGGGGAGCGAGTCGTCCCGCCGGGCTCGGCGGCCAGCTGCACGCCGGCTGCCGTCTCGGCGGCGTGCAGCACGAGCCCCGCCCACTGCGGGCGGCTCGATTCGTCCAGATCCAGGCGCAGTCCGATCAGGTCACGGCGGTGGCCGTGGTGGGTCCACATGACGGTGGCGTCCATGTCGGTCGAGGACCCGTCGTCGAGCTCGACGCCGACCCGGGTTGTGGAACCGATCGCGGGGAGTCCGGAGGGCACCGGACCTGATCCGTCGTCGGTCGCGACGTCTCCGGGCGTGTCGCCGGAGCCCACTCGGGTCAGCTCGACGGCGAGGCCCTCCGGCGACACGTCGACCGTGCGGGCGTCGCGGGAATCCAGGCGTGCCGGTCGGCTGAGCGGGACCCGGAACGAGGTGCGCTCCCAGCCCCGTTGCACCAGGACCTGGATGCACACCACCCACAGCAGCACCAGGGTGAGCAGTGCGGCGCCGACGGCGGGGGCGGTCATCGGCTGGTCGGGGGAGTGGTCGACCAGGGCCGTCACCAGCACCGCGACGCTCAGCAGCCCGGCCCACAGCAGCGGCCGGACGGCCACGCGTGTCGGGCCTCGACCGACCCGGCCGGTGATCGCCGAGGGCAACGCGGCCAACGAGCCGGGAACGTCGTCGACCGTGGCGCGCAGGTCGCGGAACGGATGCGGGGTGCGACCGGCGGACCGGTACAGCCCGACCCAGCGCAGCAGCAGCGCGGCGAGCACCAGGGCGGGGAAGGCGCCGTTCGCGGTGCGCATCGGGAGCTCCCCCGACACGGTGCCGGTGAACAGCACGAGCAGCCAGGTCAGCATCGACCAGGCGAAGCAGTCCCGGACGAGCAGACCCAGGGCGACCCGCCGAGCCGTGCCACTGCCGGAGCGGACGGCGTCCGCCGCGTCGGCAGCGGACCCGCGCTGCTGGGCCATCGACTCGGGCCAGAAGGTGCGGGCGCCGGCGGGGGCGGCCACCAGAGCGAGCGGCTGGTCGACGGTGGCCGGCCGACCGCCCTCGGCGTGGCGGGCACGAAGCCACGCTCCGCGCGGGCGGCGGGGGTCGATCGGGTGGCGCCGCAGGTCCTGGGTGCGCACGAGCGTGGCGTTGGGCTCCCACAGGGCGAGCCCGACCGCGGCGCTGCGCCGGCGGAGGAGCGCGTCGACGTGGCCCCGGCTGTCGGACCCGAACCCGTCCTGGTTGAACGGTCGGGTGAGGCCGATCGCCCAGGGGTGGGCGTCGTCGAGTCGACCGGCCGCGGCTCGGCAGTTCTCGGCCAGCGGCGCGGCCCGACCCGACAGCAGCAGCACGGCGTCGGTGTCGACCCTCTCGATCGCCCGCTGAAGGGGGTCGGGTCCGCTGGCGCCGGTGTGGCGGCCCGAGGTGATCACGGTGACCCCGAGGTCCTCGATGTGAGCCCGCTCGGCGGGGGCGATCACCACGCACGGCCCGGCTTGCTGGGCGAGCTCGACCGAGTGGCGCTGGAGCTCGTCGGGCTCGTCGCCGAGCACGACGATCGTGGTGAAGGTTCCGTCCTCGGCCGGCTCCGTCGGCTCTGTCGGCTCCGTCGTCTCGTCGGTGGCGCCCTCGGAGGAGAGGCGGTGGAGCCGCCGCCCGGCGACGAGGTCGACCAGGACCCCGCTGGCACCGGCGAGCAGAGCGACCGCGACCAGCACCGCGATCGGGGCGTGGCCCGGTCGGACCAGGAACGGCAGCCAGACGACCGCCGCCACGGTTCCGAGCAGCGACGCGACCTCCAGCCCCGCGGCCCGAGGTCGGACCGCGGGTGTGCCGGTGCCCGTCGTGACGGGTCGGTCGTCGGTCATGGTTCGTCTCGCTCCGGCGGCGGGACCCGGGGCCGGTCAGTCCCGTCGAGGGGACCGCTGACGGGCCACGAACACCATCGTCAGGCCGCCGAGCAACAGCAGGGCGCCGATCACGATCAGGGGCACCGAGCTGTTGCCGGTGAAGGCCAGCGGCGACTCCCGCGAGGCGGTCGACCCCTCGACCCGCGCCGCGTCGTCCGGGGTGATCGACGTGTTCACCACGGTCGTCCCGCCGACGTCGGCGGTGGTGGTCGACTCGGTCGGCACCGTGGTCGACTCGGAGGGGTCGACCGAGGTGGGCGCCGCGGTGGTGGGAGCGACGGTTGTCGGCGCCGAGGTCGTCGACGGCGCCGTGCTGGTGCTCGGGTAGGTCGTCGGCGGGTAGGTGGTCGGGGCCTCGGTCGTCGGCGCGACGGTCGTGCTGGTCGTCGTCGTGGTCGTCGTGGTCGGGGCCTCGGTGGTCGACGCGGTCGAGCTGGTGGGTGACTCGGTGGTCGACGGGACCGTGCTGCTCGTCGGCGTCTCGGTCGTCGAGGTCGGGTAGGTGGTCGTCGTCGACTCCGAGGTCGTGGTCGAGCTCGGAGTGCTCGAGGTCGGATACGTGGTCGGCGTCGACGACGTGGTCGGGGTGGTCGTCGTGGTCGACGGCGGGGTGACGCTGCACGGCGTGACCACGGCGTCGAAGGCGGTGAAGGCGATCGCTCCGGAGCCGCCGTGGATGAACCGGTCGGCGTACACCGCTCCGGTCAGCTTCCCCTTGCCGCTGGTGGTGAACCGGGCCGACGGAGCCAGTGCCGTGCCGCTCAGGGTGTTGCGTCCTCCGATGAGCACCTCGGGCGCGGACCCGAAGTTCCACAGGGTGTACCGGGCGTGGCGCTCGGCGGTGCCGGTGAGCTTGGGCGGGTTCCAGTCCTTGGGGACGCCGGCCACGTTGATCACGAGGGGTCGCTCGGCCGACGGTTCGGCGCCGTGGCGGAACGTGATGCTCCCCAGGCGGGCCAGGTCCGCGGCGCTGAGGTTCAGCACCATCTGGCCAGGCGTTCCGGTGGGCCAGACGAACGCGTCGCCGCCCTTCCAGGGCGAGTCCGGGCCGTAGGGGCCGGCGAGGCGCACGGTCGCTCGGCACTCGGCGAGACCACGGGCCAGTTCGCTCCACGAGCGGAACACGCCGTCGAAGTCGTAGCCGGTCTTGCGGGTGGCGCTGGTGTCGCTCTGGGTGCTGCGGTCGCCGACGATGCGCGGGGTGGTGCGGATCTTGGAGCCGGTGGCGTTGACGACGATACGGTGCGGCCCGTCGCGTCGTGCCTGCATCCCGGCGGGGTCGCCGACGGTGAGCCACCCGTTGCGGACCGACAGGTCGCCGGCCGAGCGGGCCAGTTCGACCCGACCCCGGACGACCAGGGCGGTGGCCGACGAGTCGGTCGGGTCGACCTTGTAGACCCCCGCGGTGTGGCCGGCCACCGAGTAGCGGTCGAACGAGACGTTGCCGCCCACGGCGATGGGACCGGTGGAACCGTCCGCGGTCAGGGCGGCGTCGCCATGGGCGACTGCGCTGAAGCCCGCGGCGAGCGTTGCGGGGTTGACCGATGCAGCGGCGCAGAACTGCACGGTGCTGACCGCGGGGATCGACCCGCTGACCGGCGGGATGCCGGTGTTGTCGAAGGTGCCGGTCGTCGACGCCGGGGTGATCCAGGCGTCCTTGGAGCCGTCGCCGGCCTTCACGACCACGGCACTGATCGCAACGGCCGACGCGAACGTGCCACCGGTGGCCGAGGTCGCCGACAGCGACACGACCTTGGCGTTCCCGGCCGGCTCCACGAACGAGTAGGCGCCGGTGGAGGGCAGGCGGCTGAACTTGGCGACCAGCCGGGTCCCACTCGGACACACCGGCTCGGGGGCCGCGCCGGTGCTGGCGAAGATCCCCAGACCCATCAGGACGGCACCGACCACGGCCAGGGCGATCCCGCCCCGGGTCGGGGTGATGCGCGGTGCGCTCGGAGCAGTCGGTGAGCTCTCGGTGCTGGACATGCTGGGACGTGCCTCCGTGAGGGCGGCCGCGGGCGCGCGACCTTCGATCCCTTCGGTCGGTCGCTTCGTCGCTGACTTGAGGACTCGTCCGCCACATGCCTCCCATCGCCGTGGTCCGTCTCGTGTCGGGTCCGACGCCGGGGTGGGGTCCGCGTTGAGGGTTCCAGGCAGCCGCCCTACGCTGCGCCGTCACCGGTTG
>WBZP01004010.1_pt2 | contig 11703 bp, 9 predicted proteins | sample 5204301 | NCBI WGS metagenome assembly WBZP01 (sample SAMN12412401, study PRJNA552823) | activated sludge metagenome | isolation source: activated sludge from nitrification reactor of wastewater treatment plant... | place: USA: Pennsylvania | collected 2017
TGCGAGCGACGAAGAACACCTGTTGAAAGTGCAGCTGCTGGGGCGTGCCGACGACGTAGAGGATGCGCTCGGGCTGATAGTCGCGGACACGCTGCTCGATCGTCGCCAGATCGGTGGTGCCGTAGAGAAACGAGCCGTCGGCCTTGCGGATCAGCAGCGGCGCGGGCGCTCCGTCGACGTTGCAGATCACGGCGCCACGGCTCTCCTCGGCGATCCCGTTTGCCAGCAGCTCGGCGACGAGCGGTGCCAGTCGGGGATGAAAGTGACTCTCGCCGTAGACGGTATCGAAGACGACGCCCAGCCGCGCATAGGTCTTGTCAAACTCCGCGAGCGACACCGTCACAAAGCGCTTCCACAGCGCGAGGTTTTCGGGGTCCCCTTTCTGCAGCTTCGCCAGCTCGGCCCGCGCCGCCGCCAGCAGCGGAGTCACCTCGGCAACGGCATCATCCTCGTCGTCGTCGTCCGCTTTGGCCGGACGAGCCAGCGAGAGCGCATCGGCCTGGGCCTTTTCGTCGGTGACAAACTTTTGATACAGCCGCACCAGCTCGCCAATCGGATCGCGCGCAAACGCCGCCTCGTCGAGCCAGTTACGATACGCGACGATCAGCTTGCCAAACTGAGTGCCCCAGTCACCGAGGTGGTTGTCGGCAATGACGCGATATCCGACGGCGGCAAAGATGCGCTGCAGGGCCGCGCCGATTATTGTTGACCGAATGTGCCCGATGTGCATCGGCTTGGCGATGTTCGGCGACGAGTAGTCGACGACCACCGACTTGCCGCGATGCAGCTGCTCAATGCCGTGATGCGGATCACTCGCCAGCTCGTGCAGACACCCCGAGACAAACTCGTCGGTAAGATGAACATTGACGTAGCCGGGGCCCGCGATCTCGGTCTTGGCGACGGCGGGATGAGTCTTTAGCGCGGCCTCGACGAGCTGCGCCAGCTCACGCGGCTTTTGACCGAGCGGCTTGGCCAGCTGGAGACAGGCATTGACCTGCAGATCGCCAAACTCTGGCTTCGAGGCAGGCAAGAGCGGCAGCTCCGTCGAGAGCGCCGGATGCGCAGGAAACTTGTCGGACAGCGCTTGCGCGGCCCGTCGACCAAGCTCCGCGCAGACCATCGGCAGAGACTTCGGCAGTACAGTCGAGCTAGACATGGCGACGGAGCCTAGCAAATCGCGCCGAGCGCCGAAAGTCCCCGACTGGAGAATGGCAGCGAATGCGCGCGCCGCGTCCAAACGGACTAGATGTGGCGACGGAGCCGAGCGGCCGCTTCCTCGAGCACCTCGTCAGGCTTGGCAAAGCAGAACCGCAGCATCGTCTCGCCGATCGGATCTTGATAGAAGCTCGACCCCGAGATGGCGGCAATCCCCGCCTCGTCGAGCAGCTTCATTGCGGCCTCGCGAGCGGTGGCACAGCCGAGCTTGCGCACATCGGCCAGCACATAGTACGCGCCCGTCGGCCAGTATGGTGCCAGCCCCACGTCTTCCAGCGCCTGACACAAGATGTCGCGCTTTTTTTGATACATCGCCGACAGCTCGTCGTAGTAGCTGCGCGGCGTCTCGATGAGCCCCGCCAGTGCGCCATACTGCAGCGGCGTCGGTGAGCAGACATAGAGCAGGTCGTGCGCAATCGCAATTCGCGTCGCTGCCTCGGCAGTCGTCGTCAGATAGCCAATCCGCCAGCCAGTGATCGAGAAGGTCTTCGACAGCCCCGTCATCGTCACGCAGCGCGACCGCATCTTGGGCAGCTTCTGCAGTGGCAGGTGGAGCTTGCCGTCGAAGACAATGTGCTCGTAGATCTCGTCGCACAGCGCGATCAGGTCGTGGCTTTCGCAAAAATCGGCCAGCAGCTCGCGCTCGCTCGCCGAGAGAATCTTGCCGCCGGGATTCGAGGGCGTGCAGATCACGATCGCGCGGGTCCGGCTCGTCACCGCTTTTTCCAGGGCCTCGCGCTGAATCTCCCACGTCGGTGGCCGCAGCGGCACCAGCACCGGCCGCAGCCCCAGCGACAGCACCGTGTTGAGGTGGTAGCCATAGTACGGCTCAAACAGGATGATCTCGTCGCCGGGCTCACAGAGCGCGAGCACACTAGCGGCGAAGCCTCCCGTCGCTCCGTTGGTGATCACAACCTCGCGATTGGGATCGTAGGCAACGCCGTAAAACGACTCGACTTTTTGGGCGACGGCCTGACGAAGCTCGGCGATGCCCATCGGGTGCGCGTAGGTCGCAAGCTGGTCTTCGATCGCCCGAATCGCTCCACGTGCAACCGGCGGTGGCGTCGGCAGATCACAGACGCCTTGGCCAAGATTGATGCCCCCCTTGGCCTGACACGCGATCGTCATCGCGCGAATGTCGGAAATAGCCAGTGAACCGAGACGAGTGCCAATGCGCATTCGCGCAGTCTATCACGATGAGCGACGACGACCATATCGCCAAGCCGCGACCAGCACGCCCCCAAAGAGCAGCGCCAGGCCGAGCTGCAAGCCATGATGACGCAGCACGTAGCGCAGATAGCCTCGGTGCCAGCGACGGGGAGGACCTGGATTGGCAGCATCCGTCAGGAGCTTCCCGACCGCACTACGCGGCACCGGCAGCGTCACGACATCGAACGGCTGACCTTGCGGCGCCTGGGCCCGCACCGAGATCGCCACTTTGCCCGGCTGTGGACGCAGCTCGATCATGACGTAGTGATGCACCGACTCGTAGCGCTGCAGCGCCGGCTCGTCGGGCTCGCCACAGGGCGACTGATCGTAGAGCTTGGCCCCGCCGCCGCCCGAGACAAAGTACGGCACGCCATTTCGCTCGAGTCGCTGGTAGGCATGGTCGTGGCCGGTCAGTACCGCGTCGACGGCAAAGCGCTCGAACAGCTGCATCCAATCGAGCATGTGACTCGCAGAGCCGCAGTGTAGACCGCTCGACAGCGGCGGCTGGTGGATGACGACCAGCCTCACCCGGACCGTCGGATCGGCCTCGGCCTTCTGAAGCTGCGTCTGAAGAAACTGCGTCTGTTCCCGCGAGCCTGGGCGATTTCCGTCGAGCACAATCAGCTGCAAGTAGCCAAAGCGCACCGCGTAGTGACGAGCCGCCGCCTGGGGAAGCAGCTGTCGAAAGAAGCGCCCGCTTGGATCGCCGATCAGCTCGTGGTTGCCGAGCGCCGGCACGTAGAGCAGCTGCGACCACAGCGGCGCGTGGGTCTTGCTAAGCTCACGCCAGTCGGCCTCACTACCGCCTTCCCCGACGAGATCACCGGTGCCGATCACCAAGTCCGGCGACTCTGCCAGCACCGCCTGCACAATCGCTCTCGAGCTCACCGAGTCGTTGTGTGGACTGGCTTGCTCGTCGCCAAACACCGCCAGCAGCAGCGGCCGAGCGTCGTCGAGCGCCGGCGCCGTCGTCACTTCTCCACCGATCGCCGTCAGCCCTTCGATGGTGAGCTGATAGCGATAGCGCCGCCCTGCGACAAGTCCCGCGACGCGCAGGGTCTGCCACACCGACGCAGCCGCCGACACGGTCTGCACTGGCTGCTGCTGGTGCGGACGCGCCCCCGCTTCATCGACTCGCAAGGTCACCGCCCGCGCCTTTCCGTCGACGATGCCCACATGCAGTGAAAACGAGCTTGGCGAGACTTCGCTCACCAGCGGACCCCACAGCTCGACGGCAGGCGTCACTTCTGGATGGTCGGGATCGTGCGCCCACGCAGCTTTGACCACACCTGTCCCGACGAGCAGCATGGCCATACACAGAATATGGAATTTTGCAAGCTTTATCGAACTACCCAGCATCCTGACCCGCTTCATCGCCGGCACTGTAGCGCGCTTTGTCCGGTGACCGTTTGTGGTAGGTTTGCCCACCATGACGCTGTTTACCCGCAGGCGGCCAAGCACCCGTGCTCACTTCGTCGGTGTAGGCGGAATTGGCATGTCCGGGATCGCCGAAGTCCTCCTCGCGCTGGGCTGTCGAGTCTCGGGCAGTGATCGCAAGCAGAGCGAAGTCACCGAGCGGCTGCGCAGCCTCGGGGCGGAAGTTCGCGAAGGCCACAGTGAGCGCAACCTCGATCTTCTCGACGGTGAGCTCGATGTCGTGGTCACTTCCAGCGCCGTCTCGACCAGCAATCCCGAGGTGGCCTCTGCCCACGCACGCGGCATTCCCGTGATTCGCCGCGCCGAGATGCTGGCCGAGCTGATGCGCCTTCGCTACGGCATCGCAATCGCCGGCTCGCACGGCAAGACGACCACCTCGTCGCTGATCGCCACGGTGCTGCATCACGCCGGCCTCGATCCGACGGCGATCATTGGTGGCAAGCTCCCGTCGCTGGGTAGCAATGCGCGGCTCGGTCAGTCCGAGTATCTGGTCGCCGAGGCGGACGAGTCCGACGGCTCGTTTTTGCACCTGATGCCGACGGTGGCGGTGGTCACCAACATCGATCCCGAGCACCTCGATCACTACGGTGACTTCGAGCGGCTGCTGGCGGCGTTCCGCGACTTTATCGACAAGGTGCCGTTTTTTGGGCGAGCGGTGCTGTGCCAAGATCACCCGGCGGTGCGGACGATGATTCCGACGGTGACGAGGAAGGTGATCACCTACGGGCTGACGCTCGGGGCCAGCTATCGCGCCGAGGAGCTGCTGTTTTCCGGCTTGAGCAGTCGCTTTGTCGCCCTGCGTCACGGAGAGCGGCTCGGTCCCGTCGAGATTCCCATGCCCGGCGCACACAACGTCCAGAACGCCCTTGCCGCGCTTGCCGTCGCTGATTTCCTGGGCATTCCGTTTGCGACCTTCCAAGACGCGGTGCGTGGCTTCGGCGGCGTCGGTCGGCGCTTCACCGTCCGGGGCCGGATCATCAGCGACGGTGACGAGATCATGGTGGTCGACGACTACGGCCATCATCCCGCCGAGATCCGTGCCACCCTGTCGGGCGCTCGCACCGGCTTTCCCGGTCGCCGCCTCGTCGTCGCATTTCAACCACACCGCTACACCCGGACCCGCGATCTCCTCGACGAGTTTGGCCGCGCCTTCGACGACGCCGATGAGGTGGTCATTTCCGAGGTCTACGCCGCATCCGAGTCACCGATTCCCGGCGTCAGTGGCGCAGTCCTCGTCGACCGCATCCGCGCCCACGGCCACCGCTCGGTCCACTTTGTGCCGGACCGCGCCGCGCTGGCGAGTGAGCTGGCCCGCCTGGTTCGACCCGGGGACATCGTGCTCACCCTCGGCGCAGGCGACATCTCCCAGACCGGTGGAGAGCTGCTGACGCTGCTCGCCGGACACTGAAAGCAGATCCACTGTGGCAAAAGGCAAGCTGTTTGTCGTCGGAACGCCGATCGGCAACATGGACGACATCACCCTGCGCGCCCTTCGGGTGCTCTCTTCCGTCGAGATCATCGCCGCTGAGGACACCCGAGCCGCCCAGCATCTGCTCGGCCACCATCAAGTCCGCGCAGGCCAGCAGGCGCCGAAGATCCTGAGCTTTTTTGCCGGCAACGAGGCCCAGCGGACCAGTGAGGTGCTGGCTCTTCTCGGCGCTGGTCAGTCGGTGGCGCTGATCTCGGAAGCGGGCATGCCGGGCATCTCGGACCCTGGTCAGCGACTGGTGGCGGCGGCGCACGAGCAGCACCTTGCCGTCGAGGTCATCCCCGGTCCGAGCGCGGTGCTGCATGCCTTGGTGGCGTCGGGACTGCCGAGTGACCGCTTTCTGTTTGTCGGCTTTCCGCCGCGTCAAGAGGGCGAGCGGCTGCGGCTGTTTGGCTCTCTGCGCCACGAGCCGGGGACGCTGATCTTCTACGAGTCGCCGGAGCGGGTGGCGCAGACGGTGGCGGATCTTGCGCAAGCGCTCGGCGACGACCGACGGGCGGTGGTGGCTCGCGAGCTGACCAAGCTGTTCGAGGAGCACCGCCACGGCACCCTCGGAGAGCTGACCCAGAGCCTGCCCCAAAACCCGCCGCGCGGTGAGATTACGCTCGTCGTCAGCGGCTCGGGCAACACCGACGTGCCGATGACCGCCGAGTCACTCGATGTCGAGCAAGAAGTCCGTCGCCGCCTCGGTCAAGGGGAGAGCGCCAAAGACATCGCCACCGCGCTGACGCTGCTGACCGGCCAGCCGCGCCGCAAGCTCTATCAGCTGGCGCTCCATCTCAAAGATCATCAAGCCGCCACGCCGCAGCCCTAACTCGCCCCCCAGGCAGCGTGTGGAAAAGTGCGCGAGGAGCCCAAAGTGCAAGGCGGAGGACCGCGCCAGTCCCCGACACGAAGTGTCGGGGGAGAGCGTACGCAAGTACGTGAGCACCGACACCCCGCATAGCATGCCGGGGGCTGTCGCAACGCAGCAATTTGGGCCCGCAGCCACTTTTTCCGCGCGCTGGCTACGTCTCGGGGTGTTGGTGCTCGGGCAGGCTCAAAAACTGCGTCAGCTGCGCTTCCTGCTGGGCCGACAGCGCCGCGAACGACACCCCAGTCATCCGATAGTCACGGTTGCGGCCCTGCGCCTCGTCGAACGCGACTGTACACGGCAGCTCCAGCAGCCCGTCGGTCCCCGGCAGCTCGAAGGACAGCAAAAGCTCGGTGCCAATCGCCAGCAGCTCCTCACTCGGCTCGCAGCGTCGCCAGATGCGCATCCCACCCAGTCCCACATCCGACGACTGCGCCAGCGCAACCCCAAACAGAGGCTGCCCGCGCAGCACCTGCTGACGAACCGCAACCCGCAGCGGCAGGCGCGTGTGGCTGCGACGGTCAAGCCGGACACGCCGCCGCTCAGCGACATTGACAGGCAGCGCAGGAGGCGCATCGGAGAAGCTCAGCGGTTCCATGTGGGCAATGTAGGATAGTGGAACCAAAAAGCAAGCTTCTCGCGGTGCCACACGGCGAAAGGAAACGCCATCCCCACCCGAGGGAGGTCTGCGGCCAGGGAGCTGCGGTGCCCGAGGCGGGAATCGAACCCACACGCCAGTTACGGCTAAGGATTTTAAGTCCTCTGCGTTTACCAGTTTCGCCACTCGGGCCGAGGACGATGCCTTGCGGCGACCGCCTCACAGCCCGAAATAGATAACAAATTTTCAGACTCTTCAGCGTACCGTTTAGTGTGTTGGCGGTCTTGGGCACAGGGTGTGCGTCGGACAATCGCAAGTAGGATGGGCATGGGCTTACCCGTTACGATAGCTGCAGTTTGTTTTGATCTGGATGGAACACTGGTGGACAGCGAGGGGGAGGCGGCGGACGCCATTGAGCTGGCGATGCAGCCGCTCGGACGACGCTTGTCGGCCTCCGAGCGCAACTTCGTCGTCGGACACGGCTTTGGTGAGATCTACGCAACGATCAAGTCCGGCGGCGGCGTTCCCTGGTCGGCGGCGCAGTTCGAGGAAGCCATCTATCAGGCCCGCCTGACTCTGTTCGAGCAGCATGGAGCCGGCGAGCTGCCCGGGGCGCGCGAGGTGGTGCGACGAGTCGCGTCACGGTGGCCGTGTGCGCTGGTGACGGGCTCGACGCGGCCGGAAGCGAAGCTGATGCTCGATGCCCTCGGGGTAAGCGACTGTTTTATGGCGACGCTGTGCGCCGGGGAATATCCCCACGGGAAGCCGTCGCCGGAGCCGTACTTGCAAGCAGCCGCAATGCTGGGGGTCAAAGCAGAGCACTGTGTCGCTATCGAGGACTCGACGGCTGGCATCGCCGCAGCCCGCAGCGCCGGCATGCACTGTATCGGCGTCCGCGTCGGCAACCGCTACGGTCAAGACCAGTCTTTCGCTCACCACATCGTCGAGACGCTGTTCGATGTCGAGACGCTGCTGCTGTCGTCCTGACTACTTGCCGAGTCCGCCCGCGTCAGCCTCGGGCATCAGCACTTTGGTTGCTCGCGACGACACCCGCACCGAGATCGTTCCCGACGCGGGCACCAGATAGGTCTTCTCTTTGGTGGTGTCGAGCGGATCACCGAGCACCTCGACGAGCCGCGTCCCGACTGGGAACGGCACCTTCATCTGCGTCCCCGCAAAGTCGGTCTGGCTGGTCTGCGTGTTGTGAACGTTGGTCACCACCAACACCGACTTGCCGCCGTCGGTGCGCGTGAACGCCAAGATGCCGGCGTCGGACTCATTGCCGGTGCGATCTGTCGCCCAGGTCACCTTGAGATCGCCTCGTCGCAGCGTCGGAATGGCCTTGCGCAGCGCCCCCAGCTGCTTCATCCACTTGAACGTCTCTGTCTCCGTCGAAAAGCCCGTCTGCGACATGTTCTCGCGCTGCGCCGTCGCAGTCCCGCGATAGATGTTGCTTAGCACCGAGTCGAACATCCGCTCGCGGTTGGCCGGGTCGTTGCCGCCGGAAAACTCCTGCTCCGTCCCGTAGTAAATGCAGGGAATGCCGTCCTGGGTAAACATCAGCGCCAGCGCATTGTGCAGCCGACGAAGTGCCTCGGGGGCCGAGACATAGCAGCCGTCGATCGACGATAGAAAGCGCGAGACATCGTGGTTGTCGAGGAAGTTGACGAGCAGCCGCGACGGCGCAATGCCCATGCCCTGGCTGTCGACGGCGGCACCCGCGATCGGCGTCTGGTTGTAAATTGGCTTGCCAGCGACCGGATCGGGCAGGGACTCTCCGTCGACGGTCTTAAAGCGACCTTGATTGCGAAACGGGCCATGAACCGCCGGCGTCATCGTCGCGGTGTCGAAGCGGAGCCGATCGTTCCACAGCCGCGCCGTCTTGCTCGTCGGACCGCTGCACTTGACGGTGTCTTGATAGACCTGAAACTTCTGCGAAAAGTAGAAGACCGACTCGACTTCGTTGTTGTAGGTAAACTCGCCGAGCAGCGCGTCGTCCCCGTCGAAGGCCTCGCCGAACATGAACCAGTTTTTCTTCGGCTGCGACAGTGGCTCGACGCCGTAGATGGGCTGCTCGCCCCGTGCGTACTTGCGAATCGCCGGCGCAAAGTCCTGCCAAAACTCGTGCTCGACGTGCTTGAGGGTGTCGATGCGGAAGCCGTCGAAGTCGTAGCGGCGGATCATCTCGGCGAAAGCGCGAATCAGGCCCTTGCGTACGTCGACGCGTCGGGTATCGAGGTCTTTGAGCCCGCCAGGAAAGTCGCCGGTGGTCAGCTGCTCCCAGCGATCGTAGTTGGTGACGCGGCCACGACGGTTGTAGATGGCTGGTCGGGAAAAATCGAGCACGTCATCGTCGCCTTCGCCAAAGCGAATCGGATCGGGGACGACCCGGTTGATCTCGGGCATGTTGAGAAAGCGAACCTGGGCGGGTCCAGCCGGGCCGAGTCCGTTTTGTCCCTGCACGCCACGACGGTCGAAGTCAGGATCGTACTCATCGGCTCGAGTGAGTCGCGCCAGCGGATCGACACTGTCTTGCGACGACGAGCCGGTAACGATCTCGTCAGGCTGACCGTTGCCGTTGATGTCGTAATAAAACAGCTGGCCCATGTGGTTGGTGACGATGTCGAGCACCACCTTCATCTTGCGCTGGTGGGCTTTGTCGACGAGCTCGCGCAGCTTGGCCGGCGATCCGAAGTGCGGGCTGATCTTGGAAAAGGACTGAGTCCAATATCCGTGATAGCCGTCGAAGCCCGCGTCGTAGTCGATGTTCTTGACGATCGGCGAGATCCACAGCGCCGTCACCCCAAGCGCCTCGAGGTAGTCGAGGTGGTCGATGACGCCCTGCCAGTCGCCGCCTTGATAGCGCCCGAGCGCGCTCGTCATGACGCGGTGGTTGTTGTTGATGTCACCGTCGGCAAAGCGGTCGATGATGACCTGATAGATCACCTCGTCGCGCCAGTCGCCGCCGTTCATGATGGCGGTGGTCGGAAAGTCGTCGCCGTACTCGCTGGAGCAGCCGACGATCGACAGCGCGACAATCCCGAGTGAAGCGACAAATGGCAAGGACTTCGACATGGTTCCCTCAGGCGGGAACCTAGCGCGAAGCCAGTCGCATCGCCAAGAGGCATTTGGTCGCAAGCGGCGGGCGGGTACGCTGCGTCCGCCAGCCACGGACCGTAGGCATCAGGTCGCGGTGGTGCGGCGAAGGGCCCGACGATGACGAGCCGCGCCCAGCTCATCGCCAGCCGCCTCCATCAGCGTCGGGGAAAACAGCGAAAGACCGAGGTCACGCGCGGCGTTTTGGAGCACCGAGACAGCTTTCTCGGCGGTCCGCTGGGCATCGTTGGGCAGCAGCGCGGACGGAACTTCCCCGTCGGACAGGCGAATCGGCCCGAGCGGCACCGCTTCCTTCATCGGCCCCGCTGGAATCACCAGCCCCGCACACAGCGGCACACTGCGATCTTCTCCCTCGGGCGGCGAGCTACTTCCGGGCAGCCGCATCGTCAGCGACCAGACCTCGATATGCAGTCCGTGCTCGCGCAGTCGCTCGGTCAGGGACATCGCCTGCGACGGTGTTGCCGACGGACCTTGCACCACATGGAGCGCATAGCCAGCCGCCTCGATCGGGTCGATAAAGACCAGGCCATTGCCGGACTCCTCGGGCAGCGACTCTTCCCCGTCGGTACCCGTCAGCCCATCGCAGTAGTTGCCCTGGCCTTGGGTATCACACAGCACCACATCGCCGAACTGACACGACGCACCGTAGCGCACCACCGACAGAATCCGCGCTCGCACCGGATCGACCCGCTGCACCCACACTCTCTCGACAGAGTAAGGCCCGGTCGTCGGCAAGGACAGCTGCGCCAGCCCCAAGTCGCTCGCACCACCCGGTCGCCCCGAGAGCAGTCCGCAGGCCTGCCAGCACGTCCGCGCCTCGTCGAGATTGCCAATTGCTGTCTGCGCCAGTCCCAAGTTCCACAGCACCGATCGGCTAAGCCCCGACCCTTGCGCCAGCGCGCTGGTGCTGGTCAGTCGCCCCGCTTGTCGCCGCAGCCCGGCCAGCGCCTGCGACAGCGACTCGGCCATCTCGGTCCAGCGCCGCGCTTTTTTATGACTCAGTCCAAGGTTGTAGAGCGGTACCGCCCACTGCGGTGACTGCTGATGGGCCGCCTGAAGGTCCGCCAGCGCCGTCTGTTCCTGGTTGCGCTGCGCATAAATCACGCCCCGCAGGTTGAGTAGATAGGCACGCTGTTCGCGCTCGCTCTCACTTTGGTTGCGCTGAAGGAGATCCAGCTCACTCAAAAGTTTGCTAACGAGGTGAACGGCAGTCTGGCTCTTGTCGCGACGGACAAGGCGAAAGACGGTTTCAGCAAGCGCACGCATTTGCGGCACCAGCTCCGAAGGGAGCATGCACGCAAGCGACCGGGGTCCCATAGGGATAGCGTACAAGGAAAGCGACGGGCGTTGCTACTGTAAAAACCGTGGAAGTTTATGGATGGAAGATTACATATCTGCGAAAGCGCACGAGTTTTGGCCCGGGCGCGTTGCGGCAAGCTGCTCAACTTGGCACATCAGCGCCGAAAGCAAGCGAAAACGACCGGAAACGACTGGAAAACGACTGGGAAACGACTGGAAAACGACTGGAAACTGGTCAGGACAGGCGGCTGGCGGCGGCGAGGGCTTCGACTTGGCCTTCCAGGCGATCGGCCAGCTCATCGAGTGCCGCTTGGCCAAACGACTCACCAAACAGGTACGGCAGGTGCAGCTGGGGCAGCGGCAGCTCGCGGTGGAGCCGCTGTACGTGCTGTTCATTCAGCTGCGCCCGATGTCGGTGCAGTCGGGCCGCTCGCAGCACCGGCCCCAGCACTGGATCGGCCAGCGCCGAATCGGAGCGGAGCAGCT
>WBZP01006358.1_pt1 | contig 11703 bp, 11 predicted proteins | sample 5204301 | NCBI WGS metagenome assembly WBZP01 (sample SAMN12412401, study PRJNA552823) | activated sludge metagenome | isolation source: activated sludge from nitrification reactor of wastewater treatment plant... | place: USA: Pennsylvania | collected 2017
CACGAGCCCGTTGAACGATGGACCGCATGTTCTCAAAGTCCGAGCCAAGACGCTCGATAAGCACGAGCTTGCGAAGCCCAAGGGACAGCGCCCTGGCTTCCAGTGTCATCGTGCCACCCTGTTGGTCGGACTCCGTCCAGGGACCGGATTTTTCAATCGTACCTGGACCGCCCTGCCAGACCCTGTGAATGCCGGTTAGATAATCTTGCAAGAACGGCGAGCATTGGCTAGGGTCTTGCGAGCAGCGGATCGCTGGACCAAAGCGCTGGCCCCACCATTCAGGTGGAACCCCTTGAAGCCGAAACGCTCCTGACTCTTCTTCCCACTCCAACACGACGATATCCAGCGCGGCCAACACATGATCGGACAGCGAGGGGTCGGGAAGATGGGATTGGTCCGTCATGGACAAATCCTTGACGGAGGCGCCGGACTCAGAAGCATCGCGGCAAGACGGCCGAATAGTTCGTCAACCCCCTGCCCAAGCTTGGCACTTCCGAGGAAGACCGGCCACCCTTGTTCCCGTAGCTGTTCAATAACCGGCTGATCGATCTCCCACTCCGACCGGAGGTCGGACTTGTTAATGATCGCGACAAATGGAAGGGGTCCAACCGTCCGCACAACAGTCTGCTGGAGCAGACGAGCCGTGTCGAGCGTGGCCTTCCTCGTGCCGTCTATGACCAGGATATAACCAGATGATCCGCGCAAATACGATTCCCGGACATGTTGGAATTCATCCTCACCATAGAGGTCCCACAGCATGAGCATCACGTCCTGATGATCGACCGTGACCGTCTTCTTCTCGACGGTTACCCCAATCGTCGTCTGATAGTGCGCTGAAAACACGTTGGTCACGAATCGTCGAACGAGGCTGGTCTTCCCGACGGCAAATCCCCCTAACATGCAAACTTTCTTTTGCATCATGGCTGAGCGGGCTCAGGGTCCTTGGTAGATGCTCCAAGCGAAGCTCGAAATGTCACAATTCGCTCAGCACTTGTGCCTGTTCTCACGGTTGTGAGGATTCTCGGGTGTGCTCCTCCCAGAGCAGCCAGTACAGCCTCAGCCCGATGTCTGCTGAGATTGAGATTGAGGGCCGCCGACCCAGTCTGATCAGCCCATCCAAGTATGTCCACCCGCACGCGTTGATCCGATTGAGAAACCGCGTGATCCAGATCCCGCAACACAACCAAGACCGCATTTACCGCCGAACGTTCCGACGGTTCGATCGTCGCTGAGCCGGAACTGAAATGAATAACGGCATGGTTGAGCCGATTCAGGAGATCGGGGATGGAGACGGTGACGAGTCCCTCGTCACTGTAGTGTGCAATTCCCGGCACAAAAGACGCCAGCCGCTTCGTCTCATTGCCCCATTCAATCGATGCCGACCCAGTGACCACCAGTGTATCCCCATCAATGCGAAACTGGACGGTGCTTGGGGGCTTCAGCATCACCTGCGCTCGTCTCCTAATCAGTTGAGGATCGAGCCCATAAAAAGGAGACCACGAGGCCGTCACGGTTGACTCGTCAAGACCGGCCTCATTGATCAAGGATGACGGGTCTTTGGCCAGAGGATCTCGCAACCCTTCGAGATGATGCCCGCCCCACGTCGAGCGCTCATTCGTGACAACAATCCCCGGCTCAGTCCTAAGTTGCACAAGGAAATGAGTCCATCGGGCATGGGTTTGATAGGCGGTCCATCCCCACCAGAAACACGCCAGCACAACAGCACCTCCAAGAATCCAGAGCTTCAGTGCGCTTCGTGGCTGAGCTGATTCATAATGGGCTTGCAAACAGTCTTCGAGGCGAGGCTGCACTGTTTGAAACGGAGCGGCATCTCCCTCAAAAGACACCAAGGACTCGGCCTGTTCGGCGTGAATACGATCCAGCACATCCCGGAACCTCTCTCTGAGACTGGCCGGGGGGGTTCCTCGAATCACACCGGCCAGATAGGCGCGGGACCCTTGCTCGACCCAGACCGTCCACTCTCCAACTTGGAACTGGTCGAGTGTCTGGTCTTGCGTGGCTCCGAACGAATCACGAACGTAATCTTGAATCGCCGTCAGCATGCCGGATAGGACATGTTGGTCCTGGACGACCACGCCCTCTGCTGCGACGTGATGGAGCAACAGCCCCGTATCCCGATGGATGAGAAATACTTGGTCCACCCGATATCGCAGTCGATGGAACAGGACTACCTCTGCGAACGTGCGGCCGGTTCGCCAAGCTTCCAGTCTCCACTGGAACCCTCGAAATGAGAGGCTTTCGTCCAGCGAGTGGTTGAAGGCCTCCGTCATGCTTTGCAAGGCACGTGCAATGGCCTGCCGAATAGCCGGACCCATGATGGGTGCGATCGCATCAACGATCGCCTGCGGTGACTTCCGCACGGTCGCAATAAAGCCGTTTTCGACATAGGGATTCAGGACGGCCGATATCTGCTGGTCGCCCCCTCCGCGTAGAGCAAAGGCTTCGGGAAGGACTCGGCTGACATCCCGAGGTTCCACTGATCGATTGTCGAGTCGATCGCGGAGTTCGTCGAGTTGCGTCTGTTCCGGAGCCAGTAACAGCGTCCGGAGCTGGGTCCAGTCTTCGTCGACCGGCACGCGTGCCGGTGAGGGTTGAGAATGTTGGCGAGGTCTGTGTGGATCAGTCGACATAGCGTCACACTACCGTCTCGCGTAAAACACCACCGAAGAAGCATCCGTGAAACTGATTCTTACAAGCCGCAGTGCGCACGCCTTCAAGTTTGGCCGGGAGCCTAAGCCTGCCGCCTCAGGCTCGACTGGTAGGTGCCTCGCCGTTCGAGAGTCGTTGCGCTGCCTCCATCAAGATGGCTGCGAGTGATGTGCGATCCGTCTTTTCGGCACGGAGGTCCCGAACTGCTCCTTCGAGAGCCGATGTCGTTTCTGCATGACGAGTACGAACATCATCCGCCAGCTCGTTGGTACGCTCCGCCAACTGCTGCAAGACATGAGACTGCGCTTGGCTCGCCTGTTGTTCGAGTCGGCGGGCCTTCTCCTCCAAGGTCGCAGCCAGTTGCGTGAGATCCTGCGTCAGTCTCGTCACAGACTCTCCTCGGAGGTCCTGTTCCGTCGACAGCCTGTTCGTCAGAGACTCAACTTCCTTCTTGATGTAGAGTTCGAGACTCTCAAAGCGTCGTTTGAGATCATGACGGAGATCGGTGGCTTCCCGCAGCAAGTGCTGTTCAAGTTGTGCAAACCGGCGGTCATGCTCCCGGGCCTGTGCGCCGAAGAGAATGTCCCGAATCTTGTCGAGATGACCACTGGCCGATGGATCGTCAGAAGGAGGGAATTCGCCTTTCTGAAGAGGACGCTCCGTTTGACCTTGATGCGCCTCAACAGATTGGTCGGTAGTGGTTAATCGACTCATGACCTCACCTCACGAGATGGCGATGGATGTAAACAACCCCACAACATAGATCTGACCGAAAGATCGGCGTTCTCCTACATGCTCTCCTGTGGTTCGCGTTCCTTCCCGTTTGCCACATGGAGGAGATTATCCTAGCACCGGCAAGCCGACGCCAACAAGACAGAATCGATGGGCTTGGGTTGATCCTTCACCTTGAGGGGAGGCCGGACGTTCGTGATCCGGAGGGCACTAGTCTTTCACCAGATGAACCTGATGGCGAGAAGTGGGGAGTTCGATCCCACGCGCCAGAAATCGCTCGAGAATCAGCTTATTCAACTCGCCTTGTACTGCCCCGTAATCTCCCACTGCGGTCCACGGACTCACCGCGAGCGTCAGAGATGACTCACCCACAGCCGACACTCCTACGCCGGGAGCAGGCTCCTTCAACACCTTAGGATGCTGCTGAAGTATGTCTTGCACCTGCGCCAGCGCATCATCGACATTGGCACGATGGGACAGAGGGACCGTCATCTGAGCCTGACGGATCACGCCGAAATTGTGCAGAATTTCTCCCACAATTTTGCGATTGGGAATGATGACGCGGGAATGGTCCGCATGCTGCAGTGTCGTCGTAAAGATATCGATGACCTCGACATCCCCATGCACGCCCAACAGCGAGATATGTTCACCGACCTTATAGGGTTTGCTGAAGATAATCGAGAGCCCGGCCATCACATTGCTCAACACGCCTTGCAAGGCCAGTCCGATGCCCACGCCGGCGACACCGACGCCGGCGATCAACGGGGCAATGGGCACACCCATTGTCTGCAAAGCGATCATGGCCGTAAACAGCATCACCACGATCTTGACGATGCGCACCAGGAGCAAACGGACCGGCGGTTCAAGCGTCTGCTTTTCGAGCGCCTGTTGAGCGACATTCCCGGCCCCACGCGAGGCCATCATGCCCGCGACCAAGATACCCAGCCCAACGGCCGCCTGTAGCCCGTACTGCACGGCATACTGCGCGAGCATATCCACAACATTCATTGACGGCATGTGATTATCTCCCGAAGAGCCCCTTGAGGAGCTCTTGCCCTTCCTTCTTCAAGTCTTCTGGTTTCGTCGTGCCCTTGAGCAATCCACCGACGGCTTCTTCCACCTTCTTTTTCACCTGTTCCTGTACCTTTCCGGTCAGGCCCTTCACATCGACCCCATACGAAGGAGCCTGAGCCGTTCCGGAAATCGTGAGCGGAAGGCTGAGTCGCCCCTCTTTCATAGCGATTTGGACGACGGGCGACGCAGCTGAAATCTTTTGACTTACATCTTGTGACAGATTGAGGTTCACGATCAAGTTCAGTTTTTGGTCAAATCCAATGGTGCCTCCGCCGGTTGCCTGAAAATCATGGCTGTCCATCAGGAGCCGCTGCACATTAATCACCCCTTGCTTGATAGCCAGATCGGTCTCGATCGTCGAAAACGCCGTGGTCTTCGCGTCACCCATCGAAATGCCGGCAACCTTGAGCGCGTCGGTCACTTCTTGGAGAATATTCACTCCTTCGATCTTCCCATCCTTCACAGCCAGATGGCCGGTCCCTTCCAAGGCCTTGGTCAGATCCGGCATGGAGAACCCCTTGCCTTGTAGCGACAGGTCGGCCCCGGCAGTACCGCTCACCGACACCGGCGCGTCCGAAACGGCATTCAGCGCCGGGCCAAGTTGTAAGTCTTGAATCGTGACTATACCCTTGAATGGAGGCAGCTCTGCTCCCGCAATCATCTTTCCCTGCCCCTTGACCTGCCCCTCAAACAGTTGGAACGACAAGGAATTCAGCTTAGCCTCTTGCCCTTTCACCTCGGCGGCAAGCTGGAAGTTTTTGACCTCGACTGGCTTCTTCAGAGGAAGCGTCACTGGGAGATTTGCCGTACTGATCATCGGTGAACTGATGTTGATCGTTGCATCATTCCCGGCTGCTTTCCCAGTGATTGTGAAATCCGTTTTCCCTATACCCAGCTGGAAATTGACTGCATCGATGTCCATCGTCTCTCGCAACGGGCCAAACGTCCCATCGAGCTTCACCGGAAGATTGAATGGCTGTACGAGTGTCGCAACATGGAGTTGTGGCGTTTGACCAAGACGAACCTCACGCAAGATCAGCTCCAGATCTTGCAGCACATACTCTGTCGGGTTTGCAGCCGACAGGTCACGGTAGGTTACCTTCCCCCCGTCGAGCGATACGCGGTCCACGGCGAGCAACGCCAGAAGCTTGAGCGGACCTTCCGTCGAAGGAATCGGAGCACGCGAGGGCTTCTCTGGAACCGGCACACCTTTTCGTCCAATCGTCGAGACGTTGAGAACTCCGTTCTTATTTTTGATCACCGTAATGACCGGATTATGGAGCGTGATCTCTTCGACCTCCACTTTGCCGCTCAGTAACGGCATCAGCTTCACACCCACGTCCAATGACGAAAGGGACGCGAACGAACTTGAGCTGAAGGCCGGATCATCCAGTACCGCAAATCCCGCCACACGCGCGCCGACCCGTGGCCAGACCGTTAAGCGAATGTCTTGCAGCTGAATCTTGCGATTCAGCGCCTCTTCGATGAGCGGTTTGTACTGATCTTGGTACTTATTGAGGTCGACGAGAAAAGGGAGTGCGAGCACCCCGCCGACGAGAAGCACGACGAGGACGAGCAAGCCGATGGCTATTTTCATTTGAGTCGCCTCCGGGTGATTCGTAAGTATATAAACGGGTTTCTCGTGAGTCAACGCTACGCGAGGTAGAAAGCGACCACGAACCCTTCAGAAGATCAGCCCCCCGGCAACTATTGTGAGGCGCATACGAGGGTAAGGCATACTGTCGGCGGCAATTCCTCGATCGTAAGCACACTTCCTGAGGTAATGCGGTGTCGGCAGAGTCGTCATTTGGCATGCCATTTGACGAGATAGTCGTCACCTGGCACCTTACCTTCATGATCCGCCTACCAACCATTCCCCGAGTCCTGAACTTAGAACATCTGGCAGAGAAGAAGTCTCACTTCCTGTTAGGGCCCCGCCAAACGGGGAAGAGCTTTCTCATTACCCAAAGCTTCCGGAGTGCTCGCGTGTACGATCTCTTGGACACGTCGGTCTATCTAGCCTTCAGCCAGCGCCCACAGCGACTGGCAGAAGAACTCACTCCCATAGATCGGCTGGTGGTCATCGACGAGATTCAACGGATTCCCGGACTGCTGAACGAAGTCCATCGCCTCATCGAACAACGAGGGATTCGTTTTCTGCTCACAGGGTCAAGCGCCCGCAAGCTTCGCCAAGGAGGGATTAATCTCTTAGGCGGACGTGCACGAACCAAATACCTGCACCCACTCACGCAGGGAGAATTGGGACAACACTTCGACCTCAGCAAGTTTATTTCCCGCGGGGGTCTCCCCTCCATCTATTTCTCCGACGATCCTCGCGCCGATCTTGTCGCTTATACCGGATCCTATCTGCAGCAGGAAATCGTCGCTGAGGGAGCCACACGAAACATTTCGGCCTTCAGCCGGTTCCTGAAGATAGCGGCCTACTGAAATGCCACCATCATCAATTTCACCAACGTCGCCACCGACGCCCAAGTCCCCCGCACCACCATCTACGAGTACTTTGAGATCTTAAAAGATACACTCATTCTCCATGAACTGCCGGCCTGGCGCGAAACCAGGCAACGCAAACCATTGGCCTCATCCAAATATTATTTTTTTGATATCGGCGTCGTAGCCGCCCTGCAGGAACGGCAATACCGTCGAGGGACTCCGGAGTACGGATAAGCACTGGAAACCTATCTCTTCCACGAACTCAAGAGCTATGTGGACTATGTCTCTGGTGAGACTCTCGCCTTTTGGAAATCCAAGTCCGGTTTTGAGGTCGATTTTATCTTGGGGGATCACACCGCGATCGAACTTAAGGCGAGTGAAAACGTCGGCCCCAATGACCTGAAATCCTTAAAAGCGTTGGCAGAGGAGCGAAAACTCAAGCGCTATCTTTGCGTGAGCTTGGAAACACGTCGAAGACAGATGGGAGAAGTGACGATCCTTCCGATCCATGAGTTCGTGAAAGCGCTCTGGGATGAGTCGTATTCGTAGTTCTGTACCGCTGGAAACAATTTCACCATGCCCGTATGAGGGACGATGCACAGTTCACAGTCAGTCCCCACTTTCCAGTTTCACTCGCAAACACACCCACATCACCATACAGTGATCAACCACCGACCGTAAACTACTCAAGCGGCGAGCCGCCGAGGTAGGCCTGCTCTATCAAAGGCTGACCACCGACATCGTGCATACTTGCATCAGCCGCTCGGCACAGCACAGACCCTAATCAGTATGCTTTTGGGGGACCGGCACATTGAGAATCGACTTGGATTTCACAATGCACGATACAAGATCCGACCCCAGTTCATTCATGCAAGCGCGTGACGACTCTTGGTCACTCCATAAGCCAATTCAGCAGCTGTGACACTGGAAATACCGATATCTCCGACCGGATGAGAGAGAAAACGTTCAAGGATGGTGGGAGTTTCTTGTTTGATGAGGTAAATATAGATGTTGGTATCCAGCATCACCTTCATGCGAAGGAAGAGTTTCGCTTCTGGACCGGCAGTTGCTGCCTCCCCCTTTCCATGAAGTCGTCGGTAAACAGGGCAAGGCTGCCAGAAGCAGCTGCCACGTCCGCGCCTTCGGACGAATGACGAGCGTATTACCCCTCCGTTCAATCTCGACTTCGTCACCCTCCAGCTGAAATTCTCGGGGGATTCTGACGGACTGACTGTTACCGCTCATACAAGAGCTTCGTCTTTTTTCGCGTCGCCATTGCAAGCCCCCTTCGACATGGCAGTGTATATGCATCACGCTATACGTGGACACGACCTCTGTCAACGGAGCGGCCACGTGAAGGCGAGTCGCGCAAACTGACCTACGCTGTCATGGTCAGCAAACCAAATTTACGGCGGTCAGTCAGCTGGGCTCGATCACCGATTTCGTTGAGGACACCGATGAAGCGCGTCGCCAATGCAGAAGGCTTCTAGGCTTAAGACTCGCAAGTGAGTCAAGCGGCATTGAGCACCACAACTATCTTCCATCGATCCGCTCCGCATCGTATAGCATTGATGTTCGGAGGCTAGAAAAGGTATCCGACCCTGAAACTTCAAACTTCTCCCGAGCCGCAGGTGTTGCACTTCAACCTTGAAGTCAGGCCACCTTCTCCAACCATCGCTCCCGCAGACACAGTGTTGTGCCAACCTCGAGGACCTTGCAATGAGCAGGTCAATAGGTTCGCGCGCGAAAACCGTTGAAGAGCGAAAGTCTGGCTAAAGACATCATACAGGCGTGTAATGACTTGGTTCCCAACATTGGAATTGAAAGTCCTTGTCTGCCCAACCACTTGAAAATCGCAGAGCGCACTCGGGGGCAGCCTTGGCTCCAACATCTCAACGTCGACGGTGCTCAGATGCCTTCTCGGGGAATAGTCCATTCCACGCACTGCCTTCTTTTCAAAGAATCGTTTGAATCATTTCATGGAGGCCTCCCCGTTCGTTTGCGTTCAGAATACTATGAGGGAGAGGAGGCCTGAATAGCCCCCTCTCCCCAAGGATACACGCGTCTACGGCTTGTTGAGGATAACCACCACGTCTTCGCCGACGATGGGTGTCCCATCCAACAAATTACCGGTGAGATGCAGCACCAGCACTTGGCCATTGCTGAGAGCGCCTGCGCCACCCAGCGCGTTGATCACGGCCTGCTTGTTAAACTTCACGGTGAGATCTGGGAAGCCATCAGCCCCTCCGGTGTTGCAATCCGTCGCGTTCTTTTTACCGATGAAGGGTATAAAGGGTGTTGCCACATCCTCAATGGAGGATCGTATCGCTGGAACCCCTTCGAGTCTGACTGTAGCCACATTGATTTTGGTCACATCAAAGGTAACGGTACCCAGGATCGCGGCTGGGATCACGGTCCTCTCACCACCACCCGGCTCTTTCGCATTGAGCGGATTACGGCAGGATGTGGGATGAATATCGAACGGCACCTCTACCGATGGGGGAGCTATCCACGTCTTAGTCGCAGTTGCCGTCTGTGACTGGCCTACAACTGTTGCCGTGGCAGTGATGGTATCATTGCCAACCGTGTTCCCCGTATAGGTAAAGGTACACTGGCCATTGGCAACAGTTACACAGGTGCCGTTGGCTGTATTGGCTCCGGTCACGGCGAAGCTTACCGTGACACCAGAAACTGGAGATGTCACTCCACCAGTCGTTTGGCTGACGGCGATCGTAACCGTGTGGGAGGTCCCGACGATGTTGGTACCTGTCGCAGGGGTGAGCACGAACCCTGGGACAACCACATTAGCGCCGCCAATGGCAGCTACTAACCCCCCGGCGGCAGGATATGTGGCCAAGACATTTAGAAAGCTCGGGAAGGTTACATAGTTATCATGCCAGCAGCAAATGTCTAGGGCATCGGAAATACCGACAGCCGCACCAGCAGCCGTTGGGGTGATATCAGATGCATCGAGGGACCCGCAGGTTACCGCCCCTCCTAGATAGCCATAGGGAGTGGTTAAGGCACAGCTTGAAAATCCCAGAAGGCCGCCACCACTGTTGATATGCGCAGCAATGTCACCCGCTCTGGCGGTCAGCAAGTTGTTATCGGCTTCCGTCATCCCGCCAAAGGTGTTCAGATAGTCGCTAGCAATCCCGATCATCTTATAGGAAGTGAAATCCTGTGTGGCGATAGCCGGACCGCTCACAAACGTCACGGTCTGCCCAACCCCGGCTCCCAGCGCCTGCCACCATGGCTGGACCTGGATATTGTCTCCACCGATGACGAGGATGCCCGTGGCACCAGGTTTGGTAACCTGACTCAAGATGCTCGTCGCCACGCTTTGATAGACGCTGATGGGACCATGGCCTCCAACGCCACCATCCTCGGCATCAATGCCCATTAGTACAACCGGACCTCCTGCGTTGGCTACTGCAGGGATCACCCACGTTAGCGACAGAAGAAACGCGACGATCAGTGTTAGCTTCTTCATCAGTCTTTGTCCTCCGTTGTTCTTAGTTATCCCAACACATTGAGATCAAGGTCACACATTCCATGCTTGAAAGAACCTCCTTCCCATCAACCATGGTTTGCATTTCGACTCAACATGCACACTGCACTGTCTTAAAACAGCTTCCTGCATAACGAACAGTGAAACGCTTACCGGGCTTCACGAGCAAATTATGTACCGGAGCGTCAGCCCACTCAGCCATATCACTTCTCAAGTAATTTACATCGGCCAGGATGCGTGGATTGCGCCAACCCCACTCGCTGCCACCAGCTGTATCTGTTCCGATCCAGAATCTAAAAGGATACCCTGCGCGGAAAAACCAAAACTTATGCACTCGCAAATCTCCTCTGTAGGTTTTGGTGTGGCACACAACTGCTTTAGCAGCGCACCCTAGGGAAGGTCTGATTATTCCCCGTCGGTGATGGGCTAAGAGGAAGGCCGCACTGAATAGGAGACACGCGCATGCACCAACAGACCTTTGCCGAAGTCCCATTCGAACAATATCGCAAGCTCTCTCGCCGCGAGCAGTTTCTCAACGAGATGAATCGCGTGGTGCCGTGGGCGGAATTGATGACGGGCATCGAGCCGGTGTACCCCAAGACCGACGGCCCTGGGCGTCCGCTGGCGGCGGATCGATCGCATGCTGCGGCTGTAGTATCTGCAACAGCGGTTCAACCTGTCAGATCCGGCCGTCGAAGAGACGCTGTACGACTCGCGCGCCACGCGACAGTTTGTAGGGATTGATCTGGGCCGCGAGTCCGTGCCCGATGAAACCACGATCTGCAAGATTCGGCATCTACTGGAGGCTCACCAGATCGGCGAACAACCTTTTGCGCGGATTGGGCTATATCTGGCGGCCCACGGACTGAAGGTCAGCCGCAGGACGATTGTCGATGCCACCAGCATTGCCGCCCCGCGTTCCACGAAGAATCGTCAGAAGAAGCGGGATCCGGAGATGCATCGGACGAAGCTGATTCATTCCGTCGCCACCACGGCTGCCCATGGGCATGACCGTCAGGTGTTGCCCAAGTACTGCATGGGCAAGAGTCGCGGGTGTGGGGCGACTCGGCGTATAGTGGGCAACGTGACGTGATCCGGCAACATGCCCCCAAGGCTAAGAGTTTCATCCAGGCGAAAGCGCATCGGCATCGGCATCGGCATCGGCATCGGCATCGGCATCGGCATCGGCATCGGCCCCTGAGTGAGGAGGCGCGAATCCGGAATTGGACGAAGTCGAAGGTCCGGGCGAAGGTTGAACATGCGTT
>WBZP01006359.1_pt1 | contig 11701 bp, 12 predicted proteins | sample 5204301 | NCBI WGS metagenome assembly WBZP01 (sample SAMN12412401, study PRJNA552823) | activated sludge metagenome | isolation source: activated sludge from nitrification reactor of wastewater treatment plant... | place: USA: Pennsylvania | collected 2017
CCCGGTCCGTGCCTCACCCGTTGGTCAGGGTCGTTATCACTCTCCGAGGGAGAGTGCTAAGCCGATTATTGGCACTCTCACCCCCCGAGTGCAAATGCGGCCCCTGCGCGGGCGTGCGGTCAGACCCCGACGGGGATGCGGGCGGTCACGGCGAAGCCGTGGTCGGGGCGGGAGTTCCACCCCAGCGACCCGCCATACGCCTCGACCCGCTCGCGCATGCCCTGCAGCCCGTTGCCGGGCGTCACCGACATGGCGCCGTGCCCGTCGTCGCGAACCTGCACGACGACGTCGTCCGCCACGACGTCCACGGCGACCCACGCGTGGTGGGCGCCCGAGTGGCGGACCACATTGGTCAGGCACTCCTGAACGACCCGGAAGACCACGACCTTGAGCTCGCGCGGCGCCGCTGCGACAGCTGGGCCGATGTCGACCGTCGTCTCGGGCGAGACCGTGTCGTTGGCCAGGCGATGCAGCCCGTCGGCGAGGTCGAACCCGGGCTCCCGCAGCTTCGAGACGACGCCGCGAACGTCCCGGAGCACCTCGATGGCCAGCTCCCGCGAGGCCACGACGTGCTCCCGCACGGGACCGCTGGCGATATGCGAGGCCACCTCGAGGTTGAGCGAGAGCGCGGTGAGCTGGTGACCGATGGCGTCGTGGAGGTCACGCGAGATCCGCAGCCGCTCCTCGGCGCGGCTCTGCTCGGCCAGCTGCGCCTGCGCAGCGGCGAGCTGGCCGTGCGCCTGCTCCAGCTCGGCCATGGTCTGACCGACCAGGCGCCGGGCGTAGAACTCCCGAACCGAGACTTCGACCATGATCGCGGCGAAGAGGATCATCCCGGCGAAGGCCGCAGCCCATTGCGTCACCTCGTTCCCGCGGTAGACCGAGATGCCGAGCACGAGCCACTCGAGCAGCACGACGACAACGACCTCGCGTGGCGGCACGACGAAGCCGATGAGGGCCGTCGTCACGCACAGCAGCACCGGGGAAAGGCCTTCGATCGGCCCGATGAGGGTCGCCACCCCACCGCACCCGGCCAGGATCAGCGCGGGGACCTGATGAGCCCCGGTGCGGGGGGTGGCCAGCGCCGGGCGCATCGCGAAGAAACAGACGAGATAGGCGATGACGACCGTCCACCACATGGGCGACAGCTTCGCCGCGAGGTCGGCGTCGAAGACTCCGGGGCTGATGATCCCCATCCAGGCGATGACGACCGCGATCGCGATCATCGTGCTGACCGGCACCGAGCCGCCCCGCCGCCACCTCACGACGTCGACCCCTCGAGGGCCGGGATCCGGGCCCGCACGACGAAGCCGGAGCCGGAGGCGGTGGACCAGTCCACGGAGCCGCCGACAGCGGCGACCCGCTCACGCATTCCCAAGAGGCCGTTGCCGGGGCTGACCACATCGCTGCCCTTGCCGTCGTCCCGGACCTCGAGGAGGAGCTCGCCACCATCGATGCGAACGACGACCCCAGCCCGGCTGGCCCCTGCGTGGCGGGCCGCATTGGTCAGCGCCTCTTGCACCAGGCGACCGGCGACGATGGCCACCGCGGCTGGAACGTCGTCGAGACCGGTCCCGAGGTCGAGCTCGACCGGCAGGGTAGGGATCGAGCCGGCCAACCGGGTGAGCTCGAGTGGCAGGTTGGCCGACTCGTCACGCAGCGCCGAGACCACGGCCCGCATTTCGGCGAGGATCTCCCGGGCCAGCGTCTTGGACCGGGTGACGTGCTCGATGATCGGGCCCTGAGCGAGGTGGGAGGCCACCTCGAGGTCAAGGGTCAAGGCGGTGACCTGGTGGCCGATGGAGTCGTGCAGGTCGCGGGCGATGCGGAGCCGCTCCTCCGCCCGGCTGCGCTCGGCGAGGAGCACCTGGGCCTGCGCGAGCCGCTGATGCGCAGCCGCGAGCTCGGTGTTCGCCGAGGAGAGGGTCGCGTTCGCCTGGGCAAGCTCGGCACTGGTCGAGGCCACCAGCGCACGGGCGTAGAACTCGCGCACCGAGATCTCGACGACGATGGCAGCGAAGGCGATCATCCCCGCGAAGGCGAAGGCCCAGGAGACCGTCTCGACCCCCATCCCCACGGCGACCGCCAGAGTCGCCCACTCCGCAAGGACAACGACAAAGACCCAGCGCTGCGGTATGGCGAAGCCGATCATCGCTGTGGTCACGCAGAGCAGGACGGGGGACAGCGAGGCGAGTCCACCGGAGAGCGTGGCGACGACGCCGCATACGGCCATGGCAATCGCGGGTGGCTGGGATCGTCCGGTTCGAGGGGTCGTGAGCGCGGGCCACATCCCGAAAAAGCAGACCAGATAGGCGATCGTCGCCGTCCACCACAACGGCCCCACACGGAGGTCGCCGGCGGGCTCGGTGAGGGCAGGGCTGACGATGCCAACCCAGCACACGACGACGGTGAACGCCAGCAGGGTACTCACCTTCACGCCGCCAGCCCGCGGCACCCCCATCGAGCCTCCTGCGTTCGTGGGCGTGGTGGTCCGGCCCGTCCTCCTTGGCGGCGGCGCCGATCGTCCCCCAACGAGGCCCTGGGCACCCTCTGGACAACGATACGGGGTGCCAGAAGTCATTGTCCGAAAAACATGACTCGTGGCGTCGGCCCATTCTGGGAAGGCCTCCCGGGTCCCCGTGTCGCCGGAACGCCCACGCAGCGTTGAACGTCGATGTGCCAGAGGGGGTTCGACGCGAGACTGCGCGCCAGGCCGGATCATGTGAGCGGCTGTTGAACACTTGGTGACAACTGAGCGGCCAGACCCTAAGCGATCTGTTCCGACCACCCACTGCTCCCCCATCATCGTCGCGTGTCCAACGCATCCCTCATCCTGATCCTGGTGGTTACGACCGCCTTGGCATTCGATTTCACGAACGGCTTCCATGACACGGCGAACGCGATGGCGACGTCCATTGCCACGGGTGCATTGAAGCCCAAGACCGCGGTGGCCCTGTCGGGCGTCCTGAACCTCGTCGGGGCGTTCCTGTCCGTCGAGGTGGCCCTGACGGTGACCAATGCGGTGATCAAGATCCAGGACAAGAGCGGTGCACCGAAGCCGGAGTTCACGGCGAACGGTGGCACCGCCTTGTTGATGATCCTGTTGGCCGGTCTGGTCGGCGCGATCGTGTGGAACCTGTTCACCTGGCTGCTCGGGCTGCCATCGTCGTCCTCGCACGCGCTGCTTGGTGGCATGGTCGGCGCGACGATGGCCGGGGTGGGCTTGGAAGGGGTCAAGTGGATCGGTGACGACTCGTCCAAGCTCGACGGTGTGGTCGGCAAGGTGGTCCTGCCGGCCCTGTTCGCGCCTTTGGTCGCCGCGATCGTGGCTGCGGTCGGGGTGTGGCTGATCCACAAGGCCACCCTCGGGGTGGCGGCCCGGTTCACCGACTCGGGTTTCAAGTGGGGTCAAATCGGTAGCGCCTCGCTAGTGTCTCTTGCGCACGGCACCAACGACGCCCAGAAGACGATGGGCATCATCACGCTGGCCCTGATCGGGTCGGGCGACTGGACCGATACCAAGTCGATCCCGTTCTGGGTCAAGCTGGCAGCGGCCTCCGCAATTGCGCTCGGCACCTGGCTGGGTGGCTGGCGGATCATCCGGATGCTCGGCAAGGGTGTCGTCGACATCGCGCCGGTGCAGGGTATGGCGGCGCAGAGCTCGGCGGCCGCGACGATCCTGGCCTCCAGCCAGCTCGGCTTCGCGCTGTCCACCACCCACGTCGCGACCGGCTCGGTCGTCGGCTCGGGCCTGCCCCGCATCGGTGGCTCCGCGGTCCGCTGGGGCGTCGTGGGCCGCATGGTCGCCGGCTGGCTGATCACCCTCCCCGCGGCCGGGTTCACCGCCGCCGTGATGGTGTGGATCAGCAAGCTCTTCGGCAATGGCGTCCTCGGCGCCGTGATCGTCATGGCCATCCTCATCGCGTTCTCGACCTACATGTGGTTCCGTTCCCGGCACAACGCGGTCGGGCACCACAACGTCAACGACGACTGGGAGCCCGGCGCCAAGACCGCCACCCCCAGCGCCACCGACAACGTGTCCGTCAAGTAAGCGACCGGGAGACAAGACCACCATGAGCAACTACCTCAGCCTCACCCTCACCGGCGTCTGGAAGGTCCTCGCCGCCGGACTGGTCCTCGGCGCCGGACTGCCCTTCGTCTACGGGCTCGGCCTGCGCGCCCTCGGCATCGGCACCACCACCACCGCCGACGGCAGCACCACCAAAGCCAACGCCACCGGCAAGCTCATCTTCGCCATCTGCCTGGCCATCGTCCTCATCGGCGTCGCCCTCGGCCTGATGTTCATCATCGCCACCGGCCTGGGCAAACAGCTCGTCTTCCACGGCATCCTCCCCGCCATCGAACCCAAGAAGTAGTCCGTGACATAAGGCACACCCCCGAGGGCCGGCGCATCTGGATTGCGTCGGCCCTCGCTCGTGTCCGCCTCACCCCCCTTCGAGCTTCATCCCCCGGGTTCGGTCTCGCGCCCATTTCGCGCGCCAGTACCGGCCATCGCGGTCGACAATGACACCACGTCAGCATGAATGGCCGTGGCGCCGGGCTGGCGGCCGTCATCAGGAGGGCTGACGGGTGGGGCAGCTTGGGTTCAGGAGGGCTGCGGAGCACGCCGCCGAACCGGAACTCCACGGTGTGCCATGGCCTCCCTCACGCGGTCGATGTCGAGGGTGGTCGGCAGAGCATCAGTGATGCGGGTGATCTCGATGGCGAGGTCAACTTCCGCCAAGGCGGTGGGGTTGGCCCGGGCCAGGTCGGCGAGCCGGGCCGAAATGTCGAGGACCTCCTGATCGCTGAGCCGACGACCCAGGAGCGCCACGAGGGGAATCGAGGCTGTTGGGGTGGCTCGCCCATGACGCCCTCCGCTGGTGAAACGCTGTGCGACGCGCCACATGACCAGATTGTCGGCAAGCCACTCGACGCGACGATGTCTTAGGCATGAATGGCCTGAAAAGACTCGGTGGCCGACCCGCGACGAGGATCGGCCACCGAGTGTGTCTGACACCCGTGGGTGCGCGTCAGTGCGTCACTCCCGGGACGCCAGGGTCGACGTGGACACCGGCCTCTTCAAGGAGGTGCGCGATGCGAGCGATGTCGTCGTCGGTCGCCTCCTCGTGGACCTTCTCGTCGATCATGGCGCGGATCTCGTCCTCGGTGATGAGCTCGTCGTCGTAGTCGCGCTCGACGAGCGAGACGGCGATATCCTCAACCTCGGCAGTGGTGAGCCTGCGGTGCAAGACGCTCATGAGGGCGATGTAGTCGCCGTGTGCGACACCCTCGGGCCGCCCAGCTCGAAGCCACTTGACCAGTCGGCGACCAGCGCTCTCAGTGTGGGGGGACATTAGGAGACAGGCCTCACTTCGAGAACGTGGGGAACGGGCCGCTGAAGCCGACCTTGAAGCCCAGGCTCGTGAAGATGAGCCAGGCAAGACCGTAGGCGACCAGCGTGAGAATAATGAGGAAGAGGACGCCCGCGACGACTTTGCCGACCGGCCGAGGCGGAGCTCCGCCCGCGGCGTCGCCGCCCTCGGCAGTCGCCAGGCCGTTGACGGCTAGCGCGAACAGGGTGGGGACACCGGCGCCGAGGAGCAGACCTGCAACCAGGACCTTCCACGCACCGTCCATCGCAATGGCGAGGTTGTTCATGATGTATCGGCTCTCCGGTCAGTGGTGGGCGTGGGGGATGGCATCGGTCACAAGCGCAGAGTCCGGCTCGGCGTCCCAGTCTTTGCCGACACTGTGCTTATCGACGGGGTCCTTGCGGGAACGGAGCCAGATGAACAGCGAAACCGCGATGAGGATGGCCACCACGACAACCGCCCCGAGCAGGTCGGGCATCGCGTTGCCGAGGAGGAACATGAGCGCACCCACCAGGCCCGCGGTGGGGAAAGTGATCGCCCACGCCATGGCCATGCGGCCGGCGACCGCCCACCGCACCTCTGCGCCCTTGCGTCCGACACCGGCACCCATGATGGAACCGGAGGCGACGTGCGTCGTCGACAGCGCGAAGCCCAGCCCGCTCGAGGCAAGAATCACGGATGCGGTGGACGTGTCGCCGGCAAAACCCTGAGGGGCGTTGATGTCGACGATGCCCTTGCCGAGGGTCCGCATGATGCGCCAGCCGCCGAGGTAGGTGCCCAGTGCGATCGCGCAGGCTGCGGCCACCTTCACCCACAACGGAATTGAGATCTCCTTCGACACGTCGATCTGCCCGGCAGCGATGAGGGCGAGGGTGATGACGCCCATCGTCTTCTGCGCGTCGTTGGTGCCGTGGGCGAGGGCGACCATCGATGCTGCCCCGACCTGGCCATAGCGGAAGCGGGACTCGCGGAAGCGGTCACCCATACGGCGGGTCAGAGTGAAGACGACCCGCGTGCCGACAGCGGCGACGATGAAGGCGATGACGGGAGAGATGAGCGAGGGGATGAGCACCTTGCCGACGACGCCGTCCAGCTTCTCGGTCGAGTGACCCAACCAGTTGACCTGGGAGAATCCAAAGCCCGCGATGGTCGCGCCAACCAGCCCGCCGAGGAGCGCGTGTGACGAGGACGATGGCAAGCCCAGCAGCCAGGTGAGCAGGTTCCACACGATGCCGCCGACGAGCCCGGCGAGGACGACCATGAGCAGGAGGGTCCCCTGCTTGCCGCCGTCACTGCCGATGAACTGAGGGTTCGGCAACCCGTTCTTCATCTGGATTCCGTCGATCACGGCGTTGGTGATGGTGAGGGCGACCTTGACGGAGATGAGCGCTCCGACGAGGTCCAGGGTCGCCGCGAGCGTGACGGCCGTCTTGGGAGACAGCGCGCCCGTGGCGATAGAGGCGGCCATGGCGTTTCCGGTGTCGTGGAAGCCATTGGTGAAATCGAAGGCCAAGGCCGTGACGACGACCATGACGAGGATTACTGTTGCGGTGGTCACGGCGCCCATGATCGGGGCGCCGTGGAGCGCGCCACAAGAACCAAAGTCCCGGGTGAGGTGCGCATCACGTTGCGCCACCTTGAGACAACGTCCCGTTTCTCGAAGATTCATGCTGCGTTAACCTTTGGCGCCGCGCTCGGGGGCGGGCCCACGACCCGAGCCAGGCCCGGGACGAGGGTCAGACGAGGGCTCGATGAAGGGCAGGAGGAGGTCGGACGCCGACGATCAAACGGAGACGCCGAGGCGCTTTGCGCTGCGCGCCCGCTGACGGCCGGACCGGAGCCGGCGAAGCCGCTTGACGAGCATGGGGTCGGCGGCGAGCGCGGCAGGTGAGTCGAGGAGCCCGTTGAGGATCTGGTAGTACCGCGTCGGGCTGAGGTCGAAGAGCTCGCGGATGGCCTGTTCCTTCGACCCGGCGAACTTCCACCATTGGCGCTCAAAGCCCAGGATCGAGGTATCCCGCTCGCTCAAGACGTCGACGGGACCCGTCTGCTCCTGCTGCGGCGCCACACTCACGTGGTGCAGTGTAGGCGCAAATGACAGCCGTGTCATTCAGTTCCCTGCGCCGTGAGGTCAGGCCATCGTGTCGAGGATCGCGGTGATATCCGCCTCGGTCGTCCGGGGGTTGACGACAGCGAACCGGGTGACCGTCTCGCCGTCGTGGACGGTCGGGACGACGAAGGCGAACTCGTCCGCGAGCAGGGCGTTCGACCACTCGTGGTAGTCCTGCGGCCCCCACCCGATCCGCCGGAAGACGACGACGGACAGGTCCCGCTCGCGGAGCAGCTCGGTGTACGGCCGGCGGGTGATCTCGGCTTCGGCGAAGGCGGCCACCTCCAGGGTCCGCTCGATCCCGCGCACATAGGCGTCGGTCCCGTAGACGGCCAGCGAGAACCACAGCGGCAGGCCCCGGGCGCGCCGGGTCAGGCCCACCGAGTAGTCGGTCGGGTTCCACTGCGGCGCGTCGGTGAGCACGTCCAGATAGCCGGCCTTCTGGGTATGCGCGGCCTGCGCGGTCGTGGGGTCGCGGTAGATCAGCGCGCAGCAGTCGAAGGGGGCGAAGAGCCACTTGTGCGGGTCGACGATGAACGAGTCGGCATACTCGATGCCGGCATACAGGGCTCGGACCGAGGGGGCGGCAAGGCCGGCGCCGCCATACGCACCGTCGACGTGGAACCACAGGCCGTACTCGCGGCAGACCTCGGCGACCGAGGCGAGGTCGTCGACGATCCCGAAGTTCGTCGTCCCGCAGGTGGCGACGACGGCGAAGAAGGTGGCCGGGTCGTTCGCCTCCAGCACCGCCCGCAGCGCCGGGCCGGTGAGCCGCCAACGCTCGTCGACCGGGACCGGGACCACCTCGCCGTCCATGACGTCGAGGGCGGACTGGATGGACGAGTGCGAGCCATAGGTCGCCGCGACCCGCCACGGTCGCGGGGCGCCGGGGGCCGCGTTCGCCCGGGCGGTATGCCGGGCCGCGACCAGCGCGGAGAGGTTGCCGATCGTCCCGCCGGGGACGAAGACGCCACCGGCCGACGCCGGCATCCCGACGAGGTCGGAGATCCAGCGCAAGGCCTCGTTCTCGGCGTGGATCGCCCCGGCACCTTCGAGCCACGACCCGCCGTAGATCGACGACGAACCGACGACGACATCGAAGGCGGCCGCCTCGACGGTGGGGGCGCACGGGATGAACGAAAGGTACCGCGGATGGTCGGTGGTCAGGCAGGCCGGGGCGAGGACGTCACCGTAGACCTCCAGCGCCGCGGTCAACCCGAGGCCTCCGGGCGTGATCGTGGGGCCGGCCGCGTCGGCGATCTCGCCGGGGGTCAGCGGTCCGTCCAGCGGGGCCGGGTCGAGCCGGAGGCGGCGGGCGGCATACGAGAGGACGGCGTCGACGGCCTCCCGGCCCATCTGCTCGTCGAAGCGGTGCACGTCGCGGAGTCTATGACCGAAGGTCGCCGACCGGGACCAGGAGTGCGCTACGAAGTGCGGCGCGCAGCCCGGCGAGATCGTCGACCAGCACATCCGGGCCGGCGGCGACGAGCTCGTCCCGGCTCGCCGCGCCCCAGGTCACCGCGATGGCCCCACAGCCGGCAGCGCGGGCGGCGAGGATGTCGACGACGGCGTCCCCGACATACACGGCATGGGCGGGGCTGGACCCCAGCCGGGCGAGAGCAAGGTGGATCGGCGCGGCCGCCGGCTTGTGCTCCGTCGTGTCCTCCAGGGCGGCCTCGACCTTCACCAGGCCGTCGAGCCCGCCGACCCGCAGGGCGAGGTCGGCGCTGGACCGGCGCTTCGAGGTCGCCACGCCGACGCGCACGCCGTCCGCGACCAGGTCGGTGAGCAGCTCGGCGACACCGGGGAAGGCGCGCAGCGACTCGGCCGTGTGGGCGAGGTTCCACGCGGAGTAGCAGTCGAAGAGCTCCTGGGCGCGCTCGGGGCTCACCTCGACGAAGGCGTCGATCAGCGGTCGCCCGATCCAGCTGCGGACCACCGCCTCGTCACCTGGGCGGCCGAGCACCGTGGTGAGGGCGTGCTGGTAGGAGGCGACGATGAGCGGCACCGAGTCGACCAGTGTCCCGTCGAGGTCGAAGAGCGCCACGCGGTGGTCGGCGAAGGACATGGCGGCAACCTTGCCACACCTTCGGTCGCGCTACGTTTGGAGGTATGTCGGCCCGGCCCCTTCGCGAGCTCGTGCACCCGTCCTGGGCGCAGGCCCTCGCGCCCGTGGAGTCGGTCGTCGCCGGTCTCGGGGAGTTCCTCCGCGCCGAGGTCGCTGCTGGGCGCGGGTACCTGCCCGCGGGTCCGCACGTCCTGCGGGCGTTCGCCCAGCCGCTGGACCAGGTGCGGGTGCTCATCGTCGGCCAGGACCCCTACCCCACCCCCGGCCACCCGATCGGGCTGTCCTTCGCCGTCGCCCCGACGGTGCGCCCGATCCCGCGGAGCCTGACGAATATCTACCAGGAGCTCACCGCCGACGTCGGCGTCCCGATGCCGACGAACGGCGACCTCACGCCGTGGGCCGACCAGGGCGTCCTGCTGCTCAACCGGGTCCTCACCGTCCGCCCCGGCGCCCCGGCGAGCCACCGGTCCAAGGGCTGGGAGGAGGTCACCGCATGCGCGATCGGGGCGCTGGTGGCCCGCGGCGGCCCGCTCGTCGCGATCCTCTGGGGCCGGGACGCGCGCGGGCTGGCGCCCATGCTCGGCTCGGTCCCGCGGGTCGAGAGCGCGCACCCCTCGCCGCTGTCGGCGAGCTCGGGCTTCTTCGGATCGCGTCCGTTCAGCCGCGCCAACGCCCTGCTCGCCGAGCAGGGCGCCGCCCCCGTCGACTGGAGCCTGCCGTGAGTGACGACCGCCCCGTTCGGGTCTGGACCCGGTATGTCGCGATCGGCGACTCGTTCACCGAGGGCCTCGTTGACGAGGACCCGGACGCTCCGGGCGTCTTCGTCGGCTGGGCCGACCGGTTGGCTGAGCACCTCGACGCCGTCGCTGCCTCCGCTGGGAAGCCGTTCGCCTACGCCAACCTCGCGATCCGCGGGCGGCTCCTCGCCGATGTCGTCGGTCCGCAGCTGGACGCGGCCCTGGCCCAGGGGCCGGACCTGGTCTCGATTGTCGGTGGGGGAAACGACATTCTCCGTCCGTCGGTCGACCTCACCGAGGTCGCCGACCGGCTCGAGGCCGCCGTGGTCCAGGCCCGGGCGGCCGGCGCTGACGTCCTTCTCGCGACCCCGACCGACCCGCGCGACGCGGGGCTGCTGTCCGCGTTGCGGACGCGGCAGGCCGTGCATACCGCCAATGTCCTGACCATCGCCGGGCGGCACGGGGCGTACGTGCTCAACCAGTGGGGGATGGCGTGGCTGCGGGACTGGCGGATGTGGGGCGTCGACCGCATCCACCCCAGCCCCGAGGCGCACCGCCGGCTCGCCCTCGAGGCGATGGCCGCGTTGGGTCTGCCGGTGCCCGCCGCCGAGGGCGACGCGTGGCGCGACCCGCTGCCGCCGCGCGAGGCCGAGGAGCGCTGGACCGCCATCTCGGGGCACGCTCACTGGCTCGTCGAGTATGCCGGCCCGTGGGTGCGTCGCCGGCTCCGCGGCGAGTCCTCCGGTGACACGGTCACGGCGAAGCGGCCCGTGCTGCGCCCGCTGAACGAGCGCTGACCGGCCGCCGGGTCGCGCTTGCGGCCCTGGCGGCCCTGGCGGCCCTGGCGGCCCCGGCGGCGCGACGCCGCAGGGGCCGACGCACCGTTAGACGGAGGCGGCGAAGGCCTCCTCGAGGATGTCCAGGCCCTCGCCGAGGAGGGTGTCGTCGATCGACAGCGGCGGCAGGAAGCGGAAGACATTGCCGAGGGTGCCGCAGGTCAGGGTGACCAGGCCGCGGGCGTGGCAGGCCTTGTTGATCGCCGCGGTGAGCGCCGCCGCGGGCTCCTTGGTCTCCCGGTCAGTGACGAGCTCCATGGCGACCATCGCCCCGCGGCCGCGGATCTCGCCGACCTGGTGGTAGGTGTCCGCGAGCCGCCCGAGCCGGTCCTTGAGGGTGGCCTCGATCTGCCGGGCCCGACCGCGCAGGTCCTCCTGCTCCATCGTCTCGATGCTCGCCAGGGCCGCGGCACAGGCCACCGGGTTGCCGCCATAGGTGCCGCCGAGGCCACCGGGATGGATGGTGTCCATGATGTCGGCGCGACCGGTGACCGCGGCGAGCGGCATACCACCGGCGATGCCCTTGGCCGTCGTCATGAGGTCGGGGACGACGCCCTCGTCGTCGCAGGCGAACC
>WBZP01006360.1_pt1 | contig 11700 bp, 10 predicted proteins | sample 5204301 | NCBI WGS metagenome assembly WBZP01 (sample SAMN12412401, study PRJNA552823) | activated sludge metagenome | isolation source: activated sludge from nitrification reactor of wastewater treatment plant... | place: USA: Pennsylvania | collected 2017
GCAGACCTTCCCGGCATACCCTGGTTCGGTGTCCCTGCAGTATGCCGAGGTGGTCCGGGCCGCCGAGACGACGCGATGAGCAGGGCGATGAGCAGGGCGAGCCGGTGACCATGCCCGTGATGGGGGACGATCGTGAGTGAGGCAGGCCCGCGGGCCGGTCGGGCCGCGAGCCAGGCCGCCGAGACGCGGGCGGCCACGGCCTGGCGCCGAAACCTGCTCTTCGGTGCGCTCGGGGTGCTCGGTGAGCTGATGGTCACCGCCGGCGTGCTCGTGCTGCTGTTCCTCGTCTGGCAGCTGTGGTGGGTGGCCAGGGCCGATGCGTCGGCGCAGACCGCGGTCGCGCAGCGCCTGGCGCAGCAGTTCGCCTCCGGCCAGGGTGGCGCCCCCACCGCGGGGCCATCGAACCCCACCGATCCGACCGTGCCGCCGGGCTCGATCGACGGGTCCGCCTTCGCGCTGCTGCGGGTGCCCCGGATGGGCGGTCCGCAGATGGTGCTGCCGATCTACGAGGGCGTCGGTTCCGATGTCCTTGCCAAGGGCGTCGGGCACTACCCGAAGACCCAGCTGCCCGGCGAGATCGGCAACGTCGCGATCGCTGCGCACCGGGTGACACACGGCAACCCGTTCATCGACATCGACCGGATGCGCGCCGGTGACGTCATCGTCATCGAGACCCGGGACCGGTATGCCGTGTACCGCACCGTGCGCTCGATCATCGTCGCGCCGACCGCGATCGAGGTCATCGCCCCCGTACCGCAGCAGCCCGGCCAAGTGCCCACCGAGCCCTGGTTGACGATGACTTCCTGCGAGCCGAAGTTCTCCGGCGCCTCGCGCTACATCGTCTTCGCGAAGCTGGAGGCCACCTTCACCCGGGCCCAGGGCCTGCCCGCCGAGTTGCTCCAAGCCCCGGCGGCCTGAGATGTATGCCGCGCTCTGGCGAGCCCTGCCCGGCCCCGCATGGGCCAAGGCGGGGCAACTGCTCGTGCTGCTCGTGCTGACCGTCGCGGTGCTCTTCACGTGGGTCTTCCCGGTCGTCTCCCGGCTGCTGCCCAGCGAGGATGTCACCGTGCCCGACCCGGCCCAGTTCACCACCTCGACGACGACAGGCAGACGCTCATGAGCCCGACCCGCATCCTCGTCGTCGACAACTACGACTCGTTCGTCTTCACCATCGTCGGCTACCTCGAGCAACTCGGCGCGCAGTGCACCGTGGCGCGCCACGACGCGGTGACGGCGGCCGAGGGGGCCGACCGCGCGGCATACGACGGGGTGTTGATCTCACCCGGGCCGGGCACCCCACAGGAAGCGGGGGTGTCGATGGCGATGATCGAGGCCTGCGCGCAGGCCGGCCAGCCGATGCTCGGGGTGTGCCTGGGCCACCAGGCGTTGGGGGTGGTCATGGGCGCGACGGTCGGGCGGGCCCCCGAGCTCGTGCACGGCAAGACCTCGCTCGTCGAGCACGACGGCACCGGGGTGCTCGCGGGTCTGACGCAACCGTTCACGGCCACCCGCTACCACTCGCTGGCGATCGAGCCGGCTACTCTCCCAACGGAGCTCGTCGCCAACGGGCGCACGGCCAGCGGGGTGATCATGGCGGTGCGGCACGCCACCCTGCCGTTGCACGGGGTGCAGTTCCACCCCGAGAGCGTGCTCACCGAGGGCGGTCACCGGCTCTTCGCGAACTGGTTGGCGATGTGCGGCGACCCCGCTGCCGTCGACCGCTCGGTCGGCCTCAGCCCGCTCGTGCACCGCTGAACCCGAACCCGCAGGCGCACCGCTGAAACCGGCTCGCAAACGCACGGCTAAGCCCGTCGTGCCGCGAATCATGATGGCGCGCATGGCGGCGCCGCAGGGCGCGTGCCACCGCGCACTCCTGCGACGGCACGGACGCTTTCTCGCCGCGCGGCCGGGGTCTGGTGGCATCCGGGCGGTCGAACCCCCCAAGGTGATAGCGCGCCCTCCGGCGAGACGCAGCCCTCGGAGAAAGACCCAAACTGGGCGCGGTATCGCGTGTGCCGCCTGTTGATGATGCTTGCCCGTGAACGGTGCGGTCATGTCCGGACGCGTTGACCTATGCCTCCCGGGCCTTCCAGGGGCGCGCTATGCCCGAGGGAGGTAGCCTGCCAGTACGCGTTGGGACTTGACTGATCGAGGGCCTCTGTTTCATTGTCCGTGCTCGCTCGGGAAGATGGGATGCGCTGGCTTATCCGGTGCCCCAGGCCATCTGCGTAGGAACTCACTAGTCTGCCGAGAACACGTGCTCCCAACCCATCGCCGCCCCGGCCTTCCGACGGCAGTCGCCACTACAACAACAACATCATTGGCGGCTACTACTACTGGAATTTCGCTCCGAGGGCCTGGTCTTACGGCACATCCAGGCAGACCGCATGCTTCGTCAACGAAGTGCTCTGGGGTACCTTCGTGTACTGACCGATCTCGGACCTTCCGGCGGGCGCGGCACCGGCCGCGTCCGCCGGGCTTCTGCACTCACAATTGGAGCGAAATGAGTTCTCGAGTCGAACGGGTCATGGTGATCGCGGTCCTGGCGCTCATCGGGGCGTGCTCGGACCCGGGTCACGAGGCGGGCGGTCAAGTGACTGGCCCGGCACCAGGAAACTCACCCTCGCAGACGGGAGCCATCAGTTACGCGGCATGGGGTCCGCAGATCAAGGAGGCAGCGGCAAGAAGCAGATCTGACCTCGAGCGGACGATCCTGGCCGACGGTGTCATCACCCCAGCGGAACTGGCCGAAGCCAAGAACGCCTTCGCGACGTGTCTTCCGGCACAGCGCGTCACGGTGATCTGGAACGCCGACGACGATGGTTTCTCACTCGGCTATCCGATCAATGCTGCACCCGCGCCCGACGAGATCGATAGGATGAAATCCCAGCAAGCAGAATGCACCACGAAGACGCCGATGAATGCCGTGACGCTCTATTATCAGATACGCCGGAACCCCCAGAAGCTCGACGAGTACACGATCATCGCCGAATGTCTCGTCCGGCGCGGCGTGATGCCCAAGGGTTACGGCGCGGCTGACTTCGAGCGGGACAGGGCTGCCCAGCCACCGCCGCAACAGTTCGCGAGCGAAGGTGCTGGACGCTGTTTCGCCAACCCGCTGGAGCGTTAGCGGGTGCCTGGCTCTCTCCCAATCGGGCGCCGGAGGCCCGGAGGAAACTCCGCGTACCTGCTCGTGGCGTTGGTCACGGCGTCGCTGGGGCTCGTTGCCGGGATCGCGCTGGGGCGAGCGGGCCGCCCAGACGTCCTCGACGAGCCACGGCCCCTCGGCGATCTGCCGGTGGTGTTGCAGAAGTGGGATGATGCGCGGCCTGGCGCACTGACCGTGACATTTGGTGCGCCACGACTGGTGATGGCTCCCCGATCCGGGGTGCTGACTCAGGCCAGGTGCAGCCCGGGTGGCTCCTTGACCTCCGGGAGCGCTGACTTCGCCATCGACGGTCGCCCTGCCTTGACCCTCGCCCTCAGCACACCGCTCTGGCGAGATCTCAGCGTGGGCACCACCGGCCCGGATGCCGAAGGGATGAACACGGCCCTTCGCGCGCTGGGCCGCCAGGTGTCCGGCAACGTCGTCACCAAGGACACGATCAGTGCCTACGACGCTGTCGCTCAAACGGCGGGCGCGCCTCCCTCAGGGGGGTGCGATCACCCGTACGGCCGTCGTATGGCTCCCGGCTCCGACGGTGACCATCGACACCTGTGACACCGCGGTAGGCGCCACGGTCGACGGGAGCCGCCCGTTGGCGAGCTTGACTCGGAGCATTGTGGCGGCGCGACTGTCGGCGACGCCGGTCGATCTCGTTCCAGGGGCGCGCGTCTTCTCCGTCGGAGGTCAGATGCTCGCACTCACCGAGGTCGGCATCGATGCGAGCGGGATATCGTGGTTGACCGAGCACCCCGGCGCCGTCCAGTCAGCTGGTGCCATCAGCACGGTCACCGGATCCCTGGTGCTGACGTCACCCGTCTCGGTTCTGGCGGTCCCACCGTCCAGCATCAGCGTCGGTGGCGGGAACGCGACGTGTGTCACGACGCCGGAAGGGGTCCGCCGCGTCAGGGTCCTCGGTTCTCGATTGGGCACCAGCTTCGTCGAGCCCAGCGATCCAGAGCCCAGGATCGTCGCTGTCGCAGTGGACCCCGCCAGAGTCCGTCCGTGCGGGTGATGCTCACGGATCTGGGTCACCGTTTCCCAGGCCGACCGCACCTCTTCCGGGGCGTCAGCGCCATCCTCGAGCCCAACCAGGTCCATGCTGTGACGGGGCCTTCAGGGTCTGGGAAGAGCACGTTCCTGGGCATTCTGGCTGGGTGGATAGAGCCAACAGAGGGAAGGGTGAGCCGGCCTGCCCACGTTCGGATCCAATGGGTCTTGCAGCACCCGCACGGTGTCGCCGGACGCACGGCGCTGGACCATGTGGCGCTGCCCATCATGGCGAAGGGAATCCGCCGCGAGCAGAGCCTGTCAGCTGCCCGCGCGCTGTTGACGGAGCTGGGCCTGGGTCGCCTGCAGGACAACGCCTTCGGGACCCTGTCCGGCGGTGAAGCGCAGCGCCTCACCATCGCCCGCGCCCTTGCCACTGCTCCCGACATTCTGCTCCTAGACGAGCCTACCGCCGCCCTGGATCATCGAACCGCCGAGGAAGTCATCGGTATCGTGGGTGATCTTGCTCGTCGGGATTGCATTGTGGTCATCGCCACCCATGACGAACGCGTTCGGCATGCGTGCACACACCACATCAGGCTCGGTGACGGCGAGTGATGCATCCACTCGACGCCGTCGGAGAGGGTCTACGCAACCTTCGTGCTGGCACCGGCCGACCAGTCGTGACCACAATCGCGCTTCTTGCGTGCGCCGCAGTGCTCCTGGGACTCGAGCTCGGCAGCCTCAAGGCCCTACTGGAGTCAGCTAGGGCTTTCCGCGCAGCAGGCGGTGCCGTGACGATTCTCGAGACCCGAGGGCAAGTGGATGGCGCGGCATGCCACGCCCTGCGCGGCATTTCGGGGATTGACGCGGCGGCAGTGACGATCACCGGGCTGCAGGTCCGCTCAGCCCAGCTCCCACAGCAACCATTGCCGCTGGTCCGTGCCACCTCCGGCCTGGCCGACCTCTTGGGTATCACTCCGAACGGTGTTGGGGTCTGGATATCGACGGACACCGCCGAACAGCTAGGTGTGGACGTGGGCTCCCCTTTGGTCCTGGACGGTCAAGCCACCCGCGTAGCAGCCATCTTCGACTATCCCGACGACGGACGGCGTCCGGTCTTGGGCTACGCGATCGTCGAGCCTGCCATCGCGATGGGCCCGTTCGACGAGTGCTGGGGTTCCTCCTGGCCGATGAATCCCGGAATCCAACCTCTGCTGCTGTCCTCGGCATACCTCCCCGCGGTCGAGCAGGGCCAAGTCCGCTTCTCGCAGTTGAACGGTACCCTGGGAGTTGGATTCGACGGCTCGGAACAGTTCCTGCGTCGCCCGACTTCGTGGTCGTGGCTCGCGGCAGCCGTCGCAGGCTTCGGAGTGGGCCTGGGCGGCTGGCGCTTACGTCGCCTCGAGCTCGCCTCGGCGCGGCATGCCGGCGTGTCTCGATCAGCGCTCTGGCTGACCGCGATGGTGGAGACGGGCGCTGTCCTGGCGATCGCCACCAGTTGTTGCGCGGCCATCACCATGTGGCGATTGCAGTCGCTTCCTGCGCCGGACGTAATGGCGTGCCTGCCGTTCGCCGGAAGAATCGTCGTGGCCCTAGCCTTCGGTTGCGTTACCGGGACAACTTTCGGAGTCGTGACTGTGCGCGAGCGTCACCTGTTCGACTACTTCAAGCGTCGGTAAGCGATGTCTGCATTCCCAAGCGCGCCACGGAGCCGAGTCGGTCACTTAAGGTGTTGGCAGCGGAGGGCAGCCACGACGGGCCCCGCCCCCACGTCACACACGCCAGCCACCCCGACCTGCCAACGCTGAGACTCTGCACGCACTACGCGTGCAGAGTCTCAGCGTTCGCCCCACACCCCCCGGGACCTCCGATGGGATTCGGTCGCCAGGATGTCAGCAGCCCCCTAGGGCCGGGTGGTGCGCGGGGGCGACGAGGTGACCGTGCCCGAGCTGGTCGGCGGCGGCGGGGGAGTCGACGGGGTGATGGTGACCGTCGTGGTGGCGGCGGCGCGCACGGCGATCTTCACGGTGATCTTGGTGCCCTGGTCGACGAGGGTGTCGGGCGCGACGTCCTGACCGAGGACGGTGCCCTCGAGCACGGCCGGGTCGCTCGTGGGCACCTGCTCGCCGCGGGCGTAGACCAGGTGCAGCCCTTCGACGATCCCTTGCGCGGTGTCGGTGTGCTTGCCGACGAGCGGGGGCATCTTGACCTTGCCGGTGCTCACGGTGAGCGTGATCGGCTGGGTCTTCGGCACGACCGAGCCCACCGGCGGGTCGACCTTGATCACGGCGTCCTTGGGTTGCGCCGGGTCGTCGGCCGGGACGATCTGCGGGTCGCCGAAGCCGAGCAGTCGCAACGAGGTGGCGGCGACGTCCTTGTTCGAGCCGACGACACTGGGAATGGTGGCCGACCCCGGGCCGGTGGACACCTTGACCCGCACGGATGACCCGACGGTGACCTGCACCCCCTCCTTGGGGTCCTGGTCGATGACGGTGTCGGGGGCGCTGGCCGCATCGAGGACCAGCTCGACCTGCAGGAACAGCTTCTTGGCCTCCACGAGGGTGCGGGCCGCCGCCTGGGTCTGCCCGATGAGGTGCGGCACCGACACCTGCGCGGGCGCGGCCGGGGTCAGCGCCGGGCGCACGACGAAGAACACCAGGCCGAGGATCGCCAGCGTGGCCAGGCCGGCGAGCACCCAACCGGCGCTGCGCCGGCGCACCGACCCACCGTTGCCGTTGCCGTTGCCATTGCCATTGCCGTAGCCATTGCCGATGCCGCCGTCGCCGGCGCGCCCGAGGCCGTCAGCCGGCCCCTCGAGCGGGTCGTCGGCGAAGGCGGCCGGCTCGCCGCGGCGGGCCGCCTCGGCCCGGCTGCGGGCCTGCGCCCGGGTGAGTGGCGGGGGCACCGGGTCGAGCACCTGGGTCGCCGCGGCGGTGCCCGGTATGCCGGCCGCGCTGCCGACCGGGCCGAGGCCGGCGAGGGAGGCGCGGGCCTGGTCACTCACCGGGCTGCCCTCGCGGGCGCAGACGAGGTCGGCGCGGAAGTCGATGGCGCTCTGGTAGCGCCGCTCGCGGTCCTTCTCCATCGCATGCAGGACCACGGCGTCGTATGCCGCGGGCACCCCCCGGCGCACCGCGGACGGCCGGGTCGGGGCCTCGCCGACATGCTGGTAGGCGATGGCGACCGGCGTCTCCCCGACGAACGGGGGCCGCCCGGTGAGCAGTTCGAAGAGCAGGCAGCCGGTGGAGTAGAGGTCGGAGCGGGCATCGACGGTCTTGCCCTGAGCCTGCTCCGGGGAAAGGTATTGAGCGGTGCCGATGACGGCCTGGGTCTGGGTCATCGTCGCGGCGCTGTCGGCGACCGCGCGGGCGATGCCGAAGTCCATGACCTTGACCTCACCGGTCTGGGTGATCATCACGTTGGCCGGCTTGATGTCGCGGTGCACGATGCCCATCCGGTGGCTGTAGGCCAACGCGCCGAGCACGCCCTCGGTGATCCGGGCGGCCTCGGCAGGCTCCAATGGCCCACTGCGGGTAAGGCGTTCGCGTAGGGTCGCGCCTTCGAGACGCTCCATGACGATGTAGGGCACCTGGACGACGGCTCCGGCGGAGTCGGTGCTGGTGTCCTCGCCCGAGTCGTAGATGGCGACGATCGAGGGGTGGTTGAGTCCGGCCGCCGACTGGGCCTCCCGCCGGAAGCGGGCCAGGAAGTTGGTGTCCCGGGCCAGGTCCGAGCGCAGCAGTTTGATCGCCACCGGCCGCCCCAGCCGGGTGTCGTGGCCGGTGTGCACATCGGCCATACCCCCGCGGCCGATCACCGCACCGACCTCGTAGCGCCCGCCGAGCAGTCGGGTGCGCCCCGGCCCGGAGCTGCCCGTCGGCGCGCTCAGCGCCGGCCCGTCATCGGTCGTCACGTGCTTCGTCCCCTCGTTGCTTTGTCCTGACCAGCCGCCCGTGGATCAGCCACCGCCGCCTCCGGTGGTCGGGCCCGACGTCGTGGGTGCCGCCGAGCTCGTCGTCGGCTTGGGCGCGAGACTGCCGTCGGACACGGTGAGTGTGACGATCGTGTCGGGGCCGACGGTGACCGCGCCGGCGGGGAAGACGTTGAGCACCGTGCCGGCCGGCCGGTCCGAGGCGACGGTGTCGGTGCGGAACCGCAGCGCCGGGTCGAGGCTCTGGATGGCGGCGCGCACGACGTCGACCTGCTTGCCGATGTAGTCGGTCGCCTTGATCGTCACCGTGGGCCGTGAGGTCGTCGTGGTGGTCGTGGTCGTCGTCGGGCTCGGGGTGGTGGGCGCGGCGCTCGACGTCGGGCGTGGACTCGTGGTCGGCGCCGGTGCCAGCGCGGTCGGCGCGAAGACGCCCTGCGAGGCGAGGAAGGCCACCACCGCGGCGAGCACGACGATCGGCAGCAGCCACCACCACGCGCTGCCGCGCCGCTGCGTCGGCTCCGGCTGCGCCGGGGGGTAGCCATACCCCTGCTGGTATGCCGCGGGCGTCCCGTAGCCCGGCCGGGCCGCGGCATACGGGTCGCCGCCGGGAGCGCCGGCATATCGGTCCCCACCAGGGGCGCCGGCATACGGGTCGGCGGCATACAGATCGGCCGAGGGCAGCACCTGCGTGCTCGGCGCGACCGGTGGTGCCGGGGCGACCCGGGCGGGTGGGACGGGTGCGGTAGCCAGAGCGGGAGGCGGCGGGCTGTCCGGCCCGAAGCCGGGGGCGATCACGCTGGTGGCCGGGCTGGCGCTGGCGACGCCGCTGACCGGCATCCCGAGCAGGGCGGCGAGCGAGGCGGCGCTGGAGGGCCGGTCGAGCGGCTTCTTGGCCAGGCACGACTCGATCGCGGCCCGCAGCGGGTCGGTGACCCGGTCCGGCAGCGGGGGCGCCGGTTCGTTGATGTGGGCCAGGGCGGTGGCGACCGGGCTGCCGGCGTCGAAGGGCCGCACTCCGGTGACCATCTCGAAGCCGACGACGCCGAGGGAGTAGAGGTCGGTGGCCCCGGTGACCGGGCGGCCCTGGGCCTGCTCGGGGGCGAGGTATTGCGGGGTTCCCATCACCTCACCGGTGCGGGTGTGCCCGACGCCGTCGACGGCTCGGGCGATGCCGAAGTCGGTGAGTTTCACCTGGCCTTCGGGGGTGACGAGGATGTTCGCGGGTTTGACGTCGCGGTGCACGACCCCGGCCTCGTGTGCGGAGGCGAGGGCGAGGGCGCATTGGCCGAGCAGGTGCTGGGCGCGGGCGGTGGCCAGCGGGCCGCGGGCGATGAGCTCGGACAACGGCACCCCGGGCACGTATTCCATGACGAGGTAGGCGATGCCGTCGTCCTCGCCGAAGTCGAAGACGGTGGCGATGTTGGGGTGTTGCAGCCGGGCGGCGTGTTGGCCCTCGTCGCGGAAGCGGGCGGCGAAGGTGGCTTCCTCGTCGGTGCGGGGGCGCATCACCTTGACGGCGACGGTGCGGCCCAGGACGGCGTCGGTGCCCTTCCATACGTCGCCCATGCCGCCGGCGGCGATGTGGTCAGTGAGCGTGTAGCGGCCACCGAGCAGGTCGCCGCGCTGGGGTGTGGGTCTGGTCATCGGGTGAGTACCGCCTCCATCACGGCTTTGGCGATCGGCCCGGCGGCCCGGCTGCCGCCGGCCTCCTCGCCGGCATTGCCGCCGTCCTCGACGACGGCGGCGACCGCGATCTGTGGGTCCTGGGCGGGTGCGAAGGAGGTGAACCAGGCGTGTGGGGGCAGCCCGTTGCCCTGTTGGGCGGTGCCGCTCTTGCCGGCCACCGACACGCCGTTGATCCCGGCGGGCCGGCCGGTGCCGGTCTCGACGACGGCGACGAGCATCGTGGTGAGGGTGGCGGCCACCTCGGGGGTGATCGCCTGGGACAGTTGTTGGGCTTGGTGGCGCTCCAGGATCTCGAGGTTGGCGCCGACCACCTGCTCGACGAGATAGGGGCGCATGACGATGCCCTTGTTGGCGACGGCGGCGGCGACCATGGCGACCTGGAGCGGGGTGACCCGCACGTCGTACTGCCCGATCGCGGCCTGCGCGGTCTGCGGCGGGTTGAGCTGATCGGGCACGCTGCTGGGCGTGACCCGCAGCGGCACCCGCAGCTGCTCGCCGAAGCCGAACTTCTGGGCCTGGGCGCGCAGCGCATCGGGGCCCATCTTCAGCCCGAGCCAGCCGAACGCGGTGTTGCAGGAGATCTCCAGGGCGTGCTGCAGGGTGGTCTGGTCGCCCGGCCCGCACGGTCGGTTGTCGTAGTTGGGCAGCCCGACGGTGGTCTGCGGCAGGTCCATCCGGGCCGGGGCCGGGATGAGGGTGCTCTCGGTGACCGTCTGGTTGGTCAGGGCGGCGGCGGCGGTCACGATCTTGAAGACCGACCCGGGCGGGTAGAGGTTGCCCGCGATGGCCCGGTTGACCAGCGGTCTGGTCGGGTCCTTGGTGAGTTGCTCACCGGCGTCGGTCGCTGCGGCGTCGTCGTGCACGGTCAACAGATTCGGGTCGTATGCCGGGTGGCTCACCATCGCGAGGATCGCGCCGGTGCGCGGGTCGAGGGCGACGACGGCGCCGCGGCGGGTGCCCAGGGCGGCGTCGGCGGCGGCCTGCGCCTTGGGGTTGATGGTCAGTTGCACGCTGGCCCCGGTGAACTGTCTGCCGGAGAGCAGGTCGGCGATCCGCCGGTAGAAGAACGCGTCGGAGGAGCCGCTGAGGGTGGTGTCCTCGGTGGCCTCCAGGCCGCCGGCGGCGCCGTAGACGTAGGAGTAGTAGCCGGTGACGTGCGCGTAGAGCGGCCCTTGTGGGTAGGTGCGCAGGAAGGGCAGTTGCCCGGTCACCGGTTTGGAGACGGCGATGGCCTGGTCGCCGACGAGGATCGCGCCGCGTGGCCGGGAGTAGTTGTCCAGCAGGGTGCGCTTGTTGCCGGGCTTCTCGCGCAGCGACGGGGCCTGCACGAACTGGATGATCGACACGGCGACGAGCAGTGCGGCGAAGAGCGCGCCGACGAGCCGGGAGATCCGCAGGATCGGGGTGTTCACCGGGCCACCACCGGCTCGGCCTCCGGCTCGGGTCGGCGGGCCTGGTCGGAGATGCGCAGCAGCAGCGCGACGATCGACCAGTTGGCCAGCAGCGCCGACCCGCCCAGCGACATGAACGGGGTGGTGAGCCCGGTCAGCGGGATGACCCGGGTGACCCCGCCGATGACGACGAAGACCTGCAGCCCGACCGAGAAGGCCAGGCCGAGGGCCAGCAGTTTGCCGAAGCCGTCGCGCACCCCGAGGGCGGTGCGCAGCCCGCGCTCCACGAGCAGCCCGTAGAGCAGCAGGATGGCGAACAGGCCGGTGGCGCCGAGTTCCTCGCCGAGGCTGGTGAAGATGAAGTCGCTGTCCGGCACCGGCACCAGCCAGGGCCGGCCCTGCCCGAGCCCGGTGCCGAAGAGCCCACCGGCGGCCATCCCCATGAGCCCCTTGGCGAGTTGGTCGCTCTGTTTCAGCGCCGCGTCGGCGAACGGGTCGGTCCACAGCAGCACCCGGCGTTGCACGTGCGGGAAGAG
>WBZP01006365.1_pt1 | contig 11694 bp, 12 predicted proteins | sample 5204301 | NCBI WGS metagenome assembly WBZP01 (sample SAMN12412401, study PRJNA552823) | activated sludge metagenome | isolation source: activated sludge from nitrification reactor of wastewater treatment plant... | place: USA: Pennsylvania | collected 2017
ACGGTTGCCAATGCCGTTCAGATTCCGTCCCTACGTTGTCGATTTCCTCAACGTCATTGCAATAAGGGCATAAGCCCAGTTCGAAGGAGATCGTTATGTTCACGCGGCTCGTCCAGGCAAGGAAAGAGGAAGAGGGCTTCACCCTCATCGAACTCCTCGTCGTGATCATCATCATCGGGATCCTGGCAGCCATCGCCATTCCCGTGTTCCTCAACCAGCGCAAGAAGGGCTGGGAATCTGCGGTCAAGGCGGACCTGCGCAACGCGGCCACGGCCGAAGAGACGGTTCTGACCGACACCGGTACGTACACCAACGCGATCGCTAATCTGCAGGCTGTCGGCTTCAAGTACTCTCCAGGCAGCAACTACAGCGGCGGCACCACCCCGCTGATCACAGCCACCGCCAACGGATCGACGGACTACTGCCTCGAGGCGACCGCCAACGGTGGAGCCGTGTGGAGCTACTCCAGCCCCGCCGGCCTCAAGACGGGCGCTTGCAGCTGATCTGACCCCTCACCCTGAAAGGCCCCGGGAAACCGGGGCCTTTCCCTATGCCCAAAGGATTAAGGCACAGTCCCATTACGCCGATTCACTAGACGTGATCATTCGGCTGCTGCGCGCCCGACGGCGGGACCGTCAGCAGTCCGACGCGGGGTTCACCATCATCGAGCTCATGGCCGCACTCACGATCCTCGGCCTGGTCTCCTCCGCGTTTGCCTACGGACTGCAACTGTCGCTGGCGGTGACTCAGACCGACCGGTCCCGCGTGCAGGCCGCAAACCTTGCCGCCCGCGAGATCGAGACCGTGCGCAATCAGTTCGGCTCCTCCAAGAGCGCGCCCTTGACGGTGGCCGCCACCAGTCAGGTCACGAACGGCACACCGTTGCCCGGGCAGACGGCCGGCCAGCCACTGAACCTCGACGGCACCAAGTACACCGTGGTGCGGACTGTGGAATGGCTGCCTGCAGGGTCGGGAGCAAGTCCTTGCGACGGTGGTTCGGCCGTTACCTACCCATCGCTGGCAGTCAACGTCAAAGTGAGCTGGAAGCAGCACGCGGTGACTCGCGACGTGGAGTCGAACACCATCCTGACGCCGCCGAAGGGCACCCTGGCCGCCATCAAGGGGTTCGTGGCGGCCAAGGTGCAAGGTGCCGCTGGAACGGGCGTCGACAGTGTCCCGGTCGACATCACGGGGCCGGGGGGAAGTCAGACCCGGGTCACGGGTGCCGACGGCTGCGCGGTATTCGCCATGGATACGACCGGCAACTACACGGTCACCCTCGATGAGCCGGGATACGTGAGTTTTGACGGACAGCAATCGGTATCCAAACCGGCCACGGTCAGCCAGGGCACGATCCAGGTTGTGCCGTTCAGTTACGACCGGGCGGCGACTATCCAGTTCAACTACGAGGTCACCGACGACCCCGGTCCCAGTTTCACCGCACCCACGCCTGTTCAGCCCATCGTCTTGTTCAACCCGGGTCTGCCCAACATGGGTCGCAAGGAACTGCCCGGCGGGACGTCCTCGGTGACCGGGCTGTGGCCCTTCACCGATGGCTACTCGGTCTGGGCGGGCAAGTGCACGCTCAACGACCCAGCAGCCACGGGTGGTTCCCGGCCCAAGGCCGTGGTCGCCAGTCCGGGAGGAACAGTTACGGCGAAGGTGCCACTCAAACCGCTCCAGGCAACGTTCCTCGACAGCGAGGGCGACCCCAGGGCTGACGTGAGCGTCACGGCTGTCATCGCGGACGCAACCGGGTGTTCCCCGGCGCAGATCTACCAGCTGGGAAAGACGGATGCGAATGGCGTGGTTCGCACCGCTTTGCCGTACGGGCAGTGGACACTTAAGGCCGGCACCGACGTGCTGACCGCGGGTCTGAGCACCTCGGCGGCGGGCATCGTCTACGTCCCTGAGGGGACGCAACCGTGAGCATTCTGCGCCGAATTCGCGGTGACCACGGCGTCACCCTCATCGAGATGCTCGTCGTGGTGAGCATCCTCGGCACGGTTCTGGCCATCGTCTCGCAAGGTCTGATCACGGCACAGCGGACGATGGCGCAGAATGCCCATCGCCTGGACGGCCTGAGCCAGACCAATGTCGCGGTCGAGGCAATGACCCGGATCCTGCGCACCGCGATCCTGCCGTCGCAGATTCAGGCCACATGCTCAGGATGCGATGTCGCCGCGTTCATCGAGGGCACTGACACGATGGTGCGCTTCTACGCCAACGTCGACAACGACGGCATTCTGCCCGCCTCCGGCAACACCGACCGCGGACCCAGGCGCGTCACGTATACCCTGACCAACGGCCAACTCGTGGAAACCGTGCAGAAGCCCAACGTCCACAGCGTCAGCGACTTCAACTACCAGTACTGCACACCCGGTCCCTCCTGCCCTGTCCGCACCCGCGTGCTGGCCCGCAACGTTCAAGCAGGCGCCCTGTTCACCTACTACGACCGCTCGGGCGCCCTGATCACGCCACCCTTGCAGTCCGACGTGTCCAAGTTGAAGGCAGTGGACAGCATCGATCTGGTGCTTCGAGTGCGGCCCAGCACCACGGCGGGCAGCGCCACCGTCACGGCCCGCGTGACCCTGCCCAACGCGGATTCCCTGATCCAGCCGACACCCACGGCGATTCCCTGAGGAGGTGACCACAGATGCGAATGCGAACAGACGAGCGCGGAGTCGCCATGATCATGGTGCTCGGGATGATCTCAATTCTCACTGTGGTGGTCGCAGCCGCGCTGAGTTATGCAGCCAACGTGGCGCCACGGACCAGCCGCGACGAGCACTGGCAAGCGGCTCTAGCGGCAGCCCAGGCGGGCGTGGACGATTACCTCGCCAAACTGAATCGCAACGATGCCTACGCCCAGACTGTCGACTGTTCGAACGTCGCATTGAAGGGGCCCAAGGCCGAGACCAACTCCTGCGGGTGGAACTCGAGTACCGCTGCGGGATGGGTCGACGTGCAAGGGGGTAACCCGCAAGCGGGGAAGTTCCACTACGACGTCAACACCGCCAACTTCTGGAAGGACGGCTCGGTCTGGGTCGAGTCGACCGGCAAGGTGAAGGGCGTCTCGCGCACGATCCAGGTGCGAGTGGCGCGCGGCGGCTCGACCGACTTCCTGTACTACACCGACTTCGAGGACGCCGACCCCCAGAACCTCGTGGCCTACCCGCCAGGCGGCAGCAAGTCCCAAGCGGCCGGTGGGGCGAAGTACGACGAGTGCGGCAAGAGCGGCGCGACCCTGGCGAAGTACTGGTGGCAGACCAGTGCGCGCTCGAGTTCCGGTACGTGTCAGGAGATCCAGTTCGGCAGCAATGACGTCCTCGATGGCGACGTGCACTTCAACGACAGCCCGCTGATGGTGGCGTCCGGCGGTTCTCGGCCGCGGTTCCTCAAGGGCTACGAAGTTGCCGACTCGAGGTGTACGGAGGCGGCCGGAACTCCCGACTCCAGTGGCGTGGGTAAGGCGGCCGGTGACGCCAAATGCTGGCGTACGACCGGCACGTCAGCCCGCCCCTATGTCGGAACCGCCGGGGCCCGGCCGGCGCTACCGCTGTACTTGCCGGACAACTCCGACAAGTTCTCGACCTTCCCCGGCTGCAACTACTACGGCGACACCCGGATCCGCTTCAATAGCGACGGCACGATGACGGTCTGGAACACGACCAGTGCGGGCAAGTCTCTGAAGGGTCCCGACTCACCAGCGGGCCTTGACTGCGGGAACGCTGCCCAGTTCGTGCCGGCGACCGGACAGAAATACCCCGCCGGCAAACAGACCGTACCGGTGCCCACCGACTTGGTGATCTACGTGCAGGCCGCGACCGGTGGCTCCGCGCGGTGTGTCCCTGGGCAGATCGTCAACGGCACGACGTCGGGCAGCACGAGCAACGACGTGATCCCCACAGGCAGCAGCGGCCTGGTCAGCGACATCAGTTACTACAACCCGGACACGGCAACATACACGACGACGAAGAAGTGGAAGCGTGTCAGCAACGCGTGGCAGCTGGACTCGAGTATGAGCCCGAACCCGGCAACGTCAGCCGAGACCGCGGTGAATGATGTGCACCCGAGCACGTTCGACTGCGGCCTGGGCAATGTCTACATCGAGGGTGTGGTCAAGGGCCGCGTCACCATCGCAGCCCAGAACAACGTCATCGTCACCAACGACCTGTCCATCAGCAGCAGCACCAAGGGCAGCACCGCGGTCGGTCCGGACATGGTGGGCCTGGTCGCGTCGAACAGCGTGGTGATCTACCACCCGGTGTTACGCAGTTCCTCGGAAAGCACGCCCTCGACTCCCACAACGACCGTGAAGTCCCCGACCAGCCTCCGGACCAAGTGCACCGACATCGCCTCGACGCCCAGCGGCGGCAGCCCCGCCAACAACAACACCATCACGTGCACCTGGACGACCACTCGGACGTACGGAAGTAGTTACAGCGACATCACCTTCCCAGGGGTGACCAGCAGTTCCGGGACCCGTTGGGTGTACGCCTCGATCCAGACCCTGGCCCATAGTTTCTGGGTCCAGAACTACGAAAAGGGCACCGACCTCGGCAAGCTGTCTGTCCGAGGATCGATCGCCCAGAAGTGGCGTGGTGCGGTCGGGACGTCCGGGGGCACCGGGTTCGACAAGGACTACTCCTATGACTCCCGGCTGCAGTTCGCCTCGCCGCCCTACTTCCCGCAGTGGACGAATGCTGCTTGGGGGGCGAAGGTCACCGGTGAGTTGCAGGCGCGGTACTGAGTCGCGGATTTCGGTCATCCAGGGACCATTGCGTGGCAGCTCGATGACCAGAACTCCCCGGCATCCACAGCATCCTCCGCTGACCGTTCTCAGCTGGCTAGGCTGACGCCCGTGGTGGCGCTGCTGTCGGGCTTGTTCGGCCTGCTGATCGGGTCGTTCCTCAATGTCGTCATCTGGCGGCTGCCGCGGGGTGAATCGCTGGCGCAGCCACCGTCGCACTGCCCATCGTGCGGCCACCCGATCCGTGCCTACGACAACATCCCAGTCGTTTCGTGGCTGCTGCTTCGTGGGAAGTGCCGGGACTGTGCCGCACCCATCTCCGTGCGGTACCCGTTGGTGGAACTGGGCACCGGCCTGGCATTCGCCGCCACGGGGGCGTTTGTCGGATGGTCAGTGCTGCTGCCGTTCGCGCTGTGGTTCACCGCTGCCTGCATCGCCTTGGCCCTCATCGATCTGGATCACAAACGGCTGCCCAACGTCCTGACGCTGTCGACCTATGCCGTGGTCGTAGCCGGCTTCGCCGTCACGGCCGCAGTGCAGGGGGAGTGGCTTCGCTTCGGACAGGCGCTGCTCGGGGGCCTGGCCTTGGCGGCCGCCTATGCCCTGTTGGCGACGCTGGTCCCAGCCGGAATGGGCTGGGGGGACGTCAAACTGGCGCTGTCGCTGGGCACGGTGCTGGGCTGGTACGGCTGGTCCTACGTGGTCGTGGGTGGCTTCGGGGCATTCGTACTGGGCGCGATCGTGGGTGTGGCGGCCATGGTGGCCGGCAAAGCGGGACGCAAGAGCGCGCTGCCGTTCGGGCCGTTCATGATTGCCGCCACGGTGCTGGCGCTGGCGGTCGCGCAACCCATCGCGGACTGGTACGGCCAGCTGCTGTAGCTGACGCGGTTCAACGAGTTTGCTCCGGTAGGGGGTTGGGGCCTCAAGCCCGAGAACGACCTTGTCGATGCCAACGACATAGCAGCATTAGGAGGCTGTCGTGGGCAGGACGTCCGTAGGGCTAGAGGTAGGGACCTCGGCCGTGCGGGTCGCGGCGATCAGTCGCGGCCGCGCCGGCGGCACCCTTGAGCACCTCGCCGCGATTGCTCTACCCCCAGGGGCCATGTCCGACGGCGAGCTCGTCGATGGCGCTGTCGTCACCGCCGCCGTCAAGGAGGCCGTGCGGCAGGCCAAACCAGGCAACAAGCGCGTTCGGCTCGGCTTGGTCAGCCAGCGCACTGTGGCCCGCGAGGTGGAGCTGCCGTGGGTGCCGAAGAAGGAGTTCCGCTCAGCGCTGCCATTGCTGGCGGCTGACATGCTGCCGATGCCCGCCGAGGAATGCGTTCTGGACTTCATGCCCTATGAGCAGAGGGGTGACAGCCAAGGCCTCAAGACGATTCTCGGCCTGCTCGTGGCTGCGCCGGAGGCCGGTGTGCTGGAACTGGTGGACGCGGTCGAAGCCGGCGGCCTGCAGGTCGTCGACGTGACGCTCACCCCGCTGGCCACGTTGGCCGCGGTCGGTGACTCGCTGGCACCTGGACCGGAAGCCGTGATTGACGTCGGGCATGCGATGACCAGTGTCAGCATCCACGAGGGCGGCCAGCCCCGATTCGTCCGAATCCTCAGCCGCGGCGGCCGCGACATCACCTCCGGCCTGGCCGAGCATCTCCAGATCAGCGAGGCCGATGCGGAAACCTGGAAGTGCGGCCTGTGGCAGATGTGGGAGCAGATGTCGCCGGCCGATCGTGCACTCACCGAGACGGCTCTGCGGGCGGCAGTCGCCGAACTCGTCACGGACATCCGCACCTCCGTGGACTTCTACACGACTGGCGACGGACACCGCACCGTTCGCGCCTACGTCGTGGGCGGAGGGGCAAGCACTCTGGGCCTCCCACAGATTCTTTCCGGCGTTCTGCGGGTTCCCGTGACCAGCGTGACAGGCCAATTCCTGAACCCCGCGAAGGCTCTGAGCGTGCGGGGTCGCGAACTGGCCTCGAGCACCTCGGCCACCTCGGCGGTCGGATTGGCACTGGGGGCGGCAGCATGAGCGCGCAAGCCGCCGAGCATGTCGACCAGGGTCCCGTTCCTGAGGAGCCCGGTCTGGACGTGCTGTTCATGGAGAGCACCTTCCCCACCCCGTCGCTGATCCCGCCGATCGTGCGCCGGCGCCGTGCAGTCGCCACCGCCCGTCGCCGCACGGGGTTGGCGCTGTTGATCGTGCTCATGGTGCTGGGTGTCTTCTACGGGCTGGCGCAGATGCAGTTGAGCACCGCGCAGAACAACCTGGCCGTGGCACAGGCGGAACTGCGGGATGCCGAGCAGGCGCGCGCGCAGTACAAAGACGTTCCCGCGGTCTACTCCGCCGTTCGGGCCGCCCGCTCGGAGTTGGCGTTGGCCATGGGTAACGAAGTGCAGGTCGCGCGGCTGGTGACCGATCTCAGTGCGATCGTCCCGCCGCACGTCTCGCTGCAGAGCATGTCGCTGGTGACCGGGGAATCCGAGGACACCCAGGTGTCATCCACCTCTGTCTCCCAGGAGGACCTACCCATTGCGACCGTCACGTTCGCGGGCGAGGCCGTCAGCTTCAATGACGTGTCCGCCTGGATCGCCGCCCTGCGCGCGCAGCCCGACTACCAGAACGTCATCCTGACCGAGGTGTCGCGGGACACCACGACCGGCACCTACACGTTCACGTCCTCGGCCGAACTGACCGACCAGACGCTGTCCGGGCGGTTCGTGGAGGAGACGACATGAAGACCAACCCCCGCACCTGGCAGATCGGTGGCCTGATCATCGTGCTGTTGGCCGCCTATGCGGGCTGGGCGCTGATGCTGCGGCCGGTCTTCGGCAACGTTGCCCAGGCCGAGGCCGACACCGTCACCACGCAGGAGCAAACTGATCGGGTTCGGGCACAGACAGCGCAGCTCGCCGAGCAGCAGAAGGATCTGCAGGATCAGATCGATGCCCTGATGCGGCTGCGCGCCAAGATCCCCAAGGACGTGAACGTGCCTGTACTGATGCGCACGATCCAGGCCGAGGCGCGGGCCGAGGGTGTCGAACTCGACTCTCTGCAGCCGGGCCAGATCACGCTGTTCTCCGTGCCGGAGCCGACACCGGCGGCCACTGACTCCGCCAGTCCGACCGCGGACGCGACCCAGGCTCCGGAACCCACCCCCAGCGATCTTGGGCAGGGGATCGCACCCAAGGACGCCGGCCTGGCCTTCGTCCCCCTGTCACTGGGCGGTCAGGGTGACTACGCGTCGATCAGGCGCCTGATCAGCCGACTGGAACACCAGCAGCGGGCATTCCTGGTCACGACCCTGGACGTCACCCGTTCGGATGACACCTCAAAGCAGCCGCTGCTGTTCACGATGAGCGCCCGGGTCTTCGTGCTGAACAGCAAAGACGTGCAACTACCGGCCAGTGTGGGAGGTGGCTGACATGGGGAGCTTCGTGCAGGAGAACAAGCGGGCGGTCGTCATGCTCACCGTGGCGGTGGGAGCTGCGCTGCTCGTCTTCCTCTACATGCTCTTAACCGGTGGTTCCAGCGAACCCGAAGCCGCTCCCGTGCCGCAGGCGACCCCCAGCGCGGCCGCGACGCCGGGCGCGGAGATCGAACAGACACAGGCCGAGGGCAATTTCGAACCGTCCTCTGGCGGCAGCCAGATCAACCCGTTCGAACCGCTGGCCCAGCCTTCGCAGTCGGCCGACAGCACCACGGACAGCGCGTCGAAGGCCGACAGGAGCACCTCCAGTAGCGGATCGTCTGACACCAACCCTTCGGGAACCACCGGCGGATCGTCGTCCAAGGGCACCTTCGCGGACCCCGGTAACAGTGGTTCCAACGGCAAGTCCAACGGCAAGTCCAACGGCAAGTCCAACGACAAGTCCGACCGTGGCAAGAAGGCCACGCCCAAGCCCGTCGCACCGCAGCCCGTGGACGATGCCGATGCGGTCCCGGAGGGTAGCGCCCAGGTCAAGGTGGTCTCGGTCGCGGCCGACTCGCTGGAAGCCCGCGTGAACGGGCAGAAGGAGACGCTGTACCTGTCCGTCCCGGATGCTGCCGGAGTGACCTACGTGAGCCCACTCGGCAGTGGCTGCGCCTGGCTGGCCCTGGCCAGTAAGCAGGTCCGAGTCACGGTGTGTGAGGGGGAAACGGCCGACTTGTGAGCCGGGCGTGCCACGATTGGCACATGCTCAGGTGGATCACGGCCGGGGAGTCCCACGGCCCGGTGTTGACCGCAGTCCTGGAGGGAATGCCCGCCGGGGTCGCTGTCACCACAGCCGATGTCGGCGCCGCGCTTGCCCGCAGGCGCCTGGGGTATGGCCGCGGAGCGCGGCAGAAGTTCGAGGCCGACGTTGTGTCGCTGGTCGGCGGGATCCGGCATGGCCAGACCCAGGGTGGCCCCATCGCAGTGCAGATCGGCAACTCCGAGTGGCCGAAGTGGGAACAGGTGATGTCGCCCGACCCCGTCGACGCTGCGGTTCTCGCCAAGCTCGCGCGCAACGCACCGTTGACCCGTCCCCGGCCCGGTCATGCGGACCTGGTGGGGATGCAGAAGTACGCCTTTGATGACGCCCGGCCAGTACTGGAGCGCGCCAGTGCCCGGGAAACCGCCGCCCGCGTGGCCCTGGGTGCGATCGCCAAGGCACTGCTGGAACAGGCAGCCGGAGTACACGTGTTCAGCCATGTGGTGCGGGTGGGTGCAGTGGCCAGCGATGCCCCGCCGCCCACTTATGCCGATCTGGCCGCCATCGACGCCGATCCGGTCCGCTGCGCCGTGCCCGAGATCGGCGAGGCGATGGTCGCGGAGATCGACGCTGCCAAAGCCGACGCCGACACCTTGGGCGGTGTGATCGAGGTGATCGCCGAGGGGGTGCCGCCCGGCCTGGGCAGTTACGTGCACTCCGATCGTCGGCTCGACGCGCGGCTGGCCGCGGCGCTCATGGGCATCCAGGCGATCAAAGGCGTGGAGGTCGGTGACGGCTTCGACCTGGCTGCCATGCGCGGGTCCAAGGCGCAAGACGAGATCTTCAAGATTGCCGGCCGGATCGTGCGGGAAACGGCGCACAGCGGCGGGACCGAGGGTGGCATGTCCACCGGTCAGCCGTTGCGGGTGCGCGCGGCGATGAAGCCCATCAGCACGGTGCCGCGCGCGCTGCGCACCATCGACACGGCCACCGGAGAGGCGGCGACTGCGATCAACCAGCGCAGCGACGCCTGCGCAGTCCCGGCAGCGGGGGTGATCGCCGAGGCGATGGTCGCCCTGGTACTCGCCGATGCCCTGCTGGAGAAGACCGGTGGAGACAGCCTCACCGAGGTGAGCCGCAACCTCGACGCGTACCTGCAGAGCCTGTCGGACGAGCCGGAACCGGCGTGAGTGCCCGGTTGGCGCTGGTCGGCGCCCCGGGTTCAGGCAAGTCCAGCGTTGCCGCAGAACTTGCCCAGCGCTGGCAATGCCCGCTTCGGGATACAGACACTGACTACGGCTCGCCGGTCTCCGAGGCGATCATCGAGGACGAACCTGCGTTCCGGCAGGCCGAGGAGGCGCTCGTGCTCGCGGCGCTAGCCGAGACCGGCGCAGTGGTCGCGGTCGGCAGTGGCGCCACCACCGCTACTGTTCTGCAAGCGTTGCGCGACGTGCCCGTGGTGTGGCTGGAGATTGGTCTCGCGGAAGCGGCCCGGCGCACCGGCCTCTCCGGCATGCGTCCGATGTCGATGGGCAACGTGCGGGCGCAGTTGCACCAGATGCTGCAGGAGCGAGCGGCGGTCTACGACTCGGTGGCTGATTTGCGCGTCTTGACCGACGGCCGCACCCCGCCGGAAGTGGCCGACGAGATCGAGAAGTGGGAGACACGATGACGGCGATCGAGGTACCGACCGGCTCGCCCTACCTGGTGCACGTAGGTCGTGGGCTGTTCGAGACACTCCTCAGCAGTGTCCCGCAGTCGGCCACCCGGGTGGCCGTCATTCACCCCCGGGCTCTGCGTGCAACCGGCGAGCAGATCCGCGCAGATCTGCCCAACGCCATCTCGATCGAGATCCCAGACGCTGAGGAAGCCAAGAGCGTCGACGTGCTCAACTACTGCTGGTCAGTGCTGGGCGAGAACGGGTTCACGCGCTCGGATGCGATCGTCGCGGTCGGCGGAGGCAGCACCACGGACTTGGCCGGCTTTGTGGCGGCGACCTGGCTGCGCGGAGTGCCGATCGTGCAGGTGCCGACCACCCTGCTGGCCATGGTCGACGCGGCGGTCGGCGGAAAGACCGGGATCAACACGGCGGCCGGCAAGAACCTGGTGGGCAGTTTCCACGAGCCGAGCGCCGTCATCTGCGACCTCGACACGCTGGCCGAACTGCCCCGTGCCGAGATGATCTCCGGCATGGCCGAGGTCATCAAGTGCGGCTTCATCGCCGACCCGGTGATCCTGCACCGCGTCGAGCAGGACCCGCAGGCGATCCTCGATCCGGCGTCGCCCGCCCTGGAAGATGTGATCCGGCGGGCCGTCCAGGTCAAGGCCGACGTAGTGGCCGGTGACCTGCGGGAATCGCTCAACGCAACGCTGGGCCGGGAGGTCCTGAACTACGGCCACACGTTGGGCCATGCCATCGAACTCAACGAGCGCTACCGGTGGCGGCACGGCCCGGCCATCGCGGTGGGAATGGTCTACGTTGCCGAACTCGCCCGGCTGGCGGGCCGGCTTTCCGACGACGTCGTGGACCTGCACCGCGAGGTACTCGCCTCGGTCGGGCTGCCGATCTCGTATGACGGGGGCTTCCCGCCGCTGCTGGATGCGATGCGCCGGGACAAGAAGACCCGCGGTGACACGCTGCGATTCGTCATACTGTCGGCTGTGGCGCATCCCGAGATCCTCGTCGGCCCCGACCCCGCGCTGGTCGCGGCTGCCTACGCGCAGGTGCACTCGTGAAGGTGCTGGTCCTCAACGGGCCGAACCTGTCCCGC
>WBZP01006366.1_pt1 | contig 11691 bp, 19 predicted proteins | sample 5204301 | NCBI WGS metagenome assembly WBZP01 (sample SAMN12412401, study PRJNA552823) | activated sludge metagenome | isolation source: activated sludge from nitrification reactor of wastewater treatment plant... | place: USA: Pennsylvania | collected 2017
GTGGACCTTGAATTCCTGGCCGAGGATACTCCCGCCGATATCGAACTCGAGGGCCCGGTTGATCGGGTCGATGATGGCAATATTCACCATCGTCTTCAAGGCGCTCAAGATCGCGTTACCTACTTCGGAAACGAACCCCACCGTCCCACTCAACCCGTCCTGGAGACCGTCGAGCATAGCCTTGCCGATGTCCGTCGCGGCGCTCTTCACGTCCCCCGGAAGCCCCCGCAGGAACTCCAGGACATCACCAAACGCGCCCTTCAGCGCGCTGCGCACCCCGAACGCATCGGTGGCGAGCAGCACGATGGGCGCGAACGGCCCAGAGATCAGCACGGCAATCTCGGGCCAGTGGTCCCTCAGCCAGTCCGGCACTTCCTTGATGGCCCCGATCACACTGTCTTTCGCCTCCACCACCAACGTCTTCGCCGCGTCGAATGCCGCTCCCAGGATGGGCACCTTTTCGGTGATGGAGTCCCAGTGCGTGATGAGCAGGTAGACGCCGGCCGCGAGCAGCGCAATGCCGCCGATGATCAGCAGCAGCGGAGCGTTGGCGACGATGAACGCAGCCGCCTGGGCGTACAGCGCGCTCACGTAGCCCCACGTGCCGGCCACCGCGGGGGCGAGCGCGCCGGGGATGTTCTTGATCTGCCCGACGAGCGCCGGCCCGCCCTTCAGGAGCGCCTCGACACCGCCGCCGAGGTCCGCCATCGCGGCCGTCCACCCCTGCAGCGGCCCCAGCGAAACGCCCAGTTGGTCGCCGAGGAACCCGGTGATGTCACTGACGCCGCGCATCGCCTGCTCGGCGTTGCCGCCCACGTCCGCGGCCCCAGCCAGCTTCTCGCCGAAGTTCCCAACCTCCTTGCCAGCGTCAACCGCGGCCTGCCCGACATCGCCGATGCCATCCCTGACATCAACGAGCGCCTCCTGCCCCTCGGCGGCGATGCGCACAACGAAATCGAGGAACTTGTTACCAGCCATCGTTCGTTCCCCTTTCCGCCGCCCTGCAGGCGCCGAGGGCGCCGAGGACCAACGCGAGAATCTCTTCAGTTCTGCCGGAATCCGCGCCGGCTTCCACGACGTGCCGGGCCTCGATGAGCTCCAGCTCACTCCACTCGGCGATGCACGCCGGCAACCGGCCTTCGCGGCCGAGCAGGTCCACCGCCGTGGTGATGGCGTCCGCCAGCTCGCAGATCGCCGTTCGTTGTGCCGGCCCCGCGCTGTGGACGCCCAGCCGCATCCGGGACTGCGGGTAGCCCAGCGCCGCGATACTCACTCCCGCCCTCCGAGCAGCGCTGTTTCAACCATGCGCTGCACTGCAGCCATGTGGCCGTCTCCGTCTCCCAGCACCAGGCAGGACTTCGCGAGCTGGTACTCACGTTCCACCTCGCCCCGCAGGGCGGTCGCCGCCTCCTGGGTGATGTTCGCGGCGCGCTCGGCCTGGCGAATCCACTTCAGTGCCCGCTGCCGGTCAGCCTCGAGCTCACCGCCGGCGCTCCAGACGAACCGGAGGTACAACCACCGCATACCGGGGAGGGCGAACACGCCGCGGATCCATGCCAGCTCGAGCCGTGCGCGCCAGGACTGCCCCATCACGGCTCGCCCCGCATTCGAGCCACTACCCGTGCGCGAACCGCCTCGAGCCTCGGGCCCCAGCTCTTCCGGTCAGCCAGGCCGCGGTCCCAGCGCCGGCGCATTTCCACCAGGGTGTTGTGCGCGAGTTCGATGTCCCCCAGGTGGAGCCCGGCGATACCTTCGCCGACCTTCGCCCCGATGCGAGCTACCTCAGCCCTCGGAATCGGCACGGGTTGCGGGATACCGGGCTCGCTGCCCAGGCCGAGCCGGTCTAGCTCGTTGCGACATGCAAGTGCCCGCACATCGCGCCCGCACTCGACAACGTCCTCTGCCGCCTGGACGAAAGCCGCAGCGATTGCAAGCAGGTTGTCGACGGCGTCTTCGTAGGCGCCGAGGGCTGCCGGCACGCGGTCGATGGTCTCGATCACCCGTTTCCCGTCGATGGACCGCCGGATCACATCACCGGCAACGCCGAGCGCGTGCAGCTGGTCCTGGATGCGCCGCAGATCGTCTTCCGTCTCTTTGAGCTGGAGAAACAGCCCACTGTCCTTAGGCCGCCGAAGCGCATCGGCCAGGTTATCGCTGTTGGCGAGCTTCAGGCGCAGTTCCCTGACCTTCTCGTCTTTCGCACCGCGGGCGCCCTGCAGCATCTCCTTCAGCGACCGCAACTGCTCTTCGGTGAGCTCCATGTACTCCTGGGGGAGCTCCATGTACTCCTGGGGAACGGTTCCTGTCGGCGTCATCGCGCGAGCCCTCCGTTGTTGGCGCCGAGGCCGAGCGGCCGGGCGAAGGCCTTCACGCTGCCAACGTCCGCACTGGCGACGCCGGCGAGCGATTCAACAGCACTGGCGAGCGCTTCCCGCGCGAGGGTTGAGCTCTGGATGAGCGCTTCAGCGCCGGCCAGTGCTTCCATCACACCCGGCGCGTTGTTGATGAGCGACACCGCGTCGGCCAGCGCTCCGCTTAGCTCCACCGGCGTCACCGGGCGCCTCCCGCGGCCGACAGGTGCTGATGCGGCAGTCGCGTCGTGCAGCGGCCCCACTTCCCGACATACGAGCACGCCGAGCTGGCGGCTCGCTGGCCCTTGCCTGCGAACTTGTCGAGCCGCTCCAGGAGCGCGGCGAGGCGAGCCTCGATCGCAGCTCGCCGTTCCCGTTCTCCCGTCGGGTTCAGGGTGGGCGAAACGGTGAAGAGGTAGCTGCGCACCTGCAAGGCGAGCTGGTCCGCATCGTCGGCCAGTCCTCGCAGCAGCGGGTCGCTGTCGGCCGCAAGTTCGCGGGCGAGCTGCTCGTACGTCGGCAGCAGATCGAGGCACCGTTGGCGGAATTCGTAGACCTGGCTGAGTGTCAGTTCGCTCACGCGGCATCACCGCCCGGATCTGGGGCCAACGTGCCGAGGTCGCGACGCCCCTGGCGGAGCTCAATGACCATGCGCGCCATCTCGTGTTCGATGGTCTCGATGTGATCGAGCTGAGGGCCGAGCGTCCAGCGCCGCCGCCACTTGGCGAGCTGGTGATCGAGGTCCTCACGGGCCGCAACGTCGGCGGCGCTCACGCCGGTGGGCGCCGAGCCGCACGCGTCGAGTAACTCGGCGAGCTCGTCCAGCATCGGTCCGCTGATCCCGGAGTCGATCTCCCGCATTTCGGAGACGGTCCTCGCAACGCGAGCGAGCGCCGTGTTTTTCAGTTTCGCTGCCTGGGTTTCGATGTTGGTCATGATGCGAACCTTTCTTTGCTTGGTGTGGTGAGCCACCGGAGTGGCGGCCCGCCCTGGTCCTGGGGCCCGTCGAGAGAACACCCGCCGCAGTACTCGCGGGCGAACGCCTGGGCCGCTTCCTCCTCTTCGTCCGTGTCCCGGAACGATCCCGACGTGCGCCAGTGGAACGCCTCGTGAAAGGCGACATGTTTCACGCGGGCCCCGCGCAGACTGCAGTTCAGGAGGATCCCGCGCCGCGGCGTGTACAGCCCCACAACCGGAGGCGTGGTTACCTCCGCACGGTCCGCCGTCGTTTCGGCGATGAGACGGACCATCGCGGTCGCCGAGGGCCACGGAGTCACGGCAAAACGCCTCGCGTATCGGAGGCTGGCCAGGTGCACATGCAGCCGGGCATCGGCGAGCAACTCGCGCGATGCGGGTGTGAGCTCGTGGGCGCCGAGAATGCGGTAGAAGGCTATTTCGCTCACCACCACACCTCGGAAGGCTCAACGCCGCCGGCCGGCGTTGCATGACCAAACGCCCGGCCAGACGGCGCAGCACAGTCGCCGGGAGGTGCACCGGCGATGCCTGAATCGCTGCGCTCGCGGTCGAGCAGTCCGGCCGCCTCGCTATTCGTTCGACCGCGGTGCTCTTCGATCGCTCGAATCGCAGAACCGCGGGTTGGGTGGCTCCCGGGAAGGTCGCGCCAGCCGTCCGCGTCGAGGATCTGCGCGGTCCACCAGTTCGCGGCGATGCGCCTGGCACAGCGGGGAATCACGCGGTAAGCAGTCGTGTTCATCGGCGACGCCTCCCGACGGGAGTGTTCCGGCGGCTCTGCCGATGGCTCTGGACTTCAGCACGGAAGAGGGCCGCCGCCGCCGGCGGAGGGCTGAACGTCAACGTCCCGCAATGCAAGCAAAACGGATCGCCGGCGTCTTCGAACAAGCGGCTCGAGCACCGCGGGCATCGCGCGTTCAGCCTCATCGTCGCTCCCTCCATGCCCGCACCGCCGCCGCGCTGCAATCGCCGCATCGACCCTGGCCCGCGGGCGCCGAACACCCGGAGCCGCACCATGAGCAGCCGTCGCAGGAACATCGCGCAGTGCTCATGCCGGCACCCGTTTGATCTCTTCGAGCGCCTCGAGCGCACAGCCGCGACCGCAGCCGTGTTCGCGCATGTGGCCGTTCATCCACTGCTGGTCCGGGTCAGGAACGCCCCATGCGGTTTTCGCTGAGCCCATCCATTCCTCGACTCGAACCTCGATTCGAACCGCGGCGAGGTTCGACGGGTATGGCAGCTGGCCCAGCGGGAGCTGGGCCAGCCTCTCAACGGCGGCCTCGTCCGAGTCAGCGAGCGCCATGCGGCGGATTACCCGCTCATCTTCGCCAGTCGGGGCGGGGGAAGGGTTGAGGCACTCGTAGAAAGCCACCCGGCCCTCGACTGACCCGTCGAGGGCAGCAGCAGCAGCCTTCTCTTGGTGGTTCTTCTTTGGTGGTTCTTCTCTGGTGGTTCTTCTCGTGGGAGAGGCAGTAGGCGCCACCTCCGCAAAGGCAGCGGGCGTCTGATCAGGACCGGCAAACAAGTGCCGATCAGGACCGGCAGAATTCGAGCGGTCCTGATCGGCAAAAAATGGCGGTTCTGGACCGGCAGTCGCCGCGCCATCCCGTGCGCCCAGACCACGTTCGGCCCAATCCAGGATCCGTTCAATATCCAGGGTGTAGACGTTCGCGCGGCCCAGGCCGAGCCGCTTCGCGGAAATGAAGCCGCGCCCCGCCAGCTCATCGAGGGCAGATCGAACCGCGCGTTCGCTGTAGTCGATGTCCCGCGCGATCCGTTCCTGGCGAGGGTTCGCGCTCGAACTCTGACCGAGGCGCTCCAGGAGGTTGAGTAGGACCAGTTTTGCGGGTGCCGACAAGTCGCTGCCGCACCGGCTCAGGTAACGGTAGATCGGCCCGAAGCCTCGCCGCAGCTGCGCCGGCGTCACGCTCACGCCCGTTCTCCGAGGATGCGGTGTAGCTCGGCTTCAGGGATCCGGTGCTCACCCGAGGGCGTCACGATGAACTCGATCCTCCCGGAGAGACACCAGTTGCGCACGGTCTGTCGGCTCACTCCGACGCGCCTTGAGACCGTCCCGAGGCGGAGAAAAGCCTGATTGCTCAAGTGCTCTATCCCTTTCCGGGTTTACCCTAGCTACCGGTATACTTCCCTTGGAATGACACCCCGCGGTCACGTTTCTGAGGTCGATGTCGCAAGGTTTGCAGTTCTTGCGTTCACAGCCGGCCGCATCGAGACGGCCCTTCTCGACTCGGCAAAACTCGAAGCGGGTCATTGGCCGCTTCCGCCGGTGATCATCGATAGCTCCCTCTACGTCCAGCGGCTGGGGCCCCTCAAAGCCTCTGCGATCCGCAATCGCTCGGAGCGGGCTGCCTTCTACGAACTTCCGCCGAGCCGTCGAGCGCTGGCCACGCTTGAATATCTCGGCCTTCCGCCTTTCCCAATGTCCGTGGGTTTCTTAGCGGAGCGCGTTTCAGGACTCCCGCGCGCCCTTGGCGTCCGGGGTCAGGAGGCCGCGGCCTACGTCACCGCCGCCGCCAGCCTGGCGCGGACTCTCGGCCTGGGCGAAGGGTATAACGGCGCGGCGGCCGTCATCGAAGAACACAGAATCGTCGCCGTCGGCGGCCCCTTCGGGTTGGTTCCCTTCTACAGCCGCGGGGTGTTCCTGGCGGAGCCGGTGTCCTTTGTGGTGCCGCTGCCGAAAGCCGCCCCTGCAATTCATGTGGACGTGCGCCATCTCCGCGAACTGGTGGGCAATGACACTCACTCCGGGCCTCGCCAGGGCCGCATCGACCGCAAGGTTATCGACCTGTTCGCCGACGCGGGTCAGCCTTTGCCCCGAGGCGCGGCACGCCTGCTCCGGCGCGACGCTGGGCCACTGGTCCGCCGCAGGTTGGGCGAGTTGGAAAGCGAGGCCATGCCGCCTGGGGCCCGCACCGGCGCCGAGTACGTAGCGTTCACCGCGCTCGGCGCGAGCCTCCTGGATTTGGCTGACTTGTACGGCCGTGACCCTTCAGCGATTTCGCGGGCCATGCGTCCATTCAGAGCGGCGCGGGGAGCCGCCTAGCAGCGACGGCGTCCGCGAGTCGACGGCGAAGTGCTCTTCCGAGTGCGGCCCAGCGACGGCCTGCCTCTCTTGGAGAAGCGGAGGGGTCGAAAGCCGGGGCACCAGCAAGGTCCCGCGTCGACATCGTGGCCGAGGCTCACCAGCAAGGTCGCCTTTCAGCAAGGTCGCCCGGCACGCGGAGCCGCAACTCCGCCGTGGTCCACTCACCCGCCAGGCGCCGATTCCGTTCCGCCAACGTCACCGTGGGCGAGTAACGGCCTCCGGTCACCGTGGCCACCGTCGCGGGGATCCACTCCCCGCGGGACCGCACCTCTACGCGGTCGCCAGCACAGAGAAACCAGAGCCTGCCCAGCTGCAGGCCCCACACATCGACGGCCACGCCGTCGATCACCGGAAGCGGACGAGCCTGGCGGTCGCGCAGGACGGCGCTCACGCGCCCGAGATGGACGTCAGTGGAGTAAGCCGGCGTCCAGGCCAGCCAGTCGCCCACCTGGGCGCTGTGCGCCACCCAGAGCCGGGCATCGTAGCCGGCAAGGCGCCGGCGTTCGGCGAGCGCAAGGGCGCCGAGCTCGAGGCCCGGGCGAGGGGCAGTAGACCGTTCAGCGGCATCGGCCGCCACGACAACAGGATTCAACATCGGAGTGTGCACCGCTGCGCCAACTGTTCGCGACCGCTGGCGCCGAAGAGAGATAGGGCCCTTCGCGAGACACCCTACGGCGACACGCTGCCCCAGCGGAAGCCCTTCGCCGAAGAAACCAGCTCTGTCGCGGGATAGGGATACTCTGTCAATTGGCAGGGACATGCAGGCGCCTAAATGGCGGTCAGGAATCCCCTGGTGCCCGCTCCAGGTCTGCGATCGCCTCTGGCGCGGAAGCCAGCATCGGCCCGGCGATGCGGCGGGGTTCCGAGATAACCGTGAGGCCGTCCAGATAGGCAAAGTCCTTGCGGTTGTCCGTCACGAGTGGGAGGTCGTGGAGCAACGCCGTCGCAGCAATCCATGCATCGCCGTGCGAGATCGTTCGCCCCTTTTGTGCAGCATCTGCTCTCACTTCCGCCCACTTGGTGGCGAGTGCCCTGGAGTAGGGATGGACTACGTACTTACGAAGGTCGAGCTCCAAATTCTCACGACGGCGTTCGCCCCAGTGGTTCTTGATTGCCCACCACTCGAGTTCCGCGACCGTCATGAACGAGATCGCCACCAAGCGCCCATTGACGTGCTGGACGTAGCGATCGGCGTCGGGGCCGCGCTTGACGAGGAACGAAACTACATTCGTGTCAGCGACCACGTCTGGGACTGCCACCGGGGTCAGTTCTGCGCCCTCATCGCGGCCAACTCGGTCAGAAACTCCACCTGATCGTCTTCAGGCCAGACTTCAGCCGGATCCTGGATGTCATACACAAACGGTTTGACTCCCTGCTCAGTCGCGAGTGTTTCGATGCTCCTCACACCCCAGAAGTCGCCATTAGCCGCAGCCGGATGAATCGCTCCGAGGGAAAGGCGCTGAGGACGGGCCGGATCCTCTTCCCCGGCGACGGTAACGCGCCGCCTCCGCACGCGATCCATTTCCTCCATGAGCGCGGCCGTCGCATCTATCCGCCAGCGGCGGCCACCTTCGGTCCACACCTCGGCGGTGTTGTCTTTGTAGTCCAACTCCCAGACGTACCCGGTGACTTCGACGTTGCGTCTGGCCGCTCGCAGGGGCCCCTGATGAACCCGTTCCTCGAAAATCACCTTCACCTTGCTTCGCCCTCCGTTGAGGGTCAGCCTCGTTATCCCTTCTTCGAGCCTCAGAAACTCCCTGACGAGCCCCTGCGCTGCGATTGGAAGATCGGGTTCGAACCCGCGCCGTTCGTCGCGGATTCCCCGCATGAGCTTATCAAGAGCATCCTCGGCTACGGTGTCCGGTAGTTTCCCGCTTCCCGGCGGCCGCAGCTCGCAGGTCGCCGCGAAACTACCCCGGCGAATCGCCGCTAGCTCGAGCGTGACCGTCTCGCGGATAGCCTGCGGAACTGGACCTCTCGTGTGGGTCCGGCCAGCCATATCTTCAGCAACAACCACAAGCGCTTCCTGGAGGCGCTCCATGACGCGCGCGAACGTAGCGACGCTCACGCGCCCGTGGGCGACCGCTGGGCCCTCGAATCGGGCTTTTAAGGTCCGCGACAAATCTTCCGTGGTAGGCCCTCCCACTCTTCTTGCGAGGCCGCGAGCCACGCGTCGGGGGAGTTTAAGCGCCATAACGAGGGATTTCCAGTGAACTCCGAGGTGTTCGGGCCTCACTCGATCCGGTAGCACACCCAACCGTCACCCTCGCTCCGCCGCACCTCCGGGCTTGCCGGCGCGCCTGACGCGTACCACGTCGCGAACTGCGCGGAGTCGAGTAACCCGACCGTCCCTGAGCCCCAGGTGCCAAAGTCGGGGGTCCCGAGACCGAGCAGTTCGAACGGCTGCCCTGTCGTTGCCTCGGGGAACTTCGCTGTGAGCCACGCACAGCCGAGGCCGCGCCCATGCTTCGCCGCGTCCTCCTGGACGTAGCGGTGCAGCTTCGCCGCCGAGCTGGCCGGGATCCCACTCGCAGAGTTCACCGCGCTGGATGGTCCGTTGCCGGATTCTGTTCCGCTGCCCCCGCAGTTGGCCGCCAGAAAGACAACAGCCGCCAGGACGGCCGCCGTGGAGATTGTCACCTTCGCCATGGGTCGTTACCTCACGAAGACGCGCGTTGGTCTCACTCCCTCGGCGAACCCCAGCCAAAGACGTTCACCTTGCGGCTGGCGTCCGTGCTGGCCACCTGAGTCGGGTCGGTCCCGCTGGAGTTCCTCCAGGCGTAGATGTCCAGCTGGCCGCCGTTGACTACGCTCGTGACGTTGGTCGGGTCATCCCCTGGGGCCGCGGAGCCCTCGAGGGAAACCACCGCCCCGACTACCTGGCGAATCTTGCCGCTGATAGCGGCGACGTTGATCGTCGTCGGGTTGGAGCCGTCCAACTGGACGGTGCAACCGAACATGAAGCCGGGCGTGTCCGCCCCGCGGTCTGAAGCGTCCGAGCGCACATGGGCGGGCTGCCCCCGCCGCGTGCACCAGAAACCAGTTACGTCGCCTGCTGCCATTTTCAAGACCCTCCCTTTCGAATTTGGGGCGCGTAAGCCCAGTTGAAGAACATCGCCGACAGCACAAGCAGCGCCGCCGGAATCCACACTATCCACGCGGCCGCCGCGAGGGCCGCGAATCCGGCCAGCTCACACAACCCGGCCCTCGATCGGACCACCGCGGCAGCGAAGCGGTTCATCGTTTCACTTCCTCATACGCCGCCTGTAGCTCGCGAAACGCCGCGGCGTCGCCGCCGGTGTCGGGATGCGCTCGGCGAGCCTTCGAGCGGTACACCGCCTCTATCGCCTCCGGGTCAGCGTCGGGGCGGAGCCCCAGGACCTCCCACGGGTCGCGCGTCCGCGGCGCGGGCAGAGCCTGGTACACCTGGCGCGCCACATCGTCCAGGCCGCGCAGCTCGTTGAGCCGCACCGCATCGAGACCGAGGGCCAGCGCCCAGAGGTTGTCCACGGGCCGAACGAACCTGCTCACGGTCACCGTCCGGTCGACGTGTTCACCAGCCGAGAACGTCACTGAGACAGCACGGTCCGCGGCATCCGTGAACCGCGTCGAATAGCGCGGAGCCGCTGGGCACTCGATGGCCACACCCACCGCCTTCGGTCGCTTCTGCCACTTCGCAATCGTCTCGAGCAGCCGCTCGCGGCACGTCACCCACCCCTGGTCATCGGGGTTCGCCCGGTACGTCATGACGCCGCCTCCAGCCGCGCCGGCGGCTTCCGCGCTCCACCGCCGCGCAGCCGTTCGAGCGCCGTCTGTTCAGCCGCGAACGTGATTCCGAGCCGCATCCGGGCCTGTGGATTGAAGCCGAGCGCGGCCTCGAGGCGGAGAATCTCGCCGCGGTGGACCGCCATCTGCCGAACGAGCGGATGAACGGTGAGCCCGTACTTCTGCGATTGCAATCGGGACACCCAGGGGCGATCCGCATCGGCCGCGGCGGCAAGTCCCTTGCGCACGAGGAAATAGTCATCCCATGAGTGAATCCACGTGAGCACGTGGCCAAAATCGCTCCGGCCCAGATGCTTGGCCGTGTCCATGTGCAGGTGCCAGATCTCCTGTGTCTCCGCCTGGAGTCCTTCGGGCATCGGCACTACAAGGCGCTCTGTCGCCGGCACGTCTTCGACGACGGCCATGCGGGCTCTGCTCTGGTCGGCGAGCTCCGCGCGTGGCTTTTGGCGCACCCCAGCCATCAGTCGCGCTCCCGCCGCTCAGCGGCACGTCCATACATTACTAAGCGTAATGGAGAAATTCTTCTCCATCCTGCGTGTACGCAAGAGGGGGCCGGGACGGGTTCTGGCGGCAAAAACCCGCGCAAATATTCCACCACCCCCGTCATCGGGAGCCTGCCAACACTTCAAGCCGGAAGCGATTGCCCGCCGAAGGCTGAGCCCGCACCCCACTCCTGTCGGGGGTACCACGTACCCATCGTGCGTGGGTTGTTACGCGCGGCTGAAGGCCACGAAGGCCGCTCCGAGCAGCACAACCTGGATCACCCCGGACCCCGCGAAGAGCCACAGCCCGGCCGCCCGCTCGCGCGCATGCAGCGCGATGCCCCCGAGCGTGTTCACGGCGAGCACTCCCGCCCCCAGGTAGGCGATCCGCAACAGCTCGGCTTTGTCACCCACCCGCACCACTCCTCCGAGTTCGGGAAAACTCAGCTCCACCACGCGTGGCAGGCCGGGGTAGCTCGCATACACGTAGCCGGCCAACACTCCGCAAAGCACCGCGGACAGCACGACCACCAGCATGGAGACGCGGTCCCGCCAGAACGGCAGCGACGCGGGCCCGCTCGCCAGCGACCGCTGGAGGTCGTCGACTTCGTCCACCGCGGCCAGTGCCGCGCGGCTCTGGATCTCCTCGGCGAATGCGGCCTGGTCCAGCACGGTCAACGCGAACGCGTGGCCGGTGGTGACCAGGTAGAGCAACTCGTCGGGGGTGCTGTGGGTCGAATAGAACAGGGTGTAGCCGATGCGCTTTACCTCGGCCGCGCCCACGTGGCACCCCCACCAGTTGAGTCCCTTCACGTGCGCGACATCGAGCGTGCGCCCGGGGATCATGCGCTGAATGGTGGAGATCGGCACCAGCGTCCGGCGGAATCCCCAGCGAATCGTCAGGTTGGCGTTGTCCACCTCGTACGCCAGTGAATGCAACGCATACGCCCAGTTGGCGAACAACCCGCCAAGCACCAGGGCGACAGCCGCGACA
>WBZP01006368.1_pt1 | contig 11690 bp, 10 predicted proteins | sample 5204301 | NCBI WGS metagenome assembly WBZP01 (sample SAMN12412401, study PRJNA552823) | activated sludge metagenome | isolation source: activated sludge from nitrification reactor of wastewater treatment plant... | place: USA: Pennsylvania | collected 2017
AGACTTCGTCCAGCGCACGGCGACGCGCAGCGACGACTCATCCCGACGAAGATCGATCAGTCGCCACATCGGCGAGCGCCCCGAGCAAGCACGACGGAGATAGTCTTCCGCCCATGCCTCGCCAGGCTTCGACAGGTCGAGCTGGGCCAAAGGAGTTGGCGGACGTTTCTGGTAAAACGAACGACGACGACAAGACACACTTGTAGCAGGGACATGGCACGGCATACACTGCTCCTGTTCGCGTCGGATTGGGCTTTCTCAGGGCTGATCAGTCCCGCGGGCGAATGGCTCGATCGGCAAAACACCGCCGTCGAGCCTGTTTTGTTTCCGGGCATCGCTACCCGTACCTAGTTGTTACCCAATGTTCCCAATGATTGCAACTCATTATAATTTCTCATCGCCAGAAGATTGAATTGGTATGCAGTGACGGTCGGGTGCTACCGGATGCTGTGGTTCGCGGTCGGAAAAATCCTTTGCACCATGCGTTCTCCGCACGATTTCGGCGAGCTCGTCGCGATAGTGGTCTGACGCTGGTTGATTTGGCAGCGCGGGCCTCCCTGGCGGGAGGCTCGGTTCTTCTCTATTTGGAAACAGGAACGCGAGCCCCGCGCCTCGATACCGTTGAGAAGCTCGCTTACGCGCTTGGGTTGTCACCCGCGTTTCTGGCTTATGGGCTGGATGGAGAACCGACCTTACCCGACGACAAGCTTCGTGCGCTCGGGGTGGCGGCCCGTCTGCGGACAACGCGAATCGAGCAAGACCTGTCGGTGTTGGCGGTGGCGACGGCTGCCGGGGTCAGTCACACAGCCGTCGGCAACATCGAGCGCGGCACGATGCCCGGCCTCGATACAACCGAAGCACTCGCGATAGCTCTCGGTGTGTCACCGGGCTGGTTGGGGTATGGACTTGGACCGAGGGAACTGCAGCGGCGGCGTGTCAGTGAGTCGCCAGCCCCCAGCCCGGATCAGGGATCTTAGCCCATCGCAGTCTTCGTCAGACCGCCCCATTTGCCACTCACCGTACGGGCCCCATCAACGACGGACGGACATCCTGCTCAATTGCACTGCTTCCGATGAGGGGCAGAGATGGGTGAGTACTTCATTTAAGGTATTCCTAAAATGGCAAGAGTAGCTATTTTCCAGATAGGCTTCACAGTAGGATCAGTAGAATAGAGCTCAAAATAGAACTCTGGAGGAGTGTTTATTGAAGAAAATAATTGAATTGGGAAGAAGAACGTGGATTGTATATCCGACTGTGAACTGGACTGAGCAATCGATTTGGGCCCGAAGTCAACCAGTTCCGTTCCAGCATTCAGCCTTAACTTAATCGACGCATTCATGTTTGCGTTGAAATTGGATGTTGTTTGCTTGATTGATAATGCAATAAATCTGTATTTTGTTGCAGAAGGCGCTAGAGACGAAATGAGATTTGGTGTCACCATTGAGCATTGAATGATTTTTCCGCTAGTCGGAGTCAGGTTAGTCGGCTGAAGGTAGTTGAGGTCGACATGCCAGCCAGCACACAAGTCCGCCGTCTTGTTTTGGAAACCAGCATTCCAAAGGGATTGATCATTATCATTTTGAAAATCGAAACATAACGACTTCTCATTGTATTTAAGAATATCGCCGAGCAGTCCTATGGCAACCACGCACGATGACTGCGCAGACATGAGATCTGGCATTGATACCGGGCCAGCATCATGAATTTGCACGTCACATACAGGGCAGTTATTAGGATCACATCCAGTCATAGCTGATTGCATAACAAGAATAGCAAGACCGAAGATTGTGCGCATTATTCACCTCGCCAAATCGGTTCAATGCAGTTTTGATTGCTGTTGCTTGTGTCTCAGATAAAAGGGTGTCAAGATTGCCGCAGTACTGAGTAGTGGTACTGTTAGTATCAAAGACACCCTGCTTGCATTGCCTAGCAGATTCGTTACATGACCGTCTGCTGTTTGATCAAAAGGAACCGAGCCATGTAGCCCCAAGAGCACCGTGGAACTAATGGTACCGACAATCGCATTCGACCAGATAATGCCAAAGGCTGCGTCGAGCAGACGGGTATCTGGTGGTTTGCCTGCCAGTGCTAAGTACATGTCTGTCGGTTTGTTGGTGGGCACCGCGGGCACTGCGGACCTTGGGGGCACGGTTGGCTGTGCCTTGCTTGTTCCGCTCTCTGGTGTCCGCCTTATCTCTAACGGGCTAGGCGGGCGCACGTCGGCGAGCGGAATTACTGGATTTTCTGCTGGTTGACTCGGCGCCGGAACATCAGTAGGTGCCTGCGATGGGGCACGCGGCGACATCACGGCAGCGAACTTTGGTCGCTTTTCATAGATAACCCGGAGTTGCGGTAGCAACTGATTCACAATACCATGAGCGCTTTCGTTCCACTGCCGGACTGTTTTTACAGGATAGCAACTGCTGCCGGTTAGCAGTGTGTCAATGTTATCAATTTTGCAAGTCCCAGAGCAATTGATCTCGCCAGCAAATTCGAGGCGCCCAGAATAAGACCAATAGGCCTCGAATTTCAGCCCGTCAGCCTCTTTTCCATCAAATTTCCTCTGGTTGAGGATCATCATCACGAAATCTTTTGAGTTCCATTGATCCTTGCGACAAATGGAACTCATGTCATCGATCAATGGAGGTGCCTCTTTCAAAATTGATACGTGGGTTGATTCTATGGTTGGATAAAGATCATCTTGATATGAGTCACATGCGATCTCTTTCGTATTTATACCGATGATTTGATTAATAGCCAGTTCAAAGACCTGGCAAATCTTCTCACGATAACCAGGATAGCGATTTTCATTGGATTGATGCAAGTGCATTGCCCAGATTACCGCGGGAGGAGATGATGCAGCGGGTAACTGGCTAAGATCCGCATGCGCACTTTGTTCCGGTGAAAATAGTAGACACGACAAAACAGAAGAAAGGCACCACTGCCAAGAAAGATCAAATCGTAACCGGAATGAGGTTGTTGTGTTCATTTGCACTCAATCATAAACGGAACGGATGGGCGCTTATCGGCAGGGAGGCTGCCAAGGTCATGGATCAGATCACGCAGCCATCGACGACCGTTGCGTATCTCAGTTGGAACGCCGCGGAAATCGTACCCCAGGATTGAAATCGGATCATCGAGGCACAGGCTCGCAGTTGAACCCGCTTTGCGCGGGATGTTCTGGATGCTTTGCTGCAACTTCTCTCGTGCCTCCCTTGTCCAACTGGCCAATGGAAAGCACTGTTCAGTCAGCGGCCTGACATCTTCCTTTTTGCAAGTGGCCCGACCGTCTGAGTTCGGCTTGCGCAAGGGAGCAGTCGCGTCTGGGAGCGACGTCTGTAGTGACGTCGCTCCATCAGAGCTTGCACGCGGTTCGTTCTGGCGTGCCTTCTGGTCCGAAGTATCGAATCGCTTTTCAACGGTAGCCAGCCCCTGTTCTTGCGTCGGCGATTCAGGAGAGCCTAACGATAGATCGGTTCGTGAGGCATCGCTGGCGGCGGTCGGAACTTCAAGACCGGCGTCTTTGTGGCCCATTCCTGCGGTGCTATCCAACTGTGGTGCCTGAACATGACGGCCTTGTGCAGTCTGCGCGGCTAAAGACGGCGTAGTACTGTCGGGCGCATTCGTCTCTCGGGTGGCGATGATCAGGAGTGCCGCCGCACCGACACCCACGATTGCGATCACTAGACCGATCCGCTTCAGCAATGTTCGCCGGGTTCTGATCTGATGCAAGCGTTCATACACCGCATTCATGTCCGGACGATTTTCGGGGGAGTCGTCCATCATTCTGGCAAGCAGCCGGAGCAATGCCGGCGACCCATGCCAACGCAGTCGCGGCAGCGCTGGCAGATGGCCGCTCACCATCTCGTACAACATGGCACCAAGGGAAAAGACGTCCGCCTTGGAGGTTGCGGTGCTCGCATCAATATTCTGTTCTGGCGCGATATAGCCGTGCGTGCCCATGCGCATGCCGACGCTGGTGACTCGTTTGCCGCGAGTCGGTTCAACGCTGGCCACGCGGGCAATTCCGAAGTCGAGCAGTTTGTAACGCTCGCCATTGGGCATGGCCGGATCCGCCACGATCATGACGTTCTCCGGCTTGACATCGCGGTGGAAAATTCCCTGACGGTGAATCGTACACAGTGCTACAGCGAGCCGTTCGGCGATCAGCAGCGCTTCTTGAACATCCAGCATCCCGCGCTTCTGCATGCGCGTCTTCAAGGTCTCGCCTTCCAAGAATCTCATGACGATGTAGGGGCCGATTTCGGGAAGAGTCCCTCGGTCGACGATTTCGACAATGTCATTGGACTTCTGGCCGGCGTGGATGATGGCAGTGATCTCCTGGTCGATCCGGGCTTTGTCCGATTCCGGATAGGGAACCTTGATGGCAACTTTGGCCGCAACCTCGTTAGTGCTCACTCTCTCATCGACAGCCAAGAGGACAGCTCCCATTCCTCCAAGTGACAGGACTCGTTCCGGTCTGTATCGGCCCTCGATGGGCGAGCCAATCATGGAGCTCATCTTGGCCAGCCACTGGGCGCGCGTCGCCACGTGCTGGACGGAGGGTCGGAAGGGAGGGTTGATCGTCAGCATCTCGCCGATGAGTTCTCTGAGATACTGGACCAGGGGCTCTCGCTCGACATCCGAGAGGTCGGACGGAGGGAGTTGCTGTGGAATAGCCTCCGGTGGGGGCTCGCCCCAAAGGAGCTCATAAATTACTGCAGCCATGGAGTAGACCATGGCTCGTTCGTCAAGGTGCTCTGCTCCAGCGCGCTGTTCCTCGGGCTGATAGGGACGCATGGCTGCCCAGGGAGGAGGGAAAGTTTCTTCGGACAGCGTGACTTGCCGCGCTTGTGCCTTTTGAAACTTCACCATGTCTCCGGGCAAGATTCTCAGCCGCCCGCCCGGGGACGAACTGCCCGAGGCGCTACTTCCCGTCTCCCACAAGATCGTGTCCGGGCGCAAATCCAGATAGACGATGCTCGCGGCAGACAGGTCCCGCAGCGTCAAGCTTAGTTGGCCGGCCAGTGCGATGATCTCCGCTGGAGCCAGCCGCTGCTCTCGCAACTTCATGTGCAAGAGATTCCGCGCTTCACCCTCAAAAAATACATAGACATCCTCGCTATCGCGATCCGCGAGGTCGAGCACTGCTGCACTACACGGCAGCTTGAGCTCGTCGAACAGCTTCGCGCGGCTGAGGACGTGCTTTCGGCGAGCCGGTACCTCGCTGGTCAGCATCCGGAGCAGCCCTGTCCTCCCAGAGTCGATTTTTACTGCCTCAAACAGGGCCCAGTCTGAGCCAGCGTACAGTCTGGCCCCGATCTTGTATCCGGGGATGTCAGAGGTTGCACCTCCGCCAGTCGCCACGCCCCGGCTTGATCCGCTCGGATTCACCTCGCAAAATTTTTCATGAAAATTAGTAATTTTCAATACAATTCAGAAAACGATGACCGTCCCCAGTACGCTGACCGCACCATCTACGCCAGCCAGGAGGGAGGCGGCCCACCCATCCACTTTGTCATCCGTAACTCTCCATCCATCCCCGAATGGTCCAACCCGCCCCTTGCCCTACTTGAACTTCTCTGAGGTGAAGATCCCAAGACGAAGGTTCATATTCTTCTCGAAAAGACCCGATTACGGTCAAGCTGTCGGAGTAAGCCATAGCTTCCCACTGCTACGCTGTACTCCGAAGTGCGCCGCATTCATAACTCTCGGGCGCGACAAAGTAACCAGTTGACAGCGCTCGGAACGATACCGCGCTCCAGCCGCCGGAGAACTTGCCCCGTTGAGCCGTCCCTAAATTGTGCCCACCGCATGCCGCAGCAGATCCAGCACACTCGCGGCGTGCCAGACTTCGCCACGGGTGGGGAGGATTCTGGCTTTCCTCAGTTTTTCGCCGATTTGGCGCAGACTCAGTCCCTGTGCGCGCAGAACGTGTGCCTGCTGGATCGCGATCGTCTTGTCGCGGGTCGGTCCTTGCTTCTTCTGACCGTCGGCGCTCTCCTTCTTAGCGCGACGCGGCAGAGTCAGGAGTCCGGCCCGTTCTAGGATTCGGTACAGAGTCGGGCGCTCCCACTCTGTACCACGCGGACGTACTCCTTCTGCGGTCAATCGCTTCGCGATATCGAGCACGCTCAGCCCCTCTCTGTGCAGCGTGCAGATTCGCTGAATGACCCTCTGTTCACCGGGATGCATCACGATGTTCCGCCGCCCGTGCTCGTCGGGATCCTTTGCATACTGCCACCCGTAGGGAGCGCCTCCCATCCGCACCCCTCGCCGCTTTAGCTCGTTCATCGCCTCCTGCGTCCGCTCGCTAATCGCCTCCCGTTCCCACTGCGCCACCGACATCAGGACATTCAGCATCAGCTTGCCACTCGCCGACCGCGTATCAATCGAATCACTGACGGAGAGCAGCGAATACGGGAGTCCCTCCCGAAAGTAGGAATCGCACAAGTACCCGAGATCCTTCACACTCCGCGTCAGTCGATCGAGCTTGACGACAACAATCGCGTTCGCCTGATTGCCGGACAGCATCGCCAGCGCCCGCTTGATCCCTGGCCGTTCGAGGGACTTCGCCGAAAATCCCTCATCGATCACGATGTCGACCAGCTCGATGTCCTGACTCACGCAGTGAGCCCGAATCCGCACCTGCTGCGCCTCCAAGCTGACTCCCTCGGTCGCTTGCTGCTCCGTACTAACCCGCACATATCCCACCGCCCTCAGCCTCCCCTCAACTCCCCTCGTCCCTCCTGACCTACGCATGTTGCACCCCCAAGAACTGAACCTTTGCAGATTTTATTCTCATATCCGCAATGCGCGCAATGTGAATATATCTATGTGGGATTTTGCGGTGGGTCCACTTGCCTCTGTCTACCGTCTCAAATTGAGCCGATCGTGGCTCCACTGTCAGTCTGTGTATTCCCATTGCCTTCACTCCTGTTACGGAGTGTTGTAATGGTTAAGAATGTTCCGTCGTTTTTGTTCAAATAGACGTTCAAGTTGGACGAGCCAAAGCTGACCGTTGCCAGATCGATCGCGCCGTCTCCGTTCAGATCTCCTGCTGCGATTGCGCGAGGATCGGCTCCGCTCGTGTAGTTCATCGCGTTGCCGTACTGCGCTGCGTTGGTTGCCAGGCGAACAGAGATGTCGTTGCTGCCGCTGTTGACGGCTGCAAGATCCAAGTTTCCGTCTTTGTTAAAGTCGGCGACCGCGACTCCGTAGGCAGAGCTTCCCGACGTAAATGCCGTCGCTGTTTGGAACTGTCCATCGCCGTTACCCAGTCGGAACATCACGGCCTGGTTGGCGTTTCCGCTGTTCGCAGAGACGATGTCTACTTTTCCATCTTTGTTCAGATCAACGGCCAGAACCTGACGCGGATACGTTCCCATCGTGATGGTAGAAGGAATCGAATACTGAAGAGCGCTGGTCAGTAGCGTAACCAGATCACTGCGCGTCACCGTCTTTCCATCGGGATTTGTGACCACGATCGGAACTTTGCCGCAGGTGGCTGCTTTGAGCGGGCTCTTGAGCTGAATCGTCGTCGAGGAAACCACAGTGACATCTTGCGCGGGGACTCCTGCAATCGTCACGGTCGCGCCAGTCTGGAAGCCGGTTCCGGTCAGCGTGATCGATGATCCGCCCGTGTTTTTGAACAGCTTGGGAGACGCATCGCTCACAGAGAGCGTGTCAACCGGAGGCGGTGTCTGCTGCTGATCTCCGGGATTGTCTGTTGAGTCACAGTGAGCGGTCAGCGAAGCGGAAAGTAGCGCGACAGAGATCCATACAAGTCGGTTCCGTGCCTTCATCTTACGTCTCTCCTTAAGGGATGGAATGAATGCCCAACCTTCTGCGTAGCTGTGGGCATTGCGCCTGGCAAAGGGTGATATGCCCGTCGAGATCGTATCATGTCCGTACGGATCGGATATCCTCGGATTACAGCGCGCTTTGTGCTTCTGCAAAAAGCGCAGCCGAGACCACAGGATGAAGCGATGACCGAACAGCTGCACGCACAACAGCAGGAGCCACAGCAGGAGCCACAGCAAGAGATCGAACAGCCCGAGGACTTTACGATACAGCCGGAAACGGACGCGCTGCTGGTGGTGGATATGCAGCCGGACTTTATGCCCGGAGGTCCGCTGGCGGTCGCAGAAGGCGATCAGATTGTGTCTCCGATCGCAGCGCTGATGCAGCGCTTTTCACTGGTTGTCGCGACGCAAGACTGGCATCCAGCACAGCACATCAGCTTTGCATCCCAGCATGGTCGAAGTCCGTTTGATGCGATTCCTTTGTACGGTTCTACGCAGACGCTGTGGCCTGATCACTGCATCGCAGGAACGTCCGGTGCGGCGCTTCATCCTGGCATTCCGCAAGACAGAATCGGAATCCTTGTGCGCAAGGGAACGCTCTTAACCATTACAACACTCCGTAACAGGAGTGAAGGCAATGGGAATACAAAGACCGACAGCGGAGCCTAAATCCGCTCCGCTTGAGACGGTAAGCAGAGGAATGTGGACCCGCTGCGAAATCCCACATAGATATATTCACATTGCGCGCGTTGTAGATATACAGATAAAATCTGCGAAGGTTCAATTCTTGGGGGTGCAGGATGCGTAGCTCAGGAGGGACGAGGGGAGTTGAGGGGAGGCTGCGGGCGGTGGGATATGTGCGGGTTAGTACGGAGCAGCAAGCGACCGAGGGAGTCAGCTTGGAGGCGCAGCAGGTGCGGATTCGCGCTCACTGCGTCAGTCAGGACATCGAGCTCGTCGACATCGTGATCGATGAGGGATTTTCGGCCAAGTCCCTCGAACGGCCTGGGATCAAGAGGGCGCTGGCGATGCTGTCCGGCAATCAGGCGAATGCGATTGTTGTCGTCAAGCTCGATCGACTCACGCGCAGTGTGAAGGATCTCGGGTACTTGTGCGATTCCTACTTTCGGGAAGGTCTGCCGTACTCTCTTCTGTCCGTCAGTGATTCGATCGACACACGGTCGGCGAGTGGCAAGCTGATGTTGAACGTGCTGATGTCGGTCGCGCAGTGGGAACGGGAGGCGATCAGCGAACGGACGCAGGAAGCGATGAACGAGTTGAAGCGGCGCGGAGTGCGGATGGGGGGCGCTCCCTATGGATGGCAGTACACGAAGGAGCCCGACGAGCACGGACGGCGGAACATCGTGATTCATCCCGCTGAACAGAAGATCATCCAGCGAATCTGCGCGATGCACAAGGACGGGCTGAGCGTGCTGGACATCGCGAAGAGACTGACTGCGGACGGGGTACGTCCGCGTGGGGCGGAGTGGGAACGCTCGACTCTGTATCGAATCCTAGAACGCGCTGGACTCCTGACTCTGCCGCGTAGACCCAAGAAGGAAATCGCCGACGGTCAGAAGAAGCAAGGACCGACCCGGGACAAGACGATCGCGATCAAGCAGGCGCACACGCTGCGCGCACAGGGACTGAGTCTGCGCCAAATAGGCGAAAAGCTGAGGAAGGCCAGAATCCTACCCGCCCGTGGTGAAGTCTGGCACGCCGCGAGTGTGCTGGATCTGCTGCGGCATGCGGCGGGCACGTTGTAGGGACGGATACCGAAGGGAATGATCCGCTCGGTTTCAGTTCGAGTCGCGACGGTCCTCCGTCTAACAGTTGTTGGTGCGATGTTCTCAGCAAGCCCCTTGCCTAAAATCCCCACCTCATGCAAGATAAACAGAAAAACTGTTCATAGAGCACCGACGCGCCACTTGCGATGGTGAAAATCTCGCAAACCTAACATCATGTTAAAATCGTTCTTCGTCAGAAACTTCCGCTCCCTGTTGGATCTCCGGTTGGATTTCTCCTACGGCGAAGGCAAAGCGCCGAATCGGCATCAGACCAACGATGTTTTGCCCTTTATAGAAGCACCCAACAAACAGCGAGTGGTGCCGTGCATGGCCTTTTTCGGGGCGAACGCGTCGGGCAAGACAAACCTTCTCAAGGCTTTTGGTGCGCTCAAGCATCTGATCAGAGACGGGGGCAACCTGGCGGACCTTTTCGAGCCGAACCTGCTGAACCCAAAGTTCAGCGAGACAACCTTCGAGTTGGCATTCATCCTGGGTGCTGATCACTTCATTTACCGCATCATCTTCTCCGCGACTGCCATCTCGGAGGAAACCCTCCTTAAGAACGGCGAGCCAGTTTTCACTATCCACCAGTTCCATGCCACTTACGCTTCACAGATCCTATCGACAGCCTACTCGCAGGAAAAGCTGTCGGACATCCTGCGTGTCGAATGCTCCGATGGTGAGGGACGCCAGACCAAAGCCTTCCTGCATCGAATTGGACTTGCCTACCCTGGCCTTCATGCCGACCTAAAAAGCGCATTCGCCTTCTTCCTGTCCGGCCTCATCTACTTCCCGAACGAGCGAGCCCTCCTGCTCCCCGAGTCCGTTGAAGTTCTTGCTCGATCGCTGGGCGGGGACGAGGCTGCCGCCCTGCGAAAGATCACCGATGTCGTTCGCGGACTCGATATCGACATCACCGCCATCGAGATCGTCAAAACTGAGGTTCCGGGAAACGAAGTCCCGCAGTCCGGTGACCTCATGCGCATCAATGCGAAGACGGGTGAACGTCATTCGTTTCAGATAACAGCCACCCACAAGAATGTCGCTGGTAACCCCACGTTGCTCAACTTCCTCAAGCACGAGTCCGCCGGCACTCAGCGCCTTGCCGGTTTGGTCGGTCTGATCCTCTACGCGCTCAACACTGGCGGCGTCTTCCTCGTAGACGAGCTGGAGTGCTCACTCCACCCGCTGCTCATGCGCGAGATCGTGCTTCTCTTCAAAAAGCGTCGCCACAACCCCAAGGGCGCGCAGCTCATCTTTACCACCCACAACACGGATATCCTCGACGACTCCACCCTCCGGCTCTCGGAAATCGCCCTTGTGCGCAAGACCGTCGCCAACGGTACCCTTGTCCGCCGCTTGGTGGACGCCAAAAAAGACGGCGAGGACATCCGCAACGTGACCAACTTCCGCAAGCAATACCTCGCCGGATTTTACTCCGGCGTGCCACATCCAGCGCTCTGATCACGCCCATGCCCTGCGTTCGCCACCTCATCGTCTGCGAAGGAGAGTCGGAGTATGCTTACCTGCGGCGCTTACAGAGCTTTCTGGATGCCCAACCCCTACCCGATGGCGCCTCCCTGACACCGATTATCTTCATCGGACCGAGGCAAGCTGTGGCCAAAACAGGCGCATTCGGAAAGATCAAAGGTGCTTTCAGTAAGATCCGCGGAGAGAACGAGAGGGCCCCCTCCATCCAGATTTGGGCGGATTTTGATCTCTACCACCGGAACTATCGCGGTTGCGCCAAAGCGTACGCCAAAAAACCTGAAGGCATCCCCGACTTCCATTTCTCTTTCCACAACTTCGAGGACTTCTTAGCTTTGCACTTGAGCGGAGCACAATTGGCAGAGTGGCTTCGCTACGGCAATGCAACAGGCCGAAACCACTTCACATCGCCGCTCCACGCCCGTGACTACCTGCCTGAGATGCAACGGATCATTCCAGACTACCAAAAAGGTACTCTGTCCCCTGACTTCATCTCGTGGGCGTCTTTGCAAAACCTGAAGGCGAACCTCCACCACCAGCCGTCTTCCAATCCCCACAACCTCCAAGGCATTCGCAGCTTTGCCGCATTCCTGATTGAGCAGATCGAACA
>WBZP01006369.1_pt1 | contig 11689 bp, 6 predicted proteins | sample 5204301 | NCBI WGS metagenome assembly WBZP01 (sample SAMN12412401, study PRJNA552823) | activated sludge metagenome | isolation source: activated sludge from nitrification reactor of wastewater treatment plant... | place: USA: Pennsylvania | collected 2017
CCAGGTCACGCAGCGGAGCAAACGTAGTCGGAAGCGGATCCAAGAGCACCACCGACGAATCGACTCGCGGCGGTGGCAGAAACGCGCCCCGTCCGACCTGACAGACTCGTCGGACCGCACACACCATCTGGACCTGCACACCCAGTGCGTTCGATTCACGGCTTCCCGGCGCGGCCAGCAGCCGGTCGGCCATCTCACGCTGGAGCATGATCACGATCCGCCGTACCGATGCACGCGACGCCAAAAAGTGAAAAATCAGCGGCGAGGCAATTTGATACGGCAGGTTTCCGACGATCACCAAGCGACGGCCAAATCGCTCCGCCAGCGCCGGGATGTCCAGGTGCAGCGCGTTCTCTTCTTGGAGCGTAAAGCGCGGTCTGCCACCGAGTTCATTGCGCAGCACTTCGCACATATCTCGCTCGCGCTCGACGGCAACCACCGTAGCCGAGGTGGCTAGCAGTCGACTCGTCAGCGTGCCCAGACCGGCACCGACCTCGACCGCGACGTCGTCTGGAGACAGCGCGCAGGCTCGCACGATTGCCGAATAGGAGCGCTCATCAACGAGAAAGTTCTGGCCCCAGCTCTTTTTGGCGGCGAGGCCGTACTGACGAAGCAGCTCACGGGCATCGAGAATGACCGGCTCTGCCTCTGCGGCTACCACATGATCGACCGCGAGGTCGGCTTTGTCAGAGGGGGAGATTGGCAACGGCATTGAGGCTTAGCTCGGCGCGTTCACCGCGCCACAAACGGTAATAACCAGCCGCACCAACCATCGCTGCGTTGTCGCTACACAACCTTGGAGGTGCGACGAAAAACGAAAGTCCACGCGACGCACACAGCTCGGCCACCGCCGTCCGCAGCGCCCGATTACACGCCACGCCACCCGACAGCACCACGGCTGGAAGTTTGTACTGGTCGAGCGCCAGCGCAGTCTTCCGACAAAGCTGCTCGACGACTGCGGCCTGAAACGACGCACATAGATCCGCCATCGCCTGCTCGCCCTGCGGCTGGCCACTTTTTTGAAGGTGCGCAAAAGCGGCAGTCTTCAGGCCGGAAAAGCTCATCTGAAGCCCTCGCTTGGGCCCGAGCATCGCCCTCGGCATCACCACCGCTCGCGGATCACCGTTCGTCGATAACCGATCAATCAGCGGACCCGCCGGATACCCCAGTCCGAGTAGCTTGCCGACTTTGTCGAACGCCTCCCCCGCTGCATCGTCGCAAGTTGTCCCTAGTACCTGATAGCGGCCGAAGTCATGGACCAGCACCAGTGATGAGTGACCACCCGAGACCAGCAACCCCAGATGCGGCAGCGGCGGTCGTCGATGCTCGCTCGTACCGTCCGATAGATAGGCCGACAACAGATGCGCTTCCAGATGGTTCACGCCGACGAGTGGTACCTGCCGCGCAAACGCCAGCGCCTTGGCAGCCTGCACCGCCACCAAAAGCGCCCCGATCAACCCCGGCCCCCGGGTTACCGCCAGCGCCGAGATGTCATCCAGCGTGATCTCCGCCTGCGTCAGCGCTTCGTCGATGACCGGAATCAGGTTCTGAATGTGATGGCGAGCAGCGACCTCAGGAACAACTCCACCAAAGCGAGCATGAATCGCCGCCTGAGAGGCCACCACATCGGCTCGAACCAGCAGGCGATGGTCGGGATGACCGTACTCGTGCTCCGCTTCGATGACCGCGCAGGCGGTCTCATCGCACGACGATTCCAGCGCCAGGATTCGACGCAGCGGACGCGCTGACTGTGGTGAAAGACGGTTCACGGCGCGGAAATCTAGCAGAAGGACCAGGCGGCCTTTGCGCTTTTCGTTTGGGAACCTTGTTGTTACATTGCGCCGCCCTTGCTAAAGGACAGCGCCACTCGGTCGCTGCCGGATTCATCATGAAGAAAGCTACTCAGACCAAATCCTCTCGTCGCGCCAAGCCGAAGACCGCCACCCACGAGGTTCCCGTGGTGCCAGCCACCGAGCCTCCTTCCGCAGCGCAACCAAGCACTCTCACCGTCGAAGCCGACCCCGTGACCATCGCAGTTCATAGCGAGCCGCCAGCGGAAGTCGCCACCATTGTTAGCGAAGCCGTCACCCAACCGAGCAGCGCATCGGCCTCGGCGAGCCGCGAATCCGCGCCCGATGTTTCCACCAAGCAAGATGGCCCATCGTCGGGACCGCCACCCTCGGGGCCATCGACCCCACGCACCATCATTTGCCGCAATCCCGCCAACGGTGAAGTCCTCGGCGAAGTCCCCGCGATGGATGCGGCAGAGGTCAGCGCTCGACTCGACCGTGCTCGCCTGGCGCAGCGTGAGTGGAAAAAGACCAGCTTCGCCGAGCGTCGCCGTGTGCTCCGCCGTCTGCTCGATACCATCCTCGACCGCGCCGACGAGCTGTGCCGCATGCTGTCTGCCGAGGCGGGCAAGACCCTCCAAAACGCGATGATGGGCGAGATTTTCCCCGTCTGCGAAAAGCTCCGCTACACCCTCCGCAGCGGCGAGGACGATCTCCGGTCCGAGAAAATCTCGTCGGGGATGCTGCTCCACAAGACCGCGACCATCGAGTTTCATCCGCTCGGCGTCATTGGCGTCATCTGTCCATGGAACTTTCCGCTCCAGAACATCCTCGGGCCGATGATTCCAGCGCTGTTTTCGGGCAACGCCGTGCTGTGCAAGGTCTCCGAGTGGTCGAGCTTCTCGGCCCCCCGCATTCAAGCACTGCTCGATGAAGTGTTGTCCTCGTGCGGACACTCGCCGGACCTGGTCCAAATTCTCACCGGGTTTGGCGAGACCGGTGCGGCACTGGTCCGCTCAGGCGTCGATAAGATTGTCTTCACCGGCTCTGTCCCAAATGGTCGTCGCGTCCTCGAAGGCAGCGTCCAGAACCTCACCCCGGTGGTCCTCGAGCTGGGAGGCAAAGACCCGCTGATCGTCTGTGATGACGCCGACCTCTCGCAGTCCGTCGCAGGAGCACTCGCTGGGGTGTTCATCTGCTCCGGTCAGATGTGCCTCGCTGCCGAGCGCATCTACGTCATGGACGGCATCTACGACCGTTTCATCGAGCGAGTTGTCGAGGAAGCCCGCGCCCTTCGCCAAGGCGATCCCCTCGCTGGCAATGGTGCCGATATCGACGTGGGTGCGATGACCATGCCGCACCAAGTCGACATCGTCGAGCACTTGGTCGCCGATGCCGTCCAAAAAGGTGCCAAAGTTCTCGTTGGTGGCGGACGTCGTCCCGGCGGCAATTTCTTCCAGCCAACCGTCCTCATCGACGTCGACCACAGCATGGCGATCATGCGCGAGGAAACCTTCGGTCCCGTGATGGCGATCATGCGCGTCCGTGACGATGAGCACGCCATTGAACTGGCCAACGACAGCGTCTTTGGCCTCGGTTCCACGGTGTTCAGCAAGGATCAAGCGCGGGCCCGTCGTCTCGCCGACCGACTCATCGCTGGCTCGACCTGCATCAACGACTACGGCTTGGCCTACATGGTGCAAGGTCTGCCGTTTGGTGGCGTTCGTCAGTCCGGCTTCGGTCGTCTGAACGGTCGCGAGGGTCTCCGCGCCTGCTGCAACGCCAAGGCCGTCGTTGGTGATCGCTTTCCGATCCACATTCCTTCGAAGATTTACCCGGTCAAGCCCGGCGACTACGAGATGGTCCGTGCTGCGGTCAATCTCATCTATCGACCGCTCGATCTGGCGGGGATCAAGGCGAGGGCGCAAGCCGTGGTCGATGTCGTTCGCCACGGCCTCGGTCTTGGCTAACGACTACGGAGCATGAGCAGCGGTGGGCGGAGCGTGCCCTGCTTCACCGCCCGGTTCATGCAGCCCTGGCTTTTCGATGTCGTGAAGTGCATCGACCACCGAAGTCCTCACCGCGAGCAGAGGAGCCGGCACGAGTCCTCCCGCCAGCAGCAGTCCAAACAGCGCCACCGCCACCCAGCGCTCTCTCGGTAGCAGATCCGGAAACGAGTTTTCCGTGGATGAGTTCCCTGCCCGATCACCGAGGAAGACCCGCTGAAACGCCAAGAACAGCAGGATTCCGTTTAGCGCCGTCGTGATCAGCACAATCACCGCCGCGATCGAGTGATGATCGAGCAGACCTTGCACGATCAAGTCCTCCGAGACAAAGCCGAGCGTGCCCGGAGTCCCAACGGCAGCCACCCCAAGCAGCAAAAAGCCCGTCGCCATGCGCGGGGCCGTTCGCACCAGCCCTCCCAGTTTGCGAACGTCGCAGGTTCCCGTCCGCGCATAAATCGAGCCAATCAGCAGTGCCAGACCGGTGCGCACCACCACTGTTCCAATCGCATGGATCAGCGCACCACTTACGCCCGGCGCATTCATCGAGGCAATCCCTGCTAGCAAGAACCCCTGCTGGCTGATCCAAAAGTAGCCGAGCATCCGACGAAGGTCGTACTGCGCCATCGCCAAGATCGCGCCATAGGTGGCGGTCAGCAGCCCGAGCGGCAGGAGCAGGGGCATGGCCTGCATGAACAAGTCCGGAAACAGCGGCATCATCACCCGGGTCATCAGGAACAATCCGAGCGGCGTCGCAAACGCGGTGAGCACCAGCGGTGCCGAGCCTCGCTCGCTGAGTGGGACAATCCAAAAGTGGAACGGGAAGCAGCCCATGCGGACCAGGGCCCCCATCATCACCAGCCCCCCCAGCCAGTTCGGCAGCGGATCGTCGATTTGCCGCTGCGCCAGCGCAATCAGGTCATACGGTGTCTGTACGGCCGCCCCGCTCTTGGCTCGCAGCACCCCCAGCAGCAGCACAAAGCCCATGAGCGGCAGCGAGCTGGCCACCCCCAGAATGCCCATCATCCGCGCACCGCCGCGTTCACCACGGGCTCGCAGCTCGCCGAACAGAGGCAAAAGCGAGGCGATCCAAAACAGCAGCAAGATGCTCAGGTCAAGTGAGACCAGGACGCCGAGCAGCAAGCTCTCCGTCAGCAGTATCTGACGGATCAGCACGCTGGTCATCAACCGACGCGGGGCCGCAATCAGGACGCCCAAGATGATGCCCGCCGAAACCGGCAACAGCACCGCGCTCAGGCCATCAATGCCGACGTGATAGCGAATCCCCAAGACGACCGGCGCCCATACCGCCTCACTGCGCGCAAACGCATGCTCTGCGCCATCGCGCACAAACGCCCACAGCGACAGCAGCACCACCAGCGTCGAAGTCAAGATTGCCGCCGGTCTCACGGCACGGTCGAGCATACGCCCGCGCACAGCCAACGACACCCCCAGCGGCAGCGCCCAGATCAGCGTCATCAGCCACAGATCAGTCTTCATGGCGACCCTCCTTGGCCACGGGCGAGTGACCCATCAGCCAGCCGACCAGCGCGTCTTCGCGTCGACCGAGTGACCGCGCCACCGCAAGCAGCGGCCTCGCCACCCAGCGATCTAGCACCGCCTCGATGGCAAAGCGCTCGATCGCGAGTCGATACAAAAACCGCTGGAAGGAGGATGTCTCGGTGCTAGCGGTCAGCTCGACCGGAACCGGCCCCGCACCACCCTCCGCCCGACGACGAGCCAGCGCGTCCTGCAACGTCGAAGGGGTCCGCAAAAACTGGTAATAGCGAAGCAGTGAGTGGGCCGCCAAGTGCAGCAGCGCCAGCTTGGGTAGCCCGAGCGCGCACTCGACGAACATCAGACCGACCTGACTGATCGTCGCGTAGGCCAGGCCGCTTTTGGCATCGGCAGAGACTTGCCCGGACAAAGCGGCCATCACCGCAGTCACCGCCCCAATCACCAGCACGCAAAAACGAGCGAGTGGCGCTTGCTCCAGCACCGGTGCCGAGCGAATCAGCAAATACACCCCCATGTGGACCGAGAGCCCCCCATAAAAGACAGCGCTGGAGGCGGTCGGCCCCTCCATCGCCCGGGGCAGCCACCCACCAACGGGAATCTGAGCCGACTTGCCCATGGCCGCAAACAGCAGGCACAACCCGACAAAAGATGCCGTCGCCCCACCATGCGACCCCGCGACGTGCTCGAAGATGTCTTGGTACGCCGAGCTATGCAGCCAGCCGTGCAGCGCAACCGCGCCGACCAGTAGTCCAATGTCGCACAGTCGATACGTCACCAGCACCCGCAGCGCCGCTCGCACCGGACCTTGGCGCTCTTGGAAGAAACCCACCAGCAACACCGAGGTCCAGCCCACGATCTCCCAGCCCGCCAGGAGCAGGTCGTAACTTCCGCCCAGAACCAGCAGCAGCACCCCCACAGCAAAGGTCAGCATCAGGACGAAAAAGCGAACAAAGCCCGGCTCGCGATGGAGGTAGCGCTGCGCAAAACGGCTCGTGGCCAGAATCAGAACCGCAGCCACGGTCGATACCACCACGCTTGCGAGATCGAAATACAGCCGTAGCTCGAGGGCGTAATCGCCGCTGCGGTAGATGTCCAGCAGCCGCAGGTCGACCGGCTGCCGTCCCTGACTCAGCCACATGGCAGTACCCGCACAGACCGACCCAACGCTGAGCCAGAGCGCCAGGTGAGCAATCGCCACGACCACGTGTTCACGCGGGCGACTCTGAAACAGCGCCAGCGCACCGATCAGCAGGGCACCCAGCGCTGGCCAGCCCGGTGCCAACGCCGCGAAATGCCAAATGGCTTGCGAGGAAATCATCGGGCACCTCCCGATGTACCGACAAGCCGCGCTGGCGGCAGAAAGCTACGATGTCCTTGGTAGTACGAATGCCAGGACAAGGTCGTTGGCACCGAGTCCGCTTGTGGCACCTCGCCCCCCGCTGGCACCCAGGGCACAAAGCCCTTCGTGGGCACAAACAGCAGCATCTCACCCGTCTCGGGATGGACCGAGATCACCTGGACCCAGGCATTGTTGACAAACTCGGCAACGCCCGGCTGACGCTCCAAGATCGCCGCCAGCACGGCGGGGCGATTCTCGATGACGATCTGCAAGCGAATCGGCTCGTGGATTTCCACCATCTGCCAGGGTAGGCCCGTGCGAAGGTCGCTCGAGGCACCGTTCATCACCCCAAACAGGCCGGTGACGTTGTGCGGCAGCTTCGTGCCAGCCCCCAGTCGCTCGTTATCCATGGTCGAGAAAAAGTACTCGAGGTTGATGCCTGCACCGACCGGCGTTACCGCCGCCAGCGTTCGCTCCAGAATGGCCCCGGTGGGATCAATCGTCGGATCGTAAGACACCAGGAAGGCCCGCCTATCGAGGAACAACCCTTGCGACAGCGCTCGCCGCCCGACAATCGCGGACGCATTGGTCGCGTGTCCCAGCTCCGGGCGGGCCTGACTCAGGTCCGCGCTCCGTTCGTCGACATGCTCCATGGCCAGCGCCGCGCTCAGCCCGAGCGGTGCCGACTCGAAGCGTCGCGCCCTCTCCCGTGCATTGTCCGCCAAGGCCCGCGCCAGGATGTCCTTTTGCCGCTGCAAGTCGGGCCACAGCGATTCGGGCACCTCTTCCTCATCAAACAGTCTGATCGTGTCGTCGCAGGTATCATGAACGCCACCGACGAAGCGAGTCCCATCGGGAATGTCGATCCCACGTGTCCGCAGCAGTGCCCGCACCTCGTTGCGATTGGCCATTCGCGCAAACAGACGGGCATTGGGACCACCGCTGCGACCGCCACACGCACCGCAGGCATACGCTGCAAAGTGCGGGTTGTTCACGCTGTGCGAGTCGTGACCAAGGATGATCACCAGCTTGGCAAAGCCACGGGTCAGCCCAATGTTCTCCAGCAGCGTTCCCACCCGGTCCGCCTTCTCGGGAATCAAGAAGCCCGACTGGAGCGCTTCGCCAGCCGCCGTGCTGCCTTCGCCTCGAACCGACAGGTGAGTTCGAACCTGAGGCAAAAGCCTATTGCTGACTCGACGACGCATCCGCGCCGCGACCTTGGGCGCAAAGATGGTCAGAAGCAGTGGCACCGCAGCCCACAAACCACTCGCTGCCGTCAGAATCGAGCCCAGGACCAGTGACCGAGACGCCACCTTGTAGGTTTCCGAGACCCGACTCCAGCGTGCTTGCCGACGCTGACGCTTGGCGTAGTCCGCCACATCAGCCTCGTCCGGTTCTTCGACAATCTTGTGCCGCGGCGTCACCACCACCGGACAGAGCGGAAAGGTCGATGGATCATCGATGCCCTGGTACGCGATGGCCAGGTTGAAAAAGCCCGCCGTGCCAAAGGTCTCCACCCGACTCGAAGCCACTTCGATGTGACGACGTAGCGATTCTTCGCGGTCATCGATGCAGCACACCACCTGAAGCTCCGGGGGCTCGGTCGCTCGCGAGATGGCTTCTGGGTGGGCCTGCCGGGCCGCCCGGTTCGCGGCCAACCCGGTGAGCAGCTCATCCCGATAGTTGCGCTCGAACGCTTCTTGCCATAGCCGTAGACGGGTCTCCGGTGAAAAGCCATGCAGCCAGTCGACCAGCATCTGGGCCTCACCGGCACCGAGAGAGCGCAAATCCTGCGGCCGAATCCCAGCGAGCTGCATAAGCTGAAACAGCGACCACGCCAGCGAGGAGGAACCGGATGCGTCAGCCTCCCTCACCATCTGTCCGCTGAGCCAGCCCCGAAGTTCTCGAAGCGGTCCACTGAATCCGAGCCGTCCGGCAATGTCGACAAAGGCCAGTTCATCGAGTTCCAGCCGCACCGCCAGGAAGTCAATGAGTCGTACTTTGGCCCGCTTGCTCAGGATCGGATCGTTGTTGTTTTCCAGACGAGCAAACATTCCCGCCCACCCGGCAAGATGCAGCAGCGTCTGCGTCACATACTCTTCCAGTTCGTCGTCCGCGATGCCCAGTTCATCGAGCAGCGACAGCACCTCGTGCTCGGCATCATAGCCTTCGCGCTGATGCGCCCGAATCCTGCGTCCAAGCTGTCGACTCCACGCCGGACGCACCACCAAACCAGCGGTCATGATGTCTTCCCAGACGAGGTAGAAGCCCTGCATCCGGTCCGGCATGGTCCACTGCGCCTCACCTCGGTCGAGGAACGCCGCCGCCAGCGGAATCAAGGTCTGATGAACCAGTTCGCAGGGATCCTCGCCGCTCAACCGCAACAGGGGCTCGCGAAAGAACATCGGTCCCGTGGCCGACGGACCTGGCACATGCACCATCGCCGTCAGCTCTTGGCAAGCGGCCCACAGCGCGCCGACCATGGCCGCCTCGCTCTCAGAACTTGCCGATACCGAGTCCGCGTTTTGCACCGATAACAGCCGCTTGCGGGCGGGCTCGGGAATGTCAGGCCGGAGACGGCGACTGGCTTCGGTCTCGCTTAGCAGCCAAGGCAGCCCCGCCACGCTCGTCTCGTGAAGGCCATGTCGCATCGTCAGAAAGGCCAGCGTTTCGGGGGCCGGCACCCGCTGTGGCCAGTCGGGCGGACGAGCCGCAGCCTCGGTGCTGGATAGCACGGCCCGCAGGTCCGCATCGCCAATCCGACCACGTTGCAGGGCATTGCGGTAGGTCCGTTCGGGCAGGAACATTCGGGCCCGCAACCGACGACCGGCGACCGCGAGCGCATCAAAAAACGGTAACGACTGAAACGCGTGAAGCGTGTTGTGGTGGACGAAGACTTCTAACGGTGCCTGGGCGGGCAGATAGTGCGCCGCGTGCTCCAGCGCGTGCAGGAGCAACGACTGGCGGCTATGGCCGTCTGGCTGGTGATTTCGATCAGGTGACCCCATGGCGTTCTCCTTGGCCGATTCGGCCTATGGAGCTGCGTGCAACGTTTTCTCGACTGGCCCTTCGCGACTCCAGGGTCGCAAGGGATACCAGCCCCCCTCCATTCGCCGTGGAACGTAAGCGGGTCGCCCAGGGGACGACCTAGCAACGAAATTCAGAGCGTTTGCCCTACGTTCTCACGGGTCCACGCCATAGCCCCGGCGAAGGAGGACCACGCAACGGTAACGCTGCTCGCAGAAACAGAAGCAGGTCTAGACCCCCCTCAGGGCGACGATATCGCCAGCTCCGCAGCAGAGGAGTGCCCACCACGGGCTTCGACAGCGCCTGCAAAAACTCGCAGACTTCGACCCCCACATCGCCATCACGCGATGCATCGTCATCATCGACTTCGACGGTCGCATTTTCATCGACCCGCTGTCGCTCAGAGCCCGGCGCGTCCTGGGGCAAATAGCTCGCGGTCGCCTCCACCAGTTGCCCGGCGCTCGCCGACCAGCCGCCGCCGCCCTGTACGAGCAGCATCAGCAGCAGCGTAAGCAGCCAGAATCGTGCCAGCAGCGACCTCATCACGGCCCATGCTAACAGCCCAGACCGCAGACGCAAGAGAACTAGCCCCCAGCGATTGCAATGACGCGGGCGCGCAGCTTGTCGGCCACTATCTCGGCAGCACGCAGCTTGTCGGATGGTGTCACATACGGCACCACCTCGCTCATACTATCCAGCACTTCGCCGTCCTGTAGCGAGGTCATCCGAGTGACGACTCGCAGCAGCTTGCCCTGTTTTTCAAAGGAGCCCTGCACCACCACCTCGGCCCCGAGCACCTTGCCGAGCTTTGCCGCCGTCGCCTTGTCGATGTACTCCTCTTTGCCACGCACCAGCTCTTTCAGGTTCTGCTCGTCGAACTGATTGCGCTCGAGCAGCTTCACCCGCTTGCGCACCGCCGGACTGTTGGCAAAGGTGTCGATCAGCACCTCGCCCAGTCCCTCGCACAGCACCCCCAGCTCGGCATCTTGGGCCAGGTTGCGAAACTTGAGCACAGCCACCCGCAACGGCCCGGTACTGGCTCGCTGAAGCGGCGCTGGCAGAGGCGACGGGGGCTGTGACGGCAGCGATGGTGCTTCGACGTCTGGTCCCGAAGGAGGCAGCGGCGGCGGCAAGGGCGGCGGGCTCTGTCCCGGGGATGGATTCGTCGGCCCCATCCCAGCTTCTGCGCCACGATCGACCTGACCCAGCGGCCTCGAAGAGTCTTGCGATGCCCGCACCGTAGAGTTGCCGTGGTTGCGACGCGAGCCTTTGCCGACTGCCAGCATCAAGATCACCGCCGCAAACAAGCCCATTCCCGCTGCGCCCATCACCAGTGGTCGGGACACCATCGTCCGGCGAGGTGCCGGTGCGGACTGCTCGGTGGTGCCCGAAATGATCTCGTGCGCAATCAGGGACGCTTCCCGAGACACATCCGAGCAGCTCTGCACCCGTGCGCCGACGCTCTTTTCGGTCATCCGCTCGATCAGCCGTCGCAGCGAGGCGGGCACGTTGGGTACTTCATCGCGCAGGTCGGGCAGCGGCTCATTGATCTGCTTCATCGCCACCGCAACCGCGCTCTGTCCGGTAAACGGCGGCTTGCCCGCGAGCAGATGAAACCCGACCAGCCCCAGCGCATAGATATCGGCCCGCGCATCGGCAGCCTGGCCCGACAGCACCTCCGGTGCCATGTAGTGCAGCGTCCCCGGTGTGGCCTGCGTCGAAGTCAGCTCCTCCGTCGAGGCCAAGTCCCGGGCAATCCCGAAGTCGACGATCTTGACGTTGCCATGGTCATCGAGCATCAGGTTGTGCGGCTTGATGTCACGATGGACGATCCCGACCGCATGCGCCGCCTGAAGCCCATCCGATGACTGGCGAATCACGTCTGCCACTTTGAGCGGTGGCAGCGGCCCCTTTTCCTTGAGCAGGCTATCGAGCGACCGCCCCGGCAAAAGCTCCATCACAAAGTACGGATTGTTTTGCTCGTCGCGGCCAAAGTCGTAGACCTGCACCAC
>WBZP01006370.1_pt1 | contig 11689 bp, 5 predicted proteins | sample 5204301 | NCBI WGS metagenome assembly WBZP01 (sample SAMN12412401, study PRJNA552823) | activated sludge metagenome | isolation source: activated sludge from nitrification reactor of wastewater treatment plant... | place: USA: Pennsylvania | collected 2017
GTCGAGTCGGGCGCGCTCGCGTGCCGGGAGAAGCCGGCCGCGGGGGCGCTCGGGTCCGCGTCGGTGGTGGTCGAAGCGCCGCCGGGCGCCCCGCCCATTCCCCTCGGCTTCAGCCCGGACGGCGTCGTCTCGATGCCGTCGTCGGCGCCCGCCGCCGAGGGCGGTCCGCCGGCGTCCTCGGGGGCGAGCACGTCCGGCACGTCCGCCGTCGGGAAGTCCGGCGGCCACGGCAAGGCCCTCCTCATCGGCGGCGGCGCGGCCGTCGCCGTGGGCGTCGGTGTGGCCGCCGCCGGCGGCTCGAACTCGGGCTCGGGCTCGAGCGGCGGCGGCTCGTCGACGGCGGGCGGCGGCTCGGCCGCCCCCTGCGTCGCCACCCCGATCACCGCCTCGCTCGCCAGCGTGTCGAGCCCGACCCGCTGCGGGCAGCCGATCGCGGCCGGCATCGTCGTGAAGAACGGGGCCTGCGTCCCGATCACGATCCGCTCGATCCAGCTCACCCAGACGGCCACGGCCGCGACGTTCTGCTCCGCGCAGGTGGCGACCTACACGTACGCGCCCACCGTCAGCACGGTCGGGGCGGGCCAGACGGTCACCGTCCTCAACTACACGAGCCAGCCGTTCTGCTGCACGGGCGGGGCCTGCCCCGGTGTCTCGAGCTGCCCGTACGACGAGGCGTTCGTCGTCCAGACGAGCGAGGGCCCGGTCTCCGCCGGATCGGTGCCGCTCGTCGTCTCCTTCGATCCGAGCTGTCCGATCTGCGCTCCGTGAGCGTCCCCGCGCCGGGCGCGCCCCTCGGGCCGGGCTCCGTCCTCGCGTCGCGCTACGACATAAGGCGCGTCCTCGGGCGCGGCGGCATGGGCATGGTGTACGAGGCGCACGACCGGCTTCTCGACGAGCGGGTCGCGATCAAGGTCCTGCGCCCGGACGTAGCGACGTCGTCCGAGCTCGAGCAGCGCTTCCGGGCCGAGATCAAGATCGCCCGCGCGGTGAGCCACCGCAACGTCTGCCGCATCCACGAGTACGGCGAAGACGGCGACCTGCGGTTCATCTCGATGGCTTACGTCGACGGCACGGACCTGAAGGCGGTCCTGCGCGCGAAGGGGGCCCTGCCGGCGGCGGAGGCGTTCGACGTGCTCGTTCCGGTGGCCGAGGCGCTCGCGGCCATCCACGACGAGGGCATCGTCCACCGCGACCTCAAGACGCCGAACATCATGATCGACTCGCGCGGCGTCGTGCGTGTGATGGACTTCGGCATCGCCAAGCAGTCCGGGGCCGAGGGCCTCGACATGACCGCGACCGGCCAGATCGTGGGGACGCCCGAGTACATGAGCCCGGAGCAGGTCCACGGCCGCGGCCTCGACGGACGCTCCGACCTCTACTCGCTGGGCGTCGTCGCGTTCGAGCTGTTCACGGGCCGGACGCCCTTCCGGGCCGAGACGCCGCTCGCGACCGTCCTCCTCCACCTCAACGAGCCGCCGCCGCTCGACGGACCGCCGGCCGAGAAGCTGCCGCCGGCGATGGTGCCGGTGCTCCGGCGGGCGCTCGCCAAGGCGCGGGACGACCGCTACGCGGACGCCCGCGAGATGACGCGCGCCCTCGTCGACGCGCGGTCGAGGAGCCTGCCGGCGACCGACCGGTTCGCGAAGACCGTCGAGGCTCCCGGCTCCGGCGAGCGCGAGACGGACGTGCTGACGCTCGCGACGCCGGCCGGGGCGTCGTCGACCGTGACCCAGACGAACGACACCGCGGGGCCGACCTCGGCGGGTCGCGACGGCGCCGCTGAGGGCACGGCCCCGGGTGCGGGCTCCGCCACGGCGGGGGCCGGAGAGCCGGGCCGCGTCTGGATCGGCATCGGCATCGCCGCCGCGCTGGCCGTGGTCGCGGGCGGCCTCTGGCTCGTCCTGCGCCCGGGCCCGTCGCTCCCGCCAGCCCCGACGCCGGTTCCGTCCGCCGCGATGGCAGCGCTGCCATCGCCGGCCCCCGCCGGCGAAGCGGCCCGGCCTTCCGCTCCAGCGCTGGAATCGCCGACGGCGTCGCCGCTCGTCGCGCGAGGGCCGGCTCCGAGGAGGCCGCCCACCTCTTCTCCGGCGCCCGGCACGCCGACGCCGTCCGCGCCCGCGGCGAGCGCGGCGGTGACCGGCTCGCCGGCCACGGCGCGCCCCGCCGTCGAGGAGCAGATCGACCGCTTCCTGGCCCAGGCGGACGCCGCGCTCGAGGCCCAGGACTTCGCCGCCGCCATCGCGCGCTACGACGACGTCCTCCGCCTCGATCCGCGCAACGCGGTCGCGCGGATGGGGAAGACCGGCGCGATCACCGCTCGCGCGACGCGGAGCGCTCCCGCGCGGCCGGCGCCGCCGGCGAAGAGCTTCCAGGCCGGGAAGACCGAGGCCGAGAGCGCGGAGACGGCGCCCGACACCGCCCTCGCCTCCGGCTTCGAGCCGGCGCCGGGCATGGCCGTCACGCGCGACACGCAGGCCGCGGCGCTCCCGGGCCGCATCGAGTTCCGCACGGAGCCGGAGTCGGTCCGGCCCGGCGAGCGGTTCCGGCTGGAGGCGCTATTCGTCAACCCCGGGGGCGGGCCCATCGAGATCCGGCAGATGACCGTGCGCACGACCGTGAACGGCCGCAACGCGGGCGGCCCGGTCCCCGCCCTCGCGAAGACGATCGCCCCGGGCCAGCAGGCCACGATCCTCTCGGTCAGCGACTCGCTCCGGGAGGACCTCGCGAGCTGGTCGCTCGAGGTCGTCGTCACGACCGCGCGAGGCGAGACCTACCGCAACCGGATCGTCTGGATGTCGCCCGCCCCTTCCGGCCGCTGAAGGTCGACGCGCCCGCGGCGGCGAGAACGCGATCCTACGGCTCGGGCCGCCAGGGCGGCGGGCCGCCGTCCTTCGGCTCCAGGAACCGCGCGCCGACGTCGCGGTACCACGCGTGGAGCCGCGCACGCAGGTCGCGCACGCGGACGGGCTCGCTCGCCGCGAGGTCGCGCCGCTCGCCGGGATCCGCCTCGACGTCGTAGAGCTGGATCCGCCCGTCCTCGTACCGCTCGATCAGCTTCCACCGGCCCTGCCGCACCGCGCCGCCGGGGAAGCCGCCCTGGTTGCTGTAGTGCGGGTAGTGCCAGAAGAGCGCGTCGCGGGCGAGCGACCGGCCGCCCCGGAGCACCGGCCCGAGCGACACGCCGTCGCGGTGCTGGGCGGGACGGGACGGCAGGCCGGCGAGGTCGAGGAGCGTCGGGTAGAAGTCCGTGCTGATCGCGGGGACGTCGCTCGTCGAGCCCGGGCGCGTCACGCCGGGCGCGCGGATGAGGAACGGCTCGCGGATCCCGCCCTCGTAGAGCCAGCCCTTCCCGCCGCGGAAGGGGAGGTTGCTCGTCGGGCTGCCCTCGGAGGTCCCGAGCCCGCCGTTGTCGGACGTGAACACGACGATCGTGTTCCCGTCGAGGCCGAGAGCGGCGAGGCGGTCGAGCACCTTCCCGACGGCCTCGTCCATCGCCTCGACCATCGCCGCGTAAACGGCGTGGCTCTGGACGGTCCGGACGAGCCGCGGCTCGGCGCCCGGCCACACCTGCTCCTCCGGCGCGAACGCGTCCTGGAGGCCGAGACTCTTCGCCTTGGCCTCGTACTTCGCGACGAGGTCCGGCCGGCCCATGAGCGGGGTGTGGACGGAGTATAAGGACAGGTAGACGAGGAACGGCTCGTCGCGGTGGCTCTCGATGAAGCGGACGGCCTCGGTCGCGAGGCGGTCGGGCAGGTGCTCGCCGTCGGGCCCGTCCTCGAGCCGCGGGTTGCCGTAGGGCGAGAAGTACTGCTTCCCGCCGTACGGTCCGCCCGCGCTCCAGCCGCCCTTGTTCACCTCGAAGCCCTGCGCCTCGGGCCAGTACTCGGCGCTCGGTCCGAGGTGCCACTTGCCCGCGAAGAACGTGCGGTAGCCGGCCGCGCGCAGCGCCTCCGCGAGCGTCAGCTCCCCGAGCGGCATGCGGTCGGCGAGCGGCGCCGGCCGGAAGCGCCCCTCGCGCGTGCCGACCAGCCAGTCGGTGATCCGCGCCCGCGTCGGGTAGCGGCCGGTGAGGATGCTGTAGCGCGTGGGCGAGCACACGGGGTTCGCGGCGTAGCCGGCGGTGAAGCGCATCCCGCTCGCGGCCAGGCGATCCACGTGGGGCGTCTCGTAGAAGGTCGCGGGGTTGTTCGCGCCGACGTCCATCGCACCGAGGTCGTCGGCGAGGAAGAAGACGACGTTTGGCGGCCGCGTCGTGGCGCCCCTCGGAGCGGCGGCGGTCGAGCCGGCGGCCGCGAGGGCGAGGTGGGCCGCGAGCGCGAACCGGGGCATGCGCGGACTCTCTCGCGCGCGGGCGCGGGTCGTCAAGGGGAGGATTGACCCACCGCGCCGCGGCCGATAGGCTCGCCGCCATGACGACGAGCCACGTGCCTCATCCCGTTCTCCTCCTCGGCGCGCTTCTTCTCCCGCTCGCGGCGGCCCGGTCCGTCGCGGGCGCCGACGCGCCGGCCGCGGCCGTCCGCGACGCCGCGCGGGTCGCGGTGTTCCGGGCCGCCGGGTTCCCCACGGCGGACGCGACGGCCGTCGACGACGCGACCCTCGCCGAGGCGCTCCGGGGTCTCCCGGCCGACACGTACGACTCGCCGTCGGCTCTCGCGACGGGCCTCGCAAAGGGTGGCCAGGGGGTGCTGCTGCTCACGTACGGCAGCGCCTTTCCGCTCGAGGCGTGGCCGGCGATCCGCGACTTCGTGAAGCAGGGCGGCGGGCTCGTCGTCCTCGGTGGCGCGCCCTTCCACCAGCCCGTGCGCCAGGAGGCAGGCCGCTACGTCCTCGGTCCGCGTCAGCCGACCTTCGCCCACCAGCTCCTGATCGGGCCCTCCGACGAGCTGCGGGCGTCGGATTTCGCCGGCCCGCTGAAGCCGGTCGCGGCGGCGGGCGGCGCCTGGGACGGCCCGCTGCCCGACGCACGCCGCACCTGGGCCCTCCACGTCCGCCTCGGCACGAAGGCCGACCCGCAGAACGGCGGCGGGCAGGAGGCGTGGCGCGACGGTGTGCTGCGGCCGCTGGTGCACGTGGTCGACGCGCCGGGCGTCCCGCGCATGGCCCCCCTTCTCGAAATCGACCGGCTGCGTGGCGACGACGCCGGGGGCCGCTGGGTCTTCGCGCCGACCGACGCGCGGCTCGAGGCGGCCCTCGTCCGGAAGGCCGTCGAGCGCGCGCTCGAGGGCGCCTCCGAGCTCGACGCGCGCCCGGTGCGCGCGGCCGTGGAGCCGGGCGAGGGCGTCGTCCTCCGCGTGAGCCTGCGCCGGCCGGGAGCGCGCGGCGGCGCCGTGCCGTCGAAGGCCGAGGCCGTCGTACGCGACGTGAAGGGGGCCGAGGTGCTCGCCGGCGCGGTCGATCTGGTCGGCGTTCCCGAGATGCGCACGGGCCTCCTCTCCCTGCGCGCCGCCGCGAAGCTGCGGCCGGGCTTCTACACGGCGGAGGTGAGCGTCCCGGGAGCCGCGTTCCGTCCGCGCGGCGTGACGACGGGGTTCTGGATCAGGGACGAGAAGCTGCTCGCGGCCGGCCCGAAGCTCACGGTCTCGCGCGACTGGCTGCGGCGCGACGGCCAGCCGATGCCGGTCGTCGGCACGACCTACATGGCCTCCGACGTCCACCGGAAGTTCCTCTTCGAGCCGAACCCGGCGGTGTGGGACCGCGACTTCGCGGCCATGCGCGCGCAGGGCGTCAACATGGTGCGCACGGGACTGTGGACCGGCTGGCCGCGGATCATGGCGGATCCGGGGGCGGTGGACGAGAACGTCCTCGCCGCGCTCGACGCGTACGTGCTCACGGCGGCGAAGAACGGCGTCCTCGTCTGCTTCAACTTCTTCGCGTTCCTGCCGCCGGCCTACGGCGACGCGAACCCGTACCTCGGGGCGCGGGCGCTCGAGGGCCAGAAGGCGCTCCTCACGGCGGTGGCCCGCCGCTACCGCGGCGTCTCGTGGATCCACTACGACCTCATCAACGAGCCGTCGTACGCGCCGCCCGACGGCGTGTGGCGGAACCTCCCGATCGGCGACGGCGACGAGGCGAAGGCGTGGCGAGCGTGGGTCGCGGCCCGCCACGGCGAGGACGCGATGCTCCTGCGCGACCTCTGGCGCGACGGCTCGGGCGACGTGCTGGGCGCGCCCCGCGGCGACGAGATCGGCTACAGCTTCCTCCGCGACGGCGGGCGCCGTCCGCGGAAGGTGCGCGACTTCTTCGAGTTCACGCAGGAGGCGGCGGCGGGTTGGGCGGCGACGCTGCGCGCCGCGCTCCGCGCCGCGGGCGGAGACGACGTCCTCGTCACGCTCGGCCAGGACGAGGGCGGGACCGGCACGCGGCCGGCCCAGCTCTTCCACGCCGGCGTCCTCGACTACACGGCGGTCCACACATGGTGGGGCAACGACGACCTGCTCTGGGACGGCGTCCTGACGAAGGCGGCCGGGAAGCCCAGCATGCACCAGGAAACGGGGCTCATGAGCCTCCACGATCCCGACGGCGCACCGTGGCGCACGCCGGCCGCGGCAGCGGACCTCCTCGACCGCAAGTTCGCCTACGCGTTCGCCGGGCGCGGCGCCGGCGTCATCCAGTGGGCGTGGAACGTCAACCTCTACCAGCCCATCGACAACGAGGCGACCATCGGCGTGAACCGGCCCGACGGCACGGCCAAGCTCGAGCGGGACGCCTTCGCGCGGTACGCGCCGTTCTTCGAGAAGGCCGCGCCCCTCCTCGACGACTACGCGCCGGAGCCGGTCGCGCTCGTCGTCCCGTACGCGCGCCTCTTCTCGGGCCGCCCGGGCGGCATCGACCACACGAAGCGCCTCGTGCGGCTCCTCGCCGAGCGGTTCGGAGTCGTCCCGCAGGCGTTCCCCGACCTGCGGCTCACCGCGGAGCAGCTCGCCGGCGTGAAGCTCGCGATCGTGCCGGCTCCGGAGGTGCTCGACGAAGACCCGGCCGCCGCGCTCCTCGCCGCGTCGAAGGCCGGCACGAAGGTGCTGGTCACCGGCCACGTCGAGGGCGACTCCTACGGCCGCGAGACGCCGTCGCTCCGGGCCCTCGGCCTCCTCGGCGGGGGCCGGCCGGTGGCGCTCCACGAGTGGAGCGGCTGGGGCGGCGCGGCGGCGGGGACGGGCGCGAAGGCGGGCCAGGACCTCACCTTCGAGAGCCTCGCGCAGCACTGGCTGAAGCGCTCGACGAAGCCGTCTCCGGCCGCGCTCACGGGCGACGTCTGGCACGAGCCGCTGCCGCTCGACCTCGCCCGCGAGACGGCGCCGCTCGAGGCCCTCCTGGGCGCCGCGCTCGAGGCGGCGGGCGTCGCGACCCAGCCGGCGGCCGACGGCGTCCTCGTCCGCGTGCTGCAGGCGCCGCGGGCGGCGCTCGTGGCGGTCGTCAACGAGACGGCGGAGAAGGCGTCGCGCCGCGTGGTCGTCGGCGGGAAGCCGCTGTCGGTGCCGGTCGACGCGCTGCGGGCGCGGCTCGTCCTCGTCGATGCGAAGGGCCAGGTGGTCGCCGCGACGCCGGGCGATCCGGTGCGGTAGAGGAGACCTCATGAGCAGAACGATCCTGACGGCAGGTGTCGTACTCGTCCTCGGCACGGGGGCGACGGCGGCGGCGGACGGGCGGCGGCTCAGTCGGGCGTCGCTCGAGGACAAGATCCGGGGCGGCTGGGCCGGACAGGTCATCGGCGTCACCTACGGGGCGCCGACCGAGTTCCACTCGAACGGGAAGATCAACGAGGGGAGGCTCGAGTGGACGCCGTCGCAGGTCGAGGGCGCGCTCGACCAGGACGACCTCTACGTGGAGATGACGTTCGCCGAGGTGATGGACCGGGTCGGGCTCGAGGCGACGACCGAGCAGTACGGCGAGATGTTCCGCGACTCGCAGTACCGCCTCTGGCACGCGAACGCCGGCGCCCGGCGCAACCTCGCCCGCGGGATCAAGGCGCCGTGGTCGGGCCACCCGAAGTACAACGTCCACGCGAACGACATCGACTTCCAGATCGAGTCCGACTTCATCGGCCTGATGACGCCGGGCCTCCCGCGCGAGGCGAACCGCTACGCGGACCGCGTGGGCCGGGTGATGAACTTCGGCGACGGCCTCTACGGCGGGATGCTCTTCGGCGGCATGTACGCGGCGGCCTTCTTCGAGACGGACCCGCACAAGGTCGTCGAGGAGGGGCTGAAGTCGATCCCCGAGGACAGCGGCTACGCGAAGGTGATCCGCGACGTGATCGCGTGGCACGCCGAGAACCCCACGGACTGGCGGAAGGCCTGGCGGCTCCTCGAGGAGAAGTGGGACCGCGACGACCCGTGCCCCGAGGGCGCCCTCGTTCCGTTCGACATCGACGCGAAGCTGAACGGCGCCTACGTCGTCCTGGGCCTCCTCTACGGCGACGGCGACATGGGGACGACGCTGGAGATCTCGACCCGCGCCGGCCAGGACTCGGACTGCAACCCGTCGAGCGCGGCCGGCATCCTCGGCGTGATGCTCGGCTACTCGAAGATCCCCGACGTCTGGAAGCGGGGGATCCCGGCGATGGCCGGGAAGAACTTCGCCTACACCCAGCTCTCCTTCGACGGCATCGTGGCCTCGACGACGGCGCGGGCGCTCAAGGTCATCGCCGGCGCCGGCGGGCGCGTCACCGACGCGGAGGTCGTGGTCCCGCGGCAGACGCCCAAGGCGCCGGCCCTGGAGCAGTGGGACCCGGGCGTGCCGACGGCGCGCCTCGAGGTCGATGCAGCGGCGTGGACGTGGACGGGCGGCTGGCGCGACTCCACGAAGAAGAACGACTGGTCGCAGTGGAAGACCCGCGACGCGGCCGGTCCCGGCGACGCGGCCACCCTCACGTTCGAGGGCACGGGCGTCGCGATCGTCGGCACGATGTCGCAGGAGGGCGGGCGGGCCGACGTCTGGGTCGACGGGAAGAAGGCCGAGGAGATCGACGCCTGGATCCCCGAGCGCACCTTCGACAGCGACTACTTCCACGTGACCGGCCTCGAGAACGGGCGCCACACGCTGCGCCTCGTCGTGCGGGCCGACGCAGACCGGCGCTCGACCGGGAAGACGGTCGCGATCGAGCGCGCGATCGTCTACGCGCCGGGAGCGACGAAGTAGCCGGCCGGTCGGAGGCGGCGCCGACGCCTCACATCGAGGCGTCCTGGACGATCTCCCAACCGTCGGCCTTCGGGCGCAGGACGATGAGGGTGAGGCCCGTCGCGTCCGGCTGACCGGTCCTCACCAGCTTCCAGCGGGCGACGACGGAGACCGACTGGACGCGGCCGGGCACCGCGTCGTCGAGGAGCGAGACCTCGATGCCCCACGCCGTCCGCATCTCGACGACGTCGAGGGTGAGCGTGCCCATCGCCTCGCGGCCCGGGTAGCGCCTGCGGTAGCGCTCGAGCACCTCCTGGCGGCCGCGCGTGAGGCCCGAGAGCGACACGTAGGTCGCGTCCTCCGCGTAGGTGGAGCAGAAGGTCTCGATGTCGCCGCGGCTCCACGCCTGCGACTGCACCTCGAGGAGCTTCCTCACGCCCTCGCGGGCGGCCGTCTCCCGCTGGAGCGCCGCCAGGCGGTCCCAGAGCGAGAAGCCGTGGGTCGCGGCGAGGCGGGGCAGGTCGGCGAAGACCGGGTCGGCCACAACCTCGTCGGCGGGTGCGAAGCGGTGGCCGGTCTCCTCGAGCCACGAGAAGAGCCGGTCCCAGTTCGCCGCGCCGACGGCGTTCGCGTGAAGCAGGAGCACCTGAGGGGCCCGGCGGCCGAGCACGCGGTCGCCCGTCTCCTCGGCGTGGCGGACCGAGAGCTGGAGCGCGGCGAGGTAGTCCGCCCCGACGCGGGCGAGCCCGGCCGCGTCGCCCTTCCGCTCCGCGCTCACCCACGGCTCCTCGAACGACCAGTCCTGGTCGTCGATCGTCACCGTGAGGTTCCGCTGCCCGCTCCGCGCCAGCCACTCCCGCGCGGCGTCGAGCTTGGCCGGCGTGTCGCCTTCGTTGAGGTACGGGAAGCGGAAGAAGCGCAGCACGCGCTCGCGCTCCCGGAGAAAGCCGTCGAGCCCGGCCCGCCCCTTCTCCCCGTCGGCGATCCACCCCTCCGCCGCGCTCCTCGTGAGGTTCGGGTGAGAGAACGAGTGATTGCCGAGCTCGTGGCCGGCGGCGATCCACTTCTGGAGGATCGCCCGGTCGGCGGGCTCCTTCACGTTGCCCCAGATGACGAAGCCGACCGCCGGCACGCGGTGCTTGGCGAGCGCCGCGAGGAGGCCGTCCGTCACCCGCGCGCGATCGGCGGCGTCCTTGTGCAGGCCGCCGGCCGCGACGGGGAGATCGTCGACCGTGACGACGAGCGGCCGGGGCGGCGGGGCGGCGGCGGCGGACCGCGGAGATGCGGCGAAGGCAGCGGCCAGAAGGAGAGCGGGGAGCGACGCGCAGCGGATCATCCCCCGAGTCTACGCGTCGGGCCCCGCCCTCGCATGCCTGTGGCGCGCGGTTCTAGGCGAGCACCGCCTCGATCTGGTCGACGGCCCAGTCGAGCTCGTCCTGCGTGATGACGAGCGGGGGCGCGAGCCGGATCGTGTTCACGTGCGTGTCCTTGCACAGCAGGCCGCGGTCTTTCAGCGCGTGGCAGTACTTCCGCGCCCCGCCGGCCTCGGGCACGAGCTCGACGCCGGCCCAGAGCCCCCGGCAGCGCGTCTCCTTCACGAGCGGGGAAAGGAGGGCCGCGAGGCGCGCCGCGAGGTGGACGCCGAGCTCGGCCGCGCGTTCGACGAGCCTCTCGTCAATGAGCACGTCGAGCGCGGCGATCGCCACCGCGCAGGCGAGCGGGTTGCCGCCGTAGGTCGAGCCGTGGATGCCGGGGGTGAAGACGTCCATCACCTCGGCGCGGGCGAGGAACGCGGACACGGGGTAGAAGCCGCCCGAGAGGGCCTTGCCGATCGTGACGCCGTCCGGCCGGATGCCCTCGTGCTCGAAGGCGAAGAGCTTCCCGGTGCGGCCGAGGCCGGACTGGATCTCGTCGAGGACGAGCAGCACCCGGTTCTCGTCGCAGATCCGTCGCAGCGCGGCCAGATAGCCCTGCGGCGGGATGACGACGCCGCCCTCTCCCTGGATGGGCTCGACGAGCACGGCGGCCGTCCGCGGGGTGATCGCCGCGCGCACCGCCTCCGCGTCGCCGTAGCGGACGGGCCGGAAGCCGGGAGTGAAGGGGCCGAAGCGCGAGGAGGAGTCGGGATCCGTCGAGAAGCCGACGATCGTCGTGGTGCGGCCGTGGAAGTTGCCCTCGGCCACCACGATCTCGGCCTCCGGGTAGGGGATGCCCTTCACGTCGTAGCCCCACTTGCGGGAGGCCTTGATCGCGGTCTCGACCGCCTCGGCCCCGCTGTTCATCGGCAGCGCCTTGTCGAAGCCGGTGAGGGTGCAGAGCTTCTCGAGCATCACGGGCAGGCGGTCGTTGCGGAAGGCCCGCGAGGTGAGGGCGAGCCGGCGGGCCTGGGCGACGAGCGCCTCGGTGATGCGGGGGTGGTTGTGCCCCTGGTTCACCGCGGAGTAGGCGGCGAGGAAGTCCATGTAGCGCTTGCCCTCGACGTCCCAGAGGTAGACGCCCTCGCCGCGCTCGCAGACGACGTCGAGCGGGTGGTAGTTGTGGGAGCCGAAGCGCTCCTCGAGCGCGATCAGGGCCT
>WBZP01006371.1_pt1 | contig 11688 bp, 5 predicted proteins | sample 5204301 | NCBI WGS metagenome assembly WBZP01 (sample SAMN12412401, study PRJNA552823) | activated sludge metagenome | isolation source: activated sludge from nitrification reactor of wastewater treatment plant... | place: USA: Pennsylvania | collected 2017
GGTGCTCGACGCGGCCTTCATGGTGCCGTTGGGCATCTCGGCGGTGACCGTCGGCTTCGGCTTCCTCGTCACCCTGGACCGGCCGCCGCTGGATCTGCGCTCCTCCCCGATCCTCGTGCCGATCGCCCAGGCGATGGTCGCCCTGCCGCTGGTCGTGCGCACCCTCGCCCCGGTGCTGCGCGGCATCGACGACCGGCAACGCCAGGCCGCCGCCACCCTCGGGGCCTCCCCGTGGCGGGCATTGCTGGCCGTCGACCTGCCGGCGATCCGCCGGCCGCTGCTCGCCGCGACCGGCTTCGCGCTCGCGGTGTCGCTCGGGGAGTTCGGGGCCACGAGCTTCCTGATCCGCCCGGACCGCCAGACCCTGCCGATCGTCGTCTATCAGCTCATCGGGCGCCCCGGCGCCGAGAACTTCGGCACCGGCCTGGCCGCGGCCGTCGTGCTCGCCGTGCTCACCTCGACAGCGATGGCGATCGTCGAGCGGCTGCGGGTCGACTCCGTGGGAGCCTTCTGACCATGGCGCCCACGACCACCGGGCCGACCACCCGTCCGACCCTGTCATCCGTCGGCCTGTCGATCGAGGGGGTCACGGTCCGGTTCGGTGACACGGCGGCCGTCGACGACGCCACCCTCGACGTGCCCGCTGGCACGGTGCTGGCTGTGCTCGGGCCCTCCGGCTGCGGCAAGTCGACCCTGCTGCGCGCCGTGGCCGGGTTGGAACGCCTCGACAGCGGTCGGGTCAGCTACGCCGGAGCCGATCTGCGCGGCATACCGACGCATCGGCGCGGGTTCGCGATGATGTTCCAGGACGGCCAGCTCTTCGCGCACGCCGATATCGGCGCCAACGTCGGGTATGCCTTGCGGCTCAAGGGCATCGGCCGGGCGCAGCGCGTGGCCGAGGTCGATCGGCTGCTCACCTTGGTCGGTTTAAAGGGGTATGCCGCGCGCCGCCCCGCCACGCTCTCCGGCGGCGAACAACAGCGCGTGGCGCTGGCCCGGGCGTTGGCCGCCCGGCCCCGCCTGCTGCTGCTCGACGAGCCGTTGTCGGCGCTGGACCGGTCGCTGCGGGAACGGCTGGCCCTGGATCTGCGCCAGGTGCTCGTCGAGACCGGCACGACGGCGCTGCTGGTCACCCACGACCACGACGAGGCCTTCACCGTTGCCGACCGCACCGCGATCATGCGGGCCGGGCGGGTCGTGCAGGTCGGCCCGACCATCGACGTGTGGCGCCACCCTGCCGACGCCGACACCGCCCGCTTCCTCGGCTACGACGTGGTGCTCGAGGGCTCGGCCGCCGCCGTTGTCCTCGCTGCTGCCGGTATGCCGCCCAGCGGCACTCAGCGCGCCGGCCAGCCGGGCGACGAGAAGCTCGACGAGAAGCAGGCCGACGAGAACCGACCCGGCGATGGGTCATCCCAGGTGCCGTCGGTTGCCTTGCGCCGCAGTGCGATCCGCGTGGCGGCCGAGGGGCCGTTGGAGGGTGTGGTGCGTGCGGTGACCCCGGGGCGAGAGGGCCTGCAGGTGATGCTGGACATCGCCGGGATCGGCGAGCTCCCCGGGATCGTCGACGGCGGCGCTCTCGGGGGGCCCGGGGTTTCGGTGTCACCGGGGGCCCTCGTGGCGGTCCGCGTGGATGACCGGCAGATGGCGCTGCTGGGCACCACAGCCCCGCCGGCCACTGGGTAAGAGAAGTGCGGGTGGGTGTCGGGCTCCTTGCGGTTGCGGGTCGATCCGGCCGGTCGTACCCTCGCAGAAGCGAGGGTCACCTCGTTCATTCTTCCCAGGGGGAACGTCTCTTTCATGGTTTCGGCACGGCGGCTTCGGTGCTCGACGGCGAGATCGACACAGGAACGGACGGTGGGACTTGGATTGCCAAGACCCTGAACTGCACATATTTGAGAAGATCGCCACTATTCAGTTGAGAATTATGCAACTGGTCCTCATTGCAACGATCCTGCTGCTTTCAAGATCGATAATGGGGTCTGAGCCGGATAGAAAGCCCGAGGGCGTGGCCGTGGGCCTAGCATTTCTCGTCATCCTCCTCTTGTTTTTCCGCCTCCTCCGTGCCATTGCGGGCTACCCACCTCGTCGAAGAAATTGGGTGTTCTTGACGGGGTCACGGGAGTCCAACGGGTCGGATGATCGCCAGTAGGTCCAGACACTATCGATCGGGGGCCCGGGGTTTCGGTGTCACCGGGGGCCCTCGTGGCGGTCCGCGTGGATGACCGGCAGATGGCGCTGCTGGGCACCACAGCCCCGCCGGCCACCGGGTAGGCGGATCGGCTCGGAGGCCCGGCGTGAGGGCAAGAGCGTGAGCACGAGGGTGCCGGCGACGAGCGGTCTGCCGGTGACGCCCAATCAGAGAAGCGCGGGTGGGTCGGCTCCTTCCGGTTGCGGGTCGATCCGGCCGGTCGTACCCTCGCAGAAGCGAGGGTCACCTCGTTCATTCTTCCCAGGGGGGAACGGGTCTTTCACGGTTTCTGCACGTCGGCGCAGCGGCCCCGGTCGCCTCATGTTTCGCCGGTTGGTCGTGGCTTCGGTGCTATCGGGTTTGGTGCTCTCGGGCGCTGCGGGCCAGGTGAGTGCCTCGGCGGCAACCCCGAAGTGAAAACTATCGCTACGCCCCGGATAGTCCGACTTCGCAAGTTTCGTCTCGAACGCTACCGAATACAGTCCTGGCGCACGGGGTGCGTTCAGGAGGCAGAGCCCAGCCGGCCTGGGCTTGCGTGGCACCACGCACCTGAGCCGGGCGCAATACGGCTTATTCCGGCGGTGGAGCACTGGGCGCCGGGACCAGTTCAGTCGTCACTATGTGCAATTCGAATATTCCTGCACTGCTTAGGAAGGGAGTCGGTTGAGGATTGTCGCACCGGAAAACGGCACTCTAGGACGCTGGTGGTATCTGAAACCCCCAACATATATCGGTAATGCGACTCAGTCAGCGCGGCGTCTGGGGTGAAAGGCGGTGCGCATATATATTCAAGACTTTGGTGAGGACGCCGTTCTTGCGAGCAGAGTCGAACTTGAAGCGTTCCTTGGTCGACGTTTCCAGCAGGATGCCAACATGTTCACGATCGGGCTAGAAGAGGCTCTGCGCCCGTGTTTGACCATCTACGTGAAGGGGGATTCGGCGGCCTTGTATTTCCTGCCCCCAGAGTCCGGTATGTACGCGAGCTCAGGGAAGGGTCTGCCGGGGGGCTTAGAGGTTTTCCACGACAGCCCCGGTAGAGAAATTGAAATATCCTCGGATGCGGTCATCCCTTGGGTAGTCGCACGATCCAGCGCGCTCGAGTTCTCTGAGTCGGGCGTGCGCCCGGCCAACGTCGATTGGGATTGGTTGGGTTGAATTATCTAGGCGACCCGGTGCCGCAGATGGGGGAGTGCGCGGAGCAGCTGAACTGGTGGCTTCGCTCACGGCATCTCGGGTGACGAGATTGCTGCCATCAACCGTGGGTTCGGTGGCTCGTCGGTCCGGCTTCTTCAACAAGTCTGAAAGCATTATCCGCGACATCGCTGGGGAGCATGCCTTCGACAATGGCAATAGGCGCACTGCCCAGAACGTCATTGAGACCTTGACGCAAGGGGACAATGTGACCAGCGGGCCAGACTCGCCAAGCTTCGTGGAGTGATCCCTAGAGTGGGTTCAGGTCAGTTATTTAGTGTTGAAGACATTGCCGTCGCGCTGAGGGGGTACTGATGAGTGCGATTGTGGACGCCAAGGTGTTGGCGCTTGCAGAAAGATTGGGTGTTCATGTTGAAGATGCGGAGCGTCTGAGTGGTCTACTGCGAGTGGTAGAGGCGCTTCGAAGGAGGGGGCACGTCATCGTGCTCAAGTGGGATGGCGAGAGGAACCCTGAGGCTGGGGATAACGGTCCCTAGACCGCCATTGTTAGCGGCGGCCACCTGTCGGGTGAATTCTTTCGACGGGACGAGGAAACGCTCGAAGGTGTACTGGAGTGCGTGCTATCGGGCTACGAGGTGTGGGAGAAGACGAGGTAAATGTGTAGAACTGAACTCGTATCCGCTGCTGACTTGCCGCAAACACTGGCGTCAAGGAGGTCCCGGAAACAGCAGAAGAGCCGCATTTAGCTATCATCCGCCACCGCCGTGCTCCCGCCGTGCGCTCGATGGAATGCGACGGTGCCCGGGGTACGCACTGCGTACCCCGGGCACCGTCATGCAGAGTGGGAGCCCTCCGTCGATCAGAGGGTGCGGCCGATGAGCTCCTTCATGACCTCGTTGGTGCCGCCGTAGATGCGCTCGACGCGGGCCGCGGCATACATCTGCCCGATCGGGTACTCCATCGAGTAGCCGTAGCCACCAAAGAGCTGCAGGCACTTGTCGAGCACGACGTTGACCTTGTCGGAGCCCCACATCTTGGCGATCGAGGCGGTGGGGGCGTCGAGGGTGCCGTCGATCGCCTTGCCGATGCAGTAGTCCATCATCGTCTTGAGGGCCAGCACATCGGCCTTGCACTCGGCGAGGACGAAGCGGGTGTTCTGGAAGTCCAGCACCGGCTTGCCGAAGATGTGCCGCTCCTTGACGTAGCGGATCGTCTCGAGCACGGCGGCCTCGGCCATCGCGGCCGCGGCGACGCCGATGCACAGCCGCTCGCGCGCCAGCTGGGTCATCAGCTGACCGAAGCCCTTGCCCTCCACGCCGCCGAGCAGGTTGGCGGCCGGCACCCGGACGTTGTCGAAGAAGAGCTCACGGGTGTCCTGGCCGAGCTGGCCGATCTTCATGAGCTCCTTGCCGCGGTGCAGCCCTTCGACCTGCTCGGTGTCGACGGCGATGAGCGAGATGCCCTTGGCGCCCAGGGTCGGGTCCGTCTTGCAGACGACGACGCACATGCCCATGTGGGTGCCGTTGGTGATCCACGTCTTCGCGCCGTTGATGACATACCAGTCACCGTCGCGGCGGGCCTCGGTGCGCACCGCCTGCAGGTCCGAGCCGGTGTCGGGCTCCGTCATCGCGATCGCACCGATCATCTCGCCCGAGGCCATCTTGGGCAGCCACTCGCGCTTCTGCGCGTCGCTGGCGTAGGCCGCGATGTAGTGGGCGGTGATCGTCGAGTGGATCTCGAAGCCGATCGCGTTGTCGAGGGCGAAGGCGAGCTCCTGGGTGATGACGGCCTCGGAGCCGTAGTCACCACCGCCGCCCCCGAACTCCTCCGGCACGTCGGTGAGCAGGATGCCAGCCTCGCCGGCCTTGAGCCAGAACTCCTTGTCGGGTTTGTGCTGCTCCATCCAACGCAGCTGATGCGGGGTGGCCTCCTTGGCGAGGAACTCGCCGGAGACCTGACGCAGCATCTTGTGCTCGGGGGTCTCCCACGCTGGCGTGTAGTCGGGGAACAGTCTGGACATCGAAGCTCCTGGTCTCTTTCGCGGGTGAGGCAACGCTGGTTGCAGGCTAGTCCCGCCGGGGCGGCCGTTCCTAGAGGCTGACGGCTCGCGCTCGGGTGAACGACAACACGCTGCCGGGCTCTTGCGGTGGGACGCCGGGCCTCCGGTGGTCAGTGCAGTCCGGTGATCGTCCCGTCCGCGAGCAGGTCGACATCCGCAGCGGCTGGGTGGCGACCCAGCCCGGGCATGGTCTGCAGGTCCCCGCAGATCGCGTAGACATAGCCGGCGCCGGCGGCCAGGCGCACCTCGCGCACCGGCAGACGCCACCCCGTCGGTATGCCGCGCTGCTTCGGGTCCGCGCTGAGCGACAGGTGGGTCTTGGCGACGACGACCGGTAGGGCGGCATACCCGAGCCGCGTGTAGCGCTCGAGGCCGGCACGGGCCACGGGGGTGAGCTCGACCCCGTCGGCACCGTAGACCGTGCGGGCCACCACCTCGATCTTCTCGGCCAGCGGCGCGTCGAGCTCGTAGCTGCGCCGCAGCCCACCGGCCGCAGTGGTGGCGCACGTGTCGACGAGCGCCTGGGCCACCTCGAGCGCGCCCGCCCCGCCGTCCGCGACGTGCGTGGTCACCGCGCAGGGCACCCCTTCGGCCGCGGCGATGTCCAGCACTGCGGCGTGCTCGCTGGGATGGTCGGTCGGGAAGGCATTGAGTGCGACGACCGGGGCGAGGCCGAAGCCGCGGACGATCTGCAGGTGCCTGCGCAGGTTGTCGCCGCCCGCGCGGACCGCATCGGGGTCCTCCGCGAAGAGCTCGTCCGGCAGTGGCCGCCCCGGCGCGATGGAGAAGCTCCCGGAATGCGCTTTGAGGGCCCGGACCGTCGCGACCAGCAGGGCCACCCCCGGCTCCACCCCCGACACCCGGCTCTTGAGGTTGACCATCCGCTCCAGCCCGAGGTCGGAGCCGAAGCCGGCTTCCGTGAGCAGGAAGTCGGACAGACGCACTCCGATCTGGTCGGCCAGGACCGACGAATTGCCCGTGGCGATATTCCCGAACGGCCCGGTGTGCACGAGCGCCGGGACCCCTTCGGTGGTCTGCAACAGGTTGGGTGACAAAGCGTCGCGCAGGATCGCGGCCATCGCCCCCGCTGCGCGCAACTGCTCGGCGGTGACCGGCTGGCCGGCCTGGTCGAAGCCGACGACGACCCGGCCCAGCCGAGCCCGCAGGTCGGCATACGAGGTGGCCAGCGAGAGCAGGACCATGAGTTCGCTGGCCGCGGTGATGTCGAAGCCGGTCTGGCGGGGCAGCCCGTCGAGGCGCCCCCCGAGCCCGACGATGACCGAACGCAGCGCCCGGTCGTCGACGTCGAGGACCCGTCTCCACGTCACCTCGTGCGGGTCCAGGCGCAGGTGCGGGTCGATCGCCGTTGTCGGTGACCCGCCGTGATACACCGAATCGGCGTGGTAGAGATGGCTGTCCATGAGCGCTGCGAGCAGGTTGTGCGCTGCGGTCACGGCATGGAAGTCGCCGGTGAGGTGCAGGTTGAGCCGCGTCGTCGGCTCGACGGTGGATCGCCCGGCCCCGGCCGCGCCTCCCTTGATCCCGAAAGTCGGGCCCATGGATGCCTGCCGCAAGGCGACCGCCGACCGGTGGCCGAGCCGGGCCAGGCCCTGCGCCACGCCGATCGCCGTCGTCGTCTTGCCCTCCCCCAGCGGAGTCGGCGTGATGCCGGTGACGACGACGAGCCGTCCCGGCGGCCGGTCGGCGAGCGCATCGAGTGCCGCGACGTCGATCTTGGCGACCCCGGGACCGTGGGCGTGCACGAGCTGCTCGGGCAGGGCCAGGGACGCGATCAGCTGATCGAGGGGGCGCATCCCACGACTGTAGACACGCGCGGGGTATGCCGGTCCGGCGGGCCGGTCCCCACAGGGTCCTCGCCGGGGCCTCACCAGTGACAGAGATCCGGCCGCCGCCCTCGGCACCGGCTTCGGCCGGTCCCCGTATTACCATGCAGGCGAAGCCCGGCTGGGGAACCCCGACGACGCGTTCCCCGACCTCACCGCCGCTCAGGTCGGGCGTTGTCTGGCCCGGGCTGACCGGCTGCCAAGGACTCGATGAAGGGAAATTCGAATGCTGTCGTCAGGAATGACCGTCCGTCTGGTGACGGCGTGTGGGGTCCTGGTGTCCGTGGCCTTGGTAGGGGGCTGTACTGGTGGCGGATCGGCGGCCCCTGCTGTTTCGACGCAGCCCTCCACCGCAGCAGCCGGCGCACCCTCGGGTGCGAGTGCCCAGCCGACCGGCACCAGCCTGGCGATCGGCGCGGTGCCGTCGATACCGTCCCTGGGGACCGCACCGGTGGGGATCGCCAAGGACGTGAAGCTGGACGCGCCGTGCCGGCTCGAGCCGGGCAAGTTCACTCTCAAGGGGTCCGTCACGAATACCGCTGCCCAGGCGCGGGACCTTCAGATCGTCTATAACTGGGTGCCGAAGGCGTCGAGTCAGACTCTGGCGCGTGGCGTGGCGAGCCTGAAGAACGTCAAGGCCGGTGAGACCAAGAGCTGGTCCATGGAGGTCGATCTCAAGGCGACAGCAGAGCGCTGTGTCTTGTTGGCGCGGGCGAACCGGGTCGGTTCGCTCGGCTGATACGAAGGACAGCCTGGCCCGGGTAGCGTCACATCTCGCAGGTACGCATGCGTGAGGGCCGCTGCGCGATGTTACGCCTGGTGCCAGAGTTGCGGCTGCTGGTAGTCTCGGTGCCTGCCTTCGGGGGGGCGTGTCTCGATTCGATAACGACCTACCCTCGGTCACCGTCTGATGTGGAATCGCCGGAGTCGCGGCAGGTCTGGCGTGTCGGGCGGTCTGGTTGGCCGTCTCTGTCGTAGTGAGGACTGCTCGTGGTTGCGCTTGGGCTCGGCCGGGACCGTTCTGGGGTGCGTCGCTGGTTGGGCGTTGTCGCGGTGGTGGGCTTGTTGGTGACGATGCTTCCGGTGTCGTTGGCGCAGGCGTTGACGGTGCGTCCGATGTCGTTGAACTATCAGGCGATCGTCAACGGCGACTATGTCATGGTCGGCAACGGGGCCTTAGCCTGTGATCCGACGAAACCGATCTTCCCGAACACGAATTTCACGTGTGTGCAGTTGCACAACGCGACGGCGCAGACGAATCTGGTCAATGATTTCAAGTGGATGGGCAACGTCGACGTCGATTCGAACGCGGCGACGGTCAACTCGAGCCGGGCGACGGTGACGATCCCGGCCGGTTCCCGAGTGGTCAAGGCAGTCCTGTACTGGAGCGGCAATTCGGGAGAACATAAGCTCCAGAACGGGACCATGTCGACGACGAAGACGTGTAGCTTGAATACTCCGCCGGCCGGGGGGGCTCCGGTGGCGCCGGCGGGTAGTCCGTCCACTCAGTCGGTGACGGTGGGTTACGGGGCGACGACGTTCACGGCCGCTCCGACGAATTATCGGGTCGAGGCCCCGGCTGACCTTGCCAGCGGTAATCCCCAGTACTATACGGCTCAGGCCGATGTGTCGGCGCAGTTTGCGGCGTTGCCGTCGGGGTCGGCTCAGACGATCACGGTCGGGAACCTGTGGGCGATGCAGGGCTTCGGGTGCTATGCGGGCTGGTCACTGGCGCTGGTGTACGACTTCGGGGCGTTCGACCCGAACAACGCCGCCCTGACGAACGCCCGGGAGATCCTCCTCTACGACGGGCACATCCGCAAAATGGATGCAGACCCGTTGCCGGAGGTCATCAACTTCACTGGGTTCACCGTCGAGGGTGCGGGCACGCGGGGCGGCTTCACGTTGTATGAGGGTGACCGGAACATCACCGGCGACTTCGCGACCTACCAGTCGAACACCGCGGCGTCCCCGACCCAGTTCCAGAACGCGCTCGGCGGGTTGAACAACATCGGGGTGTCGATGGCGGACGGGTCGGTTCCTTACGTGAGCGGCGCGAGTCCGTTCGTCAACGCCAACGTCGACGTCCGCAACACGAACCTGCCGCAAATGGTCGTGGGTGACACCTCGATGAGGATGAGCCTGGACACGACCGGCGACTCCTTCTTGCTGCAGAACGCCGTCTTGTCGGTACCCACGGCCGCGATCAAGATCGAGAAGTCGTTCGATGGGACGCTCGATGAGCAGACCGTCGCGGTCGGTGGCTCGCCGACCTTCACCATCCGGGTCAGCAACGCCGGTGGGGTGGTGTTGCGCCAGGTGTTCGTCACGGACGCGTTGGCTCCTGGCTGTGCGCGGAATATCGGGACGTTGGGGGTCTCGCCGGCCACGAACTCGAGTGTCACGTATACGTGCACCGGTCCACCGACCACGGCCTCCTATGTCAACGAGGCGGTCGTCGATTCGCGGTCCGAGCTCGACGGTTCATTCGGTGACCGGGACACCACTGTGGTGAAGGTGCCACGGATCGATGTCACCAAGTCAGCGTCACCGGGCATCGTCGATCCGGGTGGGTCCACGACGTGGACGATCACGGTGACGAACATCGGTGACGTGCCCTTGACCAGTGTCGACACGACCGATCCGGCGGTCCCGGGCTGTGCTCGCCCGAGTCTGGGTGCGTTGGCGGTCGGGGCCTCGACGACCTATACGTGTACGAGCTCGGCGATCACCTCGGGGTTCACGAACACGGTGACCGCGACAGGTCGGGCCGGGGTCGGTGCGGTCGTGGCGACCGACACGGCCACCGCGGACGTGCGAGTGCGCAACCTGTCGATCACCAAGTCAGCGAACCCGACCAGCGTGGTCGCAGCGGGCCAGAGCGTCACGTACAGCTTCACGGTGACCAACACCGGGGAGGTGCCGCTGTCGAACATCGCCGTGACCGACATCCTCACCCCGCCTGCGGGACCGGTTCCCCCGGTGTCGTGTCCGGTGACGACCTTGGCTGCCGGCGCCTCGACGACCTGTACCGCCACCTACGTCGCATCGCAGGCCGACGCCGACAACGGGAGCATCGTTGACACCGCCCGGGTCACCGGCCTGGATCCGGCCGGCGGGACGGTCACTGCGAACTCGAACTCCGCCACGGTGAGCATCAGTGCAGCCCCGGCTCTGACGGTTGTTAAGACCGCCACCCCGACGTCGGTGACCACCGTTGGCCAGAGCGTCACGTACTCCTTCGTTGTGCGCAACACCGGGAATGTCACACTCACCGGCATTTCGCTCGCCGATGCTCTCACTCCGCCGGCGGCTCCTGCGCCGACGGTGTCGTGTCCTGCGACCGCTCTGGCGCCGGCGTCGTCGATGACGTGCACGGCTGTGTATGCCGCCACCCAAGCCGATATCGATGCCGGTTCCATCCGCAACACTGCCACCGCGACCGGGAGGCCGCCGACCGGTCCGGCAATCACGTCGCCAGCCTCTGAGGCCATCGTCGCTGTGACGCGCACGCCGTCGATCCGGCTCGTGAAGACCGTTGCCGGCATTGCCGACAGCAATTCGGACGGATTGGTGGACGCTGGAGACCGGATCACGTACTCGTTCGCCGTGACCAATACCGGGAACGTCACCCTGACTCATGTGTCCGTCGCAGACCCACTGCTTGCCGGGCTCACCATCACCTGCCAGGGGACGACGCTCGCCCCGAATGCGACCACCACGTGCACGGTCTCGGGTCCGTACACCATTACGACCGCCGACCAGACGAATGGCTCTGTCAACAACACGGCGACCGCCTCCGGTGCACCGCCCGGCGGTGCCTCCGTGACATCGACGTCGAGTACGACGACCCCCGTCACGACGCCGGTGGGCGGGCTCACCCTCGCGAAGTCCGCTACACCGACGGCATTCACGGCTCCGGGTCAGACCGTCACGTATTCGTTTGTCGTGCGAAACACGGGCAACGTGACCCTCGCAGGCGTCTCGGTGGCCGACACGTTCACCTCGGGTGGGTCCGGTGCCGCTTCGCCTATCACCTGCCCGAGCCCGACCCTGGCTCCGAATGCTGTGATGACCTGCACGGGCACATATGTGATCGCCCAAGGAGACGTGGATACCGGTCGCGTGACGAACTCGGCGACAGCAAGTGGCGCCATGCCTTCCGGCCAGGGTGTGACGTCGGCGCCGTCGACGGCGACTGTGACAGGTCCGGCACCGGTGCCGGCGGTGAGTGTGGTGAAGTCGGCGTCGCCGACGTCGGTGACCGCTGCGGGTCAGAGCATTGCGTACGGCTTTGTGGTGACGAACACGGGCAACGTGACCCTGACGTCGGTGTCGGTGGCGGATTCGATGACGGCTCCGGCGGGTCCGAACCCGACGGTGACGTGTCCGGTGACGACGTTGGCTCCGGGGGCGTCGACGACGTGTTCCGCGAGCTACAC
>WBZP01006373.1_pt1 | contig 11684 bp, 8 predicted proteins | sample 5204301 | NCBI WGS metagenome assembly WBZP01 (sample SAMN12412401, study PRJNA552823) | activated sludge metagenome | isolation source: activated sludge from nitrification reactor of wastewater treatment plant... | place: USA: Pennsylvania | collected 2017
CGCTGGCCAATGCCGCCCTTACACCTGTTTCATAATAGTTCTGAGCGGTACCAGTTGTAATCCAGCCAAGAATTCTTGCTTCTGCAAGGATCAGTTGCTGTTCTGCATAGGTTACGAGCATTCTTGGTTCGCTGGTTGCAAGTTTCAGGTACCTTGAATTCAACAACGAATACTTTTTCTGGCTGTGACCAACAGTTATATCATCGTAGTTGTCTGAAACAATCGCACCAACATAAGCGGCAGTATCAGTTTCCAATAAACCAGCATTAATTTTTGCAACAGCAGGGTCGGCGTAATAAAACAATCGCCTGTCATTATAAAGCTTTAGATTTTCAATAACCGTTGTAGTTACTATGGTCCTGCTTGTAAACAGGTCATTGGTGCCCGACATTGGGTGTACGTTAGTGCTTGAATAATTCAGACCCAAAAAGCCAGTTGTGCTTTCAAGTATATATCCTGCATTAACAATTTCTGCAAATCTTGTTTTTACATTCAACGAAGGGACTTCAGATTTTTTACTCAACGATATCAGTACCTTAAGCGAAAATGAGTTAACAGCTCTTCTCCATTTAGCCGGGTCGCCGGCATAAGGAGTAGGGTCTCCATCAAACTTAACGCCTGTTGCGAATAGCTGATCAGCTTCTTTCAGTTCGTCTAAAATACTCTTCATGATACTTTCCTGTGTATCATACTTAGGTGTTATATACCCTGTCTTTCCAAGCCCTGCATCAGTGTATGGAATATCTCCCACCTGCATAGTAAGGTTATAAAACATCCAGGCTTTCATAAACTTTCCAAGCCCTTTGTACGAGTTCTCCATGGTGCTGCCTTTCGCATATTCCAGCATTGCGTCGACATTTGGCAACATTGTCATGCCGCCAAAGCCTGTAGCACCAATATAATTGTATTGCGATGGCATAATGCTCTGGTTGGCAAAGGCAACATACTTTGCCATACCATTATCCGACAGGTAAGCCATTGCATCAAGGCCGCCAAACTTTACGTTGGTTAGTATTATTTTGGTTGCCAGCATCGCAGGGTTAACCTGTTCTGTAGCATCTGGATTACTGTTTATATCATCAAACTTGCTGCAGCCGCTTAATATGCCTGCAGAAATTAATAATGCGGCCGTAAATCTTATATATTTTTTCATTGCATTAATTTTTTGGGTTGATTAGAAATCGATTTTAATGTTAAGGCCGATATAGCGCAGCGATGGATCTACAAAATTGTCTGAACCGCCGTCTATATCTGAGTACTTAAATTTCTTGGCCCAATAAATCAGATTCTGGCCTATTGCTGAAACAGAAATTCCTTTTGAATTAATCTTACTGGCAATACTCATTGGCACGGTGTAGGTAACAGACAGCTCCCTAAGTTTCAGGAAAGTAGTTGAATATAAATCAACCGGAGACGGGGAACCGCCCCATGCGGTGCCTTTGTGCAATCCTTCTATATAAGATTTGTAAGTAGTGTAAACGTCGTTTGGTGCAAACACACGGGTATCGCTAACCACATGCTGGTTGGCATCATAAGTAATGGAACCAGAAACAACTTTTACACCACCACCCAGATAGTTTTTAGAACCTGGAATTTTTTGGTCAAGGTATCTTTGTTCTGTAACCGAATTGGGGTGGTTACCCGAACGCCACATGTACATCTCTGTTATTGACTGTGCCAGTCCGCCAACCCTGCCATCAAACGAAAAGTTTACAGCAAAGTTTTTAAATTTCAGGGTATTGCTTACGCCCCATATCCAGTCCGGATCGGAATAACCGGCAAGCGATGTAATCGGTTTGTACGTTGGAGCTCCGTTGTTAAAAACAACATTACCACTGTTATCTGTCTGATATTCGTTATATGCATAGTAGTCTGTTCTTTTGCCAACACCAATCCAATCCCTGTTTTTTACAGAATATAATGAGTCCATTTTGGTATAACGGGTAGCGAATGTTGACCAGTTGAAAGAAATATCCCACCTTAGTTTATTGTTTCTGATAGGTGTGCCGCCTAATGTTACTTCAACACCCTTGGTGGTACGTTCTTCATCAATATTGGTGTAAACACCAGTAAATCCTGATGACGGGCTGATGCTAACCGTTTGAATCAAATCGTAAAACCGTTTTTTGTAAACAGCCACATCAACCGAAACCCTGTTTTTCAGGAAGGCAGCATATGTACCCACCTCAGTTGTGTTCTGGCTTTGTGGGAATATGTCATCTGGTCTTATAGTTGTAGGGTATGTTGCTGTTCCCAGTGTTCCCCATTGATTAGTGGCAATGGAATAAACATCGTTAATAGAATATATGCTTGGTGTTGTCTTAAACTGTGTCCACGAACCTCTCAACTTCCAGAAAGAAAGCCAGTTGAGTTTTTTCAGAAATTCTGACGCCACAAAACTACCCGCTACAGAAGGATAGAAATACGATCTTTCTTTTTCGCTGAGTACAGAGGTCCAGTCATTTCTTATTGTTCCTTCAAGGAAAGCAATGTTTTTCCAGTTTACTCCAACTTTTCCAAACAGGCTATTTGTTTGTTTCTTTGTGATTAGCGATAAAACGTTAACCGGATCGATAGAAGCTTTCAGTGAATAGTAGCCAGGAATTGACAATCCGCTTCTTGTTCTAGCTTCCATACCCTCATCCTGCTTGTAAAAAACGGCTCCGCCCACAAATCCGTCCAGCGTAAAATCTTTAATTTTTCTGTTTGCTATTATCATTGCCTCATTATTGGTGCTAAAGCCACGGCTTATTCCTTTGTTGTAAGAGCCTTTTTGAGATTCGCCCCACACTTCTGTTCCTCCAGGAATAACAGTAGCGTTACCGGCACCTTGGAAGGATCCCTTGGACACCCTAATATCTTTTGAAAGATTATAATTGTCATATCCTGTTCTTGCTGTTACTTTCAGCCAGCTCAGGATGTCATAATTAAGGGTAAGTTGTCCGTTAATAACATCTCTGTCATAGGTCTGCAGCCTTTCATAACGATCGAAATATGGATTATTGTTTCCGGCAGTATAGCTGGTGTTTTGTGTTTCGTTGGGCACCATCCAATAGTCTTTATATTCCAGCACATTCCAGTCCGGGGCACCCCATATCAGTAATCCATACATCGGGTCGTATGCAGTGTAACCACTAAAGCCGATATTGGGAGATTTTTGTTTGTTATATGACATGGAAGATGAAAGGGAAAATTTCTTTATCCTAATGTCACCACCAAGTGTAAATGTTACTTTGTTGAACATAGAGTTAGGATAAGTTCCTTTGTTCTGCACCCATGTGGCTGAAGCCCTGATGCCACCCATTTCACCAGTTTGAGCAAGGCTCAGGTTATTATTAAGAATAAAGCCCTGGTTGAGAAAATTTTTAAAGTTGTCCTTACCTCTGGCGGTATAGGGCATTTCAACATAGGTTTTTGTAACCGGATCCCACTGTTTTACGGTTTGTCCTTCCAGCGCCGGACCCCAGGCGCCATCGCCAGAGCCAACATAAGTATTGTTTGCGGTACTTACCACACGGCCAAACGATGACTGCATTTCGGGTATGGCAAGATAGCCGGCAGTAAACATAGTACTGCTGTTAAATGATACACTTACCCCTTTGGAAGAGGCTCCCCTTTTGGTAGTAATCATTATCGCCCCGTTTCCGCCTCTTTCACCATACAATGCTGAAGCTGTTGCGCCTTTCAATACATTTATTGTTTCAATATCGTCTGACGGGACATCTCTCAGGCTCAGGTTGCCATAAGGAACCCCGTCAATAACAATCAGCGGACTTACGCCCCTGATAGTTACATCGGGAGCATTGGCGAACTCGGGGCTGTTTTTAACAATCATGCCCGAAACTTTTCCGGTTAAGGATGTGGCCACATCCACACCTTTTACAGCCTGCAGGGTTTTTCCTTCTACAGATTGCGTAGCATAACCCAGAGACCTTTCCTGTCTTTTTATACCAAGGGCCGTTACCACAACCGCCTGCATTTGCTGGTCGGCTTCCGTCATTACAAATTCATAAATAGTTTTTCCGCTAACTACAGTAGCAGATTGAGGTGCGAGTCCGATATAAGTAATAGTAAGCACATCATTAACAGCCGCCTGTATAACAAATTGGCCGTTATTGTCTGTAGTAGTGCCGTGAGAGGTTTTGGCTATTGTCACACTGGCGCCGGCCACAGGCAGACCTTTACCGTCTTTTACCGTTCCCCTTACAGTTTGCTGGGCCATTACAGCACCCGCAAACAACAGAGAGGCAAACAAGAGCATTCCCGCAAATAGTTTGTGCCGGATGCTGTTTCCGTTTTTTTGAGTAGTTCTTTTCATAAGCAAATACTTGTTTTTGAAGTTTTCCCGCAGTCAGTTTGCGGATTATTAATTTGAAATAGTTAGTGAGAATTTGGCTGGGTCTATCCGCTCATAGCAATCGCATTTGTTAAAAATGGTAATGCAAAATTGATATTATTGTATTGCCGATACAAATAGACAAACACTACTTGGCTACTACAAGAACAAAAATCATAATTGATAATCAATTACTTGATTCACCACAATCATTCAAGACAGAAATAGTTTCTCAATTAATCATTATTGCCTGAACTTGCACCTCTTTGGCTGCCAATGCCCTCAAAATTTTTAATATCAGCGTTTTTTATTTTTGTCTTTGAGGCAAAAACCTATTCTCAGGAGACTATCGGTGTACCCGATATTTCGAATTATCCGCATGAACAAACCAGGGCCGGATCCCAAAACTGGCAAATCGTTCAGGACAAAACCGGATACCTGTATTTTGCCAATAACTCTGGTCTGTTGTCATATAATAATAAGGAGTGGAAGCTATATCCGTTACCCAACAAGACCATCGTAAGATCTTTAGCTCTTGCAAACGACGGGAAAATATATACGGGAGGACAGGACGCCTTTGGCTACTTCTTTCCAAATGAACAAGGAACCCTGGTTTACCATTCGCTGCTCAGCTTAGTAGCTTCTGCCGACAAGGCTTTTGGGGATGTCTGGAATATTATTATCAAAAACGAAGAGGTTTTTTTCAGGACATCAAGAAAAATTTTCAGGTACAATCCGGCTGGCAGAGGATCTATTATTAAATATGAAGCTCCAAATGGTTCCAGGTGGTCTTTTATGGAATTGTGTAATAATACACTGTATGCTCAGAACGGTTTTGAGGGTTTTAATTTTTTTGATGGTAACGCCTGGAAACCAGCCGGGGAGGAACTGCTAAAAAACACACTTATAACTGCTGTCCAGCCATACAATGGCGACACTTTGCTGGTTTTTACACTAAGAACCGGGCTTTATCTGGTCAATAAAACCAAAGCCTGGTCGTTTCCTGTATCCGATAAGATTACCAAAGCACAAATCTATACAGCCATACAGGTAAACGAAAACACTTTTGCCGCAGGCACTGTATCTAATGGCGTTTTCTTTTTCGACAGACAGGGAAAAGCAATAAGGCATTTCCATTCGGAAAACGGGATGCAAAACAACAACGTACTCAGCCTGTTTATTGACGATCAGCAAAACCTTTGGGCCGGGCTTGATGAAGGAATAGACAGGATAAACTTTAATTCAGCCATTAAAATCATACCTCCGGTTCATAAAACCAAACTGCCAATTTATGCAGTACGTGTATCAAACAATACTTTGTACGCCGGTACCTCTGATGGCGTTTATGCAAACATGCTGACATCTCCTTCTACAGAAGATATTGGGCTATCGGTAGGGTCTTTTTTCCGCATTGATAACACCGATGGCCAGGTTTGGAATCTGAGTGAAAACAAAGGCAAAATACTGGTGGGACACCATGATGGTGCATTACTTATTGAAAACAACTCTTCAAAGCTTTTAAGCCGCAACGGGGGCGGCACCTGGCTGTTCAGGACATTGAAAGATGATACCACCGTTCTCACCGGATCTTATGCGGGCATTCAGTCACTTGTGTTTAGTTCTTCTGGGGTGACACCAAAAACGATTCCCGGCAATAGTTTAAAAGAATCGCTTCGGTTTGTTGAGATAGATTACGAAAAAAACATAGTGTGGGCATCTCATCCTTACCGGGGTGTTTACAGAATCCAGATGTCGCCGGGATTTCAGCAAATTACAAAAACAGAATTGTTATCCGTCAATGAGGGTTTGCCAAACAATATCAACAATTTTGTTTTTAAAGTAAATGGTGAAATTGTTTTTGCCACAGAAAAGGGTATCTATAAATATGAGTGGGGGAGCGGCAGATTTATCCCCGATAAAAAGTATCAATCTGTTTTTGGCTCGACGCCGGTTAAATTCATGGTCAGCGACAGTAAAGGAAGAATATGGTTTGCCGCAGAGAAAAGAATGGGAGTTGCAGAAAATGGGAAACTAAAATACTTTCCTGAACTGGAAAGTATGCTTGTGGCAGGCTTTGAACATATCTATCCGTTTAATGATGAAAACATTTTTGCCGGCGGGTATAAAGGAATAGTACACATTAATTACAACCAGTACACGGGGAAAAAAGCAAAAATTGCCGTTTGGTTAAACAAGGTTGTCACCATCAGCAAAAAAGACTCTTTATTATTCAATGGATATTTTGTGCATGACGACAGCATTCTTGACGCACAAAGCAATCATACCGTTCAGAAACTGGCCTCCGGATATAACTCCTTTCATTTCGAATATGCCGCTAACCAGTTTGGCAGGAGCGGAGCCGTACAATACAGCTACAGACTTAAAGGTTTTGATAATGATTGGTCGGCCTGGACCGAAAAGACTGAAAAGGATTATACCAATCTTTCTCACGGCTCCTACACATTTGAGGTAAAAGCAAAAGACAACCTGGGCAACGAATCTGTCCCCGTCAGCTATTCTTTTGGCATAAAGCCAAAATGGTACCAGACGAATCTGGCTTATGCCGTATATCTTCTACTGTTCATCCTGGCAGGATGGGGTGCAAACAGAATACATAAAAAAAGACTTGAAAAGCAGAGAATAAAATTTGAAAAGGAAGAAGCGCAACTGCGTCACCTGCATGAACTGGAGACGGAACACAACGAAAGAGAAATCATCCAGCTAAAAAATGAAAGACTTGAAACTGAGGTTAATTTCAAAAACAAGGAACTTGCCACCACCACCATGCACCTGTATAAGCGGGGCCGCCTGCTCGGAAAAATAAAAGAAGAATTAGCTGATGCAACACAAAACCTGAAAGCAAGAGAAGAGCGGCTGCATTTCAACAAATTAGTAAAACTGATCGCCGAGGAAGAAAAGCGGGATAGCGACTGGGAGCAGTTCGCAATTCACTTCGACCAGGTACACAATAAGTTTTTGCATAACCTGAAAGAGAAATATCCTGACCTTACCCCTTCCGACCTGAAAATATCGGCTTATATAAAAATGAACTTGTCTTCCAAAGAAATTGCACAACTGCTTAATATATCACTTAAAGGTGTTGAAATTGCCCGGTACAGGCTTAGAAAGAAACTACAGTTGGAATCTTCTGTCAACCTTACAGATTTTATTATGCACCTTTCCTGAGTTTACAGCTTCCAGCCGTTGCTTAAAAGGTGTTTCTTGCAGCTTTCGCAAAACCCTTTTTCTTTATCAGAGTGGTCACCGCCTTCGGCATCACGCATATAGCAGGTTTTATCAGGACAATGCGGCAGGCCAGTAGTGTGCCCAAGTTCATGTACAACAACTTTAATAAAATCTGTTTTCTTTTTCAGCCGGAAGCTTGATGCCACACAGGCGTTGCCCGGACAAAAACCCAAACCCATCACACCATAATCAAAAACATCGCCTTTGGTGGTGCTGATATCGTTCATGGTAATGCCAACAAAGGTTTCGTTTTCTTTGGCCCGGCTGCTCAGCCAGTGTATTAATGTATCAGCCCTGTATCGTTTGCGTGGGGCATACCAGGCGATTGATGGCATTTTTTCTTTTGAAAGCAAAATAACATCGGGCAGCACCAGCTTCATTGCTGCAAAAGTTTCTGAAATAAACTGTGGCGTTGTTTTGCCAAGCGGGACAACCTTAATTGCTGCTATCCGCTTTGCCGGAGCAGAGATTTTCTTTACTGACTCCTCCTGTTCCTTATTATGACATGATAAGACAATAACAAGAGCAACGAAAAGCAAAAGATGTTTCATGGCGGTAGTTAACAGAACAGTAACGCACTGGCTTACAGGTTAGTATATGCCACCGCTATGGCGGAGCCTACTTTAGCATTATGTTTTATCAGGGCAATGTTTGCTTCAAGACTTTCTCCTTTGGTGTGCTCAGCAATATATTTGAGAAGAAACGGAGTAACTTCTTTTCCCGTAACATGTTTTTCTTTAGCGGCAGCCAGCGCATAATGAATATACAGCTCCATTTCGCCAGGTTCTATTTCCTGCTCCGCCGGAACAGGGTTTGCAATCAACACGGCACCATTCAGACCCAGCTTCCATTTTGTATCAAGCATTAAAGCAACTTCTGCTGCTGTGTTTAACCGAAGCGGAGAAGGAAATCCGCTTTTACGGCTGTAGAAACTGGGGAACTCATCCTGCCCATAAGTAACAACGGGAATTCCTTTTGTTTCTAAATATTCTAATGTTAATCCAATATCAAGTATTGATTTTACCCCGGCAGAAACTACTGCTACTGAGGTTTGTGCCATCTCTGTGAGGTCGGCCGAAATATCCATGCTTGTTTCTGCACCACGGTGTACGCCGCCAATACCGCCCGTTACAAAAATCCTGATGCCGGCCATACTGGCAATACGCATGGTGGCGGCAACTGTTGTAGCGCCATACAGATTTTTGCTGATAACAAATGGCATATCCCGAAGGCTTACTTTCCACACATCTTTGGCTTTGCCAAAATATTCAATCTGCTTTTTTGAAAGCCCTACATGACACTTACCATCAAAAATGGCGATAGTGGCGGGCACTGCACCATTCTTTCTCACCACATCTTCAACCGCCAGTGCTGTTTCCACATTTTGGGGATACGGCATGCCGTGTGAAATAATAGTGGACTCCAGTGCTACCACAGGAATCTTATTATCCAGGGCTTCCTGTACATCGGGATGTATTTCAAGAAAGGAATGCATTAGTTAGGATAGTATTTGGTAATGAGGCCAAGCAGTTTTTCCTGATTAAGATGTGTGGCTATTGCTCCGTTTACTTGCAATATTTCGGCAGACAGTGTGTGTGCCAGTTTGAGGCAACGCATATCTTCTAAGCCCAAAAACTTACCGAGTATAAATCCCGAAAGGGAACCATCGCCGGCCCCTGTGCAATCCACCACTTCAATATCCGGCGCATGCAGGGTAATTGCTTTTTCTTTATTATACAAAGCCGAACCCATTTTACCGTTGTGCAGCCAGATGTTTTGCACACCTCTTTCCAGCAGCTCCTCAATTTGCATTTGTGTCATGCTGGCCTGCTCGGTACAAAGCACCGGCAACTCATCTTCGTTGGGTGTTATCATAAACAAGCCATCGAGGTTGGCGTTGAAAAACTTCTTTGCCGGAGGCACCGAAACCGGTTCTATTATAAACGGAATACCCGATTTTTTGCAAAAATCAAGCAACCATTCGGCGGTATCCACATTAATGTTAGCATCTGCCAAAATAAACGAAGCGGAACCAAGCAAGTCTGTATGCTTCGACAAATGCTCCGGAGTTATAAGGTGATTGGCTGCATTGGTAAGAAAGGCTGAAAACAATGAACCGTCCACATTCATGATACCGGTGTATTTTCCGCTCAGTCCGTCTTTTGTAATGGTGGCATCCATTTGCACACCGGCGGCAGCACACACTTGCTTTAGCCAGTCGCCATCACTATCGTTGCCCACAACAGTAATTAGCTGAACAGGAACATCGAGCAGGGCAAGCTGGTGGGCAATATTGCGGCTAACGCCTCCGGCAGTTTTGGTAACAATAGCGTCGTTGGTGGTGGCCATCAGCATCTCGTCTGTGGCATGAAAGAGTTCATCTACTAAAGCAGCACCGATACAGATTACGGGATTTGGCATGATGGTGCAAAAGTAAAGTCATTCAGCCTTATAACACAAGTATTATGCCCTCATACATAAAGCATGAAATAGGTATAAAGAGAGTTTTCCTGCCGTAATTCTATTCTTCTCTTTTCCTCACCACCAAAAACCAGTCATTGTCCAACGGCAGATAGCCGTAGTCGTAGCAGTAATAGTAAGTTTTGCCGGTTTTTGTAATATATAAATGCGTAAGATATTTGAACTGGTATCCCAGCCGCAGCAGTTTTTCTTTGCTGGCCTTTGCCGTTTCTTCGCCTTCGGGTAAAACAGATTCCAGCACTTTCCGGTTTTTCAGTAATGCATTGTTGATATTTCGCACAAGGCTGCTGTGGCTGCCTTTGGCTTTCTGCCCATTGTTATAATTATTCCGGCAGTAATCGTTGCAGAATTTCTTATCGGCCCGGCCTTTTATTACAGTGCCGCAGGCAAGGCATACTTTTTTTGTTGCTTGATCCATAATCGTTGGATAAGTTTTATGATGTTAATATACAACTATTTATCCGTGTGCAAACGATTATACCCGGTTAGCTTCGGGAGTAAACGGATAATAACCGGCTACGGCTTTGTGGTGCTATCATCTTTGCCCCGTCAACCAATTGAAATGGTTGGCTGAGATAAATAAATTTTTAATCGTTTCGCCTGGGGCGAAACACAAAACTCAAAATTATGTACGCATTAAAAAACAAAGTTCAGCTGATTGGCAATCTGGGTAATGCACCCGAAGTGAAAACTTTTGAAAGCGGTAAAAAGAAAGCCAGCTTCCGCATGGCCACTACCGAAGTGTATCGCAATGCTAAAGGCGAGAAAGTGAAAGAAACGACCTGGCACAACTTAATAATGTGGGGCAAACTGGCAGAGATTGCTGAAAAACACCTGACCGCAGGAAAAGAGGTGGCTATCGAAGGAAAGCTCATCAACCGCAGCTATGATGATAAAGATGGCAACAAAAAATACATTACCGAAATACAGGTAAACGAGTTGCTGCTGCTGGGTGTTAAAACTACAGAAGCGTAGAAATTTTGGCCACGAAATCACACAAAACAACACGAAAGAGTTGCCGTGATTTCGTGGCTTCTCTTTTACCGAAACACTTATTTATGGAATTGCTTTTAGAAGAGGAAGTAAATTTTATTGTTGGCCTTTGCATTGAAATCCCAAAAACCCTTGGTTATGGCTTTTCGGAAGTTGTTTACAAAGATGCCATGGAGGTCGAATTTATTGAAAACGAAATACCTTATATAAGGGAAGCCGAACTTCCGGTTTATTATAAATCAACAATTCTCAGACATAAGTTCATGTCAGACTTTTATTTGTTTGACAGGATTATTGTTGAGGTTAAATCCTGTGATGAAGGCATAAACGATCGGGCCATTTCACAAACTTTGAATTATTTGAAAGCCTCTGGGTGCAGAATTGGCCTAATAATAAACTTTGGAAAATTTAAAATAGAATACAAGCGACTAATTATGTAAAATATTTCGTGTTATTTCGTGTGGTTTAGTGGCTTAAAAAATAACCGTGGCAGCATTCACTCCCGATACATCAAATACATTGTTTCAACTGGCGGCAGACCTTATCAACCAAAGCTGCCGCAATATTTTTCTAACAGGTAAGGCCGGTACAGGCAAAACCACTTTCTTGAAATACATCAGGGAAAACT
>WBZP01006374.1_pt1 | contig 11683 bp, 7 predicted proteins | sample 5204301 | NCBI WGS metagenome assembly WBZP01 (sample SAMN12412401, study PRJNA552823) | activated sludge metagenome | isolation source: activated sludge from nitrification reactor of wastewater treatment plant... | place: USA: Pennsylvania | collected 2017
CCTCCAGCAGCGCCTGGGTGATGCGCTTGCTGGCCAGGTCGTGCAGCGCCAGCATCTGTTGACGCAGGCTCTCGACAGCAGCCGCGTCCACCGTGGCTTGCGTCAGCAAGGCCTGCTGCTGCAGGCGCAGCGTGCGCCCGGCCTCACGTTGGCCTTGCAGATCCCGACGCGCAGCCTGCATGATCTGCTGGATCTGGCTGCGCTGTTCCGGCGTAGCCTGGGCCAGATCCAGCAGGTGGCCCAACAGGCGCGCCTGGCCGCGGTGCATGCCGGGGCCAGGCAGCATGCCACCCTGCATGCCCGGAGGCAGGCTCGGGGGCATGCCGTGCCAGCCGGGGCCCATGGCCGGTGAAGGGCCTCCCGCCGGGGCGGCCAGGGCGGTCTGCGCCACACCACCCGCCAAAGCCAGCGTCAAGGTGACCAGCATCAGGCGCCACGGGCACCACATCGGTTCGGCATCTTTGGTCCTCAACACGTCGACTCCTCGAAGGCGGTCCGGTCCGGACCCGACTGATGCATCGTCGCTGCGGCGGGTATCGGCGCTGTGGCGCTGGGGTAAAGATGTGTTGCGACCCAGCGTGCGGGCATTGGGTACAGTGCGGCGGCATGTGCACACGCTACATCTCGCCTGAAGCCGGCGACATCGAACGACACTGGCACGTGGGTGCCCGCGACGCGCCACCCTGGGTGCGCGAGGTGTATCCACGTTACCTGGCGCCGTTCATCCGCGCGGCCCGCCATAGCGCCGCTCCGGCACGTGAATTGGTGGTCGGCCAGTGGGCCCTGGTGCCCTGGTTTGCCAATACATCCAAGCTGCCCTACCCGACCTGCAACGCCCGCTCGGAAGAGGTCGCGGGCAAGGCCAGCTACAAGCTGCCATGGGCGCGTGGGCAACGCTGCATCATTCCCGCGCTGGCCTTCTTTGAACCCAACTGGGAAAGTGGCAAGCACGTGCCCTGGTGCTTTCGGCGTGCCGACGGGCAACCCTGGGGGCTGGCCGGCTTGTGGAACACCTGGACCGACAAGGAAACCGGAGAGGTGGTCGAGAGCTACACCATGCTGACGATCAACGCCGACGCACACCCGCTGATGAACCGCATGCACCGGCCCGACCCCAAACGGGCACCGGACCAGCAGGACAAGCGCAGCGTGGTTTCCATCCCGGCCGAGGACGTGGACCTGTGGCTCAGCGCCCCGGTGCCGGAAGCGGCGAAATTGCTGCAGTTGGCGCCTGTTGCCGACTTTGACGCGCAACCGGTGCCTGGTCCGGCCGGGGGCTGATACTACCTCCGTGCTCCCGGCCGCCCGCGGCCAACGCCGAAGGCGCTGAGGATCATCGCCAGCTGCAGTGCCGCCAGCATCAGCCAGACGCCTTGGTAAGCACCCTGGTCCATCAAGGCGCCGATGAGGATCGGCAGCGTGGCCTGGCCGATGTCCAGGCCGGAATAGACTACGCCGTAGACGCGCCCGGTGGCGTGGTCCGGCGCGGACTGCTTGACCAGCAAGTCGCGTGACGGCCCGGCAGTGCCGGAGGCAAAACCCATCATTCCGAACAGCAAGGGCACGGCACCGGCAGCAACCGGCGCCAGGGCAACGAGCAACGCCAGGCACGCCACGGCACCAACGGCCAGGCCGACGATGCGTTCGCAACGCTGCGGGTCGGACGCCAGAAAGCCACCCAGCACCATGCCACCGGCGCTGCAGACCATGAATACGCTCAGGCACATCGCCGCCAGTGCTGCCGAGACCCCGTGCAGATGTGCGGCAGCCTGCGGCGCGAAGGTCTGAACCACCGAAACGCTGCCGGCGTAGAAGAGGAAGAATGCAAAACAGAGCCAGACCGCTGGCAGCCTGAGAAATGCCAACGCGGGCTCGGAATCACCCGCGGCAAAGCCGCCTGGCGCGGCCACCGGACCCGGCACTTTCAGATCGTGCCGGCGCCACAGCATCAGCATCAGCACCGCCAGCACCAGCGCGCTGGCACAGGCCAGCGCCACACGCCAGGAGTAGGCCAGGGTCAGCGGCACCAGCACAGCGGGTGCTGCCGCCCAGCCCAGGCTGCCGGTGATGCCATGGACCCCATAGGCATGCCCCAGACGGGCCCTCGCCACCCTGCGGTTGATGAGCGTGAAATCCACCGGATGGAATACGCCGTTGCCAGCGCCGGCCAGCAGCGAGAACACCGCCAGCATCCAGTAGCTGGTGCTGGCCGCAAAGCCCAGCGCGGCGATGAACAGAAGGCACAGGCCGGCCAGCAGAATCGGGCGCGGCCCGTAGCGGTCCACCCAGAACCCGGAGGCTGCCTGCACGACACAGGAGACCGCGAAGAACAGGGTCAGCAGGAAGCCCAGCTGCGCGTAGCTCACGGCGAACGCGTCCTTGAGCCAAGGGAACAGCGGCGCAAGCAGCAGCTGGCTGAAGTGGCTGATGCCATGGGCCAGCGCGACCAGCCCAACAACTGTGGCCTCTTCGCGCACATTGGAGACAGGTTGGGCGATGGCAGTCATGCAAGGGTGGCGCGGTCGGGGTGGCTGCGCCGGGCCGAGCATAGTCCATCGCAGCGACCCGAGGATGCAAGGCGGCGGGACGCCCCATCACCAGGACGACTACCATCCTGCACCATGAGCACCACCCTCTACGACTTCACGCGGCAGGACCGCAGCGGCACCAGTTGCACGGCCCAGGCCTGGGCCCAGGTGCCGGACCCGCTGCCCTTGGCTCAGCGCCAGGCCCTGAAGGCCCGTGCTGCTGCCCTGCTGAGCCAGCACTGCGCGGTCCTGGTGGCTCACTACTACGTGGACGGCGATCTGCAGGATCTGGCGCTGGAGACCGGCGGCCTGGTCGCCGATTCGCTGGAGATGGCCCGCTTCGGCCGTGACCACGAGGCCCAAACCCTGGTGGTGGCCGGCGTGCGCTTTATGGGCGAAACGGCCAAGATCCTGAGCCCCGGCAAGAGGGTCCTGATGCCAGACCTGCGGGCCACCTGCAGCCTGGACCTGGGCTGCCCGGCGGACGAATTCGCGGCCTTCTGCGACCGGCACCCGCAGCGCCAGGTTGTCGTCTACGCCAACACCAGTGCCGCGGTGAAGGCGCGCGCCGACTGGATGGTCACCAGTTCCTGCGCGCTGGCCATCGTCGCGCACCTGAAGGAACGGGGCCAGCCGGTGCTGTGGGCACCCGACCGGCACCTGGGCCGCTACATCCAGGAGCAGACCGGCGCCGACATGCTGTTGTGGAATGGCGCGTGCATCGTGCACGACGAGTTCAAGGGCCTGGAGCTGGAACTGCTGCGCCACGAACACCCGCAGGCCCAAGTGCTGGTGCATCCCGAGTCCCCACGCAGCGTGGTGCAGCAGGCCGACATCGTCGGCAGCACCAGCCAGCTGCTGCAGGCCGTGGTGCAGGGCCGGGCTCCAGCCTACATCGTGGCCACCGACAATGGGCTGATGCATCGTATGCGCCAGCTGGCCCCCGGCAAGCAATTGATCGAGGCACCAACGGCCGGCAACAGTGCCACGTGCAAGAGCTGCGCCCATTGCCCCTGGATGGCCATGAACGCCTTGCAGGGCGTGGTCGATTGCCTGGAGCAAGGCGTCGGCGAGGTACGGGTGCCAGAACCGGTGCGCAGCCAGGCGCTGGGCTGCATAGACCGCATGCTGGCCTTCGTCAAGGCCCATCCTGCCAGCCTGACCCCGCCACAGGCAGGCTTCGTGAAGGACGTCGGGCCGGCCTGAATCAGCCCTTCAGTCGCGGCGGGAGCCGGTCGATATCGGACCCAAGCCCCGCTCAGGGGCGGAGCCCGCCCATGACCCCCGATTTCACTTCCGTGCGCAACCACAACGAGCGTGCCGTCTACGAAGCGGTGGCGCGCCATGCCGAGCAGTACCCTGGCCTGCAGAACAACCAGGAGCTGCTCGCCGACGTGGCCTGCGTGGCCCTGAACCGCCTGCCCCCGCGCTACATCCGCCATCAGGTGGACTACGTCTTCTACCTCAGCGAACGCGAGCGGGGGGACAGCGAACGCCAGATGATGGAAGCCGTCGAGTACGCCTTCGGCTTCGTTCAAGCCCGAACGGCGATGCGGGCGCGGGGCTGAAACACCCACCGGAGCCAGGCCCGCCAGGGCCAGGGGTGCAGGGCGCCGACCTCAATCTTGGCGGTAGATCCGGCTCACGTAGTCGTCGACCATGCGCGTTGCGGCGAAGCGTGGGCCGATCGTGCGCAGGCAGTTCTTCATCCGCGCCACCCAGCCCCGCGGAACGCCACTTGCGTCGCGGTCATAGAACAGCGGCACAACTTCGCGCTCCAGCAGCTCGTACAAGGCCCTGGAATCGTTGGCATCCTGCGCACCGGGGTCGTGGTTGACTTCGCCGGAGATTGCCCAGCCGTTGCTGCCGTCGTAGGCCTCGGCCCACCAGCCGTCGAGCACGCTCAGGTTGAGCGTGCCGTTGAACGCGGCCTTCATGCCGCTGGTGCCACTGGCTTCCAGCGGTGGGCGCGGCAGGTTGATCCAGACGTCGCAGCCCGCCGTCAACAGGCTGCCCAGGCCGATGTCGTAGTCCTCGAAGAAGGCCACACGGCGGCCGGTTCTGGGGTCCGACTTGAGTGAGAACATGCCCTCCAGCATGCGCTTGCCCTCGTCGTCCATTGGATGGGCCTTGCCCGCCATCAGCAGCTGCAGCGGCCTGTCGCCATCCAGCAGCCGCAACAGGCGCTCGCGGTCGTAGGTGAGCAGATACAGCCGCTTGTAGGTCGCCAGCCGACGGGCAAAACCCAGAGTCAGGACCTCCGGGTCGAAGCTCTGGCTGGCCGTCATCACATAGTCCATCGTATCGCCGCGGGTCAGGCGATCGGTGATGGTGCGTGAACGCACCCAGGCCGACATGCGGCGGGCGGAAGCACGGCGCACCTCCCACATCTCGGCATCCGGAATCCGGTCCACGCCCTTCCAGGTAGCGGGGTCCATCACCCGTTCCTGCGCATGCCAGTGCTCGGGCAGGTAGCGGTCGAGCAGCAGGCGCATCGAGGGTGACATCCAGCTCGGCAGGTGGGCACCGTTGGTGACGTGGGTGATTGGCACGGCTTCGCCGGCGTGGCCGGGAAACAGCTGCTGCCACATTCCACGCGACACATCGCCGTGGATCCTGCTGACCGCGTTGGTGCTGCGGCTCATGCGGATCGCCAGCGCGGTCATGCCGATCGCCTCGCCGGGGTTGTCGGGGTTGATGCGCCCCAGACGCAGCGCGGCTTCCACGTCGTCGCCCAGGTTGCGCATCACCTGCGGCATCACGGCCAGTACTTCATCGCGGGAATAGGTCTCGTTGCCAGCCGGCACCGGGGTGTGCGTCGTGAAGACCACGCGCTGCCGCACCGCCTCGCTGGCCTGCGCAAATGTCCGGCCCTGCGCCATCTCGCGTCCGACCATCTCCAGCGTCAGCGTGGCCGGGTGGCCTTCGTTCATGTGGATCACCGACGGCGTGATCTGCAGCGCCTGCAGCGCACGCAGCCCGCCCACGCCGAGCATCGCGTACTGCGCCAGCCGGATCTGCCGGTTGCCCTCGTAAAGGCGGGAGGTGATGAAGCGCGCGCGGGCCGAGTTCTCGGGCAACTCGGTGTCCAGCAGGAACAGCGGCGACCGCCCCACGTCCACGCGCCAGATGTGGAACGCGACCTCTTCGTCCCACAGCGCCAGCTTGATGGTGACCGGGTTGCCATCGGCACCGGTGACCTTGGCGCAGGCCCTACGTTCCGGGTCGGTCTCGTACCAGTATTCGTGCTGCCAGCCCTTGGCGTCGACGCGCTGGTGGAAGTAGCCCTTGCGGTACATGAGGCCCACGCCGACCATCGGCAGCCCGCGGTCCGAGGCCTCCTTGAGGATGTCGCCGGCGAGCACGCCCAGACCGCCCGAATACACGGGCATCGATCGATGGAAGCCGAACTCGGCGCAGAAGAAGGCTATCGGCGTCTGTTCGCTGGCCACGCCGTCGCCACGCGCGGGGCGCGCCAGGTCCTGGTCGAGCGCTTCGCTGAGCGCCTCGGCGCGCGCCACGATCTGCTGATCCATCGCGGCTCGATAGAGGGCCGGCTCGGTGGCTTCCTGCAGGAAGCGAATGGCATTCTGGCCGCACAGCCGCCAACGGTGTCCGTCGATGTCGCGGAACAGCTGCTCGCCGTCGGGATGCCAGTGCCAGAAGAAGTTGTAGGCCACCCGGGCCAGCGGTGCCAGCCGCGTCGGCACATGCCGGGCAAGCGCTTGCGCGGCGCGACGCATGTCACGTGCCCCACTTCTCATGCCGTCGAGATTGCTGTGCGTCGGTGTAACCATTCCATTTCCTCTTGTAGCGTACCGAGGCAGACCACCGGCTGCGCGACCGCGCTGGCCGAAGACCTGGTGGACCTGTCGCTGGTGGATAGCTTGCCGGGCAGCCACAGCGGTTCGCCGGTTGTGCGGCCACGTTCCACCGGCAAGGGCGGACGCGTACGATACGGCAATCCCGCGCCTGGTGGGGCCTTGTTTGCGACCCGCTCAGGAGACCGCGGTGGCGGGGGGCGCAGCGCCGGCTACAGCTTGTGGCTCTTGGCCGGCCGTGTCAGCACGGTGGGAAAACTCACCGGCAGCGTGTGCGGGAAGTCGCGGCTGTAGTGCAGGCCTCTGCTCTCGTGGCGGCGTAGCGCCGAACGCACGATCAGCTCGGCACAAACCACGAGGTTGCGCAATTCGAGCAGGTCGCGATTGACGCGGAAGTTGGCGTAGTAGTCCTCGATCTCGCTGCGCAGGAACTTGATGCGATGCAGCGCACGCTCCAGCCTCTTGGTGGTGCGCACGATGCCGACGTAGTTCCACATCAGCAGACGAAGTTCATCCCAGTTGTGGGCGATGACGACCTGCTCGTCGGCATCCTCGACCTTGCTCTCGTCCCACGGCGGCAACGGCTGGGTGGGCGGCGGCGACTCGCGCTGGATCGCGGCAGCGCAGCCACAACCCAGCACCACGCACTCCAGCAGCGAATTGCTGGCCAGCCGGTTGGCACCATGCAGACCGGTGTAGGTGGTCTCGCCGACCGCATACAAGCCCGGCAGGTCGGTGCGGCCGTCCAGGTCCGTCACCACGCCGCCGCAGGTGTAGTGGGCCGCTGGCACCACCGGGATCGGTTGGCGCACGATGTCGATGCCCAACTGGAGGCAGCGCGCATGGATGGTGGGGAAGTGCGACCTGAGGAAGTCCTCGCCCAGGTGGCGGGCATCCAGCCAGACATGATCCAGGCCGTGCCTCTTCATCTCGAAGTCGATGGCCCGGGCCACGATGTCCCGCGGGGCCAGTTCGGCGCGCGCATCGTGGTCGGGCATGAAGCGGTGCCCTCCGGGAAGGGTCAGGTGCCCGCCCTCGCCGCGCAAGGCCTCGGTGATGAGGAAACTGCGCTCTTCGGGGTGATAGAGGCAGGTCGGGTGGAACTGGATGAACTCCATGTTGCCGACACGACAGCCCGCACGCCAGGCCATCGCGATACCGTCGCCGGTGGCGGTGTCGGGGTTGCTGGTGTAGCGGTAGACCTTGCCCACGCCACCGGTGGCCAGGACGACGGCCGAGGCGGCCAGGGTCTCGATGCGGCCCAGATCCATGTCCAACGCATAAACACCGTAGCAGCGCAGTGGCTCGTTGCGATGGAGGTGGCGCGAGGTGATCAGATCCACCGCCATCCAGCGCTCGCGCAGGCTGATGTTGGGATGTGCGGCGGCACGTGCCAGCAGCGCTTCGTGAATGGCCTTGCCCGTGGCGTCGGCGGCGTGGGCGATGCGCCGCACCGCATGCCCTCCCTCGCGGGTGAGATGCAGCCCCAGCGGGCCCAGCGGGTCCGGCGAAAACGGCACGCCCGCAGCCACCAGCCACTGCACGGCACGCGCGCTGTGCTCGGCGATGTGGCGGGCGGTGTGCTCGTCCACCAGGCCGGCGCCCGCTTCGCGCGTGTCACGCACATGCGACTCGATACTGTCGTCGCTGCCCAGGACACCCACGATGCCGCCCTGCGCCCACGCGGTAGCACTCTCTTCGAACTCGCGCTTGGCCAGAACCACCACCGCGCGCTCGCGGGCCAGCTCCAGGGCCACGGCCAGCCCGCCCAGGCCGGCACCCACCACCACCACGGGCGCCAAAGGGTTGTTGGGCAGTGAGTCGCTCATCGGATGCCATTTGCTTGCATGCTGGACATTCTACGGAGCGCCCACTCCGAGGAACGATGCACGCCCGTGTGCGGCGACCTATTATCTTTGTGTTGTCAGGAGTCTCGCCGCATGAATCGCCCCAGCGACACCAGCATTCCGCCCCATCTGGCGCAGGTCAGAAAGGCGCAGACCGAGCGCAAGCCCACCCAGGAAGACCTGAATGCACCGCAGACCCAGGTCGTGGCCGACCGCGACGCCTACCTGGGACAGGGCCGGCACGATGTCGGTCGGCGCATTGCAGACGATCAGGTCGAGTTGTTCATCAGCGGCGACCTGGCGCAGTCGCTGCAGCAGGAGTTCACGCGGCACGCGCCGGAGTTCATCGCCTTGCACGATGTCGGCACCAGCGCATCGCTGCGCCTGCTGGCCAGCATGGCCAACCCGGCTGGCGCGCGCGTGCAGCGGCTCTCGGTACGCCGTCAGGGGCATGGCGTGGCGCTGGCCGTACTGCAGTTCGTCGAAGTGCCGTTGGCCGACGGCACGCCGGTGCGCGTCTACTCAACCGACATCAATACCGATGCCGCCCTGCGCGCCCAGGTGGCGCGCGTTCTGCTGTCGCACAGCCGGCTGGGCGTGCTGATGATGGGTGAACTGCCCTCGCATGCGCTGGCCACGCAGATCAACCCCTTGCGCGAAGCCATGTTGCGCGGCCCCTGGCCCAACCGCGACCTGCTGATGGTGCCGCTGGGTTCGGGTGTGGCCCTGGCGGCGCAGGCCTCGCAGATGGCCGGCGTCGGCGGAGTCGCCGTTCACGTGACTCCACACGCCGCCAAGGCCAAGAACGTCTGGACCTTTATCGGCGGCGCCTGGAATCGCCTGAATACGGCAGCCGGGACCTACCGCACGCTGCCCACCGAGATGACCCGCGCCGTGCCGCGGCCTGCCATCCCCCCCACCGAGGCCGCCACGCAGCCGATGGACCTGCAACCGCTGAGTGTCGAGGCCGCCACGCGGCTGCTCAGCACGCCCGATCGCCGCCGGCCCGGCCAGACCGATGTGGCTCCGCCGATGGCGCCGCTGCCGGGATATGCGTCACGGCCTGCGATGGCGCCCATAGCCCCGCCGACGCCCGCGCCGACGCCGACGCAGATGTCGACGCCGATGCCGGTACCTGGCGGCACGCGCTGGCAGGCTTATGCCGACCGCTGCGCATTGATCAAGGGCACGATGAGCTGCTGCGTGTTCGACATGCACTCCGCGCAGTCTTTGGCCTGCGCCGGCGGGCCGCCGGCGGCTGAACGCCTGGCGCTGCAGGGCAGCGCGCTGCTGGCCACGATGGGTGACGCGGCCCGCGCCCTGGGGCTGGGTCAGGCCAAGGCCGAAGCGGCCATCAGCACCGGAGGACACCACCTGCTGATCCGCCCCGTGCCGGGCCATCCGGGCGTTGCCGCTTTTTTGGTCATCCTGGCCAGCGCCGGCAACCTGACGCTGGCGCGCATGCAACTCGAACGCATCGAAGCGCCGATGTAGGGGCCAGCGTCATCCCCATCCGGCGCCCGCGCGCCGGATGGGGCGTCAATGCACGATGCGCGAGAACGAGAACTCGCCATCCACCACGTCCACCGGGATCACGGCCTTGGGGCCGAATCTGCCCTGCAGGATGAGCTTGCTGACCGGGTTCTCGATGCGCTGCTGGATGGCCCGCTTCAGAGGCCGGGCGCCAAAGGCAGGGTCGAAACCCAGCTTGGCCAGTTCGGCCAGCGCAGCGGGGGCGACTTCCAGCCTCATTTCAAGCTTCTCAAGTCTGGCCTGCAGCAGCTTGAGCTGGATTCGCGCGATGTTCTCGATGTGCTGGTTGTCCAGCGCCTGGAACACCACGGTCTCGTCGATGCGGTTGAGGAACTCGGGTCGGAAGTGCCCCTTGACCTCGGCCCATACCGCGTCCTTGATGTCTTCGCTGGGCCGTCCCACCATCTGCATGATCATCTGGCTGCCCAGATTGCTGGTCATCACGATGACCGTGTTCTTGAAGTCCACGGTGCGACCCTGGCCGTCGGTCAGGCGGCCGTCGTCCAGTACCTGCAGCAGCACGTTGAAGACATCCGGGTGGGCCTTTTCCACCTCGTCGAGCAGCAGCACGCTGTAGGGCTTGCGGCGCACGGCCTCGGTCAACGCACCACCCTCGTCGTAACCCACGTAGCCCGGGGGCGCGCCGATCAGGCGGCTCACCGAGTGCTTTTCCATGTACTCGCTCATGTCGACGCGGATCATGTGGTCGTCGCTGTCGAACAGGAAGCCGGCCAGTGCCTTGCACAGCTCGGTCTTGCCCACGCCGGTGGGTCCCAGGAACAGGAAGCTGCCCAACGGGCGGTTGGGGTCGGACAGGCCGGCACGCGAACGGCGGATGGCGTCGGCGACGGCCACGATGGCCTCGTCCTGGCCGACCACACGTTCGTGCAGCCGGGCCTCCATCTGCAGCAGCTTGTCGCGTTCGCCCTGCATCAGCTTGCTGACCGGAATGCCGGTGGCGCGCGAGACGACTTCGGCGATCTCCTCCGCGCCGACCATGGTGCGCAGCAGCTGCGGCTTGCCGCCACCCTTCTTGCCGGATTCCTTGGCCTGCGCCTCCTTGAGCCGCTTCTCCAGCTCGGGCAGCTTGCCGTACTGCAACTCGGCCACCGCATTGAAGTCACCCTTGCGCTTGAGCTCGTCGATGCGCTGGCGCGCACGGTCGATCTCCTCCTTGACCTGTGCCGAGCCCTGGGCGGTGGCCTTCTCGGCCTTCCAGATCTCGTCCAGGTCGGCGGCTTCGCGTTCGAGCTTGCCGATCTCTTCCTCGATCAGCCCCATGCGCTTGATCGAGGCCTCGTCCTTTTCCTTGCGCACGGCCTCGCGTTCGATCTTCAGCTGGATCAGCCGGCGGTCAAGCCTGTCCATTGCCTCGGGCTTGGAATCGATCTCGATCTTGATCTTGGCTGCGGCTTCGTCGATCAGGTCGATGGCCTTGTCGGGCAGGAAGCGGTCGGTAATGTAGCGATGGCTCAGCTCGGCCGCGGCCACGATGGCCGGGTCGGTGATCTCCACGCCGTGATGGACCTCGTACTTCTCCTGCAGACCGCGCAAGATGGCCACCGTGGCTTCGACGCTGGGCTCGTCGACCAGCACCTTCTGGAAGCGGCGCTCCAGCGCGGCGTCCTTCTCGACGTACTTGCGGTATTCGTCGAGCGTGGTCGCGCCGATGCAATGCAGCTCGCCGCGGGCGAGCGCGGGCTTCAGCATGTTGCCGGCGTCCATCGAGCCTTCGGCCTTGCCGGCGCCGACCATGGTGTGCAGCTCGTCGATGAAGAGGATCACCTGGCCTTCCTGTTTGGCCAGGTCCTTGAGCACCGCCTTCAGCCGCTCCTCGAAATCGCCGCGATATTTCGCGCCGGCGATCAGCGCGCCCATGTCCAGTGCGAGGATGCGCTTGCTCTTCAGGCTCTCGGGCACTTCGCCGTTGACGATGCGCTGCGCGAGGCCTTCG